>QGNH01000090.1_pt1 | contig 52176 bp, 85 predicted proteins | sample 1735481 | NCBI WGS metagenome assembly QGNH01 (sample SAMN09239004, study PRJNA386568) | Viral metagenome, whole genome shotgun sequencing project.
CCTCCTCCTCCTCACCGGCTCCGCTATGCGGCTGCCTGCGTCTGCAACCATTCCATGTACTCTCCGCATTGAGTCTGGCAGTTCTTGCATGTTTCTCGCATTGGTGTGACCCGTTTTGATTCGTCCTCGCACCAGATATATTTTGCAGCATCGGGGATGGGGTCTTCAACCGGGGGGGTTGCCTGTTCGACGGGTGACGCCTCGGGGGGGGCATCCTTCTTAGCCTTCAGTTTTTCCTTGAGGGCTTCCTTCTTGCTTGCCGTTTTCTCGGGAATGGTTTGATATTCGCTCGGTTCCAGGTCGACAATGTCCTCGATTTCCTCAATAGTCTTCATCCCCATCAGGACTTCAGGTGCATAGAGCCGACCAAAAAATGCTGCCGCTCGGTATCGGAGCATCAATTCCGGCATCGTCTTCCATTTCGACCCGGCCTTGCTATACCATCCCTCCATTACAGACATGACCATCGAGACAGGTGGAGATTCGAGCCGTTCTCCGGTTTCCTTTTCAATAGCCCATGCGATACAAATTCGGTCCCGTATCTTTTCGGTAATGTTGCGGGTTTGCTTTTTCCCCTCTTCATATTCGGTCAATGTGACCGTGACGGTTTGTTCCGGTCCCAGATCGGTAAGTTGGAATCTTAGAGGGGAGAATTTACCTGTACTATTGACCGCCGCGATGGTGAATTGCGCCGACCACCCCGGTTTGCCGTGGACTACATAAATGTTCTGAAATACTGCAAGGGGGCTAGCGCCCATACGGTTCGCCATTTCGAGCCCTACAACGGTATTCGGAACGTTCTTCCGGAACTGCTTCGGAAGTAGATCGCTTTCCGCGAGCCACTTTGCCTGACGAAGCAAAAGGTCAAATCCATCTTTACTTCCGAAACCAGCCACAACGGGCAGTGATGGTTCGGCGGTCTCAACTTTTTGAAGTGCTTTACTCATTTCATCCGTCATTATGCGATCCTTTCAGGAAAAATGTTCTGAAGCTCTTGAATGGGACTCCGGTTTTGGCGTACTTGCTGTAAATGTCGGGCATTTCTTTTTTGAGGCGTTTCGTATCTATCGATGTTCGTCCGTTTTGGAGTTTATTGTATGCCCGGAATCCTTCCGACTCGGCCACCTCATGATTCGCCATCTGGCGCAAAATTTCGGCCTTTGCGGCCTCTTTCAGTGCTTCGGCCTCTTCCAGTATCTCTTGGGCTTCCTGAAGCTCAGAAATGGCCTTGTACCACTCGGGCGAAGATATTCTTAGTATCTCGGAGTTGCCGATGGGCGGAAGGTCGATAACGGGGCTGGATACTTCTGGCGGCTCAACGTCCCGCTGCAACATTTCCCAGAAAAGAGAATCGGCCTCAACTATTGCGCCCTGCAACTCGGCATCGGGTTCTTGCTCGAACCACAAAACGTCCCATTCCTCAAGACTCATGATGATGTAGATGCCGCGCTTGAACTTCGGGTAGAGCATGTAGTGCTGATTTTGGACCTGGATGTAATCGCTCATCCCCTCGCGCCGGATCTTGCTGAATTGTCGCCAGCCCGGGACTTTAATCTCCGCGACGGTTTCACCGTCCGTAGTCGTCCTGTCAACATGTCCGGACCACCAGGGGAGGTCGGGGTGAATGAGTTGCTGATCAACAGTTACAAGCTCGATACCAGTCTTTTCCATGAACATCTCAGCGGCAACGCTTTCCATTCGGGTCCCGCGCTTCATGGCCGGAGTCTCTGGACGTTCAGGTAAAAGCCCCTTTTTCTCAAGCCACAGGTCGCGCGGAGTCATAAATGGAGAAATGCCGCAAATCACTGGGCTATCACTGCCGCCAATAGAATGTTTGCGTCTCTCTTTCTGTTCGTCGGTCAGCATTGTTTCTCCTTCGCCAGGCGCTCCCGCAGGTCAATCTCGTCAGACATTGGTAGCCCGCTCGTTTTCACACCTACTACACCGCAACGGACTCCGTTCAGAGGCGGGACGGGGGCAAGCATCACCGTCTATGCCACGGACGGAACAATAGTAATCCTCGTCATCGATGGTGTTTGCTGCCTCTTCCTCTGCCATCGGGCATTTCACAAATGAGGGCTTGCGACATTCGCCACCCCCCTCGCCGATGGATTGATTCTCCCATTTACATCCCATTCCGTAACACATGTTCTTCCCTCGTCAGGCATTGGGGTCCGCCAGTATGGCCTCGCATTTGGGACGGTCTTCCCACAGCTTCACGGCTCGTTCCTTGGTGGGTGCCGTGGGTCCATAGCAGGCGCACACATAACAGAATACATGATAGTGGGGGCGGGTGAGAGCGCCCACAACGTCTAGGGAATGGACTGCGTTATCGTCTTGAAAACAGAACGGGCACTTCATTCCTCCACCTCCACTTTCGGCTCCAATATTCGGCACGCCTCGCATCTCCGCCATGGCGGATCAGAGTATGGAATCGGCCGATAATCATGAGGTTCCCCGTTCAGGCATGGTGTCTTCCGCGCATAATAAAGTGGCTCATATTCGCAGTCGTACAGGAAGCTCTTGCCGCACTTCGGGCATTCTTCCTCTTCGTCGGCCATGCCGGGATAAACCTCGTCGGGTTGGCCGCAATCGGCTTCACAATACGGACACTCAAGATTCATCGGTATCCTCCACGTAACCCGTAGGCCGGTCCAGGTTGTCCCAGAAATGTCGGTACAGCAAGCGCGTCACCTCGCCTGCGTAACTACAAGGCATGTCAGCCACTATCCGGTCTGCGGCGGCGGCCTTGCGGGCGTCCTCGCGTTCAAGTTCGGTGAAATCGGTGTCAGGCATCGGTGACTCCTAACTCGGCTGTATTTCGCGCCTGCTTCCAAGGACAAAACAGTCCCCCAGGTCGTAGCGGTGATATCTCCCGCAAAACGTGCAGGATGTCTCCAGATAGCCTTCTCGCATTTGGTCTAACACCCGGCCAGCGTAGGACCGGATGATGAGCGCCGATTCCGGACACTCGCATGGCATTGCTGTATGGTGCGCTTTCATGGTTTTCCTCCAGTGTCGTCCATCTCTTCGAGTTCGGCCAACCTTTTTTGCTTATGCGCAATCTCGGCGTTAAGCATTATGATTTCTTGCTCTCGGTCTCGCCGCGCCTCGATCTTCACCCTATCTGCTCGCTGTTCGCCGGTCTCCGCAGGCACAGCGGTAAAAAACCGCTGGCTCTTGCCGTCTATTGGCCGGACCGTCATGTGGTCGAATCCCATCTTCGTCCCCAAGCTCGACCACGCATCGTTAGCGTTCTCTTGGGGGCTGCCACCCATTCTCTGACCGCCAGACAGGAACATCACCGGCGTCGGTTTGCAGGCCTCCAACAACTCCGCCAAATCCTGCTCGCTCATTTCGTAATTTGTTCTTGGATACATGGTCCCCCTCCTAAAGCCGTTCAACGGCCTGCAAGATTGCGCGCAGGTATCGCTCGATAGAATCCACCCTGATGTGTGCCTGATCGTAGAGCGACGCGGTGCCGGGTGCCGCTGGCTTTGTTGCATCCTCCGGCCTTCCCCCTGCGAGTTGGTCGGTAGTGTGCTCAACCTGACCCGCTACGCCTCGCGCCACTTCCAAAACCTCATCAAGCCGGGAGATAAGACGCTCAAAGGTTAGTTCTTTTCTCGGTCCAGTGGCCAATCCACCCGGTATGGCGTTCATCTGTTGTGCCGTACAACCCTGTTCGTACATGGTCCCCTCCGTCGTCCTTGTCTTGCGGTCCCTTCGGGTTTGAAACCGTTGGGGTTAAGGTTTTCGGTTAGTCACCTTCTGCTTCCCTTTTTTGCCGCTTGATCCATTAGGCGGAGTCGCGCAGCGGGTCGAAGTCGGTGTCGATGTTGGAGATACTATAGTGAATATTTTTCACCATTACAAGCCCTAATCGGTGAATTTTTTTCACCACGTTAAATAAAAATTTTTGGCTATGGGGTCGGGAACATCGGGATTACGTTTCTGGCGGTTTTGCTTCCAGCCAACAATATTCCCCTTTACTTGGTGAAATTTTTTCACCATAATAGTCTGGAATGGAGGCGCAAATGAACGAACTTGAAAAACTTACCGAGCTTTGTGGCTCACCCAAAAAAACAGCCGATGAGCTTGGCGTCGATATCCGGTCTTACTGGAATTATAAGGCCGGGAAGATTCCTGAGCCGATGAAGGAACTCATAAGGCTGAAGATAAAAGAGCGGCAAGCTGTTCTTAAAAAAGCTTCCAACGATTCATAAAACCTCCGCAAGGAAACCCCTGATTTCAATCAGGGGAGGAATTGCGGCTTGACACGCCGCTGTTTTAAATCTATAATCCTTCAAACAAAAGAAGGATATGCCTTGAAACTGATTGCCCAAGTGAAACTTCAGACTACGCCAGAGCAACACAAAGCCCTGATGGATACGATTCTGCGTTCGAACGAATGTGCCAATGCGTTGTCTTCTTGGGCTTGGGAATCGCAAACCTTTCGACAATACGATCTTCACAAGGCAAAATATTTTGAACTGAAAGAACAGTTTGGCCTTGGCGCTCAAGTGACAATCCGGTGCATTTCCAAGGTTTCCGATTCGTACAAGAAAGACAAGAAAACGAAACGAGTTTTCAAAGACACCGGCTCCATCGCTTTCGACAGCCGAATCCTTTCTTGGAAGATGAAAGATCAGTCTGTCAATATCTGGACTCTTGTGGGCAGGCTTCGAGTTCCTTTTCTCGCAGGGAAAAAACAACTTGAACTTCTCGAACACAGGAGAGGTGAAGCCGACCTTGTGCTTTCCAAAGGAATTTTCTATCTGCTTCAGGTCTGCGAAATTCCGGAACTGCCTGAGTTTGAACCAAAAGGTTTCCTGGGGGTCGACCTCGGAATCGTTAGTCTTGCCACCACTTCGGATGGAGATACTTTCTCCGGTGAAGCGACGGACAAAGTCCGAGAGAAAGCAACCGAACTTAAAAGAGCACTTCAAAGCCGTGGCGGAAAGTCTGCGAAACGCCACCTTAAAAAGTTTTCCGGTAAAGAGGCAAGATTCAAGAAGAACACGAACCACGTAATCAGCAAGAAAATCGTTTTTTTGGCTAAAGACACCTGCCGGGCAATCGTAATTGAAGACCTGAAAGGCTTCAACGGCAGGACAACGGTTTCCAAGGCGCAAAGAGAACGGTTCGGGAGGTGGAGCTTCGGGCAGCTCAGAGGATATATCGAATACAAAGCCAAACGGGAGGGTGTGCCTGTAATTGCGGTCAATCCCCGCAATACGAGTCGAACCTGTTCCGTGTGTGGTTTTGTATCTAAGAAAAATAGAAAGTCTCAAGCCCTATTCTCCTGTACGAAATGCGGGTTTACAACCCATGCGGACTTAAACGCCGCAATCAATCTTAGTTTTAAGGGCAACCCTGTCAATTTGCCCATCGCAGTCCACGCTGATTCTCAACTACTCCCGTTCTTGGAACTGCAAGCCTCTGACTTCAGTCAGGGGTAATTGACAGGCATTGAAATCTCACCGGAATACTGCCGGATCGCAGAGGAACGGCTTCGAAGGGAAACGGCTCAACTGAATATGTTCTTGGCAAAATAGGAGGTAAGCACATGGGCTTTCTAGTTGGTTTGATCCTTGGAATCCTTGCGGGCATGGCCCTTTCTGGCCTTTTGAGTGCGGCATCGACCCCGGCCCCGAAGCAGGGCGATTTTTACGGGGGCGATTGATGGGTAAACCGCGATTGCTCGATTTGTTTTGTGGCGCCGGCGGGGCTGCTATGGGCTACTCAAGGGCGGGCTTCGAGGTGGTAGGCGTGGAAACGCCTCATGGCCGCAATCCGAGCCGGGCAGATCGCGGAAAGCAGGAGGGGGATATAACCGATGTGGCCTAAACGTCCATTTTTTTGGCACGAGGGAAGACGGGTCCTGATGGTATCAATCCCATTTACCTGGAATTTACCCCAGGTCCGACGATACCTTGAGGCCGGTGCTCCTTCCTGGGATGTTGCAATGGTGGGCGGTCCCGCCGTTAAGCTCATGCCTGAATACCTAGCCGGTGTCCCCAACGTCATTATCGGCGAAGACTGTCCTGGAGTTTTGCAGAGGGTTAACCCCTTCGCTACCCGAACCACCACGGGCTGTATCCGTAAATGCCAGTTCTGCGGGATAGGAACGGGCAAAATCGAGGGAAAGTTCCAAGAGCTACCCGACTGGCCGGACCTGCCGATAGTCTGCGACAACAACCTCCTGGCGTCTTCTGAGGCACACTTCGATAAAGTCATGGATCGGCTGGAGCACCATCGGGGCGTTGATTTCAATCAAGGGCTTGATGCCCGATTGCTTACGCCATATCACGCCGAGAGGTTTGCACGGTTGAACCGACCTCATATCAGACTGGCCCTGGACCACGAACGGGATGCTGGTGAATGGGACGATGCGTTTGACGCGCTAGTGCGTGCCGAGTGTCCGAAGTCCTGGATATCGAGTTATGCGCTTATCGGGTTTGATTCGGGACCGGAAGAAGCATGGAGAAGATGCGGGTTCATCGAGGACCACAAAATCAAGGCTTACCCGATGTGGTTTCACGGCCTTGACTGCCTGAAGTGGAACACGATCACCACGGACCAAGTGGCATTGGGATGGAGCAAGAAGGCTAGGACTGATTTGATGGGCTGGTTCTATCAACATCGGGGTACAGCGGAAAGCCGGAAGGAGATAACCCATGCCATATAGCACTCGATATGGGAGGGCGCGTGTTCCCCCCAATGGCCGTAATAGGCACCAGGCAGTGTGCAATACGTGTGGCCGGAACTTCAAGCCGTACATCAAGGCCCTGAATTGCCCCGAGTGCCGGAAGATTTTGCTGAGCGAACGGATGACGGGGAACACGTATAGGAGAAGGGGAGGAGATGCCAAAGTGTGAGGGGTGCGGGAGGTTTCTGTCAGACAAAATCAAATACTGTCCAACGTGCCACGGGGCCGCGCAGAAGAAGGCCGTCAGGCAGTACCAGGATTCTCTGCCGGTGTGCCGGTGTGGGAAGCATATCCGGAAGCCCAACGGGACACCTTTCTGCGAAAGGTGCTCACGGCCGATGAGACCGAAACGAGTGTACCGGGTGGATTTTAAATGTCCTGGGTGTGGAGATGTCCGGAGCGTAGACAAATACCACTGCGAAGACAAATACCATTTTCAGCCGCTTTGCGGGAAATGCCGGCCGTCACCCGTGGGGAAGAAGGCGCGGCCTGTAGATTGGGTGGCACCGGAACTTCCGGAGTCGCCAGTGCTCCCCCAAGAGATCCGAATCAATGGTTGCGTGCTGGTTAAGAGCAGGACACGACGCCGCAAAGACGGCACGTGGTCGGGACGCTGCGCCGACTTCGTACACTGCCGCCATGGTAGCCATGCAAGGTTGTTCGATATCCCCAAGGACCGAGATTGCTGCCTGGTGGTAGGCCGGCAGCTCTGGGACGGATGGAAATGCACAGTGGCAAATCCCGATATTGTATCGGACGATGAACAGATGTGCGAAATGCTGGAACGGGGCGGAACTTCATCGGGCACCTACATGGAATTGCACAGCCAGGCACGCACGGCGGCGAAGAGGAAAAAGCTCAGATAATGGAGTTCTTGTTCCGCGAGTTTGGGCAGGGGCTTCTCAGGCAATCTATCGCCGGGTTGCCTGAGTTCTATAAAAACTATCTTTTGGAACAGAGCTTCGAGGAACAAGGCGGCCAAGACAAGCACGACGCGCAATAGGCTCGGGGAGGGGCGGAGAATTTGGATAGAGGCTGGGTAAAACTTTGGCGTAAATCCATCGATTCTGGAATGCTCAGAAATCCGGAGTTATGGAGCTTCTGGAGTTGGTGTCTTATGAAAGCTAGCCGCCGAGCGTGCAAGATAATGGTGGGTCTTCAGCTTGTTCAACTTGAACCCGGGCAACTCGTTTTCGGTCGCAAGAGTGTTTCCGAAGAGCTAAATCTCTCTGAGAGTAAAGTTTATCGCCTTCTCAAGTTTTTAGAAAGTGCCCAAAATCTGACCATCAAACCGAACAACAAATTTTCACTAATAACAATAACAAATTGGCATACTTATCAGGATTACATTCCGGAAGGTGAACAGCAACCCGAACAACAAGTGAACACCAAGCGAACAACAAGTGAACACAAACAAGAAGTAAAGAAAGAAAGAATTAAAGAAGTAAAGAAAAAACAACTACAGTCGAACTTCGTCCTCCCTGAGTGGGTCAACCCTGAAATTTGGGAACAGTTCAGAATACACCGTAAAAACTTCAAACCTTCCATGACGACCTTTGCTGAAAGCCTGATCGTATCAAAGCTCGAAAAATTCAAAACAGCCGGCAGTGATCCAAACGCAATACTGCTCCAATCAATCGAAAAAGGGTGGAAGGGCGTATTTGAAATCCAGGGCACCGGAATGAGCGGCTCTTCCCCACAAAAACCGCAATGGAAAATCGAACTCGAAGAACACCGGAGGCAGGAAAGTGAAAAAGTGGGAGCTGACAGGATTAATTGAACGGCTCTGCCATTACTACGAGCGCAAAGAGCCAAAGGACGAAACGGTATCCGAGTGGATGCAGCAGTGCGGTCGGATACCTGCCGTATGCTCAGAATGGATGATTGAGCATATCAAGGAGCGGTACGAGGGATTCCCAAAGAACCTGCCGCAAGTTCTTTTTGGCATGTGGGGCGAATGGGTACGGAGCAACCCGCAGAACATCGAGCGCCGGGAATTTATGTGCAAGGAAGAACATTGCCGGGACGGTTTGCTATTTGTCTACAAGGACAAGTACCGTTTTGCTTTTCGATGCGAGCGATGCAATGCGTCTGAGCTTTTAGGGATACCGGCAGATACGATGGAACGGCTAATCTTGGCCGGATATATCCCTGAGACCTTCGAGGAAATCAAGGCGAGGACCGTGCAAAGCGATCCCGATTTGTGGAGGCGGACCAAGAAGAAAAAGGTTTACGTCCGCGATCCTGACATTGTGGCGATTGAGAAGATACTGGCGGAAAGTCCCAAATTACGCCGGCTCGAAGGTGAGCCGCAACCATACGACGACCTGCCTTTTTAGAGGCCAAGGAGGAATCGCGAAATGAATAGAATGCACGTATTAGATATGTACGAGATGATGGTGTTTTGTTTGCCTGGCGCTGGCTGTCCATACTCGCGCTGTCATTTGTCGAGGTGTCCAGCGTGCCACGTAAAGGGCTATTGGGACCGGATGAAACGGCACTTTCTTAACCAAGGAATATGGCCGCACTTGGGGTAATTCCCGGACCGGTGACAGCGGAGTGCTCGCACAATATCTGCGATGAGTGCGTGGGTTTGTGCCTTGAGACTATCGCGGCATACATGAGGGACGGGGCCACAAAGCTCCGGCATTTTATCGAACAGGGGGACTGATGCCTATCTGTTTTCAACGACCGGCACGAGGTGGCAAAAAGCAGACCCCCGAATCCGCCTGGCGCTCTACTGCCCTCAAGTGGTTGCGCATCCGATACCGGGGCGTCATGTGGGAGTACCGCACGCTGGGAAACGGTATGACGCGCTCAGGTGTCCCGGACGACATCCTGATTATACGTGGAATACCGTGTTGCATCGAATGGAAAAGAGCGGAATACAAGCCCGGCAAAAACGTGACGGCTCAGGACATGGAAATAGCGGCCATACGAAAAGCGGGTGGCCGAGCGGCCAAGGTGCGTAATTGGGACGAACTAGAGGCCCTGGTGGACGGGATACCATGCGTCCAAATGGGAACGGGGGAGATGGAATGAAGGACATAATGCTCGCGGCGAGACACGTAACATGCCCGAAGGACCACCTTCACTGGGCGCTTGACGAGGGCGAAGAGTGCCCGTGGTGCAAGGTCGAATGGCTCAAGGGGCAACTGGAATCTGCGAATCACTCAATCGAAGAACTGAGCACAGAACTGGATAAGACGCAATCCCAACTCGCGGCGCTGAGGGAGGGGATCGAGAAGGCGGAGTTCTTGTTTGTCGGAGATTACGAGCCTAGTCATCCCTGGCAAAGTAGAACCGTTCCTGGCGATATCGACGCTGGTACATACCGGCTCGTGCGGGAGAGGACAAAATGAAAGAACGCAAAACAGCAATCAAGAGTATCAGGGCTTACTGTGTAACCGTCTGCTGTGCTGGCGATCAGGAATGGGTCCGTGAATGCCCCGATGGTGTCGTTCACGGTTCAGTCCCGCCCTGCCCGTTATGGAGTTACCGCATGGGCAAGAATCCCAACATCAGCGAAGAAAGCAGGGAGAAACGGAGAGAGAGTGCAAAGCGGTCAGGTCTTGGCGGGAAATTTACGGGGACCGTGGACTCTGTACTGTAAAAGTGAAGCAAGAATCAACGAACGGATATGGAGCCGGGGCAATTTACACCCCAACACACAAAACGCAAGGAGAAGGCACATGGAACATGACAGATTGCCCGACATAGTGAGAGAGAAATTTGAGCAATGGGCGCGTAAATATTTCGGACCAAGCAACGAGCGGCTTTTCTATCCCACCAATATGGGAAGTTCTACTTATTTTAATTGCAGAGTCCAGGACATGTGGACCGGATGGCAAGCGGCTGTCGCTGTAGCTTTTATGGAGGAGAGGGCACATGGATGAGGAGAAGCTGATAGAGGCCAAGGAGGAATCGAGTATGAGGGCCAATAACCACGCACCACGTTAATCGGGGGGTTGACGGCATAATCTACACTAAAAAGGGGAGGGCGAAATTGATGGGGTTGCTTGTAGGAAGAAACGCGATTGCCGGACACATGAAAATGGACTGGGACACAGTATTTAAATTGATTGTCCGGCAGGGTTTCCCAGCTCGGAAATTGTCGGATTCCAAAAAAGGCGTCTGGTATTCGCATACGGACAATATCGACGAATGGGGTAAGGAAGCGACGAAGTCCGGGCCATTAATGAAATAAGGGAGGGCGGTCCCTCCCCCCCGGCTAGTTCAGGCGTCCTGGATGGCATCGCCGAAATGCTGTTCGATAGCATCAGCGTCCAGGTACTGCTCGGCCCATTCAAGCGCCTCCTGTGCGGTCATGGGAAACAAACCGTCTCCGCCGCTGCTCATATTGCCGACACTTCGGGCGAACCTGGTCATTGGTCCGCCCGAACCAGCCAGAAAATACCTATTGCTCCGGGGCGTTCGATAGAGAGTTGCGGACCAGTTCCGGAAATCACGGTTCCCGAGACCGGTGTCATACGATCCAATTTCTACAGCCTTTTCCGTGTCGTATCTGAGTCCGTCGATGATTTTTTTCATTGGGTTTCTCCTGTTTTTTGGTGGTTAGAAAACCGGCAGTTCGCGGTGGCGATGCAAACGTCCAGACTGAACCTTAGCGATGTATACCGCAAATGCTGCGGCGTTATTGCCAACGAGACCCATGTGGAGGATCAAATCGATGTCGGAATCAGAGAGGACCGGAAGGGCCTTGATTGCGTTTTCATAATTAGTCCGGCGATTGATCTCGTCTGCTACGGCATCAGCATATTCCGGTTGATCGGCGTATTGTTTTTCGAGGTCGTTGATTTCTGCGATTTCCCTGTTGAGTTTATCCGCTATTTCTGTGCGCGTGATTTTCATTTTCTGTCCTTTCTGTTTTGGGGGCGGCCCGCAGGCCACCGGATTGAGAGCATCTATACGCCACACAAAAGCACTACCGACAGTCCGTCTGAATTCATTGTTCGTACGTGCACGGCGGCATTTAGGAGGCTCTCTGTTCGGAAAGTGTCTGATTTCCAGTTTTTCTGTATCCAATCGCGACCCTTTCTGGTTGCGCCTTCAAAAATCACTTCTTCTTTCCAGCTTTTTGCTATTACGTCGCAGTTTGCGTCCATGTTCGCTCCTTTGTCGTTTGAGTTCGTCTTATTCGTTGATTATAAGATAGCACTCTCAAGGTGCGTTGTCAAATTAATAATGCACTCTGAAAGTGGAAAAGATCACTTAGAAAACACTTAGACGAAACGGTTAGAACTTAAGGGCAAGCGGGAAGATATTTGAACCATGAACCAATCATGCGCCAAACATCAGCTTTTCTACTGGCTTATACGCCGATGTTGCCAAAACCGGGTGTACACTGCCCCTCGAATGCTACCATTCTTTTCCTCCTCCGGCGGGTGGGGGCCACGGGGTCCCCACTTGACTGGAAGGAACCGGAGCCTGAAAATGGGAAACACACTCTCACCGTGAAAAACAGAGCAGGCACCGCGTCCCCGAGCAGGCCGCACGAGGTACTGAATAGGGAGACAAACCAGAGTAGTTTTCCCGCCCGAGGACTTTCCAGAGCACAGAAGAAAAAAGCTAAACGGCGCCTCTTGGGCGTCGTTCCCGACTCGACCGCAATAATGGTTCGAGCTGCCGAAACTATCCATGCCCGAGCAAACAGCCTCCATGGACCCAAGATGTTTGATGTGGTTGACCGCTTTGCCGGATCGTGTCGACCCGGTCAGATGAGTCCCGAATATGCCAGTGCCGCGCACGAATGCGGTTGCGCTCTGTCGGAAGATGCAGGCATTCCTCAATTTGGGAAAAGAAGCCAGTCGCAGTGGCAGTTCGCTATCAATGATTGGACTAAAGGCTAATGACCTATCCGACCCTCAAGCAAATCATTGCGCAAGTGGAATCCGGGAACTCAATTTGCGCTATCCGCTTTGAACCTGGTATCACCCACTTCGATCCGCCCACGATCCAGCGCATCATTCACGCCAATAAATGCTCCATGCCCACAGCAAGGGAAATCTATGCCAGCTCCTTTGGCAAGTTCCAATTCCTTGGCATGACGCTTTACTCAACCCTCGCATATACCCAGCCCATACAGGTCTTCTTTGCAAACGAATCCGAGCAAGAGGCCGTGTTCGATAAGTTCATGCAGATCCAGAAATTCACCGAAGACGGTGCAGCGATACTGTCTAATCCTCAGGTTCGTGAACGGTTTGCCAAGTTTTACAACGGCCCTGGCAACATTGCCGATTATTCGGAGCGCATTGTCGAAGCGGGCGCACTGCTCATGAAGGCCAGCGCATGAAAAAGGTATCCACTGTCCTCGATAATGAGTTCGATAATCCACGGGCGGATAAGTAATGGCGGCACAGCATGATTATTACGACACACATCGACCTGGTAAATATACTCAATACGTTGTGGCTGGCGCACAACTTATGCTGCTCTGCATGGCTCTTTTTGCGCACGGCATTTATATCGCCCGCTCAATCGGCGCACTTGAAACACTCGTACTGGTAGACGCCAAAAAGATTGAGGTTCTCGAAAATAGGTTCTGCGAGATGCCGAATAATTACACCACCAGGGCGGAACATGTTGACCTGAAAGAACGAATGGCAATCCAACGAGACAAGGCCGAAAAGAGCGACGCCGAAATGAAATCAATGGTCTGGAATATGACCGCTGAACTAAAGGGAGCAATCGGAAAGCTCTCCGAAAAAATGGACCAACACGTTGACGCATTACGAAAACATTAACCGTAGGAGGAAAGTTATGAAAAGAATCATCGCAGTTGTAGCATTGGTATTCATGGTTTCAGGTTGTGCTTCATTCGGCGTGTGGTCAACGGCATCTCAGGCCAACATTGCGAAGTTTCAGACCTTTTCGGCTCAGTTCCTGGCCGGTGTCAAGGCCGACACTCCCGCGCTTCTGGCTATTGCCTCAATGATTCCGCAGGCAGCGCCTTACGTTCCGATTGCTCAAAAGGCTATCACGGCTCTTGAGGCTGCTACTGCGGCGGCTTCGGTCGTGAGTGCTGTCGCGAGTGATCCTGCAGGCGTATCCGTATCAACCGCTCAGGCTTCCGTCTCTGCGGCTGTTGGCGCTGTTCAAGATGCAATCAATTCAGCCAAGACCGGCGTTTCTCCGATTGCCCCCGTAAACCCTACGGTGAGCAAGTAGGCTATCCGGCGTGGCTCACGCAAGTTGGATACGAGGACGAAGGCGAAGAACCGATGTGGCAGGGTTGTAACGGATGGGGTGTCGAGGATACTTTGATGCCTGAGCCGGGCAAGGATAACAAGGTATTTTATTTCCAGTGGACTTGGAAATTCTGATGGTAACGCGCGACTGGACAATGTGGGGCATGATTGCAACGGCTGTGGCGTTCCTGGTAACGCTGATCGTCGTGCTCGTGTGTTTGTCGAGATGACAGTTATCTACGGCCTCATAGCAAAGGGCAATCACCTATGCTGTGGCGGGGGCTATCTCAGAACATGCGATAGGCTCTTTACTGCGTCCAGCGAGGCCGAAAAGTATATCCCCACTTTCAAGGAACGTTGCTTAAAGGAAGCAGACCGAGACACATTGCACATATCGGTTGCTGGTTTTGAGCTTTGGGGGCAAGTATGACAGACACCCTGGCTCCATACAATCCGCCTTGCTGGCATTGTAATTGGCATGAATACGGATACCAAGCCGACTCGCATACCAACTGCCGGGACACCTGTGATGAGTACGAGGATTACCGGCTTCTCATGCTGGCAAAAGGAATTGAGGTGATCTCATAATGGAATCAATCATCGTCTGGATTGCTGCGGCCCTGGGAGATAAGATTGATCCTCATGTTTGGGTTGTCTGCTTGGGCGCCTTGTGGGGTATCTCTGAGGCCTTGAGCCTGATACCGGCAGTCAAAGCCAACGGAGTCTTTCAACTCATATTTAACGTCATTCAGCGGCTCTACGGGACGGCAAAGAGATGATAAACCACTTGGCTATCAAGTGCATTGCCACGATGGGTATCCTGGCGCTTGTTGTGGCCGCAATCCTAATATTGGCGACCAAGGACATGGATGTGATCAAGCTGGTCGTCCCGACCGTAATAGGGCTCACAGGCACAGCCATTGCCGGCCTTGTGGGACACCTAAACACTGGTAAACCCGAACAGTTGCCAAAGCCCGAAGGCACTATGGAGGCAAAATAGTATGGTAGATCTCAAATTCAAACCAATCGAAGGCGCAAAGTGGCTGCTGGTATCCGGTAAGCCTAGCACCGATCCGTTTAAGGTTACTCCGGAGACAGACGGAAGTTTCATTGTGGACCTGTCTGATTCTCCTGTCGGTGGCCCATACACGCTCGTCGTTATCGCGCAGAATGGTTTCGCTCCGTGCGACTCGGATCCGTTCAACTTCAAGTACGAAGTTCCCGGTAAGTTGGCGGTGCCTGACGGACAGCTGGATAGCGAGTAACAATGAAGATAGACGAGTACGACCCCGTAGAACTGGACGAACAGGCCAAGCGTTGTGAAAAGCTGTGGAGGAAGGTTTTCGATCCGCCCAAGCCCAAGACGTATGATGTGGTCGAAAGGCGCACTCGAAGGGTCGTACCGACTCCCAAGATGGCCGAGGCCGCTTTGTGCCAACTAATTACCGGATTTACCACCAGGGATATCACCGAAGAGTTCCGGGAAGTCGAGCGAGACGGAATTATCAGCGTTAAAAGATCGATAGCGAAAATCGTCTACAAGCACGTTGCGCCGAATGCTCAAGCGGTAATATGCGCACTCACAAACCTTATACCCGAAAAGTACAAGAACAAGCAAAGCGTCGAGAACACAGGCAAAGACGGTGGACCAATCAAGTTTGAAGAAGTTGGCGCTGCAAAGGAACTGCTCGCAAGCCGAATTGCTGGCCTCGCTTCCGGTGGAGCAAAGGGAAGCGATACTGAAGGAGTTGAGTCCTGAGCAAGCGCACGCACTTAACTACGATTGGGATTTCTGGGCAAGACCGAAGCAGCAGTTTCCTGGCGGCGACTGGATTACATGGCTGATACTTGCCGGTCGAGGTTTTGGGAAGACTCGAGTCGGTGCGGAATGGGTCAGGCACCTTGCGGAAAATAAACTCATTGGAAGAATCGCCCTCATAGGCGAGACGGCGGCGGATGTAAGAGACACGATGGTACACGGCGAAGCTGGCATAATGGCGATATCGAGACCGGGGTTCAGACCGATTCACATTGAATCGCGCAGGCTTGTCCAATGGCCCAACGGTGTTATCGCCACGACCTACAGCGGGGAGAAGCCCGACCAGTTGCGCGGCCCTGCTCACGGTGCAGCCTGGGGAGACGAGCCGGCCAAGTGGAAGTATGGACAGGATGCAATCGATAACCTCATGTTTGGTTTGCGGCTCGGCCAACATCCGCAGGTATGTTTCACCACTACACCCAGGCCGATAAAACTCATAAAAGATCTGGTCAAAGACCTGACCACACACGTTACGCGCGGGACCACTTACGAGAACCTAAAGAACCTGGCGCCTGCTTTTGCCAAGAAGATCATCAGTAAGTACGAGGGAACCCGGCTCGGCCGGCAGGAACTCAACGCTGAAATCCTGGACGATGTTCCGGGCGCTCTTTGGAACCGGACGAATATTGATGCAAACCGCGTCAAAACCTGCCCCGATATGCGCCGGATCGTCGTTGCAATCGACCCGAACGTGACTTCGGGCGAAGACGCCGATGAAGCGGGAATCGTTGTATGTGGCTTGGGAGTGGACGGCCTTGGATACGTTTTGGAGGATGCTACCGGGGACGAAATAGGGGAAGCAAGAGGCCCGGCTGGATGGGCAAAGCGTGCCGTTGCAGCCTATAAGAAGTGGCAAGCCGACCGGATAGTGGGGGAAGTCAATAACGGGGGGGAAATGGTCGGTATGGTCATTCGGGCCGTTGATTCGAACGTCAGTTACAAGGCTGTCCACGCCTCAAGGGGCAAGGTGGTTAGAGCTGAACCGATCAGCGCGTTATATGAACAGAATAGAATCAAACATGTAGGCTCATTCCCGGTGCTTGAGGATCAGCAGTGTGAGTTTACCCATGACTTCACGAAAGAGAAGGCCGGCTACTCCCCCGACCGCATGGAGGCCCTGGTGTGGGGCTTTACCGAGCTTGGGTTGACCGAAGAGACGGGCTGGGATTGGTCATGAAAGGATCACTAAGATGACGTATCTGTGCAAGGACTGTAAGTGGATAGGTGAAGGCCCCGAGGAAACCTCCGCAGCATATTGCCATAATGAGGGAACCGCGAGAATCGATCTTGTTTATGGTCACCACTCCCCGATAGAGTGCGTTTATGCTCGCGTCAAAGGCGCAAAGTGCGGCCCAAACGGTGATTTGTGGGAGGAGAAGGCCTGATGTGCCAAATACCCCGATGGACCGTAACGAAGACGGAAAGAGAGCCCGCTATCCAAGAAATCGAAAAGGCTGTCCTGGCTTGCCGAAGGGACGATAAGTCAATGGTTCTTGAAAAACTTAATTGCCCTTTGTTCGGGGCCGCTTCGATCCGAAATATATTCGGCAAAATTGTTGTCACTCTTCATCCACGTGAGGCACAAGCGTGAGCATAACCCCCTTCAAATCCATTGGCGCTCTTGCATGGCCAGCGCAGAAAACAGGACGCTCCGGTTGTGCCCTGACTCTGGATGTTTGCGCCGACGAAGGGAAGCCCGAAGATATGCAGTTCCGGGTATCGGGGAGTTTCCATTCTTCGGACGTGCTCCTTCTCGTGGGCTGGGGGAAGAAGCAGAAGGCCGCCGACTGGTTCTCGGATGTTATCGATAAGCGAGCCATGTCCGTTATGGCCTGGCATCATTTTGTTCTGCCGATATCTCCGGCGCCTTACATTGAGGCCAAGGACGCAACGGCACTGTACCTTCAGATTCTCCATCAGTGTTTAGGCGCAGAGAAGCTGCTGTACGTTGGGGATGATCCCATCGGTAGGGACGCCAAGGAACAAATCGTTGACCTGAAGGGCGACAAGGACAATAGAATCCAGGATTACCCGGCAGCGGCAGCTTTGTGTTATGCTGTAAGCGCGGCGTATCTTTGGTATCGAGCTCCGGCAAAGGAGAAGATCCCAACGCACGCCGAGCACATAATCAACACAGTCGAAGGTAAAAAGGAATATGAGTCGTATTCCAATAAGTATTTAGACCTTGAGGGGGAGGTGGCTGGTGATGATGGAATCTGGTAGCGCAAAAATTCAGATCGTCAATCAACAACCTTATGCGCCCAAAGAGGTGCAGTGTAAACGGTATAATAACCCAAGGCGCATTGAAACGTTGAGAAGGGCCAAGATCGAACTGAAGCATCTCCTTCTGTGGGGTGTGGATTGGAATTATATTCCGGACGATCAACTGATGATTGCTTTGCGTCACGCAAGGGCGAAGATGAAAGTTTTTGCTCAGAGTCTTTCGTATAGACTGGAACAATATAAGGAGAAAAAATATCCGTTTGCTTCCAAGATTCAGCATTTCTGCCCGAAATGTTACGGGCAGCTTGCAGATAATCGGTTTAAAAAGAATTGGCGAGACGAAATAGAATGTCCGGTATGCAAAACCGCATTCACAATCGAATGGGATGGAGATATGGATGATCCCGGAGTAATTTTACAAGAGAGGGCAGCATGACAATATCCAATACGTCACCAATCGACGACGCGATCAACCCGCAGGAGTTTGTTGCCAAAGCAGTAAGACTGCGGGAAGAAGGCGTACCCTTCCAGAAGAGTAAACGGGCAAAACCCAAAGAGCAGCAAAGAAGCAATCACTTCTACGAACTGAAGGCGGAACTGCAACAGATGCGGCCCGGCTTTTCGTGCGATTGGGACTCGACAAGCGACGCCATGCTTCAAAATATCCTGACAATAGAGCGGGACAAGTACCGGAATCACTATGGAATGCTTGAGAAGCCACCGGCACAGGCAACCGTGCAGCAACCAGACATGAACGCTCAGATACTCGCGGGGATAACGGCGCTCGGGAACGAACTAAAGAAGATCAACCGGCGCGTCAGCAAGTTGGAGAAGGTGAAATGAAGAAAAAAGAAGCCATTGAGACTCATACAATGAATCATGAGGAATCCGGCACTGCTGGCAAAAAATACGAGTTCAAAGTCCTTACGGCTGGCTACGATCACGAAGCCGAAAGGCGGATAGAAGACGGCTCTGAGCTTGAAGCGTACCTAAACAGGCTGGGCGAGCAGGGCTGGGATTACAAGTCTACGACCATCATCAAGTCCGATTCGTTGCTCGTGTTCAAGCGGGAGTACAAATGACCGAACTTGTCACGTTCAGCATGGTGTTTGTAGTCGTTCCCAAACCGCCCACTCCGGAGCAGATAGATGCACTAAGGTCCGTTCTCGAACATAGGGCGTTGGTCCCGCTCAGCTTGGAATCCTTCGAACGACTGGAAGATAAAATCCCATGCGGATGGAGATACGAAAGATCAGAATTGGCGGCTGTCGGTATCCGGAATCTTCTGTGGGACCGATGGATGCAAGTGGCGTATGAGAAGGAACAGTTTTGCAAACCTCCAAAGCCCATGTCCTCCGAGGACTTAGAAGTCTACGGTTACGGCCAATTCGAGGACTCAATATGAATAAGATTCTCGACTTCTATGCGGACGCGCTCAGAACCATCAAGGACGCTGCTACCCCGAAGCATATCGAGGCCATGGACCGAATTATGATCCAGGCGCAGGCACAGATAGCACAGGACCGGCTTTTAGGCGTGATTGAAAGGCTGGTATCGCCAAGACCGGCAAGCGGGCTTGACCCCGGCACAACGGAGTCGGGACTCGCCCAGGCAGTAGTGAGGGCGATAGTGGAACAACAAGAAATGCGGGGAGACGAGCAGGGTTATCACCCCTCACCCTTCGCCGCCGATATAGACCTTGGCCCCGACGAGCCGGAACTTAGCCCCGAAGAGGCGGAAGCAGACCGGCAGCTAAAAGAGCGCATGAAGTCCGACATAAACAAGACAATGGAACAGATCGTGAAGGGGAGCAAGTAGTGTCACTCAACATATCGCAAATACAGTCTTGCCTCGAAGAAGTGAACTATGGAAAAGGTCATTATGTAGACGTGGTGATACCTGCCAAGATAAGCAAGACGGGCAGGGTCTATCGCAAAGAAATCCAAACAACCGTCTGGTACCCCTGTGAATGTGGCAAGACGAGGCACGAACACTTTGCCGGAAGGCCCAACCCTATGCTGATGTATCTAAAACGTAAAGAGGCCAAATGATTATTCCTGCATATTGCGATAAGTGCGAAGGCTTTGAGTTCTCGGTCGATACGGACCTTCTCGACTTCCCGTTTCATTCGGACATGTTCCCGGTGAGCGTGGACTGCATTCATTCTCGGACCTGGATATTCCCGCCCGGACCCGTCAATATGGAGCTTACCTGCCCTGGATGCGGCGGCCCTCCGTTTGAGCATAGGGACGGGGTTCTGTCCGGACGCATTAAGATGCGAGACTACCCCGACGCGAGATTCCTGAAGCTGGTAGACTGGACGGACATAAAGACGGGCACCATCGAGCAATTTGGTATAGACCAATTCAAACCCGGAAAGGCAAACAATCATGAAAGACGAAAGCACGACAAGCGGTGAGAAAAACAAGGAATGGCGTGCGGCTGGCGCTCCGCCCAAAAGCGTGAAGAAGCGCAAGAAAAAGGGCATCAGGCCAAAATATGCGAATGGTAAGGATGGCTTGCGAGAGAAGGTTTAGTAATGACGCGTGAAGAGTTCATGGAGAATTGCGAGGAACACTTCGGCAAACTTTGTGAAGAATTTTCCCGGAAACTCCGCCGAGAAATAGCCGAAGATCTTAAAAATCTTTCCGGCAGCGAATACACGTTTAAAATCGAAAGGGCCGAACCGGGGAGGCCGCAGAGATGACAGAACGCGAACTGGATGCAATCAAGCACCGGCTTGATAATGCACAAAAGAATCTTCGGCAACTTTGGTACGAGGAATTGAAGCACAATGGCTGGAGGTTCGGAGAATATCCATTCTCTTGCTTTCTCAAGGAAAGGACCGAATCGCTTGACGATCAAGCAAACACATAGCTGACAACTATCCAGCAACGGACCAAGCTCAGCGTACCCCGTCCCACGATGAGGATATGCCTGCAACGTCCAAATCCGCCGATTGGGAATCATGGCGTCTTGCCCCGCCCCCGGAAGGTTCTGAAAACGTGGGGGCGTGGGTGTGGGGCAAGCTCAAGTTTGCCCTGAAGTACCGCGAGACCTTGGGCATAACGGACGTATGGCGCCACAACCACGAGCTGTACCGCAATCGGTTCTTCAAAAACCCCAAGCCCAAAATCACACAGGTGCCCGTCAATCTGTTCTTCAAGACGGTGAACAAGCTCAAGGCCGAACTTACCGACAACGAACCGCAGGCATCCATCGAACCCCGAGGCGAAGCTGGCGACCAGGCGGCGAACGCTTGGCAGGCGGCTTACGAGGAATGGTGGGACGCAACCCGGCAGCAAAACACACTTCAGGAATCGGTGGGACTCTCAGAGCTTTACGGCTGTCAGACCGACGAAATGAGGTTCGATCCTGAGCTTGCCGGGGGCATGGGGGAAATAGAAACAGTTCTGGGTGATAACTTTGGAACGGTGCTCTGGCCGGGATACATCGACATCCAAAAGGCCCCCATGCTTTTTAAGATGGAGGCCATAGAGTTAGACACGATCTATCGGCAAATCCCCGGCGTCGAGGGAAAAGTCAAATCCGATACCCAGTTTTCGAATAATCTCGGCGAAGATCGGCGCGAGACGCGGGGCAACGTCAGTCAGAAAACCATCCGGCCCTACCTGCAATCGGGATACCCGCAAGGCGTGGGTGGCGACAGCTTTAAGCCCGTTGATAAGCACACCAGCGAGACAGAAAATTACGGTATTCAGAAGGCCCTCGTCGTTACCTGCTGGGTAAAAGACTACACCTTCGTGTGGGTGAACCCGGTAACGGGCAAAAGGTCGAGCGGGAAGCCGAACCCGAACGATTTACTTTATCTCGAACCCCAACCCGTAATCGATCCAATGAGCGGTCAACCGGCGATTGATCCCATGACGGGACAACCGGCCATGCAGTTGGCGATCAAGCAGGCCGAGCCTCACCAGGAATCAAAATACCCCGGATTTCTCCGCCGGATTCGCGTTACGAACAAGGGCGATCTGGTTTTAGACGATCTGCCGAATCCAAGCATAAACCCGCAACTCCCGCTCGAGAAGGCCGCCGACTGTTACCTTTGGGATAAGTTTCCCTTTTTCAAGCGCCTCAGCTACTCGGACGGTCTATCCGAATACGGATTGTCGATCATTGAGCAAATCGAACCGCTTGTAATCGAGATAGCCAAAAAGATTACAAAAGTCGGCTCTCACTTGGATGCAGCCTGCCTGCCCCCGATTATCAACCCGAAAGGCTCCGGACTCGAGAAAAGGCAGATAAACAACCTGCCCGAGCGCGTGTGGGAGCCCACAATGACGGCGGCCGCTCTCATCCGGTATCTGGAAGTCCCGAACCTCCCAACCGACTACGGGGCGTATATCGAGCTTCTCATGAAGTTCATAGATATCATTACGGGCCTGACCGATGTAACCGAAGGCCGGGGAGCACAAGGGATAACCGCATTTGCGGCCATTGCCGCCCTGCAGGAGAAAGCTCAATCTGTTCTCCGCGAGAAGATCAGAAACCTCGATACGTCCCTTGAAGAGCAAGGGCGTATGTATATAAGCCTCGGCCAGAACTGGTATTCGTTTGAAAAGAAAATCAAACTATCCGGCGGTCAGGGCGAAGAGGCGATAGCCTTCCGTGGTGTGGCCGAACAGTTCCAGGGTCAATACGCGTTCAACGTTGAGGCCGGCAGTACATTACCGCAAAGCAAATCGGCTAAGCGCGAAATGTGGCTAAAGCTCGCCTCTGGCGGATTCCTCGATGCTGAAGCGATCCTTGACATTTTCAACGTGCCGAACCGCGACCAGATACTTGCAAGGAAGGCACGCGGTCCTCTCATGCAGGCGGCTCAAAGGCTACAGAAAACCGGGATGTTTAACTCCGGTATGCAAGTGGAGCTCAAGCCGGAGTTGTTGGACGCTTTGATAAAGATAATCGCCATGCCGGAAAAAGAATTTGAGCGGCTATTCCCACAGGTAAAACCGGCGAACCAGACCTTAGCGGCCATGATGAAGGCGGGGATACCCGAAGAAGTAAGTGCAAGCGCAGATAAAATCTTTAAACAGGGAGGCCCGATGATGCTCGCAGGCGGCGGGCAGGGGCAGCCACAAGGACAACCTCAAGCGATGCCACAAGGAGCACAACAGTGAGCAATCAACCCAAAATCCCAGCACCGACAATCGAAGCCGAAGTAGTGATTCACGCACTTTCTAACCGCACGCTTCAAATCGGCATTCCGGATAACCTCGACTTGGCTATGGATATGCTTCTTGCGGCCATGAACAACCTCCATCAGGCACGGAAGAAAAAAGACAAACCCCTAATCGAACCAGTAGGCCTTGGCGCAGCGGCAATGGATGTCATGAACGACGGGAGGGCTAGGTGATGGAAAACGCAGTCCCGTTGACGTGGAGTGACCTCAGAAGAATCATAACGCAAGCCGGATTTCCGGATGTGCTCTATATCAATTATAATTTATTCGGAATCGCGTGGAGCATGGCCAAGGTTGTTTGTGCTGATTCGGAAGGGGAATTTGTTTGGATGCTTCGCACAAAAGTAAGACCCGGCAAATATCTAGAACGGACCGAACCGTTAGTAGTCGATCTTAGCGAAAGCAATACGATATTTGATGTGGAGTATTACTGATGGGCATCTTCGTTTTCCAATGCGACACATGCGGCGCCCACGAGGAAACCGTTTTCACCTCCTGGCGGTCCCGCCCCGATACGCTTCCCTGCGAAAAGTGCGGCGGGAAGGCCAAATACATCATTGTTTCGGGCAAGTTCGACAATCACCCGATACGCGGGCTGCTCGAAGATTGCTCGTGGCTCGACGAACACGCAAAAACGGTATCACAGGAGCACTACGAGGGCACAAAGGGCAACGGGTTATACCAGGGCAACGTCATGAAGACCCGCAAGGAGTTTAACGACTACCTTGCCACCAAGGGCATTAGAGAGAAACCGGGACAATACAATAGGACCGAAGTGTAATGGGAACTCACCCGCACGCCACGTTGCACCGGCTAAATCTCCCCAAAGTGAGATACGGGCTTCCCGAATGTTCATCGGAAGTCCCGCAGATCGAATGCCGATGTCTTAATCCACGGTGCGGGAAACTCTTTTTTGAGGGAGATCCGACGGGACCACAGAAGGTCAGGTGTCCCCGATGCAAGACGGACAATTATTTCGTGATGGAGTGACGGCATTCAATAGTTAGACAATCAGCAGAGTCCACTAGAGACCGGCCAGACACAGAAAATCTGAGCCGGTTTTTTACTTCTCAAACACCGGAAAGGAACTTAGGCAATGGAACTTGATAACGGCACCCAGGACGATTTTGAACAGAACGACGACGGCACCCTAAACGATGAGTCCGAAAGTCAGCCGCAAGAGACCGAACTTGACTTATCGCAACCCTACATGGCCATAACGGGCGACGATGGAAACGAAGTTACGCTCACCGGTCAAGAGGTCATGGACCGGATCAGCGAGAATCTGGACCTTCAAAAACAGATTGCCGAACTGAGCGCAAAGGCGAATCAGCCGGCGCCGCAACCTGTGTACCAGCCCGCTCCCGCTCCGGTTCAGGCTCAGCAAGACCCGATAACCGGCATCAGGGACCAGGCGCAAGACGCTCTTACCAGGTTTGCAAACGGGGACATGGACGCAATCCCGACCCTGCTCGATGCAATAGGACAGTTTGCCGAAATCCGGGCACAATCAGCCACGTCAACCACATTGAGCGAACAGCAGCGGGATTCACAGTTTCTCGCCGCACACCCGGACGCGCCCGAAGCAATTAACGGAGCACTGGCGGGTGAGTTCGCCACTTTCAGGGCTCGCAACCCCTTTTATGCTGACGGCGTACAGGCATATCTCGCCTTCAAGGCGGATCGGGCAACGGTAACGCACCAGAAGGAAATTGCAGACCTCAAGGCCCAGATCGCCACGGCTGGCGCGAAGGGCAAGCAGGCCGGCGAAAAGGAAACGCTCCAGACCATGAAGGCTCGGGGCGGGATTCGACTGCTTCAGGGCGGCGGAACGGCAAGGGCCTCCACTGGCGGCGGAAGCGGCAAGGTGCAGAATTTCAGTAACAGCGAAGACGCGGCGGAAGCAATGAAGGCCGCACTTAAAGCGATGAGAGGTGGAAGTCTCGACTAACACCAAAACGGCAACATTTCAGAGTCCTTTTAGAGACCGAGCAGAACTAACCTAAGTCACTGAAAGGACAAAGAAATGAGTTTGAATCTCAATGAAATCAATGCTCTCACCCAGGATTATTGGGAGCCCGGTGCGCACGATCAGTACTTTAAGGGCAACGCCCTTATGTACCGGCTGCTAAAAAAAGGGCGCAAGTGGAGCGGCGGCGACTACCTCCGCGTGGTGATTCAGTACGGCCAACCTGTAGGCGGATCGTTCAACGCGCAAAGCAAGTTCGATACCTCGAAGCGTGAGGAACTGAACGCCGCTCGCTTTGCACCTGCCTACTACTACGAACCCGTTACCTTCGATATCGACGATAAGGTCCGAAACGCAGGAAGCGCCGCTCAGGTCGATATTGTTGCGGCAAAACTCACAAACGCACAGAAAAAGATTCGTCAGAGCATTGCGGTCGATTTTTACAACAACTCTACCCAGCAACCGACCGGGCGCGGGATGCTCGGACTTCCGGCCATGATGAGTTCGTCGACAACCTCATACGGTCAGATATCATCCTCCGATATCGCCGAATGGACGACCGGCGTTGCCAACACGACCGGCTACGCTTTGTCCTATGCGATCATGCGTGCGGGTAGAACTTCCTGCCAGGTGGGCGACGGCATCGAAGACAAACCGACCATCATGATCACCACGCGGACCCTTTTCGATGTTGTCGAAGGACAAACCCAGGTCAACCAGAGATACGAAGAGGCCGAGCTTGCCGAAGTAGGTTTCCAAAACCTCGTCATCAACGGCATCCCGCTCGTATCCGATTACCTCTGCCCATCGGGGTACCTGTATTTCCTCAACGAAAACCTGCTCGATATGAAGTCGCACAAGGACTTCTTTTTCGTAAGAGAACCGTGGATGCGCCCGGTGGATCAGTACGTCTACACGACACAGCTCATCTGGGTAGGGCAACTTTTGTGTAAGCGCAGAAATGCACATGGCTTTTATTCAAGTCTTTCCTGATGCTTACGCCTAGATCGATAGGCGCTATTAGGATGTAATCGATGGTACCGAGTAATGCGGCATTCTACATGTTGATATCCGTCTCCAATGCGTTCCATGTCGGCGGAGTCATGCCACGTTTTGCATATCCAGCATTTGCGGTAGTCGGCATTACCGCACGCTTCAAGGGCGCGTTGTCTTTGGTGGAGAAGCATGTGGTACGCATGATCCTGGCAAATTACCAAACACTGGTCTTTCTTAGGGCCATGGTGATGAACCTCTTCCGGCGGCTTCAGTGGGCGGCCAAGTGCTTTTTCGGCAATAAGCCGATGTTCGTAATCGTACCCGGCATGAGTACCGGGGCGCATGGTTACAGTATAACCCCTGACGACGCTTTTGCCGCCATTGTAGGACGAGTTGCACTTCCCTCTAGCCTGATGGCCGGAGCAGAACCGCAAGGGGTCGCCCTTTGTTTGGCTGTGCCGTCCGCCATTGTTCGTAATCGGCGCGAGTGGCGCTTTCTGCCCGCATCCACAATGACAAAAACCGTATGGAATCTCAGGAATGTTCGTGGTATCTTTGGGCTCAGCCATGCTGTCTACTCCTTTTCAGTAGATAAATTGGTTAGAGCCGGTTTGATGTTAGCGCATCTTTCCGGCTCGTTCTTTTATACCACAAACCTCCCTGTAATGCAAAACAAACAAGTACTTAGAAAGGAAGGAATATAAAAAATGACTATTGGACTTGCAACAAACATGGCCGCCGAATGGCAATATGAATGCCTGCCGATGAGTTTCAACAGCAATGTTGAGACCACCTTCGATGGGAACGCCGCAGTCGCCGGCAAGGGGTACGTGATCGAGAAGTACCAGGAAATTGATTGGCAGTCCTGCTACGTCTTCGTTCAGACCGTTGAGGGAACCGGGGCGAAAACCATTAACATCGGTATCCTCTCGTCCGAGTATGCCACTTACGGACCGTATTGTTTCGTCTACGGGGCTTCCATCGCAACGGCCGGATGGGTACGGCCTGCGTTCACAGTCTCACAGGGAACCAACGCCGCGTATCTGTCCGCGAATACCCTCGGGTATGCGTTCAAAAAGGGTCAGGACGGCGCGAATACCGCAGAGCACAATGCGATCCCTGTCTTTCAGAACTTCATCGGGGACGGAACGTACAAGACCATGACCTATACTTGCGCCACAACCAGCGCGTCTTTTGTGGGTTTCTTCTGGTTCAGGACCAGGCGTCTTCCCGACCTGACAACCTTCCTGAAGTAGAAAGGGCGGTGAGGTATGGCTCTTACAATATCTCCGACCCACTTTCACTTCTGTTCATGGGGCAATAAGAGGGTTTGCTTTGCCACGATCACGGGCGACCTGGCTGGCACGGCGACCCTCGCCTTTCCCCTCGGCAAGATAGAGGCGGCTTGGGCCGGAAATCAGACGGAAAATGCAGGATGGAACGCTCAGCTTAGTTGGAGCGGCAATACGCTGACCTACGCTGTGGCGCCCGCTTCAACAAAGAAACATACAATCTTTGCAGTCGGATCTGACTGAAAGGAAGGTGATGTAAAATGGCTGCAATTCCAGCGGCAAACATAACCAACCGGAGCTTCACCACCTGGGGGAACAAGAGGGCGGAAATAATGACCGTCAAGGGCGACGGTAGCGGGACAACCCTCCAGGCGCGGCTCGGCAAGATTGAAGGCGCCTTCGTCGGTAACCAGACAGAAACGGCGGGATACAACCCCCAGCTTTCATGGTCGGGTGCCGTTCTTACTTATGGGGCCGCCCCAACCAGCAACTTGTTGCACACGCTTGTGGTCGTAGGCATAGACTAGGCTTTTGATTTTTCTCGAAAAGCTCGGCCATAATTTCTGTCACATTCAGCGTGGGCAATATGGCGGCCATGGACAACCAGCTTATGAGGTTCATCATATTTTTTGCAATGGACACACTTCAGCCAGTTAGCATTTCCGCAGGCGTTGTAGGCGCGAGTGCGCTTCTCAATCAATTGGTGGTAGGCGGTGTCCTGGCATATCACCAAGCATTGGTTCGCCTTCGGACCGTGATGATGTACTTGCGCTTTTGGTGGAAGTGGTTTGCCCAAGGCTTTTTCAGCCATAATGATGTGCTCATGCACAAAACCGTTGATATTGGCCTTGGGGTGATCTGGTTGTTTGATGAGGACATAACCATTGCTGACGGTCCGCCCGTTATTCCAGGACGAGTTGTTTTCTCCAAAACAATGATGGTTATGGATGAACTTTCGGGGGACGCCGCAAACTACTGTGGTTTTCTCTCCACACCCACATTGACAAAGGCCTTTAGGAATCTCGACGTTCGTGGTATCTTTGGGAAAGTCCATGAAGTTTGCTCCTTGTTAGCAAATGATTGGATTAGAGCCGCAGAGACGCCGCTAACGTCCTGTGGCTCGTTCTTTTATAGCACAGACAACATGGGATTGCAAACATGATGGAGGACTTAATCCGATACTGCGCTCCTACTGGTCCCCTGCCCGATTTGATCGGGTCGGGGGCCGGTAAGGCACTTCTCATTATGGGCAGTGCTAAGTGCCTGCCCGATGACCTGAAACGGTACGACAAGAAACACAACGGGGAGCGCATGGCGGTAAACGACGCTATCCCGGCGTACAAGGGCAAGCTCGACTATGCCGCCTCGCTTCACCCCCCCAAACTTTGGTTTTGGTGCAAGGCGAGGAAGGATAACCCGATACCGATGAGCACACACCGGGCAGGCGGGTGGCCGGAAGTAATTTGGCCCTTGCACGCAGACGGCGGCACGAGCGGACTATCCGCAGTCATCATTTCCCTTCTCATGGGCTTTGACTCAATCGTGCTGGCCGGGATTCCGGTATCGAACGATCCGAAAATAACCGGCGCGGTCGGGCAAATCACAGCGGAAACAATGCAAGAGGAATGGATGAGGTTTAGCCGGTTCTTTGGGGGGAAAGTGAAATCCTTGAGCGGATGGACGGAAGATATGTGGGGAGCGCCAATATGCCGAGACTAATTGAAATATCCTACCCCGCCAAGATGCGGTATGCCACGGTCGGCGATTATTTCATTAAACCCAACGGAACACTTCGGTTTGAAATCTTGGACACTGGCAACGAGTTCACCAATCGGTTGGTTTTGATTCATGAACTTGTCGAAGAAACGCTTCTCGAAATGGCTGGAATCTCTATTGATGAGATAGACGCCTACGACAAGGCCCACGAGGACGACCCTGGTCAACCGGGGGATATGGTCGATTCGCCGTACAAGCATCAACATGGTGTTGCGATAGCCGTGGAGCGGATGATGTGTGCCGTCGCAGGGGTGGCATGGGTAGACCACGAGGGACGGGTTGCAAAAACCTATGATGAGGTTTTCGGCAAACCCCAAATGGAGATCGCATGATGCCCCTCTTTGTGTCCTGGCACACGCCCGACGAGTTCTACTCATGGCAGTCGGATAGACTCGTAAAGAGTCTGGAATACTTTGCGCTCGATAGATGCGTCCAAACTCACGAAAGGCCCGGCACCTGGAATGATTGCTGTTTCCGCAAAGCGTATTTCATTCTCGGAATGCTCGGCAGGTTTCCCGACAGAAACATTTGTTGGATCGACGCGGACGGGGAGATCGAACAGTACCCGGAACTCCTGGACAACATCACAACCGATCTTGCCTTCGTTGAAAACGAGAACGGCTACGGCATAGCCTCGATGGTCTACTTCAAAAACAACGAGGCATCACGCCTTTTTATCGCTGAATGGCGAAGGCTAAACGAAGAGTTCCCGGATAACTGTGCGGCCGATCAGGAAAACTTCGGAGTTCTTGCCCGGTCTTGGGAATCCGACGGAAAGATTACGGTAACGCACTTGCCGATCAGTTATTGCGTCGAGGATGGAATAACCCGAGACCCGTCCGAGCCAGTGATTATGCAGTGGATAGCATCCAGGATCGGGAAGCATTTAGACGACCCTTCTTTCACTGGGGTACAAATATGACGCGCCAAGACCTTGAGAACAAACGAGAGGCGCTTCTGCAAATCAAGATGAGGAAGTTTAAGGAATACTCTGATTTCAAAAAGCTGGCGGGCGAGAAGCTGTCCGAATACATGGCCTGCAATACATCGGTCGATCTTTGCGATAGGCTCATCGTCGAATACGACCGGCAAAGTGCACTGGAGACGGCAGTATGAAGGATTTCTATTTCTATATCTGCACTCCAGGATGGAAGCCACATTCGGCTGGGGTAAGGTCACTCCATCAACTCTGCCACGAGATAAACGAACGGGGATATCTGGCGTTCATCCCGCAGGGGACACGAAACCTGAAGCTTAAGACGCCGTATCTTGCTGATGGTTTCGCGGCATACGACCTATCGCAAATGAAAAAGATCGTGGTCTATCCCGAATCCGTTAAGGGAAACATCTGGCAAGGCGATGTGGTTGCAAGGTGGCTGCTAAACGTTCAACCCCATTTCGAGGTAGACAAGAGTGATGTGTTTTTTGCCTTCGAGCCTCAGTACAAGGTTTTAGGCAAGGATTGTCGGCAACTCTGGATGCCGATGGTGGATGAGGGAATCTTTTACGACTCAAATCTGCCTCGCTCCGGTCGATGCATCTATATCAATAAATACAAAGGCCGGGTTGCACCCGATCACGTCAAAGGCTCAACCGATCTTTCCAAGATAACACGAGGGGACAAGGCGGCCTTGGCCGAAATCTTCAGGTCGAGCGAGTACCTGATTCTATACGAAGAATCAATGGTGGGGATGGAAGCGGCTTTTTGCGGATGCCCCACGGTCTATGTTCTGTCCGATCAGCTAAAAAAAGTCCCCGGCGCGATGGTGGGGGAAATACACGGGTCAACAACGGGCTTCGATAAAAAGTCGATAGCCCATGCAAGAGAAACCATCCCGCTTATGCTCGCTGGTTATCAAAGGCTCAAAAAGGAAACACCGACAATGATTGATGAATTTATCCGGCTCTGCATCGAAAGGCTCGGCTGATGAGTTATTCGTTTTATAGGTCCGATTCAGTATCGAAGACCACGCAAGACTGTGTGAACGATGTTCAAACATGGCTCGGGGTGGCCCTGGGGGATTACAATAGATACCCGCTGGCCAGTATCATCCAGGCACTAAACGCCGGGCAATCCCGGTTCACGCTCCTGACCGAGTGCCTAACCATGCCGATTTTGATAGTGGTCCAAAACAATATCCAGCACTATCGGCTGCCTGATTTTTGCCAAAAAATACTCAGCGCCCGCTACTACTACGGCGACGACCGGATGAGCTACCAGGAACTTACCATCAAGGGTAGTGCCCGCGAGCTGCAAGATGAAGTGCTCGACTTTCGCGGCGCCCTTGGAAGCCCCGCCTATTATCTTTTCCCGAGCTACCGGGGCGGGGTGATTCAGTTCGGTATATCGATGTTCCCGTCAACGGACGGAACGACTTTCAACGCTGCAAATTCCGGGTGTGTTGCCTTCAACCCCGGCACTTCATGGCCGGGGGCGGTATCGAGAACGGCCTTGAGTGCAACCGCCGGCTTCATCGATTCGGCAGGAACAGACCTGACGACTTTGGGGCTAACCGCTGGCCTTCCGATCTTCAACGCCACTCAGTCTCTGTCCGGAATTATCACAGAGATCATAACGACGCACGCATCAAACGACACTATCGCGGCAGCGATGGGCGGGAATTGGGCCGCAAGCGATACAGCAGTAATTCCTCTGCCTGATTGGGGACTGGCGATAGACATTCCCGCGGGAGTGCTCTGGACGATTTCAACCCTTTCAACGGACGGCACTCAATCAATGGGGACGGTCGGAGACATAACGGCATTCCACGACAATATGATCCTGGATGTTGTCAGAAAGCCTATGCCGGTCAGCGCCAATTACCTGAGCATGGTCCCCGAGATTCCCGCCGACTACATTGACGCAATCGTCGGATGGGCGGTCTATACCTTGGGCAGGTCGAGCTACAAGGGGCTCATTCAGCAGGCAAAAGCCGGCGAAGGTAAGCAACGCTTCGAGGATTTGGCGACCGAGTTCCGGGAGATGAGCCCGTTTGCTGATCAATCGGAATCGGCAGTTCAGTTCTTCGACTATTTTTCATAGAAAGGGCAGTCATGCTCAAAAAAGCATTCTTAACCGTCGCGCTTCTTCTGGCCCTGGCGTTCCCGTGCCGCGCACAGACGTATTTTCAGCTTCAAAATAAGCCCACACTATCCCCGACTTCAGCGGCATATCTTTACTCGGTCTATAATTCCGCCGTCTACAAAATGACGCTTAGCAGCGTTTTGACCTGGATGGAGGCTAATTTCAACCTGGCCGGTGCAGTCGTAAACTCCATTCCGTATCAGAGCTCCGCAGGGGTCACAGGATACATCTCTCCGGTAAATAATGCGGTTATGTCTACGGGCGCAACCGGCATCCCTGTGGAGTCAACCGCTGTTCCATTTGCGAACATTGTGCCAAACGGCGGCCATGTTCTCCTGTCGTCAACGGCGCCAACAATAGCCTCGGGATTCGGCACAAACCCTTCGATTTCCAACAACAACGGCACGGCGTCCTTTACTGTGAATGTGGGCACTGGTGGGTCGGCAGCGACAGGAGTAATCACGCTTCCCACGGCGACCACCGGATGGAACTGCTTCTGCAACGATATATCTACCTATTCCAGCACTGTTTTCCAGTGCAGACAGACGGCATCGGCGCAGACCACGGCGACCATAGGCGAATTTACAACGGCGGCAGCTTCTCATGCCTGGGCATCGGGCGATACCGTTGCCGTTAGCTGCTTTGCATACTGAGGCCAGACAATATGGGGAACTTGGTTATACAGAGTTTACACAAGGGCATGGACTTAAAAGACGCAGCTCTTGACGTACCGCCGGGGTCCGTGGGCGAGTGCCTGGGGATAGACTTCTCCGAGCCCGGTGTTCTCAGGCCCATGCGTGCAGACGTTCTTCTAGGCACTCTTTCCGCCGATATCGAGGATGCCCACTGTGTCTATATCGCCGGCGTTCAGTATTTCTTCACTACTCATTCCGATGGACTCCGAGTTTCAACCGGGGGCGGCGGCGGGATAATTGATGAAACGGGAGCAATTCTTACCGATGAAACCGGGGCGCTTGCCGCCGACCCTCTTACCTCAACCCTGATAGATGCAGCGTTCACGGGCCTGTTTAAAGTTTTGCCGATAAACGATCAGTACGTTGTTTTCTCAAGCGCCAGCCTTGTCAGGAAGTGGATGCCCGGATGGTCGGCTACCGAGCAGTGGGGCCTAAATACGGCCCCGATGCCCACGCTTACCGCGGGGACCCTAACCACTCAATCGATTGAAGAATGTGATTCGATTACCAGTTGGGTTAAAGCCGGGGGCGGTGCAGCCGGGGCAATAACCCTGGATGTGACCAACTACCGGAGCGGAACCGGCTCCATCAACTTGGCCGCAAGTGCTAAAAGCACCGTCACCATGACCAAATCCGAAGCCCTGGACCTCAGCAAGTTTGTAACCGCGGGAGACCTCGGGACCGGCTACGTTGAGTTCTGGATATTGGCAACCGACCTCACCGCGGTAAACTCAATCAGCTTGATGTTCGATTGCTCGGCGGCCGGCAATTTTAAAACCGACTGGTATCAGGCAGACGTGAACATAAGTAGCGTAGCCTCCAAAACAGTTACTTACGCTACGGGGGGAACCATTGACGTAACGGCAGGCGGATACTCAAGTCTCGTAACCCCAAGCGGTAAAACCTCGACCTGGCTATCCGATTCAGCGGATTCCGAAATAATCACGGTCGGGATTCCCAAGTCAAAAACAAAGAGCAAAAGCGTTGTAACCTACAAGACCTTCTCCATATCGGATGAACCAATCGACTTTAATCAGGTCCTCGTGGTCAAAATGACCAAACGGACCACAACGACCTCATCCGGTGTCTGGATGCAGTTCCGGTTCGCACAAAGCGAGTTCTTGAGGACCGGCGCGACGGTCAATCGAGATTGGTCAACGATTACGGCGCTGAGAATAAAATACGTGTGCGGAAGCACGGCTGGATCGATAAATGTCGATTCGGTAAACCTCGTCGGCGGCGGCTTCCCTTACGGGAATTACTACTTCGCCGTAGCCTATGAAAACTCATTCGGCAATTACGGCCCGTACAGCGACTACGCGGGACCGCTGGAAGTAGCCGGACAGTCCATCGTGATATCCGGGCTAACGCCCGATACGGACGCTCAGACAGTTCAAAGAAGGGTCTCCGTTGTCGGCGGGTCCATGACCGATCCAATGGTTTTCTACATCGCGGACAACACCACGACCACCTACACGTACAATCTCAAGGACACGGACCTTTCCACCATCGAGACCAACTTCAACGAAGACCCTCCGGGGGTCTGCACCGATATGGTTGAAACGGCTGGTCGAGTCTTAATGGTTTCTGGAAACGCCCTTTATTACAGCGACATTGAGTTCTACGAAGGATATCCGGCTGCAAATTACATGATATTCCCATCTGAGACACTGAACCAAATCGCCGTGCTCGGCAACCAATACGTTGCGGTGCGCGGGAACAAGGAATATCTCATCCAGATGTTAGGCTCGGACCCCTCGACCTGGACCGTATCAAGCGGGGCAAAAGAAGGCTCCGTAAGTTCGCGGTTCCTGGTAGACCTTGGGAACGGCCAGCACGTGTGGGCGGGACGACAATTTTTCTGGCAAAGCACGGATACCGAGTATCTCCCCGAAATCGGTTATGCAGTTGCAACCTTCCCGCAAGTATTTGGCGCTCAGGCCGGCGAACTGGTTTACCTGGCGTTCACCGATACGGACGGAACTCCGCGCGTACTTCGAATTGACTACCGGCTCGGCTACCCCCTGGCGCATTACGTCTATAACATTTCGCCCACAGCAATATTTGCCGACTCGGTTTTGAAAAAAGTCTTCTATGCAACAGGGGCCAGCATCTACCAGATAGACGCCGGAACAACCCCGCTCGAAACGAAGCTGACCATCCCGGAGCAATTCAACGGCAGTGTGAAGATAAAGAGCTTTGTATCCATGATTCTGGATCTTTCGGGCGGCCCTCTTTCCATGCAAGTGGTGAGGGAAAGGCAGACGCTTGCCGGGAGTTACACTTTGCCCAATAGTACCATCGACGGAGATCCGGTTTCGCTTCCGATGGGGGATACGGTATCGCAGGGTTTTATACTCAGTTCTACCACTCAAGACTTCACTCTTGTTTTGCCTATAAAGATCGACGCCGGAGACGCAGAATGACCCGTGAGGCTCAGACAAAAGACCTTCTAAAAGTCTGCGAACTGTTCAAGGATTTGGCGAAGCATTTATCGAAAATAGGGGCTTCCATTTTCGCAGAAGATGAAAACGATCTTACGGCGGGTATGCTTGAGTATCTGGTGTTAGCCATGAACGACCCGGACAGCATTGTTCTGGTTGAAGAAATCGAAGGCGGGCAGGTAGTGGCCGCCCTCGCCGGGAGCATAAAGCAGCGCCCCAAGTTTTTAAGGAACCCGTTTGTGGCGGAGGTAACACTTTTGTGTCCCGCGAGTTTCCAGACTCAAAGCCTTCGCGTAACTTTCGATGAGTGGGCAATATCGAAGGGCGCCACGGCCAGAACTGCCTTTTGCCCTCCACAAAACGAGGTAGCACTAAAAGCAATGGAGCGAGACGGAATGACGGTAAGCTCAGCTTTCTTGACTAAACCATATTCGGAGTAACCTTAAATGAGCGACTCATCCAGCGGCACTAACAATCAATACCTCCCCGGAGCGACCAAGACGGCCATAACGGGCAATAAGGAATTGGGCCACCTCCTGCCTCAGCTCTTCAGTCAGGCGAATCAGGGACTATCCAGTAAGGAAAACGCCTTCTACACCGGCGAAGCAGAGCGCGGGGTAGCCGAGAAAACCGCTTCCGAGACAACCGGGCTTACGGATTCGCTTGCAAGACAGGGAAATCTCGTCGGCAGAGGCTCCGAAGTCGAAGCAAAAAGCAACATCGCCCGGAGCGGAGTAACCGGAACCGCATCGGCCTTGAGCAACATTCAGGGCATGGATATCACAAAGCAGCAAACAAACCTTCAGAACCTTATGGCGGCTCTTGGCATGGCGACACGTCCGCAATCGTCCGGGAGCACAAGCACAAGCAGTCCCAGTTTCCTGTCAACGCTTGGAGCAATAATCTAAGGGAGTATTACAAAATGAGTGCTTTCGACGATCTCATGGCGCTTGCCAACAGCAGTCCAAGAAACCAGCAGCAACCACCATCAGGCACAGCTCTACCCTCGTATATGTATAACCTCAACTTCCCGCCCGTGGGCGATGGATCAGGAGCGGGGCAATCACCTGCCTCATCGATGCCTCAACCCCCAGCGGCTACACCGGCCCCGGTAGCACCACCACCACAGGCGCTACCCCAAGCCGGGATAGTGACCAAATTGAACGGGATATTTAACCCAATGGCCGGCGGCGGTGGAGGTGGAGGGGGCGCAGCAGCAGGCGCGGCATCATCGGGCGGCGGATGTTGCTTCATCTTCATTGAAGCAAACGGGGGCACTCTCGATCCGCTGGTCAGGGAATACCGAGATGATCTAATGACCCCAAGGAACCGCCGAGGTTACTACCGACTTGCCGACAAGCTCGTGCCCTGGATGCGCAAAAACAAGCTCGCACGCAAAGCCGTTGAATGGTGCATGGTCAACCCCATGATGAAGGCGGGCCGTTGGTATAAGGAACGCGGGAGGTTCCCGGCCTTCTCCCTCCTGACCGGGTTTTTCTGGCTCACCGTCTACGACCTGATGGGTATCGGCGCGTACCAAAGAAAGACCGGAGAATTAATCTAATGGGTAATTGGGATTTCAACTTCCCGGAAGATCACGCGATGCACCCAGATGCTCGAATCGAGTGGTGGCATTATGTCGGGAATGTAAAATCCGAAACAGGCGAGCGGTTTGGCTTCCAGGTGACATTTTTCAGGAAAAAGGTTGTGGGCCGCCACGCCTTTATCGTCCACATGGCGATATCTGACATCAACGGGAAGCGGTACCTTTTTGCAGAGAAGAAAACGCGTCACGCCACTGTCATAGATACCCCGTTTTCCGTATGCGCCAAGGGGTGCTTTATGTCTGTGGGCGAAAGGGGATATACGCGGCTGTTGGCCGAGTGCGATAATTTCTCTTTTGATCTAGGCTTGTTAAGTCTCGGAGATCCAGTCCACCACAGTAAGAAGGGGTATTATTCGCTCACCGATATTCGTGCTACGGGCGAAATCAGAATAAACGACAGGATTTTCGAAGTCGACGGTTCTGCATGGATGGACCACGAGTTTTTTACGGCATGGATGGACCCCAAGATAGTCGGGTGGGATTGGTTCGGGCTGAGACTTTCAGATGACGCACAGCTTATGATTTACAAGTTGAGGTTCAAAAACGGCGCCCACCATCCTACATCGAGCGGCACTCTGGTGCAGAACGGTTGCGGGACACACCTGCCGAACGGATCGGTTATAGTGAAAAGCATATTCAACAAAGGTATATACCCGGCGGCCTGGAATATCTCTGTACCGGCGCATCAAATCGATCTTCTGGTATCCCCAAATCTACCCGGTCAGGAATGTCGGTCGAGTTTCCTGGATAGCAACTATCAGGAAGCATCCGTTTCAGTATCGGGGACACACTCAGGCCAAGGTTATGCGGAACTTACGGGTTATGACAAGCCTTTTCGCGCCATATCGAAGCGGCAAAATCTGACACATTATTTCATCGTGGGGAAAAAGATGTTGAGCAATCTGGGCAGAATCGGGAAATATGTTCACCCAAATAGAGAGGCAATCTAATGGGAATACTTATGGGCGGCGAAGGGCTTATCCCCGGTCTTTACAAGCTATATACGGGATACAAAGAGTTCCAACAGAAACAGGAAAAAGAAGGTCGGACGAACTTCATGGAACAACTCGCCGCCAATCAGTCCGTGCATCCGAAAGATACAGGCATGAATCTTACGGACGAAGAAGCCGGAAAGGCGAAAAAATACGGCATCCACTTAAACGATCTTCGGCAGGCGGGGGCGCCGGAACAGGGGCAACCGGCGCAACCCGCCCCGGCTGATCAGCCAGCACAAGGGCAACAGCAATCCTCACCTGACGGTTTGGTGCAACCAGCCCCCCTGCAAGCCCCTATGCAGCAACTCAGGCAGGCAGGGCAACCGCAACAGCAAAATCCGGTTATGAAGATACTCCATGGTCTTACCGGAGGGGGGCAACAACAACAGCAGGCGCCGCAGCAAGTGAATTATCCGAGCAAGGGTTTCGCCACACTGAACGAACAAACAGGGGAGGTCTCGCCAACAAGATATATCGGGGCCAATACCGATCTGATTAAGACCAACGCAACACCCAAGGGCATAACGTGGCTGGTTTCGCCCGATGGTAAGCAAGAATATCAGGGCCACGAGGGAGACCCCAAAACGGCAGAATTGCTTCAGCAGGGGTGGCAGACTCAGACAAAGTACGGTACGGATCAGGGCCGGATACAACACGAACAAGATTTTCAGCAAAGGGAAAGAGACATCCAGGCAAACGCGCAGGCAGGCAGAGATTCCCGAGAGAGTATGGCCGATGCTGTACGGGGCGCCGCTGGCAAGCCCAACGCACAACAGCAAGCCGCAGTCGATGCTTTTGTCGAGGACAAGGGGCGGAAACCCACGAAGAAAGAACTCAACGACATATACAGCAGCGCGGCATCCGGACCTTCCTCTTATGCGAATTGGACCCCGGAAGAAAAAGAAAGTGCCATTAAGGACCGAATCCTGACCGGGAAGCCGATTACCGTAGCCTTTGGGGATAGAAGCAGCCGGAATGCGGCGGAAGAAGATTACAGAAGGTACCTTACGGCGAAGGGGATTGATCCTTCCGAAGTCCAAGCTATTCAGGGCAAAGTAAAGGCTGATCAGGGATCGCTCAAGAAAAACGAAGACCGGCTTGCGGCGACAGAACAATTCTCGAACACCGTCAAATCAAACAGCGCCGAGATGCTCAGGCTTCGCGCTCAGTACGGCAAAGAATGGCCCAAACTGGTAAGCCAAGCAGCGAATCATATCAAACAGGGTACGGTTGGCGATGGAGACATAGCGGCCTTGCAATTTGCCATGCTTTCTCTTTCCCAAGAAGCCGCCAAGGTCGAATCGGGGTCTCTCGGTGTAGCCGCACCTTTGGGCGAAACCAGCAAGCAACTATACGACATAATGAATTACAACTACAAAACGACCGATCTGGAAAAACTCTTCAGCACCGTTAATAAGTTTGCGGATATGCGGAAGAAGGCGATAGAGGACGAGTCCGCAACCTTGGAGGGAAAGATTCAAGACCCCGGAAATTACAAAAAGAAGACGGGGGCTGGGGGCGCAGGATCGGCAACGAAAGCGGGCGGGACCGATACCCCCACTGAGATCGTGAACCCGACCACGGGGCAAAAAATGAGACTCAATGCTGAAGGTACTGCGTGGGAGGTGGTTAAATAATGGCTACCATGCCCGACATTCCCGAAGGCTTTTACCCTGTAGATTCTCGCAAGGAAGGCCTGGTCAAAGTAAAGATCGGCGGGAAAGATGTTTCCGTTCATCAAAGTTTAGCCGAATCCCTAACCAAAGCCGATGCCGATATGCGTAAAACGACCGGCAATGGTTTGAAAATCGCTTCGAGCTTCCGGACCCGCGAGAAACAACAGCAGCTCTACGACGAACTCCATCCGAAGGGGGCAGCAGTTGCAAAGCCGGGGACATCCCGACATGAAAAAGGCCTTGCCTTGGACATTGGGAACTGGCAGGTTGCCGCACCGTATCTAAAGAAGTATGGTTTTGACAACCCCATAAAGGGCGATGCTAATCATTTTCAGCTTGCCGATAAGCCGAAGGCAACACCGATTTCCGCCGCCCGAAACATGACTGCCGATGCAAGCGGGAAGGTTGTTCCGCCCGATCCGGACATCCCTGAGCAGAATCGTCAATATGTGAAGCCTGGATCGAAATCATTCTACACTGAACTGAAGCCCGAACAGGAAAAGCAATTCCGAACATGGATGAAAGAAAACAAGGTTCCCCCATATTTCCCAGAGGAACCCGCCGACTCCGAGAGGAACAGGGGTTATGATATGCGGGGTTTCTGGAAGGGATTGCAGGACAAAGACCCCCACGCGAAAATGGGGGTAGATCCAAACGACGGCAAGGTCCATACATCCGATTATTGGAAGACTCCGCACCATCCCACTTTCTCCAAAGAATCTCAGTATGCGACATCCGATGCACCGGGGTGGAATGACAAAGATCAGCTTGTAGACAAGAACGGTAAGGTTCTATTTGATGATCGCGCCCAAAAACGCGACCCGGCCTGGGATTTGCTTCAGCAAGACCGACAGAAGCCGAAGCCCGAAGCTACGGGCAAAACAGCCCCGCCCATGCCGGAAGGGTTTGCGCCCGCCCAACAATCACAGAAGTCTTTACCGCCGATACCCGAGGGTTTCGTCCTCTCCACCCCGGGGCAAGAGACACCCAAGCCCCAAGGCCAGCCGGAGCAGGGGGGGCAACCAGGTCAACCCGAGCAAGCCGAAGAGAAGCCCGGATTCTTCAAGAGGGCGGCCAAGGCCGTGGCTCCGTATGCACGCCCACTGCTCGAATATGGGGGCATGACGGCGGGCGGTGTGGCTGGGGGCGCAGCAGGTGGAGCGGCTGGTAGCATAGTGCCTTTCGCGGGTACGGCAGCAGGTGCCAGTATGGGAGGGTCGGCGGGAGCGGGGCTCGGTTATGCGGCGGGCAAGCAGGCAGCAAATGCCCTTGACGAATATGCCGGAATCAAAAAGCCAGAAGATGCGGGGAAGGCTGTAGCTCAGGCGGGTATGGATGTCCTTTTTGGCGCTACTTCAGAAATGGGCGGCCAGGCTCTTTCGAAGTTCGTAGCTGAACCCGTAGCACAATGGGTAGGATCGAAGTTGGGCAACACGGCAAAGGGTCTTTACCAATCGGCGCTTAAACCTTCCACCGTCTACAGGAAACAAGCTCAAGGAGCAATTCAGACAGGGATTGAGGGTAAATATTGGGTCAATGAAAAAAGCCTTGACCGGATCATGTCGGATCGGGCATCACTTGCTAAAGACCTTGACCAAGTGGTTACGCGCGGGGAGCGATTGGGGGCGAAAGTAAAAGTTGATGATATCGCCGCCCAGGTCTCAAAGCTCAAAGACAAATACAAGGGTCTGGATATGGCCGACCAGCACGCGGATATTGATTCGCGCATCGATCTATTCCGCCAAAGAGCCGACGCCAACGGGTACATATCGGCAAAGGATGCTCACCAGTTAAAGCAAAACATCCAAAGAGATCTGACGGATATGGCGTGGCTGAAAGACGCAAGGGCCGCAGTAAAGAAAGCGGACAAAGCTATTGCGCACGAAATCAACGAGCAGCTCAAGGTTGCTCTTCCAGAATACGGAAAGATAAACGAGGAACTTTCCAAAAAGATAAACCTGACGAAATATCTTGAACGAGCAGTATCAAGGGTCAGGAATCATAACGTCATCGGTCTTGGCGATATGATAACCTTGGGGTCAGCATTCACCGGCGGGGCGGCCGCAGGCGGGGCGGAATTAGGCGGGGGCTTGGCAGTGGGGGCCTTAATCACGAAAAAGGTTTTGGAATCCCCGATGGTCAAATCAAGAGTTGCTTACGCGCTGGCAAGATCGGCACGGCTTACGGGGAAAAGCCTAACTCGGCCGATCAGCTACGGGCTTACAAAGGCGAGTGAAAAAGTCGCGGGGAGCGGCCAGGAAGCTCCTATTCCGACTCCGCAATAATCTTTTGAATTTCGGGACCGGCCATGATGCCTATGAAAACAACAGCCAAAATAGCTCCGCCTGCAATCAATATGAAGGCGTATTTAAGCCGTTCTCCGTCGCTCATGTGTGATGTTAGATTCCGGAAAGAAGTCCCGACGATCGCACTCACGAGCGCAAAAGACATGAATTTTAGCATGAGCGGCCCTTTCGGGATTGAGGCAAAGCAGCAGGATCAGAAACGCTATTATAAGACAGACAAGGGATCATCGCAATCATGAATATTAAGCTCATCCAGAAGCCGAAGGAAAAACCGAAGCCGGAAGCGGATCTGTCAAAGGAAAAGCTGCTCGTCATCGACAACGGCATGTATCCAATGATCGCTCAGCATTGCGCCAAGTGGTTCGGCCACGTCTGGTATACGAAGCCCATTGCAGCCGCCTTTCTTGAATCTTCACAGCACGTTATTGGTAGGGGCTTCGACGATATTGAGTGGGTGCCCGACTATAAGAAATACATCGACAAGGCGACGGTGATTCTGTACCCGGACGTAAACTATCAGGAAGACCAAATCTATTACAAACGTCACGGCTATAACGTATGCGGTGCTCTCGGCGGTGAAATAATGGAGCTGGATAAACATTACTTCATCGATGAACTTCACAAAGCAGGTTTGCCGGTCCCGAAAACGTGGTACTTCGAAGGACTGGATGCCACTTGGGAATTTCTGAAAAACAAGCACGAAAAACTCTGGATAAAGGCGGCTGAGCGATACCGTTCAGATTGGGAGACCGATTACCACGAAGACCCTTTTCAGACCGAAGTTGTCTTCAATGAAAAAAGAGCCGAGCTTGGCGTTCACCGCTCAAACAATATCAAATTGCTCGTGCAAAAAGACATCCCGGATGCGGTAGAGATAGGCCGCGATGGCCCCTTTATGCTGAACGGGAAAACTCCCAAGAAAGGCTTCTGGGGCCTTGAAAAGAAGGCTCAATTCTATATCGGCAGATGGACGGAAGAACCACCCGAAATCCTCGCCGAAATCGAGAGAAAGCAGGAACCCATTTACAAAAAGCTCGGTTTCGCTGGGATATTTTCAAACGAGGTCCGTGTTACAAAAAAAGGTGTAGCCTACCCGATGGATGATTGCTGCCGGGCACCGAACCCGCCGACATCCACGCTTCTGAAGGTTTACGGTCGATCCTACGCACAGGCGATCTATGATCTTGCCCATGACAGACTCCCTATCCTCAAACCCGAATATCTTTATGGCGCCGAAATAATTCTTTCATCATCATGGCACGAGCGTCACGAAATTCATATCCCCAAAGTCTCCGAGGAACTCCAAGAATGGTTCTTGCTTCGCAACGTCACAAAGCGTGACAACGGGGAACTTTACTGCATCGAAAATAAATGCGGGGGCCATTTTGGCAGCATTGTAGCCGTAGGCAATTCCGTGGATGAAGTCGGGGAACTCGTAGAAGATCGGGCCAAGCAGCTCAAGGTCTACCGAATGGATTACACTAAAAACTTTTTGGAAGAAATGAGGCCGGAGATAGAGAAAGCCAAGGAATATGCGGGCGCCGATCTCGAAGCCAAAGAATCAAAGAAGGCAGCCTAACCCATGCCTCTCCCCGCAATGGCTGAGATACAGCGCAGGATAGCGAGCCTTGAGCAGCAATTTTTCAAGCTCACGGGCGGCCAGTCGGTGCTATCTGGCGCCGCGGCGAGTTCAGCGCAGGCCGCACTGTCGTCCAGGGGCACGCCTACCGTTCCTGCCGGTTCAGCTACGGGCACAGCGGTTACAAGCGGCCTGATGGCCTTGCAGCAGTTAGAGGACCTGGCAAGCGATGGGATTATCACGCCGGCTGAAAAGCTCCAACTAAACCAAGACTGGGTTATCATCGTTGCCGAAGGAAACCCGTCAACCGGCGTGCTAGTTCTTCAGGCGGCGAAGTATGGCTTGAGCGCAACGGCCTTCAACGCGGCCTACGCGAACCTTGCGGCTTATGTCACCTCGAGCGGTATCTTCACCGATATGAGTTCGAATACGGTCCTGGACCGCACGGTGTGGGACGGGTACGTTGAGGCGTACGCGGCAGCACGGAGCGCCCTGGCTCAGATCGGGGCGCAACTCGGGGAGAACTTCATAGACTCCACGGGGAATGTGCTTTCTGATGCCCAGGTAATTACCAGCCAGGGGACGGCGGCGGCCATAACGGGCCAGGGGGCGCTGGCGACACAGAACACAATGGGGCTTAGCTTTTCAAACTTAGTTGCCGTCGCTCCCATAGCGGGTGTTAGCAACCAGGCCCTTACCGTAAAGCTTGACAATACCTTTGTGGTTTTTAATCCGGTCAATGGAACGAGCCTGTCAATATCAGCGAATATTAGTTTATCGATTTATAATAATGTACAGGGTGTCAATGGACTCGATACAGGTAGTGTGGCTTCGTCAAAGGGATACCATGTTTTCGTTATCTACAATCCAACAACTCAAACTGTGGCCGGACTTCTTTCCCTTTCTCCGACGGCTCCCACATTACCCACAGGCTACACTTATTTCAGAAGAGTAAGTTATGCTTCTACGGAAAGTGGCAATTACAACTTCAATCCATTTAACCAATGGAATTACGACTATTACTTTATACCTGAAATAATTGACCAGACTGTTATTACAAGTGGCTCTCCAACTGCTATTGATTTATCTTATTGTGTTCCACCAAATACAATCGCACCAATCGGATTTTTTTCTCTTGTGATGAATTGGACATCGGGGAATGTTGGTGTTGCTCTTGGTTTTTCGGGCGCTGCTTTTATAATAGAGGCTACCAATATAGCATTTCTTTCCAATACGAAAAGTTATGCAACTATGCCGATCATAACTTCACAAACTGTTTATTGCTGGCAGCTGGGCGGTGGAACTGGGTCCGGCCAGTTGCGTATAGTTGGTTTTCGTCTAAATCTCTAACTCTGAAAGGAAAATACAATGGGAACATGGATACTTTTAATTTTTCTGCTTGGTCCGAACGCTAATGTGACCGTCAATACTCAGCCATTTAAGCATGAGATGGCTTGCGTTAGTGCTGGAACCGAAACGATAAAGCAGGCGAAAGCTCTCGGCGCTGAAGTTCGAGTCACCTGTATTGAAGATAATGCTAACGGCAATTTCGATGACGAATTTGCGTACTGATTTGAAAGGACGAGCATGAAGACAAAGATTCTTTTATTCGCAATCCTGGCACTTCTGATCGCAGCGCCGTGTTGGGCTCTTGAATCCTACTCGACCAGCAGCGGACTTCTGGCGTCAAGCGGGGTGGTGGGTACGAGCGGCGCATCATATGCCCTCACCTCTGCGGAGATCATCACGGATGGGACCAACAGCGTAACCGCCACCGTCTACAACGGAGCATCGGCGGGAGGTGTGGCGGTCGCTCAATTCGTCTGTCCTGGTGCAAGCTATTTTTGCGGCGTAACTTTCGAGATCCCCGTGGCTTGTCCGAGCGGAATCTATCTGGCGATCAGTGGAACGAACGGTAAAGCAATCATCGGGTCACAGCCAAGGTAAGGAGGCAAATTTGAAGAAAATTATCTCAATACTCATCCTCTCTTTGGTGCTCGTCTCTCTGGCCGGATATGGATACGCGGGTTTTTTCGGCGGGGGTGGCACGGGTAGTTCTCTCACGGTCCCTTCTGCCTTCATCTTCGCCAACGATGGAGCCCGCGACGCCTATTTCACGTCCAATCCGACGCTGAAGGTATCCGGCATCTACGTGTCCAGTAACTCTGTCCTTGAGCAATGGAACGGCTCGGCGTGGATAAGCGAGGCGGCGGTAATCACTGGACCCACCGGGCCAGCAGGAGCTACAGGAGCCACGGGCGCGGCAGGAACCAACGGCACCAACGGGACAAATGGGACGAACGGCGCAGCGGGGGCAGCGGGTCCGACGGGTCCACAGGGGGCACAGGGGCCCGCAGGGCAGGACGGCACAGGCACTGGCAACGTCACCGGGGCCGCAAGCTCAACGATTCACCACTTGGCCGGGTTTGCAGATACTTCGGGCAAGGTACTTGAAGATGAGGGAGCGCTTCCCACAGGCACCGTAACAAGCTCGGGGCCTCCAACTATTCACCAGTGGCCGGTTTGGACTACGGGAACAAATGCCAAGGGCGTCTCAGTCACGGCCTCGCATGTGGCTTGCTCTGATGCCAACGGTGAGCCGACAGCCTGTACGAATTTGACGGATGTGGCCGTCCCGAATGTGGCTTCCTACCACAACAGCGGCACAATAGGCAGCACGGCCACGCTGGACTGCTCGACGTATAACGAGAATTGGGGAACGCTCACGGCGTCAACTGCCGCAACGGTAACGCTTTCCCCTTACCCGACGAACATGCCTTTCTTCGTCCGACTGACCATGCCCGCGAGTGTCGTGTCAACGCTGACTTTTTCCAGCAGCCCTTCGATCACCTGGGAAGGTGGCTTATCCCCGGTCCTGCCGCCTGTCAATCAGTCGATATGGTTCAGGTTTTTCTATAACGGCTCTGTGCTCGTGGGCCAGTGGTCCACGGGGACGGCAACTCAGGTGAATCTTGGGCTTCTCCCCGGCACGCTGACAGACGGCGACCTATGCACCTACACGGCGTCAGGGACGTTGTTTGCGTGTAATACGGCTCCATACACTCTGGCGGGTTTGGGGGGGATCAACCTATCTTCGGCAATCACGGGATTTGTTTCTGGTGCCGGTTCGATTAGTACAGGTGATACTCTTTTGTCGGCTATTGATAAGTTGGACGGAAACATAGCGGGAAAGGCAGCAGTTAACGCCGACACAACCGGCCTGACAGCGGCTCACGTTCCGCCTGTTGTTGGCAATACGGGGACAACCCATACGTTAGCGGCCCCGGCGGATATGTGGACGTGTTCGACGACGTGTACCGTAACTGCTATAGCCGGTCCCGCAGCAGGATCTGAATATCAGTTTTGCATTGAGAACGGGACTAACGTAGGCACGGTTATAACTCTTGCAATGCCAGCCAGTGTGATGATTGAGAATCAGGCACGAACGGCTTACGGCACGGCAGGCACAGGGCACGGTCTGACTTCAGGTGGTGCGGTTAAGGACGCGATTTGCATTCATTCAGTTGACGGAACGCATTACAACATCAACAATGCTCAAGGCACATGGACTGCATATTAGGAGGCAACATGAAGAAATACCTAATACCAATCGTCCTTCTCGGCCTCCTCCTATTCGCGCCACAGGCACACGCTCAGCAAATCCTATCGGGCATCATGGCGGGCGGGGGCGGAAGCATAAAGACTATCGAAGGGGTGGCATCTTCGAGCGCTATAACCGACGTTTCATCCGAGACTATAAACGTAACCACGTCAGGCCTAAACCGTGTTTTGATTCTCGTTTCCACGCTAGAGAACGACAAGAGTTTCGCAATGTCGGTCAGTGGTGTGTCCGGTTCTGGCGGAGTTGGTGCGTTCACAAACCGATCATCACAAATCATTAATTCCAGCTCGGCCCATTATCAGGACAATGAAGTGTGGTGGGCCATTGCTCCCACCGCTGGGACTTATACTCTCACAGTCACCTATAGCGGCACGATAGATGATGGTTGTCTTTTGGCCTTTGCAGTGGCCGGAGCAAACACCAGCACCCCCTGGGACGTGAACGCCTCACTGCCGAAATACGCAACAAATAACTCAGGGACACCCTCGGCATGTGATGCGACCGGAGTATCAACGACAAGCACAAGTCCACTGGTGTTCGCTGTTTATGGAACCGGCAACCAAGGAAGTGTAAGCACATTGACACCTGCTGGTCTATCGGCTTTTACCGGAATGCCTCTAGAAAATGGCGGGGCTACCTACTCACAAATAATGAATGCCGCATATCAGATAGAAACTTCTGCCTTGAGTAATGTCACGGTCGGATGGACAGACACCACGAGCTATTGGGTTCTAATAGTTGACGCGATCCAATGAAAAAAACAATACTTCTAATATTTCTATTATTCTTGGCCATTTCGGATGTTTGCGCCGCAGATTACTACATCGCGCAATCAGCGGCTCAATCGGCAAACGGAACCTCGTGTGTCAACGCCTACGCCTACACGTGGTTCAACACTCCTAGCAACTGGAGCAGCACAACCGGGACCTCCGGCAAGATAAGTCCAGGAGATACGGTCCATATCTGCGGAACGATCTATGGTCCTAACACGGGGAACGAGAATATCCTAACCTTCCAGGGTAGCGGTACGTCTGGGAATCCTATTACTTTGCTGTTTGAAAGCGGTGCTCAATTAAGCGCCCCTTCTTGCATGGATGGTCAAGGGAATAATTCGGGATGTCTAGTAATGAGTACGCCGTCGACCCCCCGGAGTTTTATCACGGTCGATGGTGGCCTAAATACTCCTTGCGGCTGGAATGTGGCAACCAATACCAGCGAAGGCACATGCAACGGCTCTATCGTGAACACGCAAATGGGCGCAGGTCTTGCCTACGATGGTGGCAAGACTAATGCGATTGCGCTGTTAAACTGTACCAACTGTGAAGTGAGAAACATTGGCATCTACAATATGTATCAGCAAACTTCCGGAGCTACCACTGCAAACATTGGCTATGATAGCTGCATGGTGTTTTCAGGCACCAATATTCTTATACATGATAGTGACATGCATGATGTTGGGTGGTGCATGTGGTATCTTGGGTCGAATGGTGACAGCAACATCCAGATATATAATAACAATGTTTATAACACTCCACATCCGTTTTACTGGACGAGTAATTTAACCAGCGGAACAATGTCTGGTGGGTATATTTACGGTAATTACCTACACGACTTCGAGAATTTTGATACAAGTGGTTGTGTCTATCACATAGAAGGTTTCCATTCCAGCGTCAACTCAGGCACAACTGCATTCAACGATCTTTATATTTACAACAATATCATCAACGACTCTAGTGCGTGTCTTTATGGTGCATTATACCTATCTGCGACCAACTCGACTGGAGCATTCATTAATAACTCATCAATGTTTAACAACCTTATAGTGACTCAGAACGGAACCATGAATCAATCCGGCATAATTGATGGTGGCGGGAACGGGAATACGGCTTATAATAATACAGTCATAAATACGATAGGGCCTAATAGCGCAGGGTCCGGTATCCATTGGAGCGGCATATCGCAGAACAGCTATACTTTCGCTTTCGAGAACAACGCCGTCCAGGGGTTTGATTATCTAAACGGGGACGATGAACTGAATGGCACCTACAATACCGGCATCACTGCCGACTATAATGCTTATTCCGGTTCTCCTATAACTGGCGGCCCTAATGGTCACGTTTTTGGTACTTTCATTCCGGGAGCAAACAGTAATTGGAGCGAGTATTTAACGGATGCAGGCTCTTACGGTCAGGAGCAGCATTCAATCAATACGGGACTATATAGCAATGGAGATTGCTGCACCGGCACGTTGGGACTTGACAGCAATTATATAGCTGTATCGTCATCGGCTACTGTGGGCAAGGGGGTCAATCTATCAAGTCTTTGCATTCAGAACGGCGGATCACTGCCAAATGCCCTATGTTCGGACCTCGCAGGCACCGCGCGGCCCGCAACCGGCGCCTGGGACATCGGGGCCTATTCTTGGCAAGGTGGAAGTGTGGGACCGTACACAACAGGTGCGGGTCCGGTGTCACAAGGGGCGGCGAGGACGTGGTAGGGGGGCATCTCACTCACACGCCAGGGGCATGGAAAGCCATTTCATTTCGGGGCCTCGGGCAGTGGTTGCCAGTGGGTCACTGAATAACTTACGGAGTAGTGAATACTCCCCTGACTAAAGTCAGAGGCTTCTAGGGATTTTCACCCACCGCTTGTATCCCCAAGCGGAGAATATTTAGGGAAGCATTGAGGTCTCGGTCGATATGCAAACCACAGCAGGGACATTCAAAGATACGCTTAGACAAGGGCATTGGTTGCCGGTGTCCGCATCCGCTGCATGTTTGCGATGTGTAGGCCGGGTTAACCGCCGTGAACACTCTACCAGCTTCTACCGCTTTGTAGTGGGTCATGGCGAAGAATTGCGACCAAGCTGCATCCGAAATGCTCTTTGCAAGGCAACTGTCGTGAACCATTCGGTTGACGTTCAGGTCTTCAACGAAGATTCGTCCATATCCGTCAACAATCTTTCGGGATTCCTGATGGGTGAAGTTCTCACGCTTGAACCGAATGCGTTCGTGAACTCTGCCGACGATCTTACGACGTTTGAACCGTTCAGGAGTACCCTTCGCTTCTTTGGAAAGTTTGCGTTGGACTTTTGCAAGCCGCTTCTCTTCCTTCTTAAAAAAGCAGGGATTGTCCACTATGTTTCCATCGGAGAGGGCAGCGAAGGTGTGAAGGCCAACATCAATACCGACCGGGTTGTCCCTTACAGGCAAAACTTTAGGCTCAACGGCAGTGGCAAAAGTGACATACCATTTGCCCGTAGAAGAACGAAAGATAGTGGCGGTCTTTGGTATTCCACCGAGCGGACGATGCTGAACAATCTTAATGTGGCCGATCTTGGAAACGAAGAGTCTGCCGTTTTTAATGGAACAGCCCGAAGGGACCTGGGGGAAAGTTATGCTGTCGTATCGTCCCTTTCCTTTAAAACGAGGATAGCCGGGTTTTTCTCCTTTTTTGGTTCTTCGAAAAAACGCCTGGAAAGCAAGATCAACTCGGACCGCCACGTTTTGAAGCGTCTGGCTATGAACTTCGTTGAGAGATGCTCGTTCTTTCTTGAGGTTTGGAAGGCTCCTTGTCTGGTCGTAGTAGGTGACACCCTCCTGCTTGGTTTCCCAAGAATCCTTTCGTCCAGACAGGAAATGATTGTATAGCCATCGGCATTCCTCAAGAACATTCTCAAGGGCTTTTGTTTGCTTCTTGGTCGGTTGGATACGGTATCGGTAATTTTTAAGCATGTTGTTATTTTACGCTTAACTATGTTGGAAAGTCAACACTTTTTTGATTCATCCCCCGGTTGAAACCGGAGGTTTTCTCGAAAGGTGTTTATAAAACTCAGCTTCATTCGGCTCCTCATACCATCCCTCGGGCCTCCAGCATTGTCCGTTATTATCCATGTCGCCGATAGAGCAGTCCACGCAATCACCATCACAGTTATCAATATGTGATTCCTCGGTGCGTGCCAGGCTATAGCAACCTAGGGCAGTCCTGTGTTTATCCAAATCGTTCCGGAAGCAGAAGAGCACCCGGACTCCGCCCTGTGGTAACTGGTCTGCAGTACTAATCCAATTCATCTTTCCTCCTTTGCGAGTCGGCTACGGGCATGGAAAGCCAGCGGGTCATTATTGGGCGTCCAGCACGATTAGGGCGCGACGGCACTCGCCGGGTGACAACAATTCGTCCATCCAGGTGTTTGGTAACTCAAAGCCGTCCGTGAATGACATCTCTCCATCATCGGGCAGAAAAATAGGTTCATCGAGACTCATATACCGATTACCATCCGTATCTTCTGCCAGCCACACCTCCGCCCCGCTGGCGAGTTCGGCCTTGACTCGCTCATAGGCTTTATGGTTGCGATAACCTGCCAGGGCCTCACGCTTTATTGCCATGCGAAGCGCGGCATTCATTTCGCGCAATGTAGCGAGTCCGGCGCGGAGTTGCTCAACTTCCGGCTTGTCGTGCTCGCGAACCATGGTTATCGCCTGTTCTGCGTAGACTTCGGCGGTAGTCCATTCGTTACGATACATGTCGGCTATTTTTTTTATCAACTTACTGTCGTTCATCATTCCCCTTTCTCGGCCCTTTGCAGCCGGTCTATCTCGGCGGCGTTATCGTCCTCGCTCCAAATCTGATCCAGCGTGTCAGCAATAAAACCGAATGCGTCAGGGCTCAATCCGTCAAGACATCCGAGTTCCAATGCTCCGCCGTTTTCCTCCAGTTCATAAACAATGTCTTCGAGGATGCCTCCATACCACCATGAACAGCAAAACCGATTCCTGAGTTCCAAGCAGGTGAGGCAGGTTATGTTGTGGGTATAATCACCGTCCAGGCGGCCCACTTCGATACGGAATGGAGTTCCGGACGGGATGTCTCTTCCACATTCCCCGCACTTCATTGCCTTTTTTGAGCGGACCGTTTTATCTCGAATCGTTTCTATCGGCTCATCGATGTCTCTATCTCTCTCACTTCCCCCT
>QGNH01000538.1_pt1 | contig 51846 bp, 57 predicted proteins | sample 1735481 | NCBI WGS metagenome assembly QGNH01 (sample SAMN09239004, study PRJNA386568) | Viral metagenome, whole genome shotgun sequencing project.
TCCCCCACCCGTCGCTCGCGGTACATCTGCCGCCGGCTCGCCAGCTCCTCGCTCGCCGCCTGCCACAGGGTATGCACGCCGTGGATTTTGCAGCCAGCGTTTATGATGTGCTCGCTTCTGCAACAGCAGCGGTTTGGTTCGGGCCTGGGGACGGGTTGCGGCGCGTTCATAGGTTCCCTTTCTTACCCCAAAATCAAAACCTGATCCCCATAGGTGTTCAGCCAAATCTTGCCGCCATCGATGACCGGCGGGCAAAATTTGTTATAGAGATATGGAATCCCTTCCGCCTGCGAGTCCCAGATTAGCTGCATGACGCCGTTAACGAAGTTGTTCGCGTCATAGATCAACAGGCGGCCATTCGACACGACTTGGTTGGCGTTGAGATACGGGCACGAGCAAACAAGAATTGCGCCGCCGCCCGGACTCGCCGCCAAGGTCATCTGCATCCCAGGCATTCCCCCGCCCGGTGCCGTAACCTGCGCGCTGGATATCTCGTTCGATTGCGCGAGGAATGTTATGCCGGTCGCAGTAACGGTCCAGGCCCGAACAGGCGAGTTCTCGCCCGCACAGAAAACCATCTGACCGTGAGTCGCAGAGAGATACTGCACGATTTGGGAATGATTGTGCCGTGTCTTTCCGCCGCCCATCACGTCGAGCGCATCTGGGTTCAGCGGATCCGGACTTACGCTGTAGCCGGGGAAATATGTGAAGTAGATCGGCGGGAAGGCCAGCGCTGCATACTGCTGACCGGCAGCGAGCTGCGCCAGCGTGGTCTGGCCCATGTTGCCGATCTTTGTGGCGTACAAAATTCCGTCTTTGCCGCATGCCAAGTAGAGTCCCAGCGATTCGAGCAGACATCCGGGAGCGGACCCCAAATCCTGGTCGTTATAGCCGGTATCGCTCACTGCGACCTGCATCGCCATGGCCGCAGATGGCCCCGATACTCCGGCTATCTTGGTCTCGTCGGGAATCGTTTGTCCTTCGCGCTGCTGATCGGTGTAGGGACAGAACCAATCGACCACCTGGAATGAGCCGGCCGCCGTAGATGTTGGCGGTAGATACAGCAGTTTTACCGCGCACTCCCCAAAGCTGCCCACCCCGTCAAACGTGCCGTTGCCGGTCACCAAGTAAATTCGCCCCTTGCTGTCAATCGATATAGAGGCGCCGGCCATCCAGACGCCCGCGCCGTAATTCGCATCGGAGAGCGTGCGCGCTGTAATCTTACCGCTCGCGATGTCGTAGGCGAATACCCATCCGCTCGCCGTTGAGCTTGTTTCGGCTACTGTGCCTGCAGCCCACAGGACCGTCTTATTATCGCCAAAGGTTTCGAGCGTCAGGCTTGAGCGCTGCTTGCGCATCGTCGCGTTGTAGCTCTGCAGGGGGCCGCTGGCGGGCTGATACGTGGTTGAGGCTAGATCGATAGCAGGATTCGGCTGTGAGCCATCGAAGAGCCGCAGGCAGTGCAGGTAATGCATCGCTGTGGCCGCAGTGCCATCCTGCGAGTGCCAGGCGCATAGATACAGAAGATTCGTTGCCGGATCGATTACGCCGGTCGAGAGCGTGGCCCAGTGCTGATTAATCATCCACGCATCGATCGCCGTGGTTCCCATGATGGGCAGGCAAATCGTCTGCTTCCACAGCAGCTGGTAGGTGATTGCGTCCCAGCACCAGACCTGGCCGGCCATGTCGGGCAGGACCGCGATGTCATGCTTGAAGCCATCGGACATGAGCACCGCGGGAACGATGAGTATCTGGGCTTCGGCGCCAACCTTGTCCCCGGTCATCTGCAGCGTTCCGAGCAAACGGACGCCGGTCGCCTTGACCTTGGCGAGTGTCAGCGTCGTCTCCGAAAGATTGCAGCCGGTGTTCGCGAGGTCGTAGCCGCGCTTGAGCACCGGAGCCATAACACCCGATTGCGGCGCTTGTGCTCTTGCCGGGAGCGCCCCGGCAGCGAGAGAAAGGGCGGATAGCTGAAGCATTTCGCGGCGGTTCATGGTTTCACCGCCGCGAGGAACGCATCCCAGTCCCAATACCCGAGGCGCCATCGCCACAGAAACAACATCTTGATTGCCCACATCATGGTTCCCTCCCCATCAAAAGTCTCTCCGCCCAGCACCAGATGCCATCCGTAACTTCCTGCGAGCAATTTAGCCTGCCCAGGCTAACCCAGAGTTCATGCGCCAGCATCGCTATCTCGTGATGCGTCGGGTGCGTTCGGTAGCTCATGGCTTACCGCCCGCAGGCGAAGATATGGTCATCGGTGTGGCCTTTCTCCAGTGGGCAGGTTCGCCCGCCCCCGCCCTTCGCAAAGCCGCAGCGCCCCTTAATCTTAACTATTTCGGCTCGGTACTCTCCCGGCTCATATCCGCTATCTGGATTACAGCCGGGGCACGGGGAAACTTCGCCTGCCAGGAGCACGAAGCCTTTGTCGTTGCATACTCCGCAATCGTGATGCGTGGGCCGGGTGCGGTAGCTCATGGCTTCGGGCAATTCTGCGCAGCTACCAGGAATCCAGCAATAAAAGATACCAGGGCAATCACTATTCCCCATGGAATTGCCGCAGTCATCGATATGGCATCGTTCATTTCCTCATCCTCATTCCGCATCCAGCTCACCTCTGGGGACACCTCTCGACAGTTTTCATCTAGCTTATCGCTCATGGCTTCCTCTTACCGTAAATTCGCTGATATTCCTCTAGCTTTTTCTGATCCCTCTCAGCCTTTGCTTGCAATGCAGGCAGGCGGTAATCGCCGTTCCAAAGCAGCCTTGTAGGCATGCCTTCATTGTCCCGGACTATTTCATAAGACCTGAATACTTTATCGCTCATGGGTGGGTCTTGGCGATCGCTGCTTCGGCTTGCTTCCTGACATCGAAAGACCAGTTCGCGTGCTCACGAATCCACTCCAGCGCTTCCCGCAGTTCCCGGTTCTGCGCTTGGAGCGCGGCCAGTCGAGCGTCGAGATATTCCTGACCTCCGCAACCATCCAGGATGTAGTTGTTCGCCGTGTTGCGCTCTTCCCGCAGCGCATCCCTCTCGGCCTCGGCTGCGCCCAGCTTCGCCTCGTACGCTAAGATGGATCCGCTCAAGAATCCAACGTTTGCCTTTAAGGATTCGACGGCGCTCTCTGCTTCGTACAGTTCTTCTTTGATCAGGCGACGATCATCGTAAAAGCTCAGGAGGTTTTCGCGCCACCGCTCCGGGATTGGCTTCCGGCTCATAGGTAAACTCCGTAGCAAAGCGAATTACAGCCGTTGACGTTGCGAGGAATCACATGTGGCTCCAAAGCCTGCCCCGATTGATGTGTCCGATAAGGCCATGAGAGACGCCGTAATGGCGAGCGATATCCCTGAATTCACGGCGGTGTGGCGATTTAAGCTCGGCCTTGATCGCAGCCACGTTTTCTTCGGTTAGCTTTGCGCGTCCGTTGCGAATTCCGGTCGCATCTGTGCCATGGATATAGCGGTCTGCCCAATTCTCTATCTTGGTTGCCCAACGTAAATTGCCGACAACGTTATTAGCCCGGTGCCCGTCTCCATGTGCGACCTCGTGATGCTGGGAAGGACGCGGGCCAATAAATGCAGTAGCTACAAGGAAATGAACTCCGCGCTCGCGAACAACCCCTTGGTCATCCGACAATTTTATTCGAAAGATACCCGTTGAATAACCTGGCCTTCATGATTAGCCCAGCTCGCGAACCTGGGCCGCCAGCAACGCGGACTATCTGCCCATCGTCGCTGACATTGTATTTAGAAAATCCTGGGATAGAGAGCCACTGCCTTTGTGTCATAGGTATACCCCATAAACCAGAGAGTTACAGCCATTTACGTTTCTAGGGATAGTTACAGTGATACAACCCCACCAATCAGTCCACTTATCAGCATTATATCCACTGTTGCCAGTAAATTCATGAAGTCTTGTGCCACGTGGATAGCGGGTCTGCACGGTTACGCTGTGTTCGGACCATTGGTCATTGTTGAATAGGCAGACGCACCCAGGTGCGCTGCCATAGCCAAGCCGCTCATGCGCAAAGGTCTGGTATTCGGCATTCCGGGTAACAAAGCCGCCTTGGGCCAGGTTCTTCCATCTCCAGAGTCCATTGTTGATGCCGGCTTTTAATCCATAGCAGTTGGGATCGGTAGACCAGTCCCGGTAATAGGTCATCGGCTCACCGGGGAAGCTAAACATGATGTCATAGCCGAGTTGCTTGTTCCAGATCGTCTGCTCGCCCGGACTGGTATCGCTGTCGGCGTTCTCAACGAAGGTGACGGCCTTCATCGAATCGATCATGTTGTAGCCAATCTGGGATAGCTGGCCCATCCATACTTGGCTGTTGTTGTTGCAGATAGTACCGACATTGAACTTAAACATGAAATCCAGCACCGAGCAGCGGCGCGCGGTCCAATAGTTTACGTAGCCGGCCAGCGCGTATGGATTGCCGTCAAAGTATTCCGCAAAGAAGAACAGGTCTTTTAGCGTGTCGGAGTTCATCAGATCGAGCACGAATGGCGCATGCATGTCTTTAGCTTCGTCGATGCGAAAGCCGTTAAACCCCAGGCTGGCGAGATACTGGGCTGCGGCAATCGCCCCATTCCACATATAGCGGTCGGGTTGGTCGTAGGCGCACAGGTCTCCATCCGGCCAGCCTCCAGAAGGATCAGGCACGGAGTCCGGGGCCACGTTGCCTGGATAGCCAAGAAGCCCAGGCACCTGGGCAAAGCACGGTGGCGTCTTGGGAAACTTGGCCGTCTTATACTGCTGGTTCGGATAGCCGTCCATCTGGTGCAGCACGACATCGCCATAAACGCTCATGCCTTGCGCGTGTAGAGCGCTCAGCGCCGCCACCAGTTGAGCCTGCGAGCCCCAGGCTGTGCCATCAAGGGTGTAATTGTCTTTTAGGTCATACCCGTCGCTATAGATGCCGCCGGCGCCGAGCGTGGAAGGCATGAAGAGGGCAGCATCGAAACCGGCTGCCTTATATTCCGCAGCGCCCGCTGCAATCCTCTGGTATGCCCAGAGATCGGTTGGAGTTGCAGGCAGCGGCCAGCCGACTACCTTCGCCTGCGTGGCCGCGTCCCACATCGTGTAGTTCAGATTAATAATTGGCAATCATTTCTCCCTTCGCAGTGCGTTGCGGCTCGTCACCGCAAGATAGCCATCCTCGAAGATGACGAGGCAACTGTTCATCTTCCCCCGCGCCAGGACTCGGCAGCGCTGACCTTTGCGGTTCATGCGGTTCCAGCGAAAAATATAGGTCACTTGGCAGCCTTAACCCCAACCCGCGCTTCCTCGTCCCACACTTCGATCCCGGCAATGTTCGTTAAGCTCTTCTGGTTAGTCACGGCCGCGTTGATGGCCTTCTCGTTGAGCGTGAGATACTCGCGGGGCACCAGATGATCTTCGCCCGGTCGCACGCGCCACTTCCACACCGGAGCCCGCTCGATGATGCCCTTTACCTTCGGGACATCTTTCGGCAGGACTACATTTTGCACGCGCACCGGAGTCAACGGCAAAGGCTGCTGGCGAATCTGCGCAGCTACTTCCGGCTGGCCTTGCGCCTCGGCCACTTTGGCGTCAGCCTCGGCCAGCTCCTTCGCTTTGCGCTTGGCTTCAGCCTCGGCCTCTTCGCGGCGCCTGCGGTTCTCTTCTGCCTCCAGGCGCAGGCGCTCGTTCTTCTCCCGCTGGCGATATCCCGCCATGCCGCGGTCGAGAAAAGCCTCAGCCTCGTCATAGGGCTTCATCACATCGCGCTGCAATTCGAGCGTGGCCTGATAGGCGTCATAGGCCGGCTTGCGTAGCCGGTCAACGCGCTCCTGGGCCCGCTTGCGCATCTCGCGCAGGCGCACCAGTTCGTTTCCGGCGACCAGGTACTCATCGGACGAGACGATGCTCAGCGCCTTCACTTGGACGGCCACCGCGAGGGCTTGGAGCTTGAGCTCGTCCTCGTCCTCCGGGATCTCCGGGATGCCGGCGGCTTGCGCGGGAACCTGCGGCTCATCTTCTACCGCCGCGGGCTCGCCCTCGACCTTAAAGGACGGGTGGTCTGGATTCTTGAGCAGATGCGCGGCGAAGTAAGTGCCAAGGGAATCGGCATGGAAGAAATCATCTGCCATTTCTTCGCCGACGTTTGGGTATCCGTAGACCGCCCCGGCGGGCTCCTTCTTGGTCGGATGGAACCGGAGATACAGGACGAAGTTTTCTTCGTCGTACCCGGCCTGCTTGATTCGCCCAGATTCAACATCCTTGAGCTCGATGACGGTTGCAGTTGTCATAGCCTTCTCCTACGCGGCCTTTATGCCGTGGTTCTTCTTCCATGCGTTCAGGGTTGCGCGGGCATGGTCCGCGTTGGCTTCGTTAGCCTGGTCGTCCCAGGCGGTGAGCGTTACCGCAGCAATCGCGGCGTCCGCGTCGCGTGGATCTTCGTAGCAGATGGCCGCATATCTTCCCGTGGGAAACAGCTGCACAGACATTCGGCCCAAATGGCCGCAGCGCGGGCGGCCGGTTTTCAAGAGCTCGTAATCCGCAGTCTGCAGCGCCCATCCGGGATGCCTTGAGGCGCAACACTTTCGGTCGATAATGTATCTCACTGGCCCTATCCAGGCCTCAACATCTGGAGTCCCGCCAACCTCAACCCCGCAGATTAAGCCAAGCATGGGCTGCTCGACGGCGATTATCCTGGGCTTAACTTCGCGGCGAAATTTTAGCCACGCCTCGAAATATGGGATCTCGTCGTCTGCCATCCAGGTGTCGTCGATGAAGCCGTGGATGTCGTACTCTGCGCACCATTTGTGGACGTTGCGCCCGCGGCGGCGCGCATTCTCCAAGACGTCTGCAGGCACCATGGAAAAGTTGAAGATGCCCTGCGCCGTCAGCGAGCCGGTCACCGATGGCCGCTCAATGCCCGCGGCGTTGCGGTAGATGTGCCGGTCTTCTTCGAATGAGAATGCCAGGTCTTCCATAAAATCCTTTTCCTGCGGGCCGGATTAAAATTCACCGACCGCCCCACGCTTAATTCGCCGCTTATATAGGCCGCATGCTTAGCCGTCGGCTCACGCGCTATGTGGGTGCCACTAGCGTTTCAACCCCGGGCGCGACACCGGGTCGCCGCAGGAGTTCTCTACCCTTCAACGGGCAACTGCTTCTCAAGCTCAAGCGCCAGCGTCTTCCAATCCGTGCTCGCGCCCTGAACCGTGTGGTCCTTAACGGCCTGGGCCCGCTGGACGTCGTCATAACGCAAGATCCCGAACAGCTCGAAGACGAGCTTCTTGTCGTGCGGTTCCGCGTTGCCGTTGCCGTTTTGCTCTGCGGGTGCCGGCTGCTCGTTCTTGGCCCATGCCATCGCCTTCTGGAGTTGGCTCTTGCGAATTTTCAGCGATGAATCGGTGCTTAGTGCTTCCTTGAGCCAGGCCTTCGCCTGTTCAATCGTCCGCCCGCTGGCCTTCCAGGCCTTGCCGAACTCGCGTGCCTCGTCCTGGGTAATGGGCTCGTCGAGCGGTGGCATCTCTGCGATGGACCGGAACGGGCCTTCAATCGTTGGGCCTTCATAGTCGCCAGCCTCCTCAACGCTTATGAGCCCCTTCAGCGCATCGGGGAACGCATCGCGCAAGGCGAAGCCGCGGGCGCGCATCTGGAGCATGCGGTAGGGATAGGTCTTCCATGGGCCATCCTTGTCCCAAAGCTTCGCCGTAACAGCGTCGGCCTTTGAGAAGCTGCGCTTTACCGGCTTCTTTCCCTTGCGCTTGACGATGCAGGTCGCCTTCTCGTGGGTCCGGATGTCGGCCATGTCGTCTTCTTCAACGTCCTCGCACTCAGGGTGCGACTTTACGATGGCGAGCTGCAAGTCTCCCCACACGGAAGGCCGACCGTTGATAACCGCAATCCCCTGGAGCGCCTGCATCGGTTGCACGCCGAGTTCCTTGCCGAACTGAATGGCGATGAGAATATTGAAGGCGTTGCCCTTGTAGTCCTTTGGGACCAGGTCGGACTTCGCGGCGAGCTCTGCGAACTCCTTGGCCTCGGCCATCGTGTTGGGTTCAAGGGTGCGGCGCTGAAGCTGCTGCTGCGGCTGAAGTACTTCTAGAGCGACTGACATATATTCCTTTCCATCCACTGATTCTGCAAAACATTTGCGCACTGCTGGCCGCAGAGATGCTTGGTACCGCATATCCGGGAGTTTTCCTCGCTCCACGGCGTTAGATAGATCGATGCCGTCCGCACTGATTCGTAAGCCAGCCACCAGTGATTGACTACGCCCTTGGGTTTCCCGCAGACATCGCAAACGACCTGGGCCGTGATGCTCATTTCGGTAACTATAGCCACGGCGCTAGACCGTTGTCAATCCATTTTTGGATTATTTTTTGTGACTAAGTCGATTTTCCCCTGTATTTATAGGGTTCACGGCTGCCTGAAAAACATTTCTGTATTATTAGCCGCAAAGTGTGGTAAAACCTATTTGACGGAAAACGGCCCAGGTTTTTAAGATGATAGCCATGCCAATGAACGTCGTTCAGCCCGAAAACATGATTTTGTTCGTGCAACACAAGATGGGCGCGCGGTCGAGAAAGGAGTTCGCCGAGGCACTTGGCTGCTCCGAATTGGAGGTCTCGCGCGTGCTTCGAGGGGAGCGTTTCCCGAGCAAGGCTATGTTGAAAAGGTTGGGGCTAAAGGTCGTCTATCAGATCGTTGAATAGGGGGAATAGTTCCATGGCAAACGCATTTGTATCCATCCTTGACCACGCCGGTTCGGTCATCAAGGAAATCTTCGTTAAGGGCCTGCCCATTGCCGAGAAGCTTGACGCGGCTGCGGACCCGTATCTCGAGGAGGCGTTCCCTGGAATGGCCGGCCTCTTGAAATCCACCTTGGCCATGCTCGGGAACGCCGAGGCTACCGGCCTGGCGGCGGCCAGCGGTACCGCAACCGGGCCAGTGAAGTTGGCCGCAGTGGTTTCTTCGCTGGAGCCGATCGCGATCGACTATCTCAAGCAGCGCGGCATCACTGCGGATTCGACCACGATCACGAACTGGACGAATGCCTTCGTTGCGCTTTTGAATACAATTCCGGCGCCGAGCAAACCGGCGGCGCCAGCAGTTTAACCGAGATACCACCCGACGAAGGGGCCTAGTAGGAAGCGAATCCTGGAGAGGTAAATGGGCGCGGAGCCAAGCCGATTGATGCCGCGAGTGGGCCATAGTAAGCCGAACCCACGAACACAAGCCCGTAAGATCGGTCGAAGGGTAGTAGCTGCAAGTCCGAACGGCCCCGCTATTCTGATTACGCCGGTGCCTTTTAGTGGCGATTGGATCGATGATGCCGCGGCTAGCGTACGCAGCTTTAGCTAATCTTTGAGAGTCCAGCCGGCTCCAAGCTTTAATCAAGTTTCCCCAGGTCAGGGCAACATGGCCTGCGGACGCGGCGGCAGTGGAAAACGACTCTGAGTTTACCCGGCTGGTGACTCACATGACGGGCCATGGGCCGCCGCGATAAGCTCCCACCACTGGGAGATGCAACCACGGAATGGCCTGGGTGCAATGCCCAGGCCGCTTTTTAGAGGCCGCATGTCCATCAAGACGATGCAATCGCATACCATGCAACTCCAGCAACAGCTTCAGGCCGTCTCTGGGGCCCGCGACAATATCCTCCGCATCCTGATTGCCGTCACGCGCACCTACGGCGGCGAAGATAAGGAACTCGTTCTCGCGAAGATAGATTTGGCTGCCGTGAATCTTGCTCAGGAGGTTATCGACTGTCAGCCGTTGCCGGACGGAACTTTTAGGATCCGCCATCGCATGCTGACGGAGCCGCCCAAGATTGCGCTGGCCGAGCCGGCCGCAGAGGTGCAGGAGATGCAGGAGGAGCCGGAAGAGATAGCTCCGCCGTGTGATTGCACACACACAAAGGCTGAGCATATTGGCGGGGTGGGTTATTGCAGGCTGGGGAGTTGCGGGTGCGAGGGGTATCTTCCGGAGGAGGCGGTCCAGGCGTGAGGAGCCAGGATTGGCCGCCCCGAAAATACAGGCCGTTCTTGGGGTTCTTCTTTGTCCAGCCGTATGGATTTCGCGGATGGCTCTGCTGGTACAGGAGTGCGATGGATGGGCGCTGGGTGATTGGTTATCGCTGGCGCGGGTATGTGCGCTTTACACGCTGACGCCTACTTCCCCACCTTAACCGCCGGCGTGGCATCCGGCCTGTCGGGAACTTCGTGCGAGGCCACCATCTGCACCGCGGCCTCTCCGGGAACGACTGCAGCCGTCTTGCCGGCATCGGTCTGCAGCATGGCGACGTAGACCTTCGCGAGGCTGCTGATGAATGTCGCGGCGCCAGCAATCTCCAGCGACTTCGGCGACTGGTTTAGGGCAAAATAACCGGAGACGAAGGTTCCGGTTACCATCAGAAACGAGCAAAGCCCGCTCGCGGTCGTCTTCCAGTTCTCGATTGCGTGGATGAGGAAAGCTTTCATGGCAGAATTCCTTTCGTTATCGCATTATCATGATTTCGTGATTTCGCACTAGTTACGGCGTGACGCTGAAGTTGACCGGCGGAGGCGGCGTGTTGCTCGGTATGGTCGCCGTGGACGTGACAGGCGTACTGGCCGCAGGATTGCCGCTCTGGTCCTTGCCGTTGACCACGAGCGAGTAAGTATGCGATCCGGCCGCTCCCGCAGGCGTCTGGGTATAGGTCAACGCCGTGGGCGCAATCGTTGAGCTGATAACCACCGGCTTGGTGGCGTTCGTGATGTCGCTCAAGGTGAAGCCACTAAGGCAATCGGTGGTCACGGTTGTCGAGCAGGCCGGCCAGGACGTCGCCCATGCGGAGTTGGCCTGCCAGGTAAACGTAACGCTGTTCGATTGCGCGAGCGCGGGCGAAGCCGCGAGAAGTAGCAGCCAGAGAAGTCGTTTCAAGAAGTCACCTCGTTACGGGGTTTTGATTGCGAAAGCCAGGGGCGCCCCGGGGGCGGCAGCAGCCTTTATGGTGGTCGTTAGGGTTACCGGCGTTGATGCCGTCGCGGCTCCCGCCTGGTTCTTGGCGTTCGCGACCAAGCTGAAGGTGTGGACTCCGACCGTCGGCATCTTCCACATGGTGTAGGACAAGGCGGTCGCCGAGATGGTGTTCGAGACATTGAAGGGCGCCGATGGCTTGGTGACGTCCGAGATTGCGAAGCCGGTTCGGCACATGGTGGTAACCTTCGTTGTGCACGGGGGCCACGCGGACCATCCGGGGTTCGCTTGCCAGGTGAAGGCGGGGAATTGAGCCGGGGCGGTTGCGGTCGTAGCGACGGCCAGCGCGAGCACGAAGATATAGAGTGGTTTCATTGCGGGACCTTTCGCTGTAGAAAAAGGAGAGAAAATGTGTCTACCGGTTACGCCATACAGGGTTGAGCGGGAATGGAAGCATGCGGGATTATCCTGCGCCGTGGTCCAACAGCAAGAGGGCGGCCACCGTTGCGGCTACGTTCGGGTGCCTCCGGGCCATGCGCTACATGGCGGGGGCTACGATGACGTGGATGTTGACGTCCACGGCGGTCTCACCTTCGCCGAGATCGAGCCCTGCGACGAACACGAAGACGGCTGTGGGTACTGGTTCGGCTTCGACTGCGCGCATTCGGGTGATTCTTCATACGACCCAAGCACGGATGCACCCGAGGCTGTGCGGCTGCGAGCACTATGCCCGAGTCTTGTCCGCGGGCATTACTGGACGCAGGCCGAGGTCGAGCGGGAAGCCGAGGCGCTAGCGGAACAGTTGGCGGCTGCCGCTTAGGCGGCCACCCGATTAAGCCACCCCTTTAGCTCCCCTGCCTGGGCCGGATTTGCCTCTGCAATCGCCCGGTAGTGCGCGGTGAGGGTATCGCGCCACTGAACCATCAGCGCCGCTTGCTGGGCCGCACAGGCGCTGTTTATGGCGGCAACGGTTTCAGGACCCGGTTCTCCATCGACCGCCAAACGGGCACCGAGCGCGTTCAGGCTTTTTTGGAGCAACAGAACGGTGGTCTCCGTGCCCTCGTTGACGCAGAACGAGAGCAGGCGATTCGCGAAATACTGGGAGACGATCGCGCCGCCGTCCATGTGGTCCCAGTAAGCCAATTCCATCGTTTCCTCGGCGATCGCTTGCGCTTGCGGATTCGGCATCGCTCCATAGAAACCCGTCGCGGTCAGCTCTGGATGATACTTCTCCGCAATCCCGAACCGCGTTCGACCGCCCCTGTCCACCGTTAGCTTCCCCGAGAGGGTCGAGTCTTCCTGCAGCATGACGAAATCCACGGCCGTCTTTGCGTCTGCCATTCCGTTTTTCACCAATAGAAAAGCCCTCCCCGGGGGAGGGCTGTGCCTTCGCGGTCTAGCCGCTTTTACTTGGTCAGATTTGCCAGCATATGGACGAGGAGCGGCTTAATCAGGTCCAGAATCCAGGTGCCCGCGAAGACAGTAGCGATCGCGAGCCAAATGTGCGCCCGCTGAAGCTTGTTGGTCTTCTTCGTGTCTGACAGTCCCTCTGCCTTTAGATGGTCTTCCGCTTGCTCCTTGCGCAGGTCCGTCTTACCTTGCTCGCGGTATCGATCGGCCTGGAGGCCGGTGACAGCCTTGAGGAGATCGCTGTATTTTTGTTTGTCTTCCGCGCGCGCTACCTCGAGGAAGCCTGGCGGCCCCGTCCCGTTTCCCCAAAGCGCCCTGCGCCAGTGGTCGAACTGGTCCACGACCTTAGCGTGGTCGCCCAGAAGCTTCGTTAGCCCCGTGGTTTGCTCCGCGATGCCCTCGATTCTAAGCTGGTCGCCTGTCGCATGCTCGCTCAAAAGTCGGGTCTGTTCGGCATTCTGCCTCTTGATCTCTTCCATTCCCTTGATTAGAGGTTCCATTTGCTTTTTAACCTCTGCGGTTACCCAACCGCGCGTCGCGCTTACTTCGTCTTCCCCCATGGCCAGGTCACTCCCCAGTTTGAATGGTTACCGCGGTACTTCGTTACTACCTGCCCTGGCCTGGAGCCCTACTTTGCTTTGATGGCCCGGAACGGTGATTGGCTCGCTCTTTTCGCGCCGGCCATGATAGATTGTAGGTCCCTTCCCCGCTGGAGACTGAAATGCTAATCAAGATCATGCTTTTGATGCTCGCCTTGGGTGGAGTAGCGTCAGCCGGCGAGGGCGCTTATCCTACCCAATACGTTGTCGTTACTACCAGCAATGTGGGCAGTTTCATGATTGGCAACTTTTGCACCATGAGCCTGCGCGACCAAGCTGCGGCCTCCGTCGCTCTCATCGTGCAGAGGCGCGGCCATAGCGCATGCCACACCTGGGATAGCGGCACCATCTTCCACGGGCGTCGCGAAAAGAACTCGATCAAGTTGCTCACGACGGACGACAAAGGGAATCCCAAGGTGGAGGACTGGCCGATCACCGGCACCGTGGCGCTCGGCATTCCGGCCAAATGAATGTTTAGGTCGCCCAACTCATGAGCGTGTTACCAACCGGTCCTCCGTCCGGCAGAATTGCATAACCCAAATAGTTGAAACCACCAGAGCCAAGATAGCTAGAAGATTTAGTAACTGTGTAGACCTGCGTCCAAAGGCTTCCGTCGTAGGAGAAGCGAAAGTAGATGCTGGTTCCATCGTCCTGCAACTGGAGCCATACGAACGGGCTTTGCTGAAGGATGCCATCCGCGGCCAGTACTAACTGCGTCCCGAGCGTGGTCGGGTTGGTGAGTTCGACAACGTAGATGTTCCATGGCGGCCCACCGTAATCGAGCAAACCCAGATAGAGCGCCTCCCCGGTTGTCGTATTGGCGATAACGATGGCGAATCCCGTGGTCGAAACCGGCTGCGTGGTCCCATTGATGATTCCGGCCGGCATCGAGAACAGCGCGTTAAGGGTAAAGGCCGACCCCGGATACGTTCCCAGGATGCCCTCTACATGAACGCCGAGGGTTCCTGTGTCGACGAGCGTGATGCCGGTTGGATTGTTCGTTGCGGTGAAGGTACCCGATTGATTGTAGGCGGTTGTGAGCGAGATGCCGGCCTGCGTCGGTACCGCGCTCATGATGGCACTGAATAGGCCGCCTCCGCCTCCGCCGCTGGGCGTCACCCATGTGGGCGCCGAGCTGGAGCCATTCGTCTGGAGAACGTCGCCGCTGGTTCCAGCAGCCAACCGGGTGGGCACACCCGACGCGCCGCCGTAGATGATGTCCCCTTCGGTCGTCATCGGATTGGCGAGCGCAGTCGAACTGATGACACCGGCAGAAATGGTGATGGTAGAGCCGTCGGGCTTGACCGCTCCGAATGCGCCGGTGGTTGCCAAGGGCAAATCGGCCGCCGCCAATGCGCGGAAGGTTGGATCTGCTGCGGATCCTGACGCCGGGCCGGCAAAGACTTCGTTCGCCGTCTCCGTGGCAAGGGTTACCGCGAGCGTGCCTGAACCGGTGATCGGCGAGCCGCTCACAGACAGAATCGCCGGCACGGTGAGCGCAACGCTGGTTACCGTTCCGGTGCCGGTGCCGCCGGACAACACTTCGACCCAGGCCGAACCCGAGTCGCGATAAGTGATGTTCGTGTCCGTGGCGAAGTAGAGGCGCCCGGGGATGCCATAGGCGGGGATGTCGGCGTAGATGCCTTCAAGGATTACTTGAGCAATGGTCGTCAATTTGGCACTCCCAGAACCACGATTACGTCGCCTCCGAGCGTGAGCGTCGCAGCGAAGATTATGTTTCCATTGCCATCGGTCAGCGGCTCGTCATGCGTGCCGCCGGGGCCCGGGCCGAGAACGACCGGCACGTAGGCCGAGACGTCGTAAATCGGCAGGCCCGCCGCGTTTACACCGGTAGGGCTTAGGCCCTTTTGCCAATAGACACTCGGGTAATCCGCTGGCGCGGCCGGGGTTACGTTGGAAAAATTTGCCTGGAATGCGCCCATCTAAGAACCATTAACCGAGATAGTTTGGGCACCCGTCCCGCTCGTGCCGAGGACCGTGTATGGGTATGCGGTTGCGTCGGCGAGCGTTCCCGTCACGACGCCGAAGGAATTGAAGGGGAGCATCTTGAAATGCACCGTTTCGCCGACCCAGGCCGGCAGCAACGGTACTTTGCAAATGCCCTGTCCGCTCGGCGGCAGAAGGGCGAATGCAGAGCCGTTTGGATGGTCGACGCCGACGCCCGTAGCCGGCGCCCCGAGAACTGCACGGTCCAGATGGTTTCCGACCCCGGTGGCCATAAGGGTGTAGTTGTAAACCGCAGTCAGCGTCGCCGCGCCGTAGGTCATCAACTCATACGGCACTTCTGGCGTTGCGGCGCTCTCGACAATCACTTGGACCGCAAAGCCTCCGTTGCCGGCCGCGACAAAGTTATTTTCGACCGTGACCGCGCCACCCGGCATAACCTGATCTGCGAGTAGGGCATAGATATTCGTCGTTCCGGAACCGCCAAGGGTATTAGCTGTGCCGGTCGATGGTGTAATGACGGGCGCATCGATGGGGCCGCCATCTTGGCGAAGAGAGGCCCAGTAAACAGCCACGTCAGTATCGAGAACCGCCCCGGAAGTCGTGTTGGTCAGGGTTATGTTGCCGCCATCTCCTCCGATGCCCTCGGTTTCGCGTATGCCGCCAGTAGGCCCAACGAATACGACGAGCCCGCCAGCCATATCGAAGGCTCCTGCGGGGCACTGGACCTCCACATATCCGAGTGTGATATCGAAGCTAATCAGCAGCTTATATACGGAGATTTGTGACCAGGGGCCGCCGCCGCCCCCGCTGTATGCGTTCGCCCATCCGGTTTCTGGGACCGGGGCTATGTTGTCGCCGGCAGAAGCGAAAAGGATTGCAAGGTCCCCCACCTCTGAGCCGGCCGGGAGAGGGATGAGGATCGTGTTGCTAATTGGGCCCTGAGTTAGAAACGAAGAGCCACGCAGGACTGGCGTCGGAGGCCCGTTTTCTACATAGCAGGGATAAACGAACCCATCCTCGGTTGCGACCGGGTAGCTCTGAAGTGTCTCCGCGCTCTCGGTAAGGTTGACGCTGAGGTTATTCGTCGTATCAGGGCTCGATGCACCCGGCCAATCGTCCACGGTGACGCCCTGAACTCCGTTTCCTATGGTGGGCGAACCTGCGGAAATATAGCTCGCTCCGCCATCGGTTGAGATGTAGACCTGCGCGCCGGCGAAGTTCGGGTCCGGGTCCGAGATGACAAGCCACACCTGGCCCTGATTTGCCGAGCCGATCAGCCCCGGAACCGGCTCGAAGATGATGGGCGGATTTATCGGCTGAGTGACGGTTGCACCCGTGCTTGGCGAACTGCCCCCGGACTGGCTCGCTGAAAACGGCGTGGGCGCGTACATGCCGTAAACGAAGGGCTCGGCCTGGCACTGGATCGAGCCGTCGGTCTGCTCGGCCATCGAGGTGATGCGCACGGGTAACTGATTGACGCCCATGAGCGGGTCCGTCACCGTAATCAAATCCATCGGCGAGAGCAGGCACCATTTGGCCGGGACCGTAAAGCTGGCAACGTCTCCCCCGTATTGGAGCTTGCGCACCATGATGCCGAGAATCTGGCGCGCGATTGACACATCCTGGATGGCGTAATTCTGCACCGGGTCGGCCTTGCGTATGCCGAAGAGCGAGATCCCCACCGCGTCCGGTTGCTCGACCACGCTCGGGTTGTAGTTCGAGCTCCGGTTGATGCACTGCATCTGCAGCACGTTTGGCTGGTCAACGCGTGCGGCCGTCTTGATGGTCAGCGGTGGGGTATTTCCCGATGCGACGAAGTCCCCGTTCTCCGTGCTCAGATTTGCGATCGGCCCGCACGCCGTGTAGGCGTTGAAGATGGCGCCGTTCCCAATCTTCGAGACTTCCGAGTAGGGGATGCTGTAAAGCTTGAACCCCATGAACAGCGGCGCCGCGTCGGCCGCCTGGTAGAGCGTAGTCAGCCAATCGCTCGCCGCCTGCTGGGAATCCATCGTGAGCGAGCCCCAGAGGCCATTGGCGCGGCATTGCAGGCGTACCGTGTCGAGCGAGTAATTGTCGACGTAGTCGCCGACCGGCGCCGGATAGCTTGGCGGCGCGATGGCGCACTTGAACGCCAGCGAGCAAACGTAGCTGGGATTCGAGCTGGGTTGCGGCATCGTGAACTTGTATGTCCCCGGCGTTTCCACGGTGCGCGAAAAGATTAACTCATAGGGAGCGTTCAGGTCGTAAACGTTGCTCGGCGCGTTGAGTGGCGTCCAGAGCGGTATATTCGGCGTCGTGCTAAAGCCGGGCGAGCCGGGCGTCCACAGCGAGAAGGTAAGAATGTAGGCCGGGAAGCCCTGCTGATTGGTTGTTACCTGGGAAACGCTCGGGCTCGTTCCGATGGTCGAACTGTCAAAGGTGTCGACGCCTCCAATCTCGAGCAATTGCGTGCCGCTGTCGTTTCCCTGCGGCCCGCTGATTGCGACGGTGTTTGGGCCTGACGCTTTTGCTTGTGCCCACCAGACCTGCATATACAGGCCCGAGGCGAGCAGCGGTGTCCATGTGTTCCCTGCCGTGTCCGATATGCCCAGCGTGGCCGTCGCCCCGGAAGTGGCGATGACGACCAGGAAATTCCCCTTCGTATTCGGCTGGTTGTACGGGATGGGATTTGAAGGAAAATCCGCGCCGCCCGCAAATTGATTCTGCACGCAGCCGGGAAAGTCGTAGCCCGAAAGCCCGTGCTCAACCTGGGTAAACCCCGGCATGGTTCCGGTGGTGTCGCCGATTGCTGCCTGGGCAACGCCTGAGCGGAAGACGTCCTCGATCATGTCGGCGAAGTCGGCATCGCCGGTTGGATAGAGGCCCCACTTGCCCTGGACCTCGACCTGCAGTTGCGGGATTACGCCGCCCGCGCCGAGGTCGATGCTTGAGGATCCAAGCCCCGCGAACATCGGGTAGACGATCTGCTGGGCCGTAAGGTTGGCGTCCTCGTACTCGGCCCCGGAGCCGAGCTGCGGCTCGAAGACAAGCATCTCCTTTTGGATCGGCGGCAGGTAGCTGGTGGCGGCCCTGAGCTGCGTATAGTAGACCGTGACCACGCCGCCTGGAGCGGCATAAAACGGCCCGTCGAGATAGAACGTCGACCCGTACGAAGGCTCCCAGCGGTAGGTATATGGGAAGTTGCGCTGCTGCGAAATCCAGGCCGGCCCGGAAAACAGCGTGTTCCAACACGGCGTGGGCATGGTACCCGAAAGGCTCTGCGGCCCGTTCCCGCCGTAATCGTTGAAGACCACGTCGGTGTATGTCTGGTCCACCGTGACCGCGATGATCGAGTAGAAATACGGGTCATCGATGGTGTAGGAGGCCGCCCCGGACCCGCCCACCGCGAGGGTGATGAAGTTGAGCGGGATGGGACTCCCGTTATTCCACATCTGCTGGACACCCATGATGGGGTTGTGCCCGAGCAAGAAGTCGATGTTCTCGACGTATGTGGTCACGCCCTTGATGTCTTGCTTGAGCTTCTTTGTGCTGCCGCCCTGGCGGATGTTCGCGGTCCAGATGGCGAGCAAGGGGCTTTGCGTCATCCCGTAGATGACCGGGATGGTTTGCCCATAGGTTGCAGCCTGGAGCAGTGACCCGAGCGCTGTCGGCTTGGTCGCGGCTGCTGCTTTTCCACTTAGCATTCAGGGCCCGCTCCAAGTAAGATTGCGCTCATGGAAAAGTGGCTCGTCTTTACGTACATTCGCGGTGACCTGTTTAAAGTCTCGGTGTGCAGAACAAAGCGAATGGCTACCCGCCTGGATAACCAAAACAAGAAGCCTTTGATGGCCGCCTATGGATGGAGTTCTAAGGTGTTGCCGCTGTCATTCATCAATGCGTACCTAACAGGTGTGGACCCAAACAGGCTGAGCCACCGGAAGGCGCTAGCGATTGTTCAGTAGGCCAAGGATCAAACACCGCGAACTCGGTATACCCGGTCATCCAGTGAGTCACGCAGTTCTGTTCCTTCACAACCGGGTTCGCAGCGTGGACCATGAACGGCCAGCGGGTCACAATGCCGCCATGGTTGAAGAGCCGGGAGCGCGCCACCTTGAAGAGAATCAGGTCGCCGGGCGAGGCTTCCACCGTGCCGCGGCACCGGCCTTCCAACGTCTTGCGTGCGTGCCGAATCAGCCGCAGCATGTAACGCTCGTCCGGCGCGTGGCAGAACCAATCGTGCGAGTAGACGCCGAGATCCTCGCGCTCTGCGAAACCGCACTCAAGAAGGTACTCGGCCAGGCATGTGGCGCAATCTGTCCCTGCACCCTTGACCCGTCCGCCTAAAACGTACGGCGTCCCAATCCAACTCCGCGCAATCTTCACCGCGTCGTCGCGGGATATCGCGCTAGCCGCCGTTTCCACTGAGGCGTCTCTTTCTTTGTTCCGCAAGCATCCGCGGTCCGCACGGGAACTTTACGAAGAGGCGCATCTCCTCTGGCGTCATCGTTTCTTCCATGTGCGCGACCGCCTCTTTGAATTGCTGCAGTCTGATTTCGCGAGGCTGAGTAAGGAACTGCCGGATTCTTCTCTTTAGGTTCATCATTTCCACCAGCACCCAAAACACTGCCCCTGCGTATAGATCACCGTCGCCGGAAGGCTCGTAACGCCCGAGACTATCGTGATCGCCTTCACCGTCGTGCTTGCGCTGATCGTAAAGGCCCCTGCATAGAGCGGCGACGCACTCGTCGGCGTGCTCCCGTCCACCGTGTAGTGAATGACGCCGCCCGCCGGACTAACGATGCTGACCGTCAGCGTCGTCGAGAACTTCTGCGGGCCCGGAATGATGGTCGGCGTCTGGCTGCTCAGCGTGTAGGTCGCCGTGCCCATGGCGCTCGTGATGTACCCGGTCGCGACCGCAATGGCGTTAATGATCGTGTTTGCCGAGACGCTGATGGGGCCTGAATAGACTGTCGAGCCAGTGTTGGGCGTGGTCCCATTGGTTGTGTAGTAGATCGTCGAGCTCGGCGTGGTATCGGAGATCACAACCGAGAGCGTCCCGGTGAACGCCTGCGAGCCCGGCGTAAAGAGAGGCGTCGCTGCGGTTGGACCGCTCAGCGAATAGACTGCGGTTCCGACCGCGCTTTGCGTAAAGCCGCTCGCCGTGGCAATTGCCTTGACGGTTGTGCTTGCGGAGATGGCAAGGGGTCCAGAATAAACCGTGGAGGCGGTCGTCGGGGTCGAACCATCGAGCGTGTAATAGACGGTCGGACTGCTGGTCGAATCGCTAATGACTACCGAGATGCTTCCGGTGAAGGTCTCGGAGTTGGGCGAGAAGGTTGGCGTTGCTGCAGGGTTCGATCCGAGCGTATAGACTGCTTGGCTCGACGTGCTCGTGGTGAGTCCCGACGAAGTAGCAATGGCGCGCAACGTTGTGGTCGCGCTGAAGGTCAGCGGAGTTGAATAAACCGACGAGCCCGTGGTTGGTACGCTTCCATCCGTCGTGTAGTAGATCGTCGGCGATGGGCTGGAGTCGGAGATTGTGACAGTTACCGTGCCGGTGAAGCCCTCGGTGGTCGGCGAGAATGTCGGCGGCGCCGTGCAGCCTGGAGTGCAGCCGTTGATATCGACGTTAAGACTGCCAAAGGTGTATGGAGTCCACGACGCATAATGGCCATCGCTGGGATAGGTCGCCGTATAGTGGTGGGTGCCCGCGGCGACGTTGGTCAGCGTGAGTTGCGCCAGCGTTCCGTTATCTCCGTAGGTCCCGATGGTGGCCGTGCCGACCGGGGTCCCATTGTCAGAGAACGTGATCGGGCCGCTGGTCAGCGCATAAGACTCCTTGGAGTTGATCTCAGTCGCCGGCTGGATCACTACCTGCAAGGTGTACGTTGCCGTGGAACCCGAGAAGGTGCAGTTCGGCCGGCATTGCTGGTTGGTTGCCGTGGGCGTCATCATCAACAGTTCGCCTACGATGGGCTGGAAGCTTGAGGGATAGCTGCAGTTGTATGGCGTGCCACCGCTGCCGCTTCCGGTCGTGTTGACGCTCGTCCCGGCTGCGAACTGACTCAATAGCGAGGAATCGACAAAGTTCGGGCCCAAGGCGATTTGCGCGTACTGGTCCTTCGTCACGCTGCACTGCTGTGTCACGCCCTGGTTGGTTCCATTGATGTTGATGTTATTGAGCGACAGACCCATCAGGTTGCTGCTGTTGAGGCCCTGGAAGGTGAAGTATCCAGAGTTGCCAGTGGTGTAGGGCGCGGTCGAGGGAAGGACGGTGATGTTCGACAGCTTGATGCCGGTATAGAGCGGGGTCTGCGAGCCGGTGTCGCAGCCATAATTCGTGTAGAACCTCCATGTGTCATGCTCGTTCACCTGGCAAATATCGGTGAACGTGATGTTTGAGACGGTGCCTCCATTGGAGGTTGAGCTGTTGATGCCAATGCCGGCGCTCTGGACGTTGTTCAGGTTGCCATTCTGCGTGAGGCCGCTTACGACGACGTTGCTGAATCCTCCACCCGTATCGCTGCCGATGCCGATCTCGATTCCGGCATAGGTATGGTTATTCAGGATGGAGACGTTCTTTCCAGCGCCGCCGCCATTGGTGCTCTTCATGGCCATCTGGTTGTCGCCATTGGATATGAAGCTGTCCTCAACCGTGACATTCTGAAAATTGTTTGTTGGGTCAATACCGTCGGTATTGCTGGTTTCAAATGGGGTGATGATTTTCGCGCCCCAAACGGTCAGCCCGTTTGCCTGCGTACCGCCGTTAGTGCCCTCCCACTCAAATTGAAATTCCGGCCCGGCATGAAGGGTCGTCTTGTAAAGCGTGAAGCTGCTGGCGTTGACCATGGCTAAGATGTTCGGGCCGTACTGATTTCCACCCTGCGAGTTCGGCGTGCAAGGCGGCGAGCCGTTGATTGCGCCGCTGTGCTTATTGCAGTAGGCCTGGATCGTGTTCGAGTACCACGAATAGCTTTGCTGGACGCCGCCGACCAAGAGCCGGTCCCATCCGCGGCCGTCCAAGCGGCCATAGCCGTAAATCCCGGAGCCGGTTGTGTTCGGCCCCGTGATCCAGTGATTGCATCCGCCGCCCGCGGAGGTTACCACGCCGCAATTGGTCCCGCCGTAGTCGGCCGGGTTCCTGCTGGCATAAACGCCGACGCCGGGGTCGATCGTGAGACTCACACCCGTGGGGACGGTGATGCGTTGCAGAAGAAAGCCGTACTTGGTGCCGTCCGTGCTGGGTGCGAGTTCTACCGCTTGGCCGCTCGCGCAGCTATTGAGCGCGTTCTGGACGCGGGTCGTATCAAATGCCGTCTCCGACGACGGCTCATAGCTGAAGTTATTCGCCGGCAGGTAAGGCGTGACGTTGTAGGGGTCGTTATTGATCGAGGTGCTTGTGCCGATCGAGAGCACCGCGTTGAGCACCTGGCATACCGGCGGGAAGACGGGCTCTGTCACCGTGCGCGTATCGCCGCCCGATGAGAGTGTGTAGACAGACGTTCCGATGTTGCTCTGCACGAATCCCGAAGCCGTGGCAATCGCCTTGAGCGTGGTGGTAGCCGTCAGCGTCAACGGGCTCGAATAGACGGTCGATCCCGTCGTAGGCGTACTGCCATCGTTGGTGTAGTAGATGGTCGAGCTGGGAGTCGTATCCGAGATGGTGACGGAGAGGCTTCCGCTAAACGTGGCTGAGGTCGGTGAGAAGCTGGGCGTGGCCGCGAGAACCGATGGGCTCACCGTCAAGGTGACGGGCGAACTGGTGACCGCGCCGACATTGGCAGTGACGTTCGTCGTGCCGGCCGCTACCGCGGTGAAGAGACCGCCGGGCGAGGTCACTGTTCCGGTTGCCGGCGTCCCGCTGGTGAAGGACGCGCGGTTGCCCTGCGAATCGGTCGTGGTGCAATTGGTCGGCGAGGGCGCACCGCTTCCGGTGTACGTGCAGGTCGCGGTGAGCTGATTCGTTACGCCGATTCCGAAGGTAGTTATTCCACCGGTCGTGGTCACGGCGATCGAACTGAGGGTGGGACCTGCCGCGCATCCCCTGGTGACCAAGCCCGATAGCTGGGTCACATTGCATAGCCACGCCGGAAAGTACGGGTCGGATACGACGCTGCCTGAGACCGGCTGGTAGCCCCATGAGGCGTTGCCGTTTGTCGGCGTGAGGTCCGTGATGAGCGCCGCCATGCAAGCGGGCACGGTCGCGTAGGAGCTGCAGCTCGGGGCGCTGGGGACGCTTCCCGGGGCGCTGGTAAATGACGGGTTCGTGGTCGTGTTCCCGGGTCCGAAGGTGAATCCGGTGCAGGTTCCCTGGCAATTCGTGTCGTTCCCGAACGAACTGTAGCCCTGGTTATTCGATACCGTGTTTGTGCCCGGTGACCCGGCGCTGTAGAAGCTGAGGCCATAGGTGTAAACCGGGTAGCCGCCAACCGTGTTGACCGTCGGCTGCACTATGTTCTTGGAAGCGGTTGCGTTATTGTCCTCCTGGAGAAAGATCTCGCCGAACTCCGAGGAGACCATTGCGGAATCCTGCGCGTTCGCATAGGCCGTGTTGTTCAGAATGAAGGTGTGGGCCAGGGTGGTCGAGTCAACGCGAAGTCCCGTATTGCCGTTGTAGAGCGAGATGTTGTTTTCCATCACGCCTTGCTGGGCGTACGAATTAGCATCCCAAGTATCGAAGATTATCCCTTCCCCGTCGGTGGGCGGCGTGCCCGCGCAGGGGTTCGGGTTCACGTTATGCCAGTCGAACGTCTGCGAAATGTAAATATGGGTGCCAGCCAAGGTATCGCTTTGCACCGGTTCCCAGATGGAGATGCCGCTCCCGCACTCGGACGATTCCTGCGATCCGTTGTATGAGATCGATCCGACGACGTTGAAATAATCGACGCCGGCAGATCCGTTTGGAGGAGACGAGAAGCCGGCACTGTTGCAGCCGTTGGCGATATCGTTCCCGAAAACGATGTGGTGGATGGTCGAGCCGCCCAGCGGGTAGGCCTCGAAGCACGATGCCGTGCCGCCGGTCGCCGTGGCGACGAAACCAAAGACGCCCCAGTTGGAAGCCGTTATCCCGACGCCCGGCGAGCCGCTGGTGAGGCTCACCGTGCAGGCGAATGGAGTCGCGCAAACCACAGCCGCGATGTTTTCCGATGAACCCGAGCCGCAGCCCGTTACCGTGCCCCAATTGCCGAAGCCAAGGGCTGTCCCGTAAGCGCCCGCCGCCGCTGAAATCGTGGTGCCGCAAGCTATGGAGTGGTTAGGGGTAGCCCAGGGCGAACCCGAACTTGTGCCGGAATTCGAATCGCTTCCCGAGGGCGACATGTAATACGTGGTGGTCGACGAAACGGTGACAGTAAAGCCCGGGCTATTGACACCGGCCGCAGTGGCCGTGATGTTGGACGTGCCGGCGGCCACGCCCGTGACTATGCCTGTCGTCGACCCCACCGTGGCATGTAAGGTTGTGCCGCTTGTCCACGTTGCTGCGTTTCCCTGAGAATCGGTACTCGGTCCGGTGCAATTGGTCGGGGACGGCGCCCCGGAACCCGTATAGGTGCAGGTTGCCGTCAAATCGACCGTTCCTCCTACGGCCGTCGTGTTCGCTCCTGTTACCGCTATCGAGGCGAGCGTGATACTGCCCCCGCCAGTGTCGAGCGGATGCGGATAAACGTAAGGGGTGTAATAACTTGCCCAGCTGTTCGTCCCCACGCACTTGTAGAGCGTGCTTTGGTCGGTCGCCCAGTAGGCCACGCCGGTCGTGCAGCTTGCGGGGCGCGAAGCGAGCAATCCGCTGCCCGTTCCGCTGCTGCCGGTAAAACTCCCGGTGTACGCATAATAATCAGTGTTCGCAGCCAGGCCGGGAGCGTACCCGGTGTAATAGGTCGAGCTGGGAAAGCCAGATGAGGGGGTATAGCTGTTCAGCCATTCATAGAGTGGTTCGAGCGCCTGATTTGGCCAGGTTAACGTACCTGTCGCAGTATCGACTTTGCTTGGCGCCGTTCCATTCAACAGATCAGACTGCCCGGTTCCCGGTTCATCCAGGCACTTGTAGCCATAGGTTGAAGTGGGTGTTTGATCCCACGCGGATTCATCCCCCGAGAGCCCCGACGTGCTTCCGCAATATCCCCACCCTCCAGGGGTAGGAGACTGGGCATAGGTGGTATCGGTACTGCGCGTGGTGTGTAGATCTAGAAAGTGCTCGTAGCCGGATGCGGTATTGTTCCAGACCAGGGCCGTCGCCGACTGCATGTAAAAGAAGTCATACGTCTCGGTCGTCGGCGAAATAGCACCGTTGAACTGGTTTCCGTAAACCTCCATGCTCCGGCAGCCGCGGATGTCGGCTCCGGCACCCCCCGTGGGGTGCTCGTCCATGCCCACGTTGTTCATGGTGTTATAGCGGATGACGAGTCGGCCGCCGGAATAGCAGTCATTCATGTAAGAGGCCGATTGCCCGGGAATCGAACCGCTGTTGAAGACGTTGTTCTCAAAGAAGAAGGCGTTTCCGCTACCGAAGTTCGTCGCCGTGGCAAAGGAATCATCGCCGAAATAATTGGTATTCGTCGTACCCCCGGGATTGCCCCAGTTGTCATCCCAGACGTCGACTGCTCCACTGTCTTCAATGATGCTGTGGTCCATGACCCCATACATCCAACCGCCGGAGCCAATTCTCATCGGGGTATTCGGACCGGCATTCAGGTGAAGATGATCAAGACGAGTACTTTGCGAATATCCGCTTACGGCGACCATGCCGTTGTATTTCACATGGCCTGACCCAATGTTTACCGTCAACCCAGAAAGCCTGAAAAAGGATGATGCTACGCCCGGACCAAGACAGATCAGGCAATTCTGGTCTGCTCCATCGTTGTCGGTAATCGTTGTGCTGTCCGTTGCCGTGCAGGTTCCCCCGGGAGCGCAGGACCCGCTTATCGTGGTGGCCCCAATGATGGAGAGGTTGGTATTTCCTGAAGGCACATTGAGTGTGACCTGAGTGGTCCAGTTGCAGCTCCCCGCCGGGATATTTACCTGCGTCGTCGAGGTGACAACTGAGTTAAAGGCTGTCTGCACGTCGGCAGCCGAGCAGCTCGCCGCATTAATGGTTTGAGCGCGTACCATCGGCGCGCAGAGGGCCAGCAGCGCACCCAGGAGCAGTGTGAGTCTTTTCATGAAATGTCCTTGGAGATGATTGCAAAGACCTAAACGGCGCTCTGCGGGCTGGGCACGAACGGAAAGCCGGCGAAGTTCGGCGAGTCGCCCTGATTGATCGGCGCTGCGGTGCTCACATAAAACTGGTCGACACCCGGCGTCGGAGCCCACGGCATCGACGAATAGATATCGAAGACGCTGTGCGTGTTGCCGTTGCCGTCAACAAACTCGTTGTTGGTCGAGATCGCGCTCCAGAAACCGCCCAGCGTCGAGCCCGGGTTAGTGCTGACGAAGACCAGGTATCCGGCCACGAACAGGTTGAATGCGTAAATCTTCCCCGGCGTCGGCGAGATGCAGTCCGCAATGATGGCGTTTGTCGTTGTCCCCACGAATACGTTGAAGATGGGGATTGAAGGGTCGCCCGCAGGAATGGTCGCCGCCGTGTAGCCGGCCAAGGTCGACGTGCTCTCGATGACGTTCGCGGGAACCTTCTGCGTCACCACATCCAAGAACGAGTTGATCTGAAATTGAATCTGGTTTCGGCCCAGCGTCGTGTTTGCGATCCGGCCGCCGAACCATTCGCAGGCGCCGAGCGTGCTCGCATCGCCCGGCGTCGGCATGAAGCATTTCCAGATCCTTACCGGCCAGTTGTCATAGAAGTGCTGGCGGGCAAGCTGCAGCGGCGTTGCGGTCGCCGCGCTCGAAGTAAAGTCTTGGTTTGAGGGTGACCAGCTTACTGTGGTGTTCTGAACGTCGAGTCCAACCTTGCATGTGATCGACCCCTTGGAAACCACGGCTGGATAGAACGTTCCCCAGGGCGGATAGATGACCGGTGCCTCGTGGTCGGTCATGAAGATGGACTGCGGGTTATCCTGGTCGCCGATCAGGTACAGGTGCCGAATGAGAGGGTTGACGGTGCCCGCAAGATACGTGACGACGGATGTGGTTGTGTCAACGCCTGCACCGCTTATGCACTGTCTCACGGTTTCACCGAAATTGCCTGGAAGAAGTAGTAGTCGATTCCCTGGCTATTCGTGTTTTGAATGGTCCACGTAAAGGTCTGGGCCGATGTGCCGCTCGTGTAGAGCACCGCCGAAGTCATTAAGAGAATCACCCTTACTTCACGGCCAAGGTGCTACTAAAGCACGCGCCGATGTTTTGACTCTGTGTATTTTGGGCCGACCAGGTGAGTGCTGCTGAGCCACTTGCCAGTCTATCGGCCATGATGCCCGCATCTTGCTCCAGACCAGATCCCTGGTAGTTATAGAAAGTACCCGTACCAGCAGCTCCACAGCCGGTGTTGGTCCCATTCGGGCATATTTCCTCAGCAGTTAAGAACTGCCCCACGTTGATGCCACTGATCGTATCGAAGTCCTGGTTAAAGTAACTCAGCACCAGGGCCGGAAATCCGCTGGGAGTGATGTGTGCTCCTGTTGCCGTCGAGCTGGACGCACATGAAGTATTTGTCGCACACGGCGTAGACCCGGAACTGCAAGTGGCCGTAGAGTCATAGCCAGATGCTGCGCCTGCCACGTCGAAGAAAACCCACAAGGGATCTAGATCGGATGGGTTGGCGCCATAGGTCACGGTCACTTTTTCTGTCCCATTGCAAGTGGCCGGATAGTTGGTGGTGTTGTAATACTGGATTGAGAACCCGTCTCCCGAACTGTCTACCCTGGTGAGTCCTGCCCAAGTGTTGCTGTTGTTGTCGGTCACCCCTGTGACTGTTGTTGAATCGATGTTTCCCACCAATAAGATCGGTGCGTTGCCCTGACATGGGAAGTTGACCGTCTGCGTGGTAGCGGTGGAAGCGGTTGAGTATCCCCAACCATTAGTCGATGGATACCCAGAGTTTTGAACTTCCATCGAGAGTAAGTAAGGGCCGGAAGGATGCGCTGCACCGGCTGTCACGGCTTTGATTGCCAAACCCGCAATGTTCGCACGGGTCACCGCCGAGGCTGCCGTTATTGCGCCCGTGACCGCGCCAGCGGTTGCCTGAATCCCAGTCTGCGCTGCTGACCAGCCGAGCCCGTCGTTTGTGGCGAGCGTCCACGTCGGCGTAGTACCGGTTTGAGCTGTATAACTAGTGAATCCGGTGGGCTTGGTACCGTATGTAACGGCGTTTGCGGCAATTAGCAAAAGGTCACCGTTCACGGTGGGCGTCATCGAGGCACAGGCCAGCGACGTGCCGCTTGTTACCGTCGCCGCGCACGCTTTATCAACCGCTCCCAGATTGTCGTACTCCCACATGGTCATCTGATTGTGAGTTGCGCCTGTAGGCGTGGCGAAGGTCAGACTGACGCAATGCGAAGCATGAGTAACCGGTGCGACGTAAAAGGCTATTGTTTGGCTACCCGCTGTTTCAGAAGCACCGGAGGGGAGGGAATAAGTATTAGATGAAGAGCCGTCGTCGGTTAATGAAATGTTACTTGTGGCAGATGCCGTGACCACCATGACAATGATAGTGTTTCCCGACTGCGTAGCGTATGGGAAACATTTAACCATATAATTGTCGGTAACAGCTCCACCGCCCAGATTGGTGTTTACCTGAACGTCAGTCGCCGTTACGATAGGTCCCTGCACCACAGCAGGCGTCGGGACTGACGTGGCTCCCACGTTAAATCCGGCCTGAACATATTGCCCCAGTGCGATCGCGGGCAACATGCAGCAAGCCGCCATGAGCGCCCATAGTAGCTTTTTCATCAGTTAGCCTGCACTGTGATCAATCTTGGGAAGGTGACGGTGGCCCCGTAGAAGTTTACGGCCGAAGTTGCTGTGTCAGTTGCTCGTCCCACTTGAATAATCATTAAGCTGCCGGCGACGCATCCGGTCACGTCGGTCGAGTTCATTTGCACGTTTGAAGAGACGAAGAACTCATTCGCGGTCGCCGACGAAAGCGTGATCGTACTCGATGAATGGGCGGCATTAAATGACACATCGTCCGTCGTACTGCCATCGCCTTTCGCGCAGGAAACCTTGATTTGGGGAATGATCGTGTGCGAAGAGGAGCCGTCCGTCCCCGGATAGGCGAGCTGGAAGCGAATGTAGGGGTCGGTTCCGGTATCCCAATCCTCGGGGATCGTGACTGCAAACTGGGCGAAGGTCGTCGATGTGTCGGTGATTGCGATATAGCCGCCGAGGTTGTTTGTGCCCGCCCGGCATGTGACCGTTCCCCCGGAAGGAATGGACCAGCCGGCGCCCGCGGTCGTGTTATTGCAGTTCGCCGCAGGGACGAAGAGGCGCTCGGGGAAATCAACGAACGTCTCCGGCGAAACGGCGCCCTGGCTGACGCCTATCTGCTTCGTCGTCCCAACCGGCAGCGCGCTAAGTCCGGCCGTCTGCGCGAGCGCCTGCATGGCTACCGCCAGCGCCAGCAGAGTTAGCGCGTTGCGGATCCTACTCATTGATTACCCCGGGGCCATCAGAGAGCCACGCGGTTTGAGATTCATCGTAATTGAAATGCTGAGAACTGCATTTGGAGAGTGTGGTGCCGACCGTCATGAATCCGTGGACATTTGACGGCGGAGTTACAGTGTATCCGCCGGTTGCGTTCTGGCAAAAGGTAAGGACTTTATCCTGGCCGTAGTAGTTAGCCGAAGGTGCGGCAAGCGTAAAGCTAGTTACACTTGCAGTCAGAATATTCGTACTGTATCTAACCGTGTTTGAAAAAGTTGGGGTAGTCGAAGAAGCCACAGATTCATAACTGGCCACGATGCCGATGGGGGTTGTCAAGCCACTCAATTGCGTAATCGAGCTATTGTTTCCCGTGGCCGCCTTACCGTTCAACTGAGTCTGGATTGAACTGGTCGGGTCCACGTACCCCATCGTGGTTGGGGTAACTCCGTCCAGAGTCTTGTTGGTCAGGGTTTGTGTATCGGTGGTGCCTACGATCGTGCCGGAAGGAGCAGTTAAGCTTGTGCCAAAGGCCGATCCAGTGCTGACCATGATGCCGCTGGCAGGAAAGGTCTGACCAGAGGGGGCAACGCAGTCGCCGCTTGCCGGGACGAGCACGTAGGTCGCAGTTGCGCAGCCGGTCAGGTTTGCAAACAGCGCTTCCGTCGCTGATAGCGTTAGGGGCGGGCTTATGCCGGGGGCGGGCAGCCCGGAGGTCTGGGCCATGCTCAAATCTAGGTTGTCCCACACGATGAACAGTAGTAGATATGCCGTAATCTTCCGGAGCAGTTTCATGTGGTGCCGCCCTTTCGTTTACTGGTTGATGACGCCTGGCGTTTGCGCAATCCAGGCTGAGTCCGACGTGTAATACGTAAAGCACTGCTGATTGCGAAGGGACGCCGTTGTGCCGATGGGATTCATGAAGCCGAGAACATTGCTCGGAGGCGTGACGGTGTAGGCCGTGTTGGTCGCGTCGTGCGTAAACTCCAGGCACTTGGGCTGGCCGTCGGTACCGGCCGCCAGCGTGAATGTTGTGATGTTCCCCGAAAGCGGGATCCTGCTCGATGTCGTGGACAGAGAGAACGTCGGCGTCGCGGAGAACGAGAGATTTTCGTTAGTGAAGGTCCCGCCGCTCGGCGAGATTGCTACCGGCGTGCAGCCCGTCGTCAGTCCCTTCGCGTTAAGCGTGACCTGGGAGACGTGGGTTGCGTCGCCGCACGAGCCTATGTTGCTGTTGACCGTCGCGAGGGTTGCCGGCTGCGAACCCGTCCCTGGCCCCGCCATCACATCGCCGGTTAGCTCGTTGATGCCGCCGGGCCCACTTCCTCCGCCCGGCGTGGGCGCACCATTGAATGCCGAGGTGATATCAACGTTTCCCGTGATGGTGACGGGCGCGGTGTAGCAGGTACTGGCGTTCGGGGAGGCTGCGCAGATTTGAAACTTGGTGATCGACGGCGCATAGGAAAAGAACGTGTTGTTCCATACCAGCAGCGAAAAGGCCCCGTTTAGATTGATTGCTCCGTTCACCACCGTGACCGTCGGCCCCCCGGTTCCTTGGGGGATGAAGGTGGCCGTGACGGCGCCCCCGGCGTAACTGCTGATCGTGGCCGTGACTATGGCCTGCTGGGCAAGCGCGAGCGGCGCCGGCAGTAGCAGGAACAACAGTGCGGCCAGCTTTCGCATCGGTTGGCCCCCGTTACGAAGCATTGACGGTAACGACTCCCGTGCCGCCCGTCGGTGAGAGCGTGACGTTGGTTCCGGCCACAATTTGGGTTACCCCGGGCGGGGCCGGTGCGCCGCTTAATGGTGTAGAGATGTCCTGGCTCGAAGAGGTGATGAGCACATCGGCGGCATAGGTGGTTGAGCCGTTTGGGGAGGGTGCGGCGATGATGAAGTGCGTGATGGACGGCGCAAGAGTGGCGTCGGTGTTGTTCCACGCCGTTATTGAAAAGACGCCGGATGAATTGATGTTGCCGGATGCCTGGAGCACGGGCGGGGATCCGCCGCCCTGGGGAACGAAGAATGCCCGAATGCTTCCGCCTGCGTAGGCGGCGACTGTACCGGTGACGGTTGCTATCTGGCTCATAGTGGTGTCGGCCTCGCTGTGGTCAACTTAAGTGTTCCGGTACCGTTCTCTGCATAGCTCCCGCCGATTGTCCAGATGCCGCCGCCTTGGCCGGCTACTACGGCCGCTGCCTGCGATCCGGCGTTAAGGAATTTCTCGAAATCCTGGCTGTCAGTAGCGAATCGCACGCGGAAATAAAAGTTGAATTGCGCGGTGATGGGCGGCGTTGGCGCCGCAGTCCATTTGACGTAAAGCCCCATGTACGAACCCGTGGGCAGCGCCAGGCCAGGTCCAAGGACGCTGTAGCCGGTCGTCTGGTGGACGCCCGCAGCATAGAGAGATATCGCGCCGTCGAGGTCGGTCACGTCCTCATAGAAGTTGCCGTCGAGCGTGCGCTGAATCGGCGAGTAATAGTTCCCAGCGCCGTCATTCACGAGATCGAGTTGCGCGAGCGGCGTATTCGGAATCCCGGTCAGCAAACCTTGGTCGGAGAAGACTGCCGTTCCGCTGGCCGTAGTCCCGCCCGAATCGTTGAAGACTGGAATGGTCGCGCCGGTCGTTCCCGCGGTCGTGACCAGTTGCCAGTGATGCGTCGGGTCGTAGATGCCCGCGCCCAGGGGATAGTAGGTGTTCGCGGCCCATGGCGTTGTCACGAGCGCCGGGCCCACGTAGTTGTCATCCTGATCCAAGAACAGGAAGCTCCCGGCCTCGCCGCCCATGGCGTTGAAGAAGCCCATGAGCGTGCGCAGTTCCGAGACTGTCAGGAAATTCCCCCACGGGAAGTCGTGCAAAAAGTCATAGATTAGGGTCCAGGTCCAGCGCGGGTTGATCGCCTGCGCGATGCGGACCTCGTAGAAGTTAGGCGCGGCCTGGACGTCGGTGGCAAATTTTGGCGTCTTCAGAGTCGTGAACGTCAAGCCGGGAAGAACCGGGTAAACCGCCAAACTCACTGCGCATCCCAGTCCGGTATATCGACCGTCTGCCCCTTGAGTGCGTGCCCTGAATCGGTCATGAACTGAATCTTCCCGTCCTTAACGAAGCTGTGGCAGCGCTTGGCCGGGTCATCTTTGAAAAACAGTAGCGATGGCATAAGCGTTGGAGCGGTCTGGCTTCGATTCCACAGCCAGGTGTTCTTGGTTGCGGCGCCGAACGGCTTCAGGTTTACGGGGACGCTGTGCGGTGCCTTGCAGCCTGGGCACCAGAACGCCATGTGACCGGAGGAGGGCTCGTGCAGCCTCATACTGGATGTCCCCACGCTGGCGGGTTTCGTATAGCCGCATGCGCGGATCCAAAACTGGGAAATTCCGCGAATAGGCAGCCCCCGGGAATGATGCGGGACACGGTCCACCAGCCGTATGCGTTTCTTCTAACGTGCCACTTATTCATCGCCTCAGTGCTCCGCTGTTGATGCCCTGACGCACGATCGAGAGAATGTCTTCGGAGTGCGTCGCGAGTGTTTGCTTCATGGACGCATGGTCGAAGGCCCCGCTGATCGTTGGGCTGTAGTTGATATGCGCGCTACGGGAATTCGAGGTTGAGCTATTCACCATGCGTTCGAAGTTCTGCGTTTGTGGAGCGGAGAGAACGCGCTCGCCGGCATGGGCCATGATGGGTACGGGCATGCCTGACATACCGCCGACGACGCCGCCAGCCTCGAAGGCTGCAAGGGGCGCGAACGCCATCACCGCCGCGAAAGTCGCTGCGGCCACGCCTGGAGCTAGTTCCGGGCCAACGAACGGGATCATTGCAGTCGCAGCGTAGGCGCCTGCTGCTGCCACCGCCGCGTCTCCCGTGACCGAGGCGACGTTTGATGCTCCCTGTAGCGCATGGCCAGCAACGAGGGCCGCAGTCCCGGCCGCCTGTCCGGTAGTAATTGCCGTTACCTGAGCGGCCTGCGCGGCCACGATTGCGGAGGTCTGGGCAAGCTGAGCCGTCGTGATGATGGCGGTCTGTTGCGCGCTTGCCGTGGTCAGCAATGCCGTCTGGGCGGCTGCTGCTGTCGTCGCCGTAGTCGTCTGCTGCGTCTTCCCCAAGATGGCGAGCAGTTCTGTCTTGGCCCACATCAGGGCTTGCTGCTCGAGCCACTTGAGGACGAAGTTTGCCAGTTGCTCAAGAATGTGGTCGAACATCTGGGCGAAGATTACCGCCGGCTTCTGCGTTGACGTAATCATTTTGTCAATCGCAGAATTCAGGTCGTTGGTTATCGCGTTGTATGCCTGCGTGAAGCGCGCCGTCTCCTGCTGCAGGGACTTCTCTGTGTCCTGCAAGCGCTCCATGTTTCCCTGATGGACAGTAGCCGTCAGCTTGTCCTGGAGCGACTTCATTTCGCCGGTTTCTTTACTGTTGGCCTGGACGAGCAGCGCCACCTCTTTCTCGAGTGCCTGCTGGGCTAACTCGATGCGCTTCTGATCCCCGCTCTGCTCGGCTGCGGTGAGCTGGTCTTGCGCCTTCTCGGTAGCCGCGACTATCTGGGCATTGTTGCCGGGGGTGTTGGCCAGCTGCTCGACATCGAACCGCAGGTTCTCTTGCTGAACGGCCTGGTGGAATGCCTTGAGGTCGGCCAGCTGTTTCTGCGCATTAGAAATGAGTCCTACATCGAACGGCAGTTGCGCCTTCTGGTGCGATTCTTCGAGCTGACTGAGTTGTTCCTGGTGCGCGCTCTGGGCCAAGGCCTGCTGCTGTTCCTGCTGCTCCTTTGGCTGCTGGATCTCGACTGTGCCCTTGGAGAAGGTGTCGAGGATGCGCTGGTATTCCTCGGAGTCCTTCTTTAGCTCCTCGTTTTGCTTCTTTGCTTGCTCGTGAACTTTGCCGAATAGATCGCTGGCTGGTTCCCTCTTGCCCTCTTGCTCGCGCGCGGCGTTTAGCTTCTGTTCAACTGCCCGAAGTTGGTCGGTTCCGTATGCAAACGTTCCGATGTACTTATCCCAGTAGGCTGCGGTTTGGTTCGCGCTCTTGCCGTAGACCGCTTGCTCGTCCTCGAGGCCCTGCTCCAGAACTTTGAGCTTCTGCTCGCGCGCCTGGTTGGCAAGCGAGGCGTCTTGCTTCTTCTGCTCTAAGCCGCCCTTCTTAGCCTCTAGCGGCTGGGTCTCCATGCTGGCAATGGTGATTTGTTGGCTCAGCTTGGCCTGTGCGAGCTGCTCCTCGAGCGTCTTGATTCCGGGGGAATAGTCTACGTCCGGTGCGCGGGCCGCGATGCCTCCATAGCCCGGAGTTACCGCAGCGCCCTCAAGCGCCTTCTTCTCCTCATCGTTCTTGCGCTGGAGCGCGTATTGCTGGTTCAGGCTGATCGTCAGTGTCGAGATGTAACGGTCGTATGCCGCCTTGGTGGCCTGCGTCCGGGCGTCGATGGCTCCCGCGATCTTGTCTTTGTCGCCCGCCGCAGCCCGGAATTGCTCGTCGTACGCTACGGTGATCTGGGCTGTAGAAAGGGTCAGCTTTTGGTGCTCGTCCTCGATGTCTTTATTTATCCCGGTCGTTGGGGCTTGTCCGGTGATGAGGCTGGTGAGCTGAGTAACTTCGTGCTTCTTGAGCAGCGCCTCAAGCGACTGGTTATCGGCGTTCAGCTTCTCCTGAAGCTTGTCGGCCGCGGCGATCGCTTCGAGTAGCGCCGTCTGCAGCCCGTTGCCCGGATGATGCTCCAGTTTGTCAATCTGGTCCTGCAGCTTGGAGTTGGTCAGCTCGATATCGTCGAGGTTGACCTGCATCTTCTGGTTGGCTACGTCAAACTCGCGGCCAATCGCGTCCGTGGCCTCGTTGGCCTTCTTCTCGACGTCATAGAGCTTCTCGCCGAGGTCAATGAGGATGGAGATAAGAGCGACGGCGCCAATGATGGGGAAGGCCGCTTGCAGGATGGGACCGAGGCCGAGGCTGGTCACCGCGAACGCTGCCGCGCCTCTGGAGGCTCCCATCATCGAACCGGTAACCAGCCTGGCACCAGTTGTGGCTGCGGTCATTTCCGATACGCTGCGGGCCGATGCCGCTGCGACGGCGTTCATGGCCCCGGCTTCGACTTCCGACGCGGCAGCTACCTCTGTGGATACCGCGACTTCTTTATTGGCAACGGCGATTTCGTACTCGCGAACGTCGGCGAGGTTCTTCTTGGCCAGCGCTAACTGCTCGGCGGCCTCGGCTTCCCGTCGTTGCGCGGCAGCAACCACCGCAGCGGACTCCGCGTCGCGGCGCCCCTGAAGTTGCGCTACGGCGTCGCTAAGTGCCGACTTTGCGGCCTTGGCCTCTAAGGTGGCCTCTGCCAGCTGTAGCTCTGCCGCGCTCAGCTCTTCGGTGGTGCCAACCTCCTGCTGGGCGCTTAACGCCGCGAAGTCTTCCGAGGCGGCTAGATTCGCCTGGGCTTCGACGAGCGCTTCGGTCGCAGCAATGAGGCGTTCTTGGGCAGCCGCTATGGAGGATAGGGCAGCGTCGTCATCGATTTCGGCCTTGATGGTTTCGGCGATGACTTCGTTTAATGCTTTGCGTGCGGCTACCTGCTCAAGGGTGGCGGCAGCGACCTCGAGCTGCCCTTCGCTCTCCTGCTCGCCTGCTGCGGCCAACCCCGTCGGAGGGGCGGCAACAGCGACCCCCGCCGTGGCCGCCCTGGGACGACCAAGCAGCACACCGGCTTCCGCAGCCGTGTTCCTTAGTGCCTCCAGTTTTTCCCGCGCAGCATCTACACCAGCCGTGTATTCGGCCAGCGCCGCCGCGGCCTGTTCGCTGCCCTGTTCGGCTGCTTTGCCGAACGCAGCTTGGGCGTCGGCCATGTTCGAGGCCGCAGCCTGGACAGCAGCCTGTGCTTCGGCCAAGCCGGCCTTTAGCGCCGAAATGTCGGTGGCAACGCCTATTCTTATTTCGTCTGCCATTCAGCCTTCATTTTCTCGATCATGGCGAGCTTTTCCGGGGAACGGAGATAGGCGGGCATTTGGAGCAGGTTCTTGCGTTGCAGCTTGACGCCGCTCTTGCCCATGTCGCCGAGTACGGCGCTGTTGGCTTGCGCGGCTTCACGGGCATTGCGGGACTTGCTGCCTGGTGCTTTGTAACCGAGGTATCCGGCGATAAGCCAGTCGGCGGGCGGATGCTGGGCGAGGTCCTCTTGCAGATCCCAGAGTTCGGTTAGGTAAAGGTCGTCAATCTGCGAGAAGGAGAAGTGGAAATAGCGTGCTACTGAAGCGTAGTGGTAGGCGAAGTCGATGCCGGCCCGGGCTCCGGCCGAGCGTCCCCCGTTGGTTTCTTCATACCGTTGAGCTCAAGTGCTGCAGCCCAAAGCTCGTTAAATGCTCCGTAGAAGGGGATGTTATCGTCCACCCATTCAATCGTCGCGTCCTTGTGGCCGCCGGCGTTGAGGGATGCAGCGAGAAAGGCGACGCTGAATTCGGACGAGTCGCCCTTCGCGTGAGCCTGGAGTTTGCGGCCCAGGCCCGTTTTGATGACGCCGAGGGTGTAATCCTTGCCGTTTATGGTGATGGTTTTTGTTTCGGGTTCCACGATATTTTCCTTTCGGGTTAGGCGAGTCTTGCGAACTCGCCGTGATACTTGAGAGCGGCCTCCCAGTAAAGCGCGGACGCCGCTTTCTTCGTTTTACGGGTGCCGAGACAAATCACCTCGCCGTTTATGGTTATGCGCGCTCTGTAGTTGCCGCTTTTGGCGGTGCGCGAAACACCCTTACAGCCAGTCTCGCTATTGGACTGAATTCTGCGGTTCATTGCGTTCTGCGATTCTGTGGCCAAGCGGAGATTAGAGCGGCGATTGTCCAGGGTGTCCATGGGCCGGATGTGGTCTACGTCGAGCCCGTCCGGTGCGTTCATGATGAAGCGGTGCATGCTGATCCGGTGTTGCTTCCCACCGGGTACCAACCTTACATGGCGGACGGCATAGTAAACGCCACCGCCGTTTTTGCGGGGTGCCCATTGCGCACACCACTTGTGTCGGGCAACGCGCTTATAGTCTTTCTCATCGACCAGCGCGTACTGGCCTTTGGTTAGTTTGATGAAGCGATAGAATGGGAGTGGGGGCTGAGAATCCTGCTGAATCAGGGTCATGCGATGCCGCTCCAACGGCGTTGTAACTCAGCCTCCATTGTAACTCGACTTAGTAAGTCAGGCTATACTTTAGAACGCTTGGTATGAGGTAAACGGGCTCGTTCCAGAACCTACAAAGGCTTGGAAGTCAGTTTGCATCATTAAATAATCATCGAGCTTCGTCGTCAGGTCGATCTTGCCCAACCGCACATTCGGAAACAAGAATCCAATCCCGCCGCCTTCGTACGGGAACACGACATCCAGTTGCATGACCGGGCCCCAGCCCATCGGATGATTGCCGGCAACCATGCTCGTGCCAAGCGTCGAGTTCGAGTACATGTAATTGATGAGCACCAGCACGAGCGTATCGGCCGCGTCGAACGTATAAACTCCGGTGGACTCAACATAGGTGTACTGGCCGCCCCCGGTCAACGTTTCGACGTTCTGAAGCGGTATTCCGCTCGCTGCGTATGTTACGCCGAGGTCGAGCGTGAAGTGCGCCGCGTTGTTTGTGGTTACGGAGAAGGGCGTGGCGGGAATCGTGTGCGGCTCGTTGATGGCCGTCTCAACTGATCCGACAGTGACCGCATCGGCAAAGAACATTTGCGAGAAGAACTCGTTCGACATCTGGGCAAACTCAAAGCTGCCCTTGATCGAACGCTTGCCCACTGCGGAGTCGATGGCCCACTGGTTCTGGCTGTACAGCTCCTTGATATCTCCGCCGAAGGTGCATTTTACGTTCTGCACGGCGCCAATCTGCAGCGGCGTGGGGTTTGGGGCGGGATTGCCAGAGGTAGCTTGAGGGGCTGCGAGCAGCTGGCCCGCGCCAAAGCCTAGACCGGGGTAGAGTGCCATGGGCGTGACTCCTTGTGAAGTTTTTGTCGGGTGATGTGGCGAAAGCGCGGAATCTTATTAGTGCCCATTGCTAATAAAATTCCGCGCGGTTTGACAGAACGATTTAGATTGCGGGGGTTGCCTCGATGCCGGCTACCTGTTCCACTACTGCGGCGCCCTCCTCCGCTTCGGCACGAAGGAGCTCTTCCGCTTTGTACCAGTTGGTTTCGGCGTCCTCGACAGTGCCTATCTCGGTTTCTGCGAGCCAGAGCATGTAAGCGACGTATGCGATTTGTTCGTGTGGAAACTGCAGCATGCGGTTACTCCTAAATTTCACATACCTACGTTGATGGTGATTGGGATTGAGATAAGTGCGGGCGGTCCGCTGTTCAGGCCTTCATCGATGATTACTTCGCCGTCAATGAAGGCGTTATTGACCAGGCCGCCGAGTGTTTGCTTCGGGCCTGCACCCGTGACCGGCTGCAACGCGGCTTCGAGCGCGTCGAGATAGTTGTTCAATGTTGGCGACGTCGGCGTTTTCAGGTCGTCCGTGTTTACGGGGAAATAGCAAACCCAAAGCGCTTTCATGTCCCATTTGGTCAGGCCGAAGTGCCCCGTTTGTTTTCCGCTCTGATTCAGCTCGACCTGGTAGAGTTCCGCGGCTTCGAGGTTAGTGCGCTCCGAGAACGGCACGTAGCGGCGCGACAGAACCGCGAACGGCGTCGTGGCCGTACTGGCGAGTTGGGCCTGGGCGAAGAGCGCGGCGAAGATTTCCTCGCGGGGGTAACGGGTCATTTCCTGTTGCCCCCGTGGCAGTAACAGTTGCAGCGCAAGCTAAAGCAGTAGCAATGCTTGCCGCGGCTACAGAATTTTGTTTCCGCCGCGGGTTGAGGGTATTCACTACGGTAACCTTTGCCGTTGCCTTTGCCCCGCGGGGCGTGGTCCATTACCTCGACGAGCGACGAGTGCGGTGCTGTGGGATGGACTCCGAAGACAGTCTTAATCGGCATCTACGCCTCGTCAACCGCCTCCTGAAGCGCCGCCACGATGCCCGCGCGGCTCTCTTCAAGCGTCGACTCCATGAAGTTGCGCGCCGGCAGCCCTGGATGTCTGACCACCTTCGCAAATGCCATCTTGCCGTCGACCATGAAGGCCAGCACACCCTTGGGATCCTTCGGGCGAATCTCGTATGGGCCCGCCGTGCCGTAATTTTGGAACTTTGCATAGTAGGCCGGCCCCCCGCCAGCCTGCACGCCACCCGCGATGGTGCTGCCGTCATTCGTTACCGGGATGGTTCGCACGCTGCCGATGAGCTTGCCGGTGCGCTGATGCAGCACCTGGCCGGATAGCTTCTCGCCGGTGATCTTCGCCTGAAGGGATTCGTTGATCGCGGTCGTGCGTCGGATGAGCGACTGGATGATGCGGTCGGCCCGGCCTTGCAGTGCAGCCTCGACGCCGGTTGTGTCGACGGTGAAAGAGACGGTGCCCATCTAGGCCACCGCTTTGCACTGCATTTCCTGCCATATTTTGTTGATCTTGGCCTGAACTCTCGCAACTTCCCTCTGCGCTTCCTCGCTGAATCGAGCATTGATTTCGGCCATCTCTTCCTGAAGACGCCTTATCTTGGCCCATTTTTCTGGATGCCGCCCGCGTGGATCGCCGCCGTAATCTGAAGTCCCCATTTCTTTGTTTATGCCAAACTCGGCTGCAGTCGCTCGTAGTTGTGCCACACACCCACCAGAGTTGCCATAAAGCTGGGAAGCAATGGCAAGGCGGTACTTCTCGATTTCCTGCTCAAGTTTGGCGATCCTACTCTTCGATTTTTCTTTTGTTTTCATGTGGTTCCTCCCTATGGCTCCCACCTGCAGTCCATGCGGGCTTCGAGTTCGCGCACTCTTCGAATGAGGAACCATATCGCCAGCGAATCAGCACACAGGCCAATGCTCAGGATGAGAGCAGTCAGACCGAGGATATGCAGCGTCGTCATCCTGTCAGTGCCCTTCTGCGGTAGTTCTCAATGACCTGCAAAACCGTGGGGTCGACTTCCCACGCCGAGTAATTGGTCTGGCCGACATCCTTCTGCGAGGTCGATCGCAAGCCTTCCCAGCCGCGGCGCTTGTACGTGAGATAGACCATCTTCGTCACGGCAAGCTGGATATCCGCTGGCGTCCCGGCTGCGGTGTAGGCCATGAGGATCTTCTGTTCCGCATCGGACGAACTGAACAGATACGAGCCCGGGTTCTGAATGAAATACTGCCCGATGATTGGGGCCGTATTGACCGGCACAAATGGGTTGCCGGTCGAGAAGTAAGTCACGCCGCCATCCGCCAGCCACGGCAGAACGCTTGCGTTCACCGTGTACGGATAGCCGCTGTTTGTCCAGATGATGTTCTGGCCGTCCGTAACTATGCCGCCAGGCGATTGGTTGAACGGCGGTACCGATGCGCCCGAAATGCCGCTGCTTACTCCGCCCTTGAGGCTGGCGGTCTGAATGTAAATGCCGTCGAATACCTGCGAGCCGTTCGAGTAGGCCGTCGCGGTTATCCACGCACTCGGCAGCGTCGGAATGGTCTGCAGTTCGGTGACGGGCAGCGAATTGAACCCCGCCAGATACGTGATGGTGATGTTCTGCACGCCCACCGGGAATCGCGCCAGGATGCCCAGACCGAAGGCCGGCCAGCGTCCGGTACCGTAGTAGCTGCCTGACCAGTTTCCGGGCCCGCTAAACGGGCTTATGAGCGAAATGCTCTTGGCTGTGCCGTCGATGACGTAGCCGGGCGAGGCTTGCGAAGTCGAGGCCTGAACGTTGCTCCCGAACACTGTCAGACTTGAGACCGAGATAATCGGCCAGTTGCGCAGAAACATCCGCGGCGTGCCCGTGCCGTCGTAGGTCTCGGTGTACTGAACCGGTTGGTTATAGGGCGACGTTGCCGGGACTTGCCAATCGCGCGGACCGCGGCCAGTGCGGCGAAGCATGTCGAGCGATGCGGCGGTGATGGCCGCCTGGATTACCGTGTCGGTCGACGTGTTGTCGGGTGCGGGAACGCCGGGCATCCATGAACGCACTTGCTGCAAGGTACAGAGGTCTATCGGACTCGGCGGCATTTAGTGCACCAGCCCGCGTTGCGAAAAGACAACTGACGTCATGATCGGCTTTAGCGTCATGGCGAGGCCTCCGGTTTGCTGCATCTATAATTCTGGCCATGGATAACGACGAGCCGTTTCCGATCTCATTCTGGGTAACGCTTCTTTTGGTAAGCGCCGCAGCCGGATTGGCGTTAGCTGCCCTTGCGATTTACCTGCTCTGAGGATTCCCATGCGCGCCGGCCTGGGCAAGTCGACGCGCCGCGGGAAGACGCGTGATCCATAAACCACGCGTCAGCTTTTGGTGAAAAAGTGGGGCTCCCCGTTGAGACGAAGCCCCAGGCCGAACTAACTGGTGCCGATGCCGGTGATAACCCCAGTCAACCATGGTGTGTAATGAGCCAGGGTCTCGTTCGCGTAGGTGCCGAAGCTCCATGCGCGTTGGATTGCCGGCCACTCATACCCGTAGTAATCGCGCATCAGGAAGACTTCCCGCGTTGCCGGAATGCGGCTGGTCGGATAAGGGTTCTTCGAGATGTCGAAATACAGCGTCCCGGGCGGGATCATGGGATGGATCTTCAACGGGATCACGTTCGCGCCCATCGGAGAATCCACGGCATAACGGCTCGTATAGCCCGAGACGATCATGCCGCCGATGATGTTGTTCTGGTTGTCTCGGGTCATGTAGACCGTGTACCCGCTGGCGGTTTGGCCGCCATTCGCGAGAATTGTGTCGCTGAAGGACTTGATTGCGTCTGCGGACCCCCAAATGCCGTCGACGCCGGCCTGGTACTTCGTGAAGAAGTATTCGAGCGCGGCTTCAACCTGAGTGCATTGGCCGCCTTGTGCGCCGGTCAACGTTCCGCCGGCCAGATCCTTCCAATAGCCGTAGGTAGCCGCCCAGCTCAACAGACCGGTAAAGTCTGTTGCCTGCGCGCTGTTGTCGGTGCTCAGCCCGGTAGCATTCGCCAGTTGACCCGAGGTCGGAGGATTGACCAAGAGGGTGAAGGTGGGGAATTGCGTGATGGCCGTCAGATACGCATTCGCCGTGGTGGGCGAGGCGTTCTTGCTAATAAACCACGCGAACCCGAAGGTGCCGTTTGGATATCCGCCGGAGCCTACGGTAGCAGCCGGGCTCACGGTGAAGCTCGCCGCAAGCGTGCTGCCGGTTGTGGTGACGGAGTTAGAGGCCGCCGAGACTGCCGACATGCCGCCCGTGTAGGTGACCGCGGTTCCGGTTCCAGGAGCGTTGTAGCTGAAGGACGGAACGAGGCCGGCCGCCACGCTTGGCGCTGCCTGATAGCCGTACTGCGCATTGACCGGATTGCCGAGCGCGGTAAGCAGCACGACATAGCCGGTAAGCAGGGTCGCCGTGGTGACGGCGCCGCCGGTAACCAACGCAGCGACCGGAGCCGGCGCGGTTCCAAGTGCGAACCCGTTCTGGCCCAGAGAGCCGGTGCCGTCGTTGCCGAGGATGAGAATGCCTTCCTCTTGCAGCCATAGCGATTGCAGGCCGCGCAAGTGTTCGTCTGAGAGGTTCCCGGTGAACCCTTCGCCCGCCCACTCTGCTTCTACTGTGACGTTGCGCTCAACGCCGAGCGCCTTGTAGGTTGCGGCCGCGTTGTTCTCGTTGGGCACGCTGAGCTGTGCGCGTTGACCTTCGGGGACGCCCGCATACTGCGAGCCGACCGCGGAGGTGTACTTCCAGTTCGCCATGATGCCGGTTCCGGCGTTCACAGCGCCTGTGCGGGCAATCTGGTTGCGGAACGGCGTGTTGACGGGATAGATCAACAGTGCCGGGCCGCGGAGGTCGTAGAAGTTGTAACCGAGCGAGGTCGTGACGCCGGCCTTCTGGAAGCCCAGGTCGCCGTTGTAAGTTCCGGCGACGAGCTGCTTCATGATGGCTTCGGCGGTGCGCTGGCGCTCTTCCGATTCCTGCTCCACGCCCTTTTTAATGGCCGCGAAGAAGTTGCTCGGCTTCGAGGTGTCACGCTTGAATTTGTCGATGTTGGTGGGCAGCCAAGCCATATCCTTTGACTTGGCTGCGGCTCCCTTGAATTTCGTCAAGTACGCCGAATTTTGCTTGCAAAGCTTCTCTACTGTTGGATCGAAGCCCTGCCCTGCATAGCTGACACGCATGTCCATAAACATTCTCCTTGTGCGGCTCTTTTGTTTCGGGGGTGATGCTGGGTGGGTTTATCCGCACAAGGCGGAACGCGGGGCCGTTTATGGCCGGCCCCAGGGCAGGGAGTGGGTTAGCGCCTAGATGCCAGCGCTTGAAACCGTGGATTCATTCGAGGCGAACTTGAAGCCGTCCGTTGCACCATCGCGCTTGACGATGCGAATGCCGTCCGCACCGGTTGCGGCGGCCACCAGGTGGACGCCGTCTGGTGCCAGCGTCTTCTCGCGAAGGGCTGCGACCTCTTCCTCGACTTTGCGTTTCGCAATGTCGCTGATGGCCTGCTTGTACTCGGGCGATGCGCGGTGCACTTCGACCTGTGCAGCAACATCGGCGTCGAGCGTTTGCGGTGCAGCAGCCTTGACCACCGGCGTCGGCTCCTTTGCGGCTTCCACCGCATCGGCATCCTTGATGGCCTTGCTCACCTTGGCGTGCTCTTCGGCGTCGTGGCTCTCGGCCATTCCGTGGCAGTGCTCCGCCATGGCGCCGTGGGCCTTCGCGCACTTCTCGTGGGTTGCGCCCATCGCCTTGTGGTGCGCGCCGGCCGCCTTATAGTAAGGGGCATTCGCGACAGCGGCATTGCGGGTTTCATCGCCAACGTCAGCCTTCTCGCCGACATCCGCTTTGCAGGCGTCGCACATGGTTGCGTGGTGGTCGGCCATTTTCTCGTGGTGCGCAGCCATCTTCTCGTGATGGGCCGCGCTCTTGGCGAAGTGAGAAGCCATGCCCTTCTTCTTCGCCAGCTCTGCCGTCGCTGCGGCCTGTTCAGCTGCTACTTTCTCTTCAGGGGTCATAGACCCTCCTTCGGGTTGAGGTTTTGCTGCCTTACTTGAATCCACGGCTGCGGCGAGTTCCCGCGCTTCTTCCTCGGCCATGTGGATGAATGTTTCCACCATTCCCTCGAGCAGCTCTTTTAGCTCGTCGGGAACATCTGAGTCGTCGCCCTCCATGTCGCGCTCGAAGACTGAACTCTGATAGGTGAACGCGAGGTTATTGAGTAGCCTGGCGAGCTCGGAGACGTCATAGAGGTCCTTGCTCAAACCCTTGGCTTCAACGGCCTTGTTGATTGCCGCCATGAAATCCTGGTAGGCCTTCGTCTCGCCTTCGTCGGATACCTCGACACCGAACCGCTTCGCGGCCGCGACAATCTTGGCCTTTACCTTTGGTTTCTCGCCTGCCGGGATGCCTTCGGTTTGGTTGAACCGGGCGAGCGCATTACGGCAGTGCGAGGCATCGTGGATGGGGAGCTTCCAGGTCGACGTGTCATTTTCATCCCCGACATACGCGAAGTCGGAAGCATGGAGATCCTTCCCCGCAACCCGCTTCGTCTTGGCGTCTTTCTTGGCGATCGCATCGGCAATCTCCTGAATCTGGGCGGGCGATAGGTTCATTTCTTCGTTACCTCGTTTGGCGAATTTGACTATCTCGCGGGAACCATTGAACTTCACGTACTCGAAGCCGACGCCGCTGCAGGGCGAGTCAACGTAGCTGACTTCGGACAGCCGCCTGAGGCCGTAGAGAACGGTGACGTTCTTCTTGCAGTCGCCGCACCAGTTCGTCGCCTGCTGGAGCGGAAGGCCCTTGCCGCAGTCGGAGCACTTGCGCCAGGCGTAAGAGCCGCCTTGTGAGTAGCCGGTGTAATAGCCCGAGCGGAGGTCTTCTTTGATTTGGTCGTTCAGCGGAACGGATCCGAGATAGATGGCCTTCTCGTCGTCATCAAACTCGATCTTTGTCGCTTTGCCGCCGATGTCGAGCGAGTGCTGCAAGCGGACATTTCCCAGCGAGACTTCCTGGCCGGCTTTCTTCGTGCGCTTTGCCGCGGCGTCGGACCACTGTTTGTAGACCGGGACCGCCGTGTCGTAGTCACAGACTTCGGCGTCTAAGTCCGGCTTTTGCTCGGTGGCGATTCCCCAAACGATGACGGCACCGTCCTTGGTTTCCTCAACCTTGGTGAACTGCTGGAACTTCAGGAAATCTGCTGTCGCCATTAGCTCACCTGGAACGTGTCATACAGCATCGTGACCACGAGGTTGCCGTTGCCGGCCGATACAACCGCGCCCACGTCGGTGACATAGCCGAACGAGTAGCCGAGATTCTCAATCTTGCTGAGGTCGTCCGAGAACGCGAGGTCGCTCTCCGTGGTGAAGAACGGCGTTGTGCCTGCCATGCCCAACACGGTTGCAGTCACGCCACCCGACACAAGCGAATCGGCCGCATTGCCAGCCGGGTAGATGCCGAAGGTAAACCCGCCGTCGGTGTAGCCGATCGAGCCGGGAAGATACTGGAAGAAGAGCGCCAGCGGGATGATGGCCAGCCCTGGACCCGGAGCCGCCACAATCTGGATGGGATTCGAGTTAATCGTGGTCATCGCCAGGATTTCGGCGGACGTGATCTTTACGGATGCGCGCTGAATAAGCGGCTGCGATGCGGCGGGAGGTTGCCAAGCGGCTTGCTGTATCGGCGTAGGCTGCGGAGCGCTCTGCAGTACCCAAAAGCCAAGCCCTTGGACATACGACATCACCCAGGACCGGATCGCTCCCTGAGCATTTGTCTGAATGTACTGCGCGCCCTGCTGGGCCAGGATATACGGTGCGCCCAGACCATCAGACGTTATCCAGGACGGCTGGACGTAATTGTCCCAATCGAACGCCGCGCCGCTGATATTCACATCCGGAACGTGCAGCAGATGATTCCCGGAGGCATCGGTAATCAGCACATCGCCAAACGGGCCGGTGACCGGACCGGAGATAGCGCCCGAGGCCACAGTTAGCGATTGCCCTGCGAATTTCCAAGTGCCGGAGGAGAGCAGGCCCCCGGAGCCATTCTGAATTGCCGCAGCGGTGACGGATGTCGTCATGTTTGGCTCCAAAGGAAAAGGCCAGCTCGAAAGCTGACCTTCTTGAAATTGCCGTACTACTTAGCTAAGCTGCTTTTGCCTGCGCAAGCCCTGTGTTTCTCCAGACCATATCCGGGCCCTCGTTGACTGTTCCGCCAGCGGTGCCGCTGAATGCCGGTGCGGTTTTGCCTGAAGTCCAGCTAGAGACGCCGGGCTTGAGGGTCGCCTGCTGGACGTAACCAGCCCCATAGACTTGCGATCCGGTTATGTAGACGGTATCCGGTGTCCATGGTCCAAGCGCTGGCTTGGGTGCCGGCTCGGGCAGGCGTCCGCCTTCGGGCGATCTCGCCGAACCACTGCTCTTCACTGCTTCGACGGGCTTGGTTTCCTGATTCGATGCAGCGGCTTGAGCGACCATTTGGTGCAGCGCTCCCGTTACGGCGCCAGGTGTAATCCAGAAGGGTTCCTGGGCTCGAAGCGTGAGCACCTTGGTGTCTGGGTTGTAGTCAACGCCAACCGGAATCAGGTCGAGGGTTACGTCGTCCTTGTTGCCGTTGATGCTGGCGCCCTTGCCCTTGGCGAGGTTCTTGAAGAATTCAAACTGTGCGGGCGAGATGTTGTTGTAGATGACTGGGTCGGATACTTGCATGGTGAGGGTTCCTCTGAGTTAGTAAGATGCGGAACTGGGGGAAGATGGCGGAATGTGGCACACCACATGGTCTTCGGCGAACTCGCACACCGTATTCGCCGGCATGGTCACTGTCTCGGCCCTATCCGGATTATGAAGATAAAGCTCATATTCGCCGTCAACAGTCGGCTGCTCAAGGAGCTTGGGGTCGTCGTCCACCATGCAGCTTGTGCCCGGGCCGCCGCAGAGCGAGGCTGGTACCATAGCAGCCATTTTGAGTGCGACGCACTTGGCGTCTTTGATGCCACCGCTGTCCGCAATAATCTTGCACGGGTATGTCTGCGCCCACATGGGCAGGGCCAGAAACAGCGAGAGGAGCCAGAGGCGCGCTGCCATCGCCTACTTCCTCCGCACCGGAGTAATCGGGGTGGGGCTGAACGGCAGCGGCGCGATGACCGGCCGGCTAACATTCACCGGCTGATTGAGCGGAAGCGTTGCCGAGCTGCTCGCGCGGTTCGGAACCGTTACCTGAATCTGATTCACTTCCGGCGGTGTCGTGTTGGCCATGGCGTTGTCTCCTTTGCATTTGCGGCAGTGCTGGGAACTGGATTCGAACCAGCGAGCCGCCCGGTATTGGACCCCTATGCGCGTCCACCGACCAGCTCTTGCGCGGGTCACCATTCAGCCACTCTGGCATCCCAACGCCGCCGCAAACTTATTGCGCTCCGCCCTTTGCATCTTGAGCGCCTGCTTAGTGTAACTCTTCAGCGTCGCCCGGCGAAGCCTGCGGAACTCTTTGCTGCTCATGCCCGGCGGCTTCATTGCCGAGAAGTTGCGCTGCTCGGCCTTTACTTCCGGCGCCTTCTCTTTCTTGCGAAGGTCGCGGCGGCCCGTTCCGTTCGCGTCCTTGTACATCTTTCGAATGCGCGCCACGCCTTCCGGGCTTTGCAGTTGCGCGAGCATCTCGGGCGCGATGCCTGCCGCGTTCTTGATCTTACCTTGCGCGGTTACAGTGAGGTTGATTTGCTGGGGCTCGGTCATTAGCTGTCCGTCGTTGAAGAGCATGTGGTCATGCTCCGATATCTGGCTCCTGAATCTTGCAAGGGGACAACTCAATCGTGACTGTCTGGATGACGTAGTCGTCCGAGGTGGCGGTTTCGGCAACGCTGATCTTCTGCGGATTCAATTCACCGCTGCGTATCTGGCCAGCCAGCCTTATGAGCGCGTCCGCAAAGCCATCGCGGTTCTTGATTCCAAAGTAGAACCCAACACCGTTGATGGCGCCATGCTCGATTGAGAAGTCTCTAGCTTGCATTTTTACCTCTCAGCCAGCCCGAAAATGTATCCGCACAACTCGCACGCAAGGCCGGACTTCGCCGGCATCCCGCACTGCGGGCAGCGATCAGGCTTCTTGGTCGTCTCGCTGGTCAGCGGTACCCGCTTAACGTCGGGCATCTTGTGGGTCGGGATGTTATCAAGCGGGTTGTCTGTCATCGTCGTCCTGTCGCTGCCGCGGATACTTGTCTTCCGTCGTGTCCCGCTCCTCGCGCCATTCGCGCTGCATCTGCCGCGACAGCCTGCCGAACTTCCGCATCTTCGGGTCGTCCAGGTATTCGTCGGGGTCAATCATCGGAGCCGCACGGACATTCAACCATGCCGTGGCGAAACGCAAAGATCATTAATTCCAGCCGGTTGGTCATGCCCGCCATAAGCAGGATTACGCGCATGTAGTTCTTAACCGGCTGTTCGCCGATGCCCATCTTTTCCGCGATCTGCTTGTTGGTTAGGCCGCTGCAGAGCCATGTGAGCGCTTCGCGTTGGCGGGCCGTTAATTTACCGAGAACTCGCTCGCCGGTTGGGGTTGGGGTCATGTGTGTGTCGCCAAGCCACGCTCGCGCGCCCAGGCCCGAATGCCATGCGCCGTGCGAACGCCCAGCTTCTTCCGTATATCTGCCGTGCGCTCCCGGCTGATGTCGGACAGCTCGGCGGTAACAGCGCGGATTTGCTTCCGGTTCATGCCGAGGCAAATCAGCGCGATTTGGTGGATGTCCTTGGCCGAGAAGCGATACTCCTGCGCTATTGCGCAGACCTTGCAATCAGGGACCCAGCACTGCTCACCCTTCACAAATCGACGCCTTTAATCTTGGTGCCGATCACCGCGCATTGACAACGCGGGTGGCGCTGGTCCAGCAACTCTAAGACCTTCCCCACCGGGTACGGGCTGTTGATCGCCATGATGTCGCATTCATCGCAGCAAACGTGGTCCGCGCTCAGCTGCCACTTGAATTCCTGGACGTTGCCGTTCTTCAGCCAAGCCTCAGCGTTGCCTCGCATCTGGGCGTTGCTGACTTCGGTCGTCGCGATCAGATCGGCTCGGGCTTGGTCAAACGCACCGGATGCTCTAATCGTTGCTGCCAAATCACTGAGTGGCGTGTTGCCTGCAAACGCCGCAGTAATGTCGCGTTGGAGCATCGAACGGGTTGCCAAATCAATACGCCACTTGGCGTTTGGATTCTCAGCGAGTTTGCCGTCGACATACTTCATCCCCACCATTTCGGCGGCGCGTTGCTGTGCCCAGTCACGGGCCGTTGCGTTCACCTCGCTGATCAGCGCCCGGACTTCCGTCGTCGGGATAACGCCCGGCGTGATCTCGATGCCTTCCTCGGCCAGCCCGACTCTCGCGCCCTCGATCGCAGCGGCTTCAATCTCCGGCTCCGTCAGGCCGACCAGTTCTTCCCAGTTGACCGCGCCGAGTGCTGCGGTGACGAGCTGGTCGATGTCGTCGGGTGTTGGGTTGGTTGCCTTGCGCAGCCGCTTCTCAACCTTGACCGTTGCGGCTTTCTTCCCGGCCTCAAATAGGAAGTGGGCGACGTGCGAGTAAAGCTTGGTCTTCGCCAGCGCCAAAGACGGCGTGTGCGGCACCGGGCTGATGGCCGGGGCTTCAGCTACTTTTTTTTTTACGCTTTCGTCATCGGCTTTTGCGGCCGGTTTAGCTGCCGGCTTCTTCGGTGCCGCTCCACCTCCGCCTGGTGGCGAGATGACCGGCGTCGGCGCTGGCTGAATGTCCGCCGTGTGCTGCTCGGCTGTTCTCTCGATTGCGCCAGCCAACGGAATGGCGCCGGTTGCCGTGATGACCATCAGGCCGTTTGCTTCGGGCTCGGGCCGCGGTTCGGCGCCACGCATATCCCGCCGCTCGTTGATAGTGAAGACGCCGGACTTCACATAGCCAGTATCGATTTCCATCTGCTTCGTGGGATCGAGTTCAACCGCCGTGTCCGGAATCGCCTCGTAACCCGGCAAGCCCATCTTGCGCTGGATGACGATGTCGATCGTCGCCTTGAGCCATTGCACCCAGGGGATGGTGCCTTCTTCTTGGGCTGCCTCCTGGCCGGCCATCGCGGAGGCCCGGTTCATCATGCGGAGCAACCGCTGTGCCGATGCCCCGTACGCGAAGGCTACCTTGCGGATGTGCAGGTCGTCGTAAACGTCCGCGAGAACGGGCTCCTTGAGTTGGTGGACTTGGTCCTTCGGCCCTTCGGCGACATTGCCCGAAAAGCTCTGCACGTTGCGCCATTGCCGGCGCTTGGCAAGCTGGCCAGCGAGGTCCGAGTTCATCCACTGCATGCCTTCGAGGATTGCGTCCACGCTGACGCCCGGCGGCACCATCTGCACGATGCCGGGTACAGAGCCATCCGTGTAGTAGGCCAGAACGTAGCGCAGGCGCTCGATGCCGCATTCGAGTTCGGTTCTAATGCCCTCCGTCGGGCCGAAGCCGTAAAGCTGGGATGCGACCGTGCCGCGGCGCACGATATTTCGCGGCCGGTAGACAAGCTGGTCTGTCGTCAGCAGTACACGCGGGATGCCTTCCCACAGCTGCGTGTAGGCCGGTGATGGCGGTGCTGGCGTATAGCCCTGGTCGTCGATCAGCCGCAAAATGTCGGCGCCGTCTGGTACGCGAAGCTTGACGACCTTGCCGGATAGCGTTCGCTGAACCAAGATGCAACCCGCATCGATGACCAGCAAATCCTCGAGCAGCGGGCGCACCCAATCGGACCACGGTGTATCGCCGTCCGGGAACGCGAAGAACTCGGCCAGCATCGGGATGTTTTTGTCGTTCTCCTGGCGCTTGCGTCGATCCTTCAGCGATTCGCCCGGCGTCTCCCGAAGTTGGTAAGTCCACTTCAGCGATGAGACCTGGTCCTTGATGTTCTCAATGCAGATGCGTGCCAGCGGATACGTTGCAAGCCCGCGGAGTTGACCAAAGCTTAGCTCCGCATCGGGCCGCGGGGTAATATTTTGATTGACGCCTTGCCAGAACGACCATAGCAGCGGCTGACTGCCTGGAGGGCCTACCGGCTGCACCGGCTGTAATGCGCTCGGCCAGTTCTGTTCGTTTACTCCCGCAATCGTGACCGGCGGCGGTTGATACAACCTGCTCTGCATGGCCGCAAACGCACGAGCAAGCCCCGCAAGCGGCCGCATGATTGCGGTCTGTGAGTTGGCCATTCATATCACTCCCGCTTGTATACTGGCCGCATGATCGACACAAAAATGACCAAGGACCAGCTAGAGGCTGCGGTGGCTAAGCTGGAGGACGACCGGCTCAAGCGAATCTACAAAGATGCACATGAGTTGAGCCGCGAAACCGAGGACACGGTTTCCGACGAGTTTCAGCTTTCGGCGGCGATCGAGCGGTTATTTTGGGACTACTTCCGAGAACGAGTTGAGTACAACAGCCGCCTGGATAGCCGCCCCGAGAAGACTACTACGCCGGCTTGACCAATTCAGGCTTTG
>QGNH01001275.1_pt1 | contig 51807 bp, 69 predicted proteins | sample 1735481 | NCBI WGS metagenome assembly QGNH01 (sample SAMN09239004, study PRJNA386568) | Viral metagenome, whole genome shotgun sequencing project.
TACCACGAATTAGGAAGCGATACCGCCGTGTCGCCCGCCGACGTGTACGCTGTGCCCGTCTTGATTTGGGCAACGACCGTCATGGCCGGGGGCGTTGGGAACGTCACGGAGGCAGGCCCCGTTGTCGGGACCGCCGCGAGTGCGGTGTACGGCGTTGCGTACACCGCGATAGGCGTGGCCGTGATCGCAGGCGTGGGCGTCGGGCTAACCGATACAGAAACCGTTGTAGAGTTGCCCGCTGTGTCCGAGATCGTCACAATGCCTGTACCAACGGCGAGCGGAGCCACCGCGACCGAGTTTGCGTTGACGGACGCGCTCGCGATGCCCGCAGGGCTCGGGACGGCGGTGAAAGTGCCCGAGTAGTACGGGTCCATGACCGTTACGGCGGCTGGCGTGGCGAGGTTGTTTGCGAACGGAATAGAGGTCGGGCTTGCTGAGATCGGTCCTGCGGGCGGAGAAGTCGGCTGAACACCGCCCGCGACCGCCTCAACGAGCCCGACGTAGGTCTGCGGGCTTGTGGCGATGCCGAGCGTGTTGAAGATAGCCGACTCGGCCGAGTAGCCCGCGCCTAGTTCCAGCGCACCGATAGACGGCGGATTCGGTCGCGGTAGGCCCTGGTAATCGTATTGACTGATGTTCGTATCGTGTATACCTGCACCGATAGCCAAACTTTGCGACATCAGCGTGAAATTGGGAATGGGAAGCGTCGGCCCGTACAAGCACGGGTTCGTTAAGAGAAGGTTGTTCGCGGTGACGCACGTCGTCGGGCTCGTGCAAGTACCGTTGCCGTAGAGCGGAGATGCGTTGCCGATGATGTTGTTATTGAACGTCCAATTTCCGCCGTTAAGCCCGCCGTCGAACGTCGAGCCCATATTCAAGAGCATCGTTACGGGCGCGTAATGGATGTCATTTTCTATCGTGCCGACGAATGTCTTGTCCGAAGCTCCCTCGGGGTAGTACACCGTGAAGTCGCCTTGCGCGTTCGTAAGCGCATTAGGGTTCGGTGACGGGCCAGGGACGACGGAGTTATTGGCGATAAGATACCCGGCGTCCATTCCAGTAACTTGCCCACCCGAGAATTGTGACGGCCAGCCACTATGCGCGTCCCATAGCGTATTATTCGACTCGGTGTAGTTATAGACTCCGTGCGTATAAATAAGGTGATCGGTCGTATAGTCGGTTGAGTTTCCGCACGAGCCCGGTAAACGGCCTACGTCGTGAATGTCGTTCGAGTCCACCGTAATGTCGTGGTTCCCGACGCCGACGTATACGCCCACCTTACCGGTAAGGGGACACGATGCGTCGAGCCACTCCGCGATATGCTCAATTTCGTTGTGATTGATCGTTATGAACTGGTTCGTCGCGGCATTGATTAGTACGCCGAACGTCGCGCAGTTTTGGATTGTAAAGCCCGTGAGCGTGACGTACGAAATGTTCGTGTTGAAGTCAACGCAGTACGGCGTATTCGTTCCGACCGAAGGATTCGTACCGCCCGAAATGATCGCCGCGCCTTGGACCTGTGACACAATGCGCGTGTTATTGCCCGACGAGCCCGAGTTGCATACAAGAAGCACGACGTTGGACGAGCCACAGTAGTTGCTGTTGCCGAGCGCCGTGTAGGTGCCGGGTGCGACCGAGATGAACGTGCCCGCCGTCGTAGCTGCGTACTCCGCGCGTTGGATGCTCGCGTACGGGGCCGCGAACGTGCCGGTGCCGGTCGTATCGTTGCCCGTCGTCGCGACGTAGATCGCGTTTGTGGCTGGGGCTGTCGGGTACGGGCTCGGCGTGGAGAATACGCCGCCGCCTTCGATCTTATGCGACCATACGAACGCCGAGTGATTCGAGCTTGACGATGCCGCCGTCGCTTGGGCGTCGACGGTGAAGCCGTCCGTTACGGTCGCCGAGCCCGTGTAGGCCGTCGTGCCGAGGTAGGGCGAGAATAGGCCAAGGACGTACGCCGCCGCGCCGTAGGGGGCCGCGACGCTTTGCATGGTCTGGGTGGCGGAGTTGAACGCCGCATCGCCGCTGTAAATAATCGTCGGCACACCCTTGTTCGTGCCCGATAGCTCCACAGCTTCGCAGCCAGTATCGTAGCCAGCGACGATAGGCACAGCGATACTTGTCGGCAGGATGCTGGGGCCAGCCACAGTTGAATATACGACTGAGTTATTGTTTGTCGGGTCAACATTGTATTGGGTCGTCGTCCAATTTGTAATCGCCGCGCCGGTCGGGTTGCCCGCGCACACCACGTCGAGCTTATTACCCGGCGTCGGGGTCGCGAACGAACACGTGACAGGTGAGGTCGAACCGTAACACGTCGCGGTTTGCACGACCGAAATGCCGTTCGTGGGCGCGGCGACGGTCGCTTGAAACTGAAAGACTTGGAAGCCGTCCGTAACCGAAATGGCCGCTGAACCGTAATTGATCGGCGTGACGGTGAGTGTGTTGCCCGTGATCGACGCGGATACAACGCTAAGGGGTTGGATGCCACTTACGGCCCAGGTGCCCGAGAAATTCGGGTCGGTGATTGAGGCCGTCGTGGGCGCGGCGGTCGGGCCGGAAAACGCCGCCGATCCCGGCGACACCGATAGGGGACCGTTCACGGTGACGCTTACTGAGGACCCGATGCCCCATGTGCTGCGGACGCTGACCGAACCCGTTCCTGGGCCGACTGGCGTGACCGTAAGGACGCCGTTACTGCCGTTGCCCGTGACCGACGCGCTGACGACGGATGTCGGTGTTGGGCTCGCGGTGAACGCGCCCGTGTAGCCGGTCTCTCGCACGGCAAAAGTCGTGGGGGTTGCTGACGGGCCGGGGAATACAACGGTGCCGGGCGACACGCTCGGAAGCGGGCTCGCGGTCGGGCTTCCCGTTGGGTATGGCGTTGGAACAGGCGGGGCCGTCGCGGTCGTGGCCGAGCCGTGAATTTCTTGGCCTTCGGCCTGAAAGCCTGCGAAATTGACAAAGTTGCCGTTGTTCGCGTATCCCCACGCCCAAGGCGTCGTGTTCGTACCGTTGAGATTGTAATACGTGTCGAAATCGAACAGGTTGTTTTGCGAGGTGAACATCCCCGCGTCCGAGCCCGTTCCGCCATACGCATAGTCGATAGCCACGGCGGGGCCACAGCATATTTGTGTGTTGCCCGTGGGCATGACGACGACGTTATGGTTAATCTGGACATTTTGAGGAAGCCATCGCCCCCAGCCGTTGTAGTATGGTGGGCTACTCGTTGACGTGCCCCGGTTGTCGCTTGAAAGCCGGATACCGATATTGTTAATCTTCGGCGCGACGTAATTGTACTGGACGTTAATGGTTGTGCCGGTGCCGGGTGCGCCGCCGGAACTTTTAATGTCTAGTTCGGGGCAAGCCGCAAGGTACAGACCGCAAACCGTTCCGTTGTCCGCGTCTTGGGACAGGTAGTTGAACTTAAATGTGCCGTACCAAGAAATCTCGTGCGTTATGCCGCCTTGCTGATTATTCTCGACATCGTTGTTGAGGTAGGACACGCCAACATTATCTATGTCGGTCCACAAGCCGCTGCCGATGTTGCTATACGAATAATTATAGGCGATATACGCGTTAAGGGTCTTTGCGAACTTTCCGCCACCACATTGATCGGTGCAAGGGTACTGCGTGGAGTTGGTTCCGTTCGCGTATAGAATGTTGTCGGTGAATACGATGTTTTGGCCGATGCCCGTGTAGCCTTGCTCCGCATTGCCGTGGATAAGGTTCGCGATGCAACGCCCGCCCGCACCGTCGCCAGAATCGCCTTGACACGAAATACCGATAGCGCCGTTGTTTTTCGTCTCGACGTTATGGATGTACCAACCTTCGGTCCCTTGTGTCGGGCCGAAATTAATGTAATGGCCCGCAGTCGTATCGACCGGGTAATTTTCAACGACGAGGTTCGCGACTTCGACGCCGGTCGCGCCGCTCTCGAACGTGTACGTGCCACCACCAGCCGGTGGGGTGAGCGTCGAGCCGTCGAAGATCGTCGTGGAACCCTGCCCGAAGTAACGGTCGCCTTGGCGCGGCACTACTTCTTGGTTTTGGAACGTGCCCGAGCCGAAGCAAAAGTTGCTGGGGACGGGGGCCGATGTGACGGTGGCCTGCACCGCACCGGCCGTCGTCGTCGCAGAGATATTGATCGAGGACGGTGGGCAGGTAATGTTCGGCTGGGGACCGACCGCAACGCGCGGGCCGGTGTTCGCGCAAGCGGGCGTCAGACACGACGAATATGGAATGAGGTTGAGCGCCGATGTCGGCGTCGGACTCGGAATTGGTGTCGGCGTCGGACTTGGCGGCGATACGATACCAAAAGAATAGTAGCCAAGGTTTGTACCGTGCGCTACCGTGACGACGCCCGAGCCCGCGCCGTTATTGGCAGGCGTTACTGTAAGCGTACTGGAGCTAACACCAACGGTCACGAGCCCGCCAGGAGGGGCGGTGGCCGTCCAAGGGCCTGTATACGAGCCTTCTGAGATCGTTGACGTGGCTGGCGTGGACGTTGGCCCCGCAAACTGGTTCGAGCTAGGCGTAAGCGTAATCGGCGTCGAGGTAGGGCTCGGCGTTCGATTGCCCCATACGGGCTGACAACCCGTTTGCGACGCGGTTGCACACGGATTCGGGCTCGGGGGCTGCACGGGAAAGCCAGCCCGTACCGCGCGCATACCGCTTAGGCATAGCGCGACAACGATGACCGCCACCGAAAGGGCCGCGTATAAATGCTTCATGCCGCCTCAGTATTGATCGTAAGTTATCACGCCTTGGACCGTAGGAGCCGTGCCGCCCGTAATGATACAAAGCTCGTTGCTGGTGAGGCCCGACCACAATAAACCGAGGTTCCCACCGTCTTTAATAAACATCGAGGTCCCCGATACGGCTGTGTACGTGCCGGTGATCGCGGTTTGGCCCGTGCCGCAGTTCGTTCCGGTGCCGTAAACGAATCCGGCTGTCGGCGTCGTCGTTCCCGAAAGAGTTAGCGACACCGAACAGACGTAGATATTTTTGCCCGATACGAGCCCTACGAGTTGCAGCGTTTCGGCGGTCGCGGCGATGCTAATAGATGCGTGGTTCGGGCAGACGAGTTGGCGCTGCCAAGAAGTACCGTTGAAGTTATTGTTAAAATTGGCTGTACCTAATTGTACACCGGGAGTGTTAGCGTCACTAAGGGTAATAGAACTTGCGACGTTGCCCGAGCCGTAAGTCAGAAACGTACCGATCGGGTGCGGGTAAAACGAGTAAGAGATCGGCACCGTGCCGCTCGTGTAGGCCGTGGCTACCCAGCTAATGTCTTGGTAGCCCGATGTCGAACATACCCATTGGCCTGTGACGGCGGTCGAGAGGTTGCCGCCGCCGCCGCCCGTACCATAAAGAGCGTTGACGTTCGTACAACCGAGTGCGATATAATTCACGCCATCGGTAGTGCCGTAAAAAGCGACCGTCGCGGTCCAAGTACCAAGAAGGCTAAACCCAACCGCAGCCGCTCCGTTTGTCGGGACGATAACCGTACCCGCACCCGCCGTGCCTAATGTTCCGAGAGCCGTGAGCGTACCTGTCCCAGTAGCCGAAACCGAGTTTTGGATAGGCACGGGGCTTTGGTTTGACGAGATCGTGACCGGCAGCGAGTTCGCCATCGTTTGCTGACCCGCGCCAGGAATGGTCGCGATATTGACTTTGGTATTGCCTGACGAATCTAGCTGAGTCGGGGCGAATTGCGTGTTGGTGAGCGTCGGTGCGGCCGAATTGTAGATGCCGCCGCTGCCCATGAACGACCCAGCCGTCGCCGTTTGGCCGCTCGCGGTGCCCGAATACGGCCCGCCAAGGTTGCCAGAGATACCGATTGCGCCGCCCTGCAAACCGCCCTGGACGACGAGTACGCCGGGCTGGCCGTAAGCCGCCGGATAGCCGGTGCCCGAGCTATTACCCCCAAACGGAGCAACCGTTAGCGCGTCGATGTTGGAATTGAGATAGTCGAAGCCCGCGATGCCCGTGAAGCTGCTGGCCGTGCCCGTCTGCCCGTACGCGCTCGCCGATACGCCTGAGTAGCTCGCGGTGCCGCCTCCACCTCCGCCCGAGCCGGTCGAAATGCAACCGGTGCAGCCCTGTACCGTAATGACCTGGGGGCTTGGATTCCCGGCCGTGCCCGGCACCGTGTCGGCCACCTGCTTAGGCTCGTAGCCGCATACGGCGATGCCGAGACTCTTGGCGAGCCCAACATTGAAGCTGCATGTTGGATCGACCGATTGGCGCGCGAGCATCTTCGGCGCGGCAAGCGCGGTTGGGGCCGCGTGAGCCGCCGCCGGGGATAAAAGCACCAGCGCCAAAAGCGCCGCGAGAAGCCGTTTCATTTACTGATGCACCTGTCCTAAATAAGCCTCATCAAGATCATATTCAACACTGCCGGTTCCAAACGTAATCGTTTCGAGAATGTGATCGGCGTTAGACGCTAAAGGCGTGGTGTAGAGCCCGCCGACGTACTGCGCGCACAAAAGCACCGAAAATGGGGTCGTACATGTTGAAAGGCTGTCGCCTGCCGGGCTTACCGTTGCGTTGTAACTCGTCGTCGTGCCTGTGATAACCGAGCCACTCGCGGTTTGAGCAAGCGTAATGGTAAACGAGCCGGTTGCAGTTTCGGTGCGAACTTCAGCCCCGAACGAAAATGGCGCGGATAGGCCCGAAAGCGAAACGCTTTGCGAGATCGACGAGCCTGCCGTACAAGCCGCCGTACATGACGCTTGCAGGTAACGCAAACCGGAAAAGCCGTTCTGATCGTCGGCATACGTCGATACTAATTGATCCGTCGTAAGGTTGCCGCCATACGTCCAGTTAGTTGCGGCGTTTGTCGTCCCTGACGCATCGTTACTATAATGAGGATTTAAAAGTACGTCTTGCTGAATAGAGGGTATGTTTGGAACGGTCGCGCCTGTGTCGGCGATAGCAGAAAAAGAATAGTCTTTGCAATCGGTGAGGTAATAGGTGGTGCCGGTCCCGTTGTACGAGAACGTACGCGGAGAGCTTGTGCCCGTGGTGCAATACTGAATAGGGCCCGGCGGGCAAGTCGTTGCGTTACAGTTAGCGGCCGACCACGATTCCCAACGCGTCGCGCCATACGGCTGCGTATAATACCATATTTCCATGTGGCCGGTGCCAGGGTTTGTCGCGAGCGGTTGCGGCTGGCTTTGATGCTGCGATACAAGCGTAAGCATCGTTTTGCCCGAATCGTACGCCTTGGTTGTTTCGTACCAAGTCGTCGTGGTGGACGTGCCTGCGGGATTAGGAGTGTAGGTTGGGTCAGGCCAATTTGACCCCTTTTGCTCCCAGTTATCGCCGCTAATCGGAAACTGGGCGGTCTGGGTCGGCATCGGAACAGGACTTGCGAACGAAGCCGTGGATGACGAAAGCCAGCCGTTATAGGGGATGGCTGTCGTGCCGTTCGAGCCCCAAAAAATTTGATCGTAGCCGCCGCCGTCACGCGTCGCAATCGTAGACATATAGCCAGCGTTCACGGCATAAGTGTCGTACTGGCCGTTGCCGGGATAGTAGTGCGGATTGATGTACCATGTGTTGGACGTGCCTGAGGCCGTTGGGTTAAGAACCTTGTCCATTACGTAAAGCGTTTGGTTCGCGCTCGATTGCAATAGGTACGAATAGGCGTACCAACGGCATGAAGCGGTCGTACACGTTGACTGATTGTACGCCCAATGGTAATAGGGGACGGTATCGGTGCCCAAAAGCGCCCGCGCGTCGTAGCCGTTGCAGCTTACGTTGTACGTCGCCGTGGCCGAGTACGGGTCGATTGGAAGGACGTTGCCCGAGCCGTCCACGCAAACTTTTTGCGAGAACCAATTTGCCTGTGAAGTAGCTTGGAGAGCAGGCGACGGAGCGGCGCAAGCGTAGCAGGTTGCGGCAAAAGCGAAGCTCCCGCAGAGTATAACTGCGAGAGCCAGCGAGAACGCCGCGAGGACCCAACGAACCACGGACTAGCCTTTCTTCGGTTTCGCGCCTTTGCCCGACGACACCTTGAGCATCCCAACGGTTATCTCGCCCGAGGTCTTGCATCCTTGCTTGAGGATATGGACGGTGTTTTTCTCGCCATTGATCTGGGGCTGATGCGGTAGCCCCTCGCCCTTAGCCATGCGCGCCTCCTACTGGTTCATTAGGTCGCGGAGCTTTTTAACCGACGAGCCTTGCTTGTAGCCGCCCGTGCCCTGATTCATCTGATTGTCGAGGCCGTGCTTCACCGCGCCGCCGTCGTACTTGGCCGCGTCGTACATGCGTTCGCCGAGTGTCTGGAAGCTGGGCGAATCCGCGCCTTCACGCTTCCTTGCTTTCCACGGGGGGTTCTTTGCCATGGGAAGATTCTAACATATTAGGCTATGTACTGGCTACCGCGTCCCACCCAGGCTAACGGTCGAGGGAGTTCTTTTTTGGGCGGTCCGTTGGGTCCCCACGAGATCGCTTCCTCGTCAAGCTCTAAGAAAGCTCGCTTGGACTCGACGTATCGCTCAGTTGCGGGTCGGACCACCACATGCTGCATGGCAAGAGCATCTGCCACGTCATCGTGTACCGGGTCGGGCCAAGCATCAAGCTCGCGGACAAGTTCAGCACAGCGCCCGCGACGGAAACGGATTCTATTTTCGTAGAATAGGGGTTCGAGGGCCTCGATTCTCTGAAATTTCCCACGTTTGCCCTTCGCTTCGTCACGTAGCGCCGAATACGACTGTAAAGCCATGCTCGAACCAAGCGATTCATTAAGTTCCGCAATACCAAGGGACAGACGCTCGACAAACTTCGCATCGGCCCCCGCGCTTTCTAACAGAATGATGTCGGGTTGGTATAAACGGATAAGGTAAAGAACGTGCGAGGACTGCTCGGAAGGGACTTTTCTGAAACCTTCGGCGTGTAGAACCCACCAGTTCTCCTCCGCATCGCAGCCCACGACCGTTACGCCCATGAGATCGGACGTATCGAGCGTCATCGCGGTCGTCATCGCACCGTCAATAGTCATTGTGACGTGCAGGGGGACTGTTATTGTCGTGTCGCCCTCGTCGTATACGAGTTGCGGAAACGGTTTTGCGTAATAATCCGCGTCAAAATTGGGGAATTTCGAGAAAAGTTTTGCGCCTTCTTCGTAGGACTGGTTTAAGTACCACGACGAAAACAGTTTGGGCTCGGTTTTGCCCCGCATGTTTTTGAGAAACGCTTCGTTTATGACCGCCGGAAAGAAAAACCCATCCGGCCCGTCGTAGCAACTACGGATATAGCGCCGATACGTGCGTTCTTCGCCCGCTTCTTCGAGTTCGTCGTCCTGGCGCATGAGCCAGCCGTAGAGATCGTTCGCTCCCCACCGTGTTCCCGTTAATAAAAGGGAACCGTGGGACTCCATAATGGGAAAAAAGCCTTGAGTAACGACGCGAGCCTTGACCATCCATTTCGCGGAAGTGTAATTCGTTTCGTTTACAAAGTCGTCACCGACAATCCAATCGAAGTGCTGGCCTGTAAGCGATACGTCGAGGCCGAAGGTTTGAATCGTGGGCTCTTTATACGCTCGTTCTCGGTTGCCAAATGTTACCGCCTCGGCGTTCCATATAAGCGCGTCACGTTCTATGTCGCCCCAAACGTCGAGGATGACGGGACTCTTGAGCTTTTGCTTGACTTCGCCGAGGATGTCTTTCGCAAGCTGGTGAGTGCCTCGACCAAAAGCTATACGTATATCAGAATACTTGAGTGCAGCGTAGGCCATGCCAGCAGCGAGCAAGCTGGTCTTTAGCGTCGTACGCGGGGCGAGGAATATCTCTTGGCGCTGGCCGGGAGTGCCGAGGAGCGGAATCGCCGCTTCAATCTCGGCGCACATCTCCCGATGTGGCTGCTCGTGGAGGCCGTAGGGCGGGCCGATCCATCCCGTGTCACGGCAAAACGTGAACAGGTCACGGAGCAGGTACGCCTTGCGCTGGGCGCGCAACCCCGCGAGGTTCACTCCTTACAGCAGTCGTTATTCGCGTGCTTGATCGCGCGGTAAACGTAGTTTTGAGCCAGCCAAGTTAGCGCGGATTGGGTCATATCGCCGTAGGAAAAGCTTGCGTGAAAGCCGCCGGGGTCACTAGGGTTTTCGGGATCGTGGTACTCCATAAGAACGAGGCCCTTCGCGTCGTCGGGAAGCTCGTCGATCCAAGCGTGTAAGTGGGCCTTGGTTTGGATGTTTTGAAGCTGGCGTTCGATGCTCATTTGTCTCCCGATTCTAGGTGACGGACAGTCTTTTGGAATACGTCGTCGCCGAGCTTATGCTGGATCATGCGAAGGTATAGGCGCGCGGAATCCTCGGTGATCGCTTCCTCATTGGCCTCGGCCTGCGCCGCCTTGAGTTGCGCGGTGGCTAGTTGCGCGCCGCGTCGGCTGCGCTCCGCGCGCTCGGCCACGTCCTCGCGCTGCACGATTTTGAGGAAGCTAAGAGCCAGGGCCCCGACCTTTGCGCGTTGGTCGGTCACGTTTTCGGTGTCGTCGCCTACGTATTCGGGGTTCATTACGCGGGAAATCTCGTGCTCGATGAGGTGCGTGACGGCGTTGGTTATGCGGGCGGTGGCTTGGCGAGCCGAGCGATATCGGATGCGGTCGAGCAAAAACTGAACGGCGTCGTGCTGCCACGCTTTCACGGCGCGGATTTGGGCCTGCGGTAGCTCGTCGTCGGGGATGCGCGCCGCGAGCATGTAGGCGTATACGATAACGGTGTTCGATTGGGGCTTGTGCTGCATGGTCGTGAGCGTGTCGAACGCGCAGACAAAGCGAGCGAGAACCTCGTCGCCGCCGTGGATCGCGGTGAACTCGGCTTGGTCCTCGGCCGGGAGCGCGTTCCACCATCGGGCGAACGCGGCGGTGTCCAAACCAAAACGAGCCCCTGAGCTTGACTCGGGGCTCGCAAAGCGCGGCTTGGGAAGCTGGAACGGATCACTCATTTTTTCTTTTTGTTTTTTGCCGCACCCCGAGCTAATTCGGCCTTATCCGACGCCGCTATCGTGTCCCTGTCAAACGGATTCTTTTGCGGGTCTTTGTTTTTGGGAAGTTTTGAGTATATTTTTAGGGCAGTATCGTAGCTCTTTTTCCGGCTTGCCGAGGACTTCGACATATCGTATGCGCCCGAAAGCGCGTCTTTGCGCTGCTTCGTATAAGCGGCTTTTTTATTGCTTGTCGGTTTCTTTTTCTTTTTAGTCGGCATGGCAAACCTAGAGGATGTGGCTCAAGAACAACCACATGAGGAAAAAGAAGAGGAAAAAAATACCGCCGAGGCCGTAGGGCGCGTAACCGGGGGCCGTGCGGCCGGGGCCATACCACGCATAACCGCCGCCACCAAAGAATATAACGAACAGGATGACGATGATAAGAAGCGTCATGGGCTAGGCGCGGCCCATGTTACGGCTGCGCCCTTTCTTTTTCTTCTTGCCCTTCTCGTCCATTTTGTCTTTTTCATCGCCGCCCTTTTTCATCATAAAGGGAGGCATGGTTTTGGCTTTGCCCTTTTTCTTCATATCTTTTTTGTCGTCGGGCTTTTTCTTCACGTCAGCCGCCGAGTTCTTTAGCCCAGGCGGCGGCTTTAACCATCGCCCATTGGAATATAACTGAGCCGCTATATTGCGACTCCACCGCGACAAGTTCGGCGACGGCGGTCGGCTTAATGACATCGAACAACGCCTGCTCAAACGCGTTGCCAATCTTCACCGTGTTAAGCTCGTTGGTGATAAACGCCGCGAGCCCGCCTTCCGCCCCATTGATCGCGGCAACGATGTTCGATTGGTTTTTCTGCACCGCCGCCAAGAGCGCGTCGGCAATTTGGCCTTCGAGTGTAGGGGTAGCCATTAGTGAGCCTCCGGGGGGTTTGTAACTAAAGGGGGCGTGAGAACCGCCTGAGTCGGGGCCGTTACTGAGGACAGACCGGCCGCTGGACTCGGGTTTTTGAAAAGGCGGGAGAGAAGCCCTGCGGTAACGGTAACGACTCCACACGCGGCTATGATACCTGCTTTATGCGCTGGGAGGGCGTCGGCGAGTAACAAACCGACGGACGTTGCCGACCCACCGGCCAAGTAAGCCAAGGCCGCGAACCAATCCACGTTCGACTGAAACGGGTTCGTCATGCTTCGATTCTAACATTTTAGGTGCCGCGCCGCATAGTGCCTTGAGCCCGAGGGTCTTGGTCGTCAATAGTAACTGGAGGCACCGGCCGTCTCCATTTCTTCGACCGCCCAATGGTCGAGGATCACGAGTACGTTGTCTATGTGCATGGCATATTCGTACGGAGAAACCTGATCGCAGCCGTGGTAGGCGTGTGGCGGAAAGCCTACGATGTCGCCCGCACGGACTTCGTGTACGCCGTCGCCGATAGCCGTGACGATGCCGCGCGTCTTGGGCGCTTCGTACCGCTTCATTCGTAGCTCGTCGGGCGCGTCAACGTGACGCTGTTTGCCGTCCTCCCACACTTCGAGCGGTTTGCGAAGCACGAGGCCAGGGTCCACGAATAGGCCCGTGGGCGTGGTACCCGCGACTTCCAACGGTATGACGAAGATCGACCGCGCGTGATACGGCTTCATCGCTTTAGCCTTTCAAGGTCGTCTTTCCAAACAAGCCACAGCCCCGCGCCGAGCGCGGCAAAGCCCGAACTACAGGCAACGACAAACACAATCCACCAAATAGCCCAAAGCGCCGTGTGCATCATCGGTCGCCGCCGAGCGGGGAGCCTTGGGCCGCGATGAACTCGGCTTCTTCCTTAGTAAGAGGCGGCAACTCCACGTCGTCGTGGAGGTCGGGCAGCTTGCCACCGCTCGGAAGCGGCGCGTCGAAGTCGCCGCGTGGGGCGGCCGCGATGTCGCGCGTAACGGACGCACGCCGTATCGAGACTTGTAGCTCCGTGTCGGCGAGGTCGGCCTGCTCCTGAAGCGCGCCTAGCCGCGCCGCGCGAACGGCCTGGGATTGGCCCGCGTACCGCTCGCGCATGGGCTTCATGGGATCGTTTAAGATTCCGGCTTTGGCGAGGGAGCCGGGGACGATTGCGCCGGGGAAGAAGGCGAAGTCGGTTTCGGAATGGTGTGTGAGCCACTCCCCGAGCGCGCGAACGGCCAGCCAAGTGAACGACTCAGCGTGGGTCCGCTCGGCCACCTCGATAAGGCCCTTGTATAGCTCCACGGGGAGGCGCAGCGCGACCGTTACCTTCTTGTTGGCGAGGACGAGGGCGCGCTGGCGCCTGTGCAACTCGGCAAGCTCGTCGCCATGCGTGGGAATGATCGCCGCTTTCTTAGTCCTGGGCACGGCCAACCTCCCCGCCACGTAGTTTGTCGAACTCGGATGGGTCGATCACGAGAAGTTCGTCCTCCTCGGTTTCGGGAGCGGGCCGGTAATGGTCGGCATGGTAACGGTGGGGGTTGCTGTCCGAGGGGTCAATCGTGGTGGGGTCACCGAGGAAGTTGCGGTCCACAAAACCTAGCGTGGCGATGTAGCCGGGGTAACGGCTGGGTGGTCCTGGGATGCGGCCAAAGCCTAAAACCTCGCGTGAGAAGTACGGGTGTTCCCAATCGGTAACGGCGGCGCACCAACCCCGCAGAATGTCGTTCACCAATTCCGAGAACTTAATGTTGCGAATATTCTTGTGCGCGTTTAGTACGGCCTTAACGTCCGGGGGAAGGCGAAGTGTTGTGTTAGCAGTCTCTTTGGGCACTTACGATGTTTCCAATACGCTCGGAGATAACATGGTTGTACTGAGTCAGTCCGAGTGCGATAAGGCTACGTACCGTGGCCGCAAGCGAAAGGCCGTCCTGCGCGGCGACCGCGACGATACGCGCGTACATTTCTTCGGGAAACGCTATCTGACAGGTGGGGCGAGGGCGGCGGGCCCACCAGCGCGGCCGGTTCGCGCGCGTGACTTGCGCGGTGCCCGCATCCTCGCGAGCGGTTTGCGTGGCTCGCCGAATCGCCCGGTACGCGCCCGCCGTAACGGTCTGCACGACCGGAAGCTCGGGCACGGGTATCGGGATTGGGGCTTTAGGCTGCGTCATCGGTTGTCGGTTCGGTCTCGACCGTGTTTGGGTCGGCCTTGCCGTTCTTTGCCTGGAGCGCGGCGGCGTACGCTTCGGCAAACTCGCGCTGGCGCGCGGCGATGCGCTCGGCCTGCGCCTTGCCTAAGCGCGGCCCGGTCATGCGGGATAGGGACGCTTTGTCGGCCTTCGCAATCGCGATAGTTATTACGACGCACGTCCCGAGTATCACGGCCAGTACCGCAAACGCGAGGATGATCGACAGCGAGCCGGGCTCAAACATTCGCGACCCCCATGCTTCCCACCGTCAGCACTCCGCGTCCATGCCCGACGAGGGTTCCGGGGAGGGGGTGTCGCGGTAGTCGGCCGGTTCGGTGTATAGCGTACGAACGCCCATCGCGCGCAGCCATGCGTTGGCCGCGTGAAGGGCTTCGGCCTGACGACGCAGTTGCTCCGCGTCCGCCAGTTGTTTTTGGCGGCGGTTGTACGCATCCCAGCCCCCGCCCCCGCCCCCGCTTCCTCCGCCCAAAATGCCCCCCATCATAGATCGTGGTTTCGGTCGGCTGGCGCGGCCGGGTCGGCGGGCTCGGTCATCATAAGCGCTACCACGCCGATAAGGAACATGAGGCACCCGCCAAAGATCGCGCCCATGCAAAACGCGGTAGCCTCAATCTCGGAGCTTATCATCCTACGAACCACATGGCGTCGGGATGCTGCTCGGCCATTTCCCGTAGTACGGGCAGCATCGTTGGGTAGTCGCCGTCGTCCTCGTCCTCGTCGAACCGTTCGGCCACCGCCACGAGCGCCGCCTCGGTGTACTGGCCGAGCAAGCTGTGCAGGGGTTGGAACTTCCAATGATCGGACGAGAACGCGATGCACTCGGCTTCCGTCGTGACGTTCGGAATCGGCCCCTCCGCAGGCCGCTTCCAAGAGTACCGATGCGGCCTAACGGTGAGCGGTTTGTAGCTCCAATTCGTCCCATCTGGGTTGCGGAACCCCGCCTCGACGGTGTAGACGAACGGCTCAACGAGCGCGATGCTAGTCGGCACTAACCTATACCACCTTTCTAGGCGGCGCAAAGAATCGGCCCACGGCACCGCCTATCAAACCTCGACAGGCTCGCCGTGGACGTACACGCCACCATACTCGATGGATTCGGGCCTGCTGAGCGACTCCTCGGCCAGCACTTCGCTCTTGAGGTTTTCTTCCTCGAACGAGTCTGCTGAAGGCGCGGGCGGGGGGAGCTTGGCTTCAGCCAGCTTCCACCGGCGCACCGCCAGGGTGTACTGTTTTTCGGCTTCTTGCCGGTTAGCAATCGCACGACGATGGTAGAGCGCCGACTCGCGTTCCTCCGCCTGTTCTTCGTGCAGGGTGTGGAGCGCGGCCTTTGCCACCGCCCCAAGCTGGGCAACGGTATCGGGCGTGATTTTTTCGGACTTCGTGCGTGGCATTATTTTGCTCCCATTATGCCGGTGTTATCTCCCGGTCGTGAGTGAGGATCGAAAAGCCATACGGGGTATCGAGCGGGTCCGGTCGCGCGTCCCAATCGACGTAGCAATAGCCACCGCCCTTATCGTCGTGCAAAACTAGGCGTACCGTTCCCGGTATGTCCGTGAGATCGGCCCGATGCCGTACGCGGTCGCCGACAACGAACGTCATAGGTGGCTCGGTCCACCGAGTCGCAGCAACGCGTGAAGTGCTGCTGCGAGTACATCGAGTACATCGAGCGCGGCGAAAAAACTCATGCGTATATGGTATCACATCATGTGTGGTATCACAAGTCTAGGATTCCATTTTCGACACGCGCGTTCCGATCAATAAGCAGGCCCCCGATTCTGAGAGTGTCAAGTGGGGGGATGCCCTGCCTACCGTAACATATTAGGCTCGCCTAATACTCAGGGTGAGTAAAACTAAAAAGTATTCAAAAACTTGTTCGCACAGCGAACATCGAACATACATTCGCTTGACATTAGGCGCGTCTAATAGTGTTCGCCTGACGCACAAAAGTTCTGAGAGCGAATCGAACAGGTGTTCTACTCAATTTGAGTATAAGATTGTGACGACATCACACTTGAGAGTACCAGCGTAAGAGGGGTTGACGCAGAGTACTCAGAGTGCTATAATGAGAGTGTAGTAAAGAGTTAGTTGACGATTCGCCCCACCCGCGCTCGGTGCGCGTGTTCTTTGACAACGGTTTGTCCTTGGCTTCATCATGCTCTCGCGAGCGTGGCCTGCTGTGCGCGACGCTAGGGTTCGGATGAATTACCTCGGCAACCTTCATATGACTAGCAATCTCACAAGGTTTCATTATGCCTCGCGCCCGGAGTTGGTTTGTGCGTGCGAGGCATATTGAAGCTCGTTGCTTCAAATTCTACCCACTACCTTTGAAAGTAGGTTTACCATGGCAGGACGTACGGTTCTTTCTACGTTGGCAGCCGATCGGTGCGTAGCGTTCGCGCTAGAAGCGTTTGAAGCGCACCTGTCGCCCGCGAACGTCGTGCCGAAGGGCAAGCTCACGCCGACCGAGCGCAACATTCTAGCCGAGCATTTGCGCCGAGGCGTTGCCGAAGCGTTCGCATCGAATTATGGCGTGGAGCACATCGCATGACGCCAGAATACATTCTCACGAAGTCACTCTGCAGGCCCGCGTATTGCGGTGACAGCGAATATTTCGAGCCGGATGAAGCGAAACGACGCGCGAACGACATTCGCTCGGCGCTTCGCGAGATTGAGAACCTCGGGTATGCGCGCGAATACGCCGAGCCGGGCTATACGAATCCCAAACGCGGCATACTGTTCGCGAATTGGAACTGCTTTCCGCGCGGCATTGATTCGCTCCTTGAGCGTTACGGATACGAAGTCGAGTGGTCCGACGAATGGGCGACGTGCGACGGGTGCTCAAAGGCGGTTCGCACCGAGCCCGATGGTTGGGATTGGTCGCCTTCGTATGAATATGTCGAGGGGGAAGGAACGTACTGCAAAGACTGCGGTGCGGCGGATTAGCGTGGATTACGTTTTGGTTGGCGTGGGCGTCACGGTTGTGGCGCTTATCGTCGCATACTTTTGGTCGGAGGATGACACGAAATGGTGATTGAGGTTGAGGTGCGCTCGGTGTACGGGCGCGAAACCTACTATCCGGTTAATGATGCCGCGCGTTCGTTCGCGCGCATCTCAGGATGCAAAACGCTGCTACCAGGCGTGATTCAAGAAGCTCGCAAGCTGGGCTTCAAAGTTCTTGTTACACCTAATTCTTCGGAAGCGATTGCTTCCGCCATGTTTGGGGGGAATATCTAATGATTGTTATGTATCTCAAGGACGGCGCTCAAATGACGTTCGCACAGCACAACGAACGCACAGCGTTTCTTAACATGGGCGAACTCGAAACCGTGCTGCATCCCGACGACTCGCGTCGGTTGTGGCAACTGCTTGACGCACACTTCCACAACGAAGAGAACACAAAGGAAGCTGCAGCGTCCACGCAAACCGCGCTCGACACCGATACTGCGTGGACGACTGACGAGGGGTTTGTCGCCGACCATGTTTGACGAACACGGGGCCTATTGGCCTAACGACGATGAAGCCCTAGAGTTTGAAGAATCCCAACCCGTAGAATAATGTTTGAAGAACCCGAACGCGTGAAGGCGCGTCGTCCGATGCGGTTTCGCTGCAAGCTTTGGGGAAGCTGCTACCGCGACGGCGCGGGCAACGTGTTCGACAGCTTGCAGCGGATTCGGTTGGGCACCATAATTCTGTCGGGAAATTAGTCCGAGTCTGAGTCCGAAAGTTTCTTAATGCTTCTTGCAAGTTTTGTAAGAGGCATTGTGGAACCATAGGTTTCCCCCATTCGCTGTGAATGGGTTCTCGCTTATGAAACGAGATGGAGAACTAAGATTATGTACGATCCTATTGAGAAGTCCGGTGCCCCTTCCGCCCCTGGTGAAGCCCATCGGCGCATTGTGTGGAGCGGGCCCGCGCCCTGGTGGATGGGCCGCGCCGACTATGAGTCCGTCGGCGTTCACCTGCCTTCGATTGCTTCCGCCGATGAAGCGTTCAACGCGCTCGGGCGGTACAAGCTGGCGAAGTAGTTTCCTCGAAGGTAGCGGTTCGCGCCGCTACCTTGTGGGAAGCGCCTTGCTTCATAATCAGAAAGGAACCTATGGGGTGATTTATGGGAACTAAGATCACGCAAGAAACTCGCGAGAACCGTCGGCCCTCGACCGTCGTAGCGGATTGCGGGCACGAAACGAAATGTGGCTCGTGGCACTATCGCATCGCTGGAAACGGCGTCGGCCAAGTAAAGCAACGTATCTGTTGCGCGTGCTGGGCTGGTAAGCCGCCCGGTGGGCACGGATACTCTCACCGAGGTCCGTTCGTTGCCGATGGCAACGCGCGCATCGGCAAAAGGTATACGGGGGATAATGGTGATCGCCCATGAAGCGCAAGATCGTTGCGGGGGCGCTTGCGTCCCTCGCATTTATTAGCCAGCCGGTATGCGCCGACGAGTTAGCACGCGATGGTAACGCGATGCTGTTCGCGCAGCTTGGCGATACCATATCGACTCATTACGATCTTGCGTTGCCTAATCGTTACGAGTCGGACCCACTAGCACGGCCCTTCGTTCACTCGTTAGCGACGAGTTGCGGAGTCGCCGTGGGAGTGAATTTAATTGCGCGGACGATATTTCGTCACTCGCCTAAGGTGTTGCGCTACTTCGGTGGCGTGGAAGTTGAATATACTGGGCGCAACGTGTGGAATATGTTCCGCCCGCACGAAGTTTGGGGCAAGCGATGATTAACGAGTACAAACTTTTCAAAATGGCGCTGTTGCGTATTGAGCGAGCCGACTACAATCGCAAGGTTTGGGAAGTAACGGCGAAAGATGCGGGCTGCCTTAACACTGAGAGTCACGGTTGCGTGAAGCATATTTACTACGGCGAAAACTCCGACTATGCGACAAAAATTCAGTTGCACTTCAACGCTAACGACGAACTCGTGTACGCCGAAGGCTGGGGCGAGTAGCGCCGTTGACGGGCGCGGCGCGCGGGCGTAAGCTGTAGGTCCGCACGCGCGCTAAGGGGTCCAGGCCCAAGTGTTCTCAGAGTATCACAGATATGCTCAGACGTTTTTCGTCACGTTCTTTTAAGAGCGGGGCGCAGAGTCACACTTTTTTGTGAGGGAAAATATGCGGTATCACACGCGTTCGATACCATGCGTTCGTATCCAATGATGGAGCAAAGCGACCCGCGACCTCCTGGGTGGTATCCCAAGGGCGCGAAGCTGGTGCAGCTACGCGACGGGCGTAAGCGCCCAGCCACTTCCACGGGGCACCTTGCGGGCGTTATCGGTGACGACTTCGTGCCGCTAGGGCAGAACGTCGGGATCGTGCTTGACGGCCAATTTGTCCTCGTGGACGCTGATCGTGCCGTTCCCGAAGATTGGGCGGTACGGTTGCCGACGACTTGGAAGCAGAAAACGCCACGCGGAACACATTGGATTTACCGCCTGCCCCCCGGCTTCCAAGGCACGAACGCGAAATGGGTCGGTGGCGACATCAAGACACTCGGCTACGCCGTGGCTCCGGGCTCGTATATTGACCCGCGACACGAAGAGAACGCGGGTCATCCCGGCGGCGAATACAGGCTGCTGAACGCGCGCGAGCCCGCGCCCGCACCACAATGGCTCCTCGACCTTTGCGCGCGTCCTAGCGGGCAGGAACATGCCGCTACGGCCACGCTGGGCGACGAGCGCGACTTCATCCCCGACGGCGAGCGCGACAACGAACTTACTCGCTTAGCGGGCTTCCTTCATGGGCCGCTTCGCTTGTCGGAGGACGGCATACGCGCGGCGCTCATGGCGGTGCTGGAATCCGGCGCGGTCGAACAGCCACCGGGGCGCGAGAAGACGCACACGGACGCCGCGCGCATTGCACGCAGCATAGCGCGCAAGCCCGTGGGCGAAGCCGCTCTCGGACTGTTGCCCGAGCATTGGCGTACCGGGGATGAGGTTCCCGAGCATCCCGAACTTATGGATTGGGTGCTACCGGGCTTTGTGCCGGGGCATGGCCTTACGATCATGTACGGCGACGGCAAAGTGGGCAAGAGCACCTGGGTCGCGTGGCTCGCCGCGCGCGTGACGCGCGATGGCCTCCGCGTTCTGTTCATCCCTTCGGGTGAAGAGACATTCGAGCAATTTGTCACCAAAGCACGGCTCGCGGGCGCGCATGACGGCGCGCTGATATGCTGGCCGACCGAAGTGCCATTCATCTTGCCAAAGAGCGTAGCGGACCTAGAACGGGGCATTTCGATGCTGTCGGGCGGTTCGGACGTTCCCTCGGTGGGCCTCGTGTATATCGACGCGCTGTACTCGCACTTTGGCGAAGGCACGGGCGAGAATGAAGCCGTTCGCGCGCGTTCGCGCCTGCGGGCACTCGCGCAAGCGGCCATTGAGGGACGCTTCGCCGTCCTCGGCACCATTCACGAGAACGCTTCTGGCGGGCTTTTGGGATCGCGCGAAATGCGAAACGTCGCGCGCTCGCTGATCCATGCCACACGGCGCGAAGGCGGCGACCTCATCATACGAAGCAAGGGGTCGAACAGTTACGCGCCCGACTACGGCGTAAGCTTCCCAGGCACGGCCGTTCCGATCCTCACCCCCGACGGCAAGCCGTTCGTGTTCGAGGACATTTTCGGCGAGAAGATCGAGCAGGCGAATTGGGTTGTGGCTCTAGGCGAGAAGATCGAACCGGACCCGCCCGCTAACTCGGGGTCCGATACGATCAATCTCGACAACGACTCCGCAGGTACAACGACGGCCCAAAATTTCATTTGACTTTATTATATGCAACGCCCATAATACTTCGTATATGGGCACCGCATATAATAAGAAAATGGGTTGGCGACCGGCACTAGACATGCACGTCTATGGCATAACCAAGCGAGCTAGAGAACAGGGCAATCCGACGTTCGTTCGTTCGGTTGCCGCACATCTACTAAAACTCGCACGGCGGTTAGACGAGCTTGCGGGCGATATGCCGCCTGTGAAGCATTTAACCAAACCTGTTAAGCAATCGCTTGCCGACATAAAACCGCTTTTGGACGAGAACCCCGAGATAACACTTGCCGAGCTTACCGAGCGTTCGGGCCGCGCGTATGCGACCTGCGTGAAATACCGTGCTATGTACCGCAAAAACCGTGGTTTGCCCCCGCTCAAAGCTGGACGCAAACCAACGTACAAAGATGCCTTGATGGAGCTACTATGACAAAATTCCGACTTATTCAAACGGCGGCTGAAATGACCGCCAAAACACTAACCAAGAAAGCCGACGAAGAATCCAAAGCAACGAATCACGCGATGGCCGCGCACCTGTATGCCGTCTCGCTCGGATTCGAGAGCTTCGCCAAGGCCCTCTCGGCGGGTTCCGAATGGACCGATGACGACAACTAACCCGTACGACGAATGGCAGGATCGCGAGGCGCGCGAGCATGGGGCCGAGCCCAAGCGCGCCCTGTTTTGCCCGCCGCGCACCGGCAAGACGCGGGCCACGATCAAAAGCATGAAGGTCGCGGGCGTCCGTCGTCCGCTGATCGTCGCGCCGCTCGCTGTGTGCCCACAATGGGCCAAAGAATTAGCTCTAGCGGGCTTTGCCGTCGCCGAGCTATACGATATGCCCCGGCCTCAGCTTCTCACCGCATTAGGGGCGTTTGCGCGTCATAACACACACGCGGCCTACGTGATCGGCTGGCGACGGATAGCCAGCAAAACGACTGAGGAGCGGCGCGAGAAAAAGCGGAGCGCCATCCAAGACGCCCTGCTACGGCTGAACGCCGACGCGCTCGTACTGGACGAAAGCCACGAAATGGCGAGCGCCGGGGCCGATCAAAGCCGCGTTGCGCGACAGTTAGCATGGCAGGCACCGTGGGTCCGCATCCTCACCGGGACGCCAATCACGAACCACTACGGCTCGCTGTTCTGTCAAGCGATGGCGCTTGACCCGCGACCGTGGTGGGAAGGCGGGTTCGGCAAAAGCTACGAGGCGCTTGCTCAGAAGTTTCTCATGCGCGACACGATGTATCCGAGCCGCGTGCTGGGCCACCACCCGGATATGTCCCAATTCATGGATCGACTCAAGCCGTTCGTGACGACCGTGCGCCGCGAGGACCTTTTCGGCCCCGACCAATGGCTAGAGTCCGAAGTGGCGGTTGAGCTACCGACATCGGCCCGTAACACCTACGACAAGTTAGCCAAGGAATGGCTACTCGATGACGACACGTTGCAACTCGACGCCGCGCACGTTTTAACTCGGATGATTCGGCTGCAACAGATAGCTGCCGGTTACGTCACCGACGACGCCGGGGTTAATCACACGCTACACACGGCCAAGCTCGACGAGCTAATGCGCCAGCTAACCAACGTCACGGCGGCTGGCGAGAAGGCCGTCGTGTTCCACCGCTTCACCTGGGAGGGAGAAGAAATTGTTCGACGACTCAGAGATCAAGAAATCGAAAGTCACACTATACGGGGTGACATCCCCGCATCCGTACGGGCAAGCATTGTCGATAGAATGGCCGGTCCCAATCCGGCCGTCGCTGTGGTACAGACTCAAAGCGGCGGCGTGGGTATTTCGTTCGCTGAGGTAGCCTATCAGTTTGTTTTGAGCGAAGGCTATTCGTTCGTGCAAGCGGAGCAGGCCCACGACCGAACATTCAAGCCCAACACCGCCCGTTTCGTAACGTACATTCGCGCGGCCGACACAATAGATATGTTCGTCGCCGCGCTCCTGAGATCGAAAGCGAACCTGCACCAAACCATAAAGAACATCGACCGCGAAGAAATCGCCTTCGGCCGAATCAAGCGGCCAAAGCTATCACCGCCCCGTAAAAGAAAGGAGCCCGCCTTCACATGAGGATCGACAACGCTACCAATAAGCCGCCCGTGATCGAGGAGCGCGCAAAGCGCCAAGCGCGCGAGAAGCTCGCCGCGTTGAAGCGGCATTACGGTCGAGAGATACCATTCGACATCAAAGAAGTGTTCGATCTTATCGAACAGGCGGGGCTCGTACTGCCGTTATGATGACGCAGGAGCAACGCGAACGCGTTGAGCGTAGCATGGGTCTAGTGATCGGCAACAGGTACTTGCGCCATCCCGGTAACAGGTTCGAGCGTGACGACCTAATGGCGGCGGGATTCCTTGCGTTGTGCGAATCCTCCGTACGCTACACCGGCCAAAACGGTTCGACATTCACATCATTTGCGTTTTTTCGTGTAAACGGAGCCATCAGGGACTGTTTACGCAAACGCCAAACCCACGAAGAACTAGAGCCCTATTACGATGAATTAACGCTCGACAATTTCGAGTCCACGTCGGCTACCTTCTTGGATGTGAACGAAGTCATCGCGTCTAAGCTCTCGCCGCAGCAAAAGGTTGTCGTGGAGCTACGACTCAAGGGCTGGAAGAATCACGAGATCGCGGAACACCTTGGCAAAACAGAAGTTCGCACGTCCCAAGTGTTTAAGTTTGCGCTAGACCGCCTGCGGGGCGCGTTATGACGTGTACGCTTTGCCCGCTCGGCGAAAACGTCATAACCAACTGCGTGCCGGGGCGCGGCGACGAAGAAGCACGCATTATGATCGTCGGCGAAGCGCCAGGAGCGCGCGAAGATATGGCAGGCGAGCCATTTGTAGGCCCTTCTGGGCGGTACCTTATGTCCATGCTCGACGACGCGGGTATTGAACCGGAATCGGTGAGGTTCACCAACGCTGTGCGATGCAAACCGCCTACGGTTAATGGCAAGCAAACACCGCCCGAGCAAAGCCACATCGACGCCTGTCGCGCGCATCTCAAGCGCGAGATTCATCTCGTAACGCCCGAGGTCATCATCGCGCTCGGTGCCGTGGCGCTCAAGAGCTTAACGAAGCTGGGCGGGATCATGGCGAAGCGCGGACAGTCGTTCCCGCTCCACAAGGACTTCGGGTACGCTTGCGACGTGTGGCCGACGTTGCACCCCGCCTACGTCCTACGCGTACCGCAAGCCCGTCGAGGCGTGGTGAGCGACCTCCAGCGCGTCCGCGACCGCCACAAGCCCGCCGACCCTATCGAATGGTCATGGTGGGACGGCGAGAGCTTCGACCATGACGCGGTAGCCTTCGACATCGAAACCGACTACAACCGCAACGCGAAGCGCGGTGAGGACAAGGGCGGCAACAACATGATTCAATGCGCTGTCGCGTACAAGGACCGTGGTTACGTTGCCTACGGGAACGCCGCGCCGTATCTCGCGGCCAGTCTCAAAAAGGCGAAAGTGTTTACGCTCAACGGCTGGAACTTTGACAATCCGAAATGCCGCGCGCTCGGGATCGCCGTGCCGCACGGGATCGACGTATCCGCGCTGGCTTACCTCGACGACGAAAACCAACCGCTCGGCCTTGAGCCACTCGCTGTGAAGTACCTTGGGGTACGAGGATGGAAAGATGAACGTGAAGCTGATCCGGGGTCGGACGCTTTTGCTATTTACAACGCTCGGGACGCTCGCCATACTCTGGACCTTGCTCGATATTTTTTCAAAAATCTTGGTAATTCTCGTGCAGGTGTGCCTAGAAGTCGCATTGTCACAGACATAATGGCCCCGGCGAGGCTCGCGCTGGACGAATGCACGAAGCGAGGCATCCCACTCAACATTGGACCTATTCGCAAGGCCGTCGCGCAATACAACGACGACGTAGTTCGCTTACAAACGACGCTAGGCGAACTTGCCGAGGACTACCGTTTCAATCCTAATTCAGTCAAGCAAGTACAAACATTTCTCGGCATCGAGGGCAGCACGGCCATCGGCGTGCTAGAGAGCATGGGATCATCGCCGAAGGTCGATACGCTCAAGGCGTACCGCAAGGCGAAGAAGCAACTCTCGACGTACGCGCTTGTGTACGAACGTATGGCAACAAACGGCGACGGTCGCGCACATTCCGAGTACGGTCTATGGCGTACGCTCACTGGCCGCACCAACGCACGTAAGAGCAAGGACTACGATGAGTCAACGAATGTTCAGAATCTCCCTCGGGCACATAAAAACTTCTTTGGTGGCTATTGGGCCGACTATTCGGCTATCGAATTTCGGCTCGCTGCTTGGGTGGCTGATGAGCGTTCAATTCTTGCTCGTTACCGAGATAACCCGGCATGGGACCCCCATCGCTACTTTGCGAGTCTTTTATACGCGAAGCCCGAGCAAGAAGTCATCGGGCACGAACGACAAATAGCCAAGTCCGCGAACTTCTCACAACTGTTCTGCGGCAACGGCCAAACGCTGTTCGACTACGCGGGCAAGCAGGGCTTGCATCTCGACATGTGGTTCTGCAACCAAGTCCACGCCGCATGGCACAGCGCCTTTCCCGGCTTCCGGCGCGCGTACGCGGACGTACAGCGCGAGCTAATGGACTTTGGCTACGTCGAGACAGCCACCGGCTTCCGCCGCCATTACGGCGACTTCAAGCTCCTGCGCGGCGAGATGCGGAGCGCCGCGATACGCGAAGCGGTGAACGTGAAGCTAGGCCAGGGGATCGCTGCCCACGTCGCCCTTCTAGGGTTGGCTGAGTGCCACCGCCGGGGTCTGCCCATCATAGGCTTCATTCACGACTCTGTGGGGTTTGACTTTCCCGACCGGGACTCTGCGGAAGGTGCTCGGAGCAGCATTACCGAAGCACTCTGCGAAGTGCCTGTGCGAATCCTAAAAGAAAGGTTCAACGTCACGCTCGACGTGCCGCTGATGATCGACTACAAAACATGAACGACACTTGGCTAACAACGAACGCTTGGGATGCCGTCGAAACGGTTGCGGGACTCGTGTTCGTGTACTTCGCCTTTTTCCGAAAGAAGCGCGATGACTAGACGACTCCCTGGCTATAGCTCGGGCGCGCTGATCGAACGGCTGCGGAACGCGAAGCCGGTCCCTCGCACGAATAACCAGCCGCCCGTTGCGTTCACCAAAGACGAAGTGCTGGCTATCCTCGACGCCCGCGCGCGGCGCATCACGTGGCCCGAGATCAATTCCATGTTGCCCATTCCGTATACGGTCGCGCGCAATCTCAATACGGCGGTGTTCCGTTCCGCGCGCACGTACGGGATCGACCCTATCGAGTACATCTACCAAAACGAACCGAGCGACGAATAATGCCAGGCTTACCGTTCGACGCGCCCCACGAAGGCGCAAGGCAGTTTGAATGGATCAGTTACACGCTAAAGGTGCCGTACTGCGGCAATCAAGACGACGGCCAAGACGTTGCCGACGACACCGACGATGACGGCGGCTACGGCGCTGACGAAGATTTGACTGGTGGATCGCCCACCGGAGAAAGAGAACCATGACTTCTAGACAAGTTTTTCTTAATGAACTCGCAGACTTATGCCAAAAACACCATGCGCGATTCGAGCCGGTCCTCGAAAATGGTGCAGTTAAAATCGACTTTAATTGCGACCTCGCGCAAACGTGGGGCAGAGATTTGTTTGGAGAGTTTAGCTCTAGAGTACAGGATGAACACTATGCAGCCCCTCGTAATTAGTTCGTCGGGCCTTAGCGCCTACAGAAGATGTCCAAAAAGCTTCCAGCTACAGTACGAATGGGGCGGCTCGGGACTCCAATATAACGGCGTGCCCGGCTACGTCACGGACGGCGCGGACTTCCACATGTTCGCGGCAACGGCCGCTAAGTTTTATCGCGGCGACAAAGATTTGCCCGAAGATTACGACGATATGCAAGTTAATCAAGCAATGTATAACGTGTTCTCGCATTGGATGGGGCAACGCGGTCAAAAAGAGTTCGAGGCCATGCGCGAGATATTGCACGTCGAGGAGCCAATATTGACGCCACTTGCGATGGGCGTTGTAACGCACGACCAGGGCGGCGACCCAGGACTCGACGTGTATTTGCGGACGACGTTCGACCTCGTTTATCGCGATTCGGACGATTGGATCGTCATTCGCGACTACAAAACCTTCGAGAAGATGCCCAGCCTCGACGCCGACCTCGACTTCCAGGCGCGCGGCTACATCGCGGCCATTATGAAGAAGTACCACACGCGCAAGGTCCGCTTCGAGCACGTCTACATCCGGCGTGTCCCGCCCGGCACGAAGAACAGTCGCGGCTTTTGGTCCGAGAACGAGTGTTACGTGTACGCGCCCATCGTGATCGGCGCGGACGAGGCCAAGCGCGTGTGGGCCGAAGCGCAAGCCACCGCCGAGGCAATCGTGCGGACACGCGAGCTAGGCGGGGCGCATTGGTGGCGCACGGACCTCAAAGGCAACTCGCCCTTTACCTGCGGGTCGTGCTTTATGAAGCAACCCTGCAAGCTGGAAATGGAAACCGGCGAACTTGACCTCACCACGCTCGAACTAATGAATTACGTCCCGCGCGAAAAGCTCGAACTTCCGAAAGAACTCGTGTCGTGAACGAAGGCGACTCGTGTCAATGGGACGACGTACCATATTGCGTCGAACACGGCAACTTCGCAGAGGACAGTTGGGAAACAGTTCGACAAAACAAGCCGTGTACGCCTAAGCCAAATAAGGGTTGGATCGTTGCGTGTGACACAACGTATTACCCAAGCGTCCAATGGTTCGAGACGTACGAAGAAGCAAAGAAAGAGTACGACGCTTATGTAAGGCTCGGTGGCGGGGACACTTGCTATCTAGCGGAAGTCAAAAAAGAAGGCCCCGCATGATTTACCTGTTCGATTGCGACCTTAACGGCTCGGACTCCATTCAGCATCTTATCGACCAAAAGAAGATCGAATACATCCCCACGCCGAGCCAGGAAATCTTCGAGCGCACCTGCATCAAACTACTGCCGAAGGTCCAGAAAGGGGACCTTATCATCGTGGATACGATTGCGTCGCTGGCCGAAACATCGCGGCTCGACGCGAAGCTCGGCTCGGACTCGTCGAAAAACCTGCTCGACAAAAAGCACCTATACCTCGACGGCGATAAAAACTACCTCACGGTATACTCGTGGAGCGGCGACTCCATCATCCGGCGACTCAAAAACTTCATCGGCACGGATGTCGGTTGCCGTGTCATAACGACTTCGCACGAGTCCGAAGAGATCGACCCAGCCAGTCTCACGAAGAAGCGCGCTCCCGAGCTTAATCCCGCGCTCTTTAAGACGATCATTCGCGTAACGTCCGACATTTTCCGCATGTACGAACTCTTCGACCCGATTATGAAAGCGGACGGGCAAAGCGTCGCGGTACCTGCGGGCGAACGCATGTTGCAGCTACGCAAGAGCGACGACGCTGTGACGAAATATCACGTCGTTCCCGAACACGCTCGCAACGTACCGAAAACAATGGTCGTGCCGCTAACGGGAGGACTGCACAGGCTCTACGAAAAATTACATAAGCGTCCGACGTGGCTTCATATTTACGGAGTCGCGGGCGTAGGCAAAACAACTTTCATTTGTTCGGAAGCGGACCCGCCGCCAACATCGCGCGGCAAAAAAGAAGTCGCCCTCGACGCCACACCTGCGGAGCCGGTCATCTCCGCAACCGTCGGACCAACGGCGGGGGTGTAGTCGGTTCTGCCCGTGTGCCAGGCGTGAACGCGGGAAGTCGTGGAGTATCCTTTCGCCGTGAGAAAAAACTCACACCGGGCCGCATCGGTGCGCAAAATGCGGCAAACATTACCGGGATGGCAGAACAGGTAGACGCCTCCGTGTCACTAGCGGAGTTTTGCGGGTTCGATTCCCGCCCCGGGACATACTTTTTACCTAATTGACTAAGGACGAATAACGAATGAGCGAATCACTAGTTTACGACAAACCCACAATTAACATCGACAGCGAACTTACCACGTTCGGCGGCGACCTCGCGCCGGTCGGCCGCTACAAAATGCGGCTGCTCGCTACCGAAGTGAAGCAAACGAAGGCGGGCGACGACTTCGTAAACGCCATCTGGGAAATCCAAGACAAAGGCGATTGGTATCAGTCGGAATTTCCGGTTGCGTACTACACCAAGACCACCATCTCGCGCAAGAACCCTAAGAAGCCCGTTACGACCTCGCGCGGCATCAACGATATGCTGATCGCGTTCGCTAACGCCGGGATCAAACTCACGAAGCCCGAGCGCGAAACCTTCCCGACCGAAGCCCAAAAGCTCGCGAACCTGTACGCTAAGAAGTTCGGTCGCGGCACGTACGACATCATCGTGTTCGACGAGTCGTACCAAGACAAAGCCACCGGCGAGGAAAAGGTCGCGCGCAAAGCTCGCGTCGCCAAGCCCATCGCCGTGCTATCCGACGCCAAAGACCCCGACGAAACGGTCGCGCATGAAACGGGCACAGCGACCGCGAGCGACTACGACGACTTCGACGCATGAGTATGTGGTACACATACGCTGACAAGATTCTCGCGCTTTTCGAGCGCCTCGTTGTCGCCGTCGAATACCTAGCGCGATACGCTAGGTGGAATTTACCTCCTGACAGACGATGACTGACGAAACTCGACTCAAAAACTCGCTTATGCTCGAACTCAAACGCGAGTTTCCGACGAGTCACTTTTGGCGCACATCCGGCGGGCCGTACGCGGCCCCCGGAGTCCCCGACATCCTCGGCGTGATCGCCGGTTACGCCATCGGTATCGAGGCCAAGGTCAACGCGCGCAAGTACGGAGCCACGCCGACGCAACGCGCGTTCGGCAAGAAGATGATCGCTGCCGGGGGCTGCTGGCTTCTAGCGGACGACACGACCGAAGTCGTTCGGCTGTTACGTTATTGGCTGGCTACGCGAGCCCTACGGATGAATGAATCCTGCCAGGGTCTTGAAAATGCTGTCGGTGGGCAAGCCAGCCGCCTTGAGCGCGATGAAAATGATGCCGCCGGTAATGACGCGGAGCGTAAGGTCGATCTGACCGAGGCGCTCTAGGACACCGCGCACCCGTTTCGGGGGGCTGTCGTCGGACCACCCCCCGAACAGAATAAGCTCGTGAGCGACCGCAAGCTCGTCGGCGTTTTTGGGCGTTCCGTTCCCATGCACGTTTACGTTCACGCTGTCTGCCACGAATTTGTGTCCCTTCACATTCTGTAGGTCGTAAGTCCTAGTATTCCCTTACCGTGGGTTCTCTATGTGACGTATGTCCCGTTCCTCTTTCATATCGCTCGGGAGCGCTTTGAAATAACCGCCATAATACGCATAGATCGCCTCTAGGAGCGGACTCGCGCCCGGCGGGGGCCCGTAGGCCGCATCGGCGAAATTGCGCGCCCCCTTGGAGCCCGGTGCCCCCGTAGCGGCGTAGGTTTGTGCGACATCGCGTATGAGCGCCGAACCGGGGATGTATTCGTCCGCGAGCTTCGCGGCTTCGCCCTCAAGCGATGGGGCTTTACCTTGCGCGAGGTTCACCATGAACCCGCCCGCTTCGCCTATCGGCCCGCCGCGCGAGGATGTGAGCCAAAAGCCCGCCGGGTTGAACGCGGCCTTCGCGGCGTCCTCGGCTGGTCCACCCGACACCGCTTCGCTCGGGCTGCGCCCGCCAAGCTGCTTGTCGGTGTTTACGTCAACTTCGGGACGCACGAGGTTTTCGACGCGCTGAGGATTCTTGAGCGCCGCGCGCCCGACCGCCGGTATGACCGTCGCCACGCCGAACGTCGGGAAGCTCGCGCCGAAGGCTTGTAAGCCGCGTACGAACGCCGACACGTTGCGATAGTCGCCAAGGTCCTGCCGAATCCAATCGGCCTTGAGAAGATCGTTCGACGCGGGAGCTACGCGGTCGTAATGCTCGAACAGGGCCGCGCGCCAGGACTTCTCCATGTGCGCCATCATCATCGCGGTCGGCTTCGTCAGCTTACTTAGGACAGGGATGCCTTCGCGCATGTAGTCGGGCATCTCGACGCCCGCCATCTTCATGCGGTCGAGCGTCTTTTGTGGGACGCCTTTGGCGATATAGGCCAGCCCCGTGCCGTACGTCCGCGCGCCGCCCGCGAGGTACGTGAGATCGCCGACGTTTTTGAAGCCGTGAGGAAACGGGTTGCCGATGATCGACGACGTACCAAGCTGGCCTACTTTCGTCGCGAGCGTCGGCTGCAACTCGGGCGGGTCGTGCGTAAGTTTGTTCACGTCCACGATTGGCTTGCCGTTTATGAGCTTCGGCCCTTTCCAACCGCCGTTTTTCATTAGGTCCCTCTTTGTGTCGCGGTCAACGATGCCACGAGAAACAATAGCGCGGCCCCTAGCCAATCGCTCCGCGAGCGTATCCGCAAGCGGATTGCCAAGGCTGGGCTGTTTTGGCCGCGTGGCCTTGAACGGCTTTGGTGCTCCAGGTTTGTACGCAAAGGCACCAAGCCCGCCTTTCGGACCTTTTGCGTTGCCCGACATTACTTCGTTTAAGTCATCTTGAATGTCGTAGTTAAGGTGCCCGGTTGGCGCAACCTTATCTTCGCCCGGTTTTGGCTTATAGCCAAACGTATGCTCGGCTTCTTGGCGCATGGCGCTGGTGCCGTGAACATACGCCTGTTGAAGGTACGCTTGACCCGGCTCGGTTTGAAGGAGGCCTGCCTGCGTAGAGCCCTGCGGCGTCCCGAGTACGTCGGCGTGTTTTTCAATAACCTTACGGTCGGCCTCGGCTTGCGGTAGAGAATACCCCTCACGAGTCCGCGACTCAATCGACAGGCGACGGCCTTTCGCTTCGGGCGTGAGGTACGGGTCTAGCTCGGGACGACGGCTTGTGACGTTCTTAATCTGTTGCCGTAGGGGATCAAGGCCAATAGCCTGCGCGCCGCGCTGAACTTGCTGAAATACGGGATTGACGAGCTTCGAGCCCAGGACTGACGTGACGCCTGAGTGCGCGGCGGCTGCGGCCTTGGCGATGTGCGCGCCCATGCCAGCCAGCCGTAGAACGGGGACGATTCCGGTCGGATCGGTCGCAAGCTGCGAGCCGACGACCGCACCAAGCCGCGCGCCGGATGTCTCGAAATGCTTGAGCCATTCGGGCTCGGCCGACCCGTTCACGTAGTCGTCGAACTGCTTGAGCATTTTGTCCGCGCCCAACGTATGGAGCGTGTCGTTTATATTCTGGTCTTGAATCCGGCCATTAAATGGATGACTTGCCACGTCCATGCCATGAGCGAACCAATCTTTTAGCTGCTGCTCGGCGTGGGCCGGATGCTGCAAGTCTAGGTCCTCGTGGTTTCCCGCGTTCGCCATGCCCGATATGAGCCGTTGGGGAGCGCCGAGAAATGCGTCGATAGCCTGGACGCCGTGACGGCCAAGCTCGTAAAGGTCTCCCAGGCCGGTTCCCCAAGCTGTTTCGGCGGCTTTTCCTACACCCGCGAACGGACTTTGGGCGGTGGCCCCCTCGATAGCCGAACGGGCCTGCGCGTCCTTGTCGGGTGCCGGGCTTTGTGCTACATTTGGATGCGTCGCCGTTACGGGCTTTTGCTGGATCGCGGAGGGCGCGCTTTGCTTCGGTGCGGGCGCGCTCTTTGTCTTTGGTGCGGGTGTAGGAGCGTCGTCGATAAAGCCGTGCTTGGGCGCGTCAACGAAGCCGGGCGCAGGCGTCGCGGGAGCGTCGTCGACGAATGGCATCAGTTACGCCACTTGCGCGTCGTCTTACCGTCCGATACGTCAAAGGTGCCGTCGCCGTTGTCTTTGACTTGATGCCAACCGGGGGGAAGGCCGCTTGCGCCTACAACCTCGGACTTCTTGCCGGTAATGCTCGTGAGCGCCTCGGCGGGCGCGTTCACAACCTTCGCACGGGCCGCTTCGAGTTGCGGCTGTAAGTCCTTGAGTTGCTTTTCGAGTCCCGTCATGCGGTCTTTGGTCTGCTGATCGTAGTCCCAACGTCCGCTTGTTTGCGCGGCGAGAGTGATGCCCATATCCTTGAGCTTATCTAGCTCTTTTTGGATACTTGTGTACTGGCCGTTTAGCGTCGTGTACGCGCGGTTAAGAACGGCTTGCTGCGTTGCAGTCATGCGAACACTTGCGTCTTGCTGCGCTTGCAAAAACCGTTGTTTCGACATCTTTAGCTCTTGCGCGCGAAACGACAAGTTATTGGCTGCGTTGGCCGCGCGCGTTTGGTAACGCATATCGCTGACGGTGAACTGGTACTTTTTGTCGGCTTCCTTTACGCCAAACTCATACGCCGCGCGAGCCTGTCGGGCTTCATTGACCTTATCTTCGTTTTTCCAATGTATGCCCATAGCCACGTCTTTTTGAATTTGGGCCTTCGTAAGTGCCGACGCTTGGGCGCGAAGGTTTTCGTCCGACAAAAGGTAGTCGGGATTTAAGTCCGCCGCCTTCATGCGCGGGTAAAGCGCCGTGACCGCGCCCTTGTAATCCTGGGGCGACATCTTACCTGAGCCCACATCAGCCGCTAATTGAATTGGCGCTTTCTCAAGCTGGGCTTTTTCGGTCGCAGTAACGGGTGAGTAGGGCGGCGCGTTTACGAAATCTTTCCATTGATCGCTGCCCGCTTGTTGCGCGAAGTCGGAGAATTGAGACTTCATGGCAGCTTGGCGCGTTTGCGGGTCCATAGCCATGTACTTCATGCGCTCGTCATCGGTCATATCTGCGAGCGTCTTGGACGGGTTAAGCGCCGACGGGTTTATGATCGTACGGCCCTGCGCATCCTGCGTCGTGATCGCAGACGTGTCAATGCCCATCGCTTTAGCGCGTGACAAAATACCCGCGACCTTCGTAGGGTCCGAGTAGATCGTCGGGTTGTTTTTGCCAAGCTGGCCGATTTGCTGGTAGAACGCGCTCGCGTTGGTCTCTTGCTGACCAACGGCGTTCGCTTTAGCGAGATCGGCCTGCGCCGCCTCGTCCTTCATTTTCGCTTGCTGCATTTGCACATTCATCGCGCGGTCTTGCTGCGCGTTGCGCTGCTGCTGCATTTGACCGGGGACGTTTGCGAGCCCAGCCAATAAAGCCAGGAGAGGAGAACCGGGAGCGCCGGGGGTGCCTGCCATTCTAGGATTCTATCACGCGAGCAAGGCCGGATGCACGGGGAACCCGGCCTTAATGATGCGTTCCGCGTCCTCTGCGACGAGTTTCCCGCCGTCCGTGCGGAATGTTAGGCCAGCCGTCTTGCGGAGCGCCTGGGCGGTTTCTACGGCTTCCTCGTGGATGTCGGCGAGGCTTCGCCCCTGCGCGTATGCGAGCCCAACCAATCCTTCGGGACTAGCAACGTATAGGCCAGCGTCGTTACGTCCCAATTGGTACCCGATGAAGTTACCACTCCAGAGGTCGGAATTATCATCTCCGCGTACTGGCGTACCAAAGGACCCGTGTTTGTGGGCACGTTTGCCAGCCTCCCAAGGGTAGGGCGGCACACCGAGCCGCACCGAGTACGCTAATTCGGGCGAAAACTGCCATTCGCCCTGCGCGGTGGCTAGCCACCACAGCCACTCCAAGAGCGAGTACATGAGCCGCGTTGACGTGGGTTCGGAGTCGTAGCCGAAGCGCGGCGTCCACTCGAGGAAATAGGCTTCGCCGTCGTCGCCCACGATTGCATTGATGTCGTAGAGCCCGGCGGGCGCTTCGGCCTTCAAGAAGGTGTTGGTAAGGTTATCCCAACCGAGCTTCTCGGCGATGAGCGGTTCGGGATCGCTGTAGAACCACACGGCGTTGAAGGCGCAGCCGGTCGCGGGGCCAATGTCGTCGTTGAAGGCTGGCTTGTGTTCGATGGTGCCTTCGTAGGGCCCGACCCACGCGCGCCCGTTCCACCACCGCGCCGTCGAGAGCGCCACGCCCTCGATCTTTTCTTGGATCATGCACTTGCCGTGCGAACCGAATTTGCGAATTACCCCGTCGAGATACTCGACGAGATCGGAACCCCCGTCCGCTTTATGAGTAGCATCGGATTCGAGGAACCTGTCGGACTTCCAGTACACGCTAACGTCATCGGGGATAGCCTTCGCAGCCTTACGAGCTTCATCGAAACTTCCGAAATCTTCGTAGGGCGGGAGGACGCAGCCCGCCTCCTCGGCGACCTGGAAGCCAAAACTGCGGTCCTTCTCCAAGCGGTCCATGAACTTGCCGCCGCCGATGACCCGCAAGCCCCAGCGTCGTGCGTCGTCTGCCTTCTCACCTTCGCCGCTGCCGTCGAAAATTACGAGCGTTGGCTCGCCGACCCTGTGACCGGCCTTGGCCCACTCGAAAAGCGGACCCCAACCTGCGAACTTCTTCACAAGCCCATCGCCGACTAGCGCAAGCTCCTCGCGGTCGGGCGGGTTGCCCCACTCCGTACACATGGCAACGTCCGCGCCCTCGGCCATCATGCGGAGAGCGAACGAAAGCCCGCAAGCAAAAGGCGAAGCTAATGCGACCCTCACGGAAGGGTCGAGGATGTCGAGGCCCCCGGAAAGAGCGTCGAGCCCGCACCGCCGGTAAATAACGAGCCCAAGCCCCCAAGTAACGAACCGAACAAGCCTTCGTTACTATTCTGGGTTTGGTTGGCTTGCTGCTGGTTGAAGTATTGGTTTTGGTTCAGCGAATTGGTAAGGCCGTTGGTCGCGCCAAGCGCCGTACCGAACAGGTTAGCGATGTCGCCGTACGCACTTAGGCCCGTTTGCGTCGAACCGAGGCCAAGGTTTCCGAGCGCCGAGCCTCCGCTGATCTGCTGGCCGCTGCTGGTGGTGCCGAGCCCGCCGAGGCCGGTCAACCCGGACAGTAAGGCGGACAGTTGCGTTCCGCCCACACCCGCTTGCCCGCCCAGCGCCGAAAGGATGTTGCTCATTTGCGACTGTCCGATACCGCCCAGCGCCGATGCCGCGCTTGTTTCTTGGCCTGCGAGGTTCGATTGCATCGCCTGGGTGTTTTGCATGAGAGACTGATTGTTTTGGGCGTTAAGACCTTGCAGAAGCGATGCCGGATTAGCCACGCCCCCTAGCTGCCCCTTGAGCGTGGCGAGGTTCGATGCGTTCGCGTTGCCCGCCGCGTTGGTAAGGGCTTGGATTTGGCCCTGCTCCGCCGACCCGTTGGCGAGGCCCGTGAGTGTGCCCGCCGCTGAGTTTAGGGCAGCGTTCGAGCCGCCCTGGGTTTGGACGCCAAGGTAACCGTTCAATGCGCTGTTAAGGCCGTAGTTGCTACCGCCGCCGTTTACGAGCCCTTGCAACCCGCCAGCCGCCGACGATGTGTATGGGCTTCCGTTAATTCCCGAAGAAATCGCGCCCGCGCCCGAACCGACGTACGGGCTTTGTGCTCTCATCGTGGAGTTGCCGATGTTGCCGATGCCGCCCAAGGCCGACTGAAGCGACGGAAGAAGGCTTTGAAGCAGGCCCATATCCGTGCCGGTGATCGCGTTGAGATTGCCCTGGTCTGCGTTGGCGTTGGCTTGCTGCGCGCCGCCGCCGAAGATCGAACCCATTAGCCGCCCCCTCCCGAATACACAAAGACCTGCGCGACCGGCAAAGGCCGCTCTATCCCGAACACGCGACGCATCGCGCGCAAAGCGCGCTCGTTGCTTAAAAGAACCGATCCAGCGACTTTTCTTACCGCTCCGGTGTCCACCGCCGCCCGGTAGAGCCGTAGGACGGTGTAGATTCCGAGGATGCCTTTACGTCCTGGGAGCGGACAGAGATTGTCAACATAGATGCAACCGTCGTAGCGCCGGTCGGCAAAGACAACGGTAATTTCGTCGCCCACAAGTAAACCATGCCATTGGCTCCCGTCGTTGCCAACACCGCCCGGTGTCTGTCCCGTCGCGCGCCGGTACTCGTTCAAGAGGTGCAGCACGAGCGGGTCTTGCCGATCCAACGCCACGACGGCCACGCGCTCCGCGCTCGGGATGTTCTCGACCGCGCGTAGGTGCCTCATTGATTCGGAGGCGGGTTCATCTGGTTTATGTAGTTGGCGGGATTCATGCCCGCCTGAGTCCCGCCAACGTCGCCAGTCGCGCCCTGGCCTTGTGGTGAGCCGCCGCCCTGGCTTTGCTGTCCCATGAGCATCGAAAGTAAGCCGCCGCCTTGCCCGCCGCCCTGTTGCTGGCCCATAGCTTGGACGAGCAGAGGTGCGAGGAGCGTTAAGAGGCCGTTACCTCCCTGCTGCCCACCCATGCCAAGAGCGGATTGGCCGGTCATGCCCGTACCACCCGCCGCTTGCGCCGGAACGCCCCCCTGCATTGGGGATGTGGGCATTTGGCCCTGCTGCATACCGCCGAGTAAAGCACCCATGGCTTATCCTAACATTTTACGTCGGGAACACAAACAGGATGGCGTACACGTTCACCGCGACCTTGGAGGCCGCAAGCGTGGCCGTTGCGTACACCGGGAACGTGATTTGTAACGCGGGCGAACTATAGACGCCGGGAACGAGCGTAGGAGCGTACGCTTTGCCCGCGTTGGTGAACTGTATGCCGGGGGTGCCGAATATCCCGGCTGTCGGCGGGGCGTGCGTGTTGAACGATACGGTCGGCACGATAATCGCCGTACAGCCTACCGGCACCGACAACGGCGCGGGTAAACCCGCTAACTGAACGCTGAACGTCACGTACTGTGTTGCGCCCGCCGTCAGCGCCGGTACGCCAACGGTAACGGTCGTTTGCTGCACCGCTGTAACCTGGGCAATCGCGCCCATAAGCGGTGCGAGCGTGTTGACTTGTGCGGTGATCGGGTATTGCCGTTTGCCGGTGGCTGGCCCGACCTGCCGAAATGCGGAGATCGGCGTACGCTGTTGCGGGTTTGCCATTACGTGGGCTGATCCAACGCTTCGCCCATTTCGCCGCTCACGACGACGTTGTAAATAATTGCGGGGGCCGTCGCGCTTACGGAGTTGTTCAATGTGATCGTGACCTGTCCGTAATATCCGCGCGAGGCGTTAGCGGGAATGGATTGGGTCTGATACGCGGCGACCGATAGATCGAAATTGAGTGTTACTTGCTGCCCACTTCCCACCATATCGTATGCGGTGAAATACACCGTTGCCGTGACGCCGGTCTGAATCGGTGCGCCAACGGTCACATAACGGTAGAACTTCCGCATCCATACCGCACCCGAGTCTGAAAGCGGCCCCGTCCATGTCGCGGTAATAGCGTTTGTAACGTCGGTTTCCGCCTCGTTCCAGAAAACGAGGCCCGTATTCGGGTGAACTGTAGCGGCTGTGTTCGATACAGCCACAACACGATTATTTGGCGTCGAACTCGATTCGGCTGGCAGCGATGATACTGACGACGCTGCGTATGGCTGCGGCCCCCACCACTTCTGCTTGTCGATTCGGTACACGAATGTCGTGTTTTGTGTTGGAAACGAAAGCCAATAACTTTGGTCTGAATACCACCCAACGGCGTTCGCTAAGTCGGTGTCGTCATAGGTAGCGAGAATGGATCGAATAGGCTCGCCAATGTACGTCACAGGGTAACCGAGTTGCCACATTTCGGGGCCGCGCTCGGATAGCCAAAAAACCCCCTGCGGCCCAACGGCCGGGGACTTGCGTGCTTTGCACCCGACTCCCGCAAGGTCCGAAATGAAGAAGTTTGTCTCGTCCGTACCTTCGAGCAAGTAACACGAGTATTTCTTAAATAGGACCGTTACGCCGCCGGGAATCGCAAGTGCCGCTTGCCCAAAATCGCCGGGGATAGGTGTGTAGGCTGCGGGATAAAGCTGCGTGATAGGGTTCGGCCCATAATTGGTATTCTCGTTCGACGCCGCGCCGACGAGTAAGACTTGCTGCGCGCCATTAAACTCATAAGGCAAGCCGTAGTCCGAGTACCATAGCTGCGTGACTAGCGACGGATTCGAGAGCGTAGATTCATTGTCACTTTCGACCATAAACCACAGCCGGTCACGAAAAGCAAACGTAATTGCGCCAGCTTGAGCGGGCGGCGGGTCACGATAAAGATCGAGCACGGCGTTGGCCGCGATTGTCGTCTGCGTGTTGTTGTCTGTAAACGTTGTTCCTTCGGCCACGCCTACAAAGTACCATTGAGGCTGATCGGTCGAAAGCCGGTAAACATTCGTCACATACGATGAACCGTCGGCGAAGTAACCAGAAAACGGCATAGCGGGCGCTAAGGTAAACTCATAAGTAGAGTTACCGGGCGTTATCTGTGGAGCGTTGCTGAAGTCCCCAAACGCTGCCGACGACGGACTTGTTTCTTGGATCGAATACGTATTGCCACCGGGCTCTTGTATCGTCACGACGTTCGTAAAAGCGTAATAAAACGTCGAATTGATGCCGTTAGACGCGCCGGGGATCGCGCCTGCGGCATCGTATACGCCGATGTTGACGTTTGTAAACGCGGGCGCGGGCTGCTGCAACGTAAAGGCGTAAATACCGATAAGCTGCTGGCCGGTATTGGTAAACACCGCCTGCCCAATACTTACGCCTTCCGCAAACTGAATACCATTGAATACGGTCGTTTGGCTACTGCTATTAAAGTAAATAACTTGGTTAGAGCTATTGTTAGATGCGTATATCGCTAGTGAATTATTCTCCACAATAGCGTTTATGTACGCAGTAGTAGGACTAAGCGATATCGTCGTTAAGGCACCCCGGCCAGCCGCCGTTGCCATCGCGCCGTTTTGCCGCCACGGGTTCACGTTCGTCGCAAGGTTAGCCATATCGGGGGTTTCAAACGGGTCGGCGTCGGTTGCGTCAATACCCGAAAAAGGGCCAATTTTAATAAGCGGAACGTATTTTTGAGAAGGCATTAGTAGCCTATAGCGTACACGTCGACGTATATTGTTCCGGTAGAAGAACTTGAGTTGGGGCTACCAACGATGATGTTAAACGACGAGGCTGTACGCACAGAATTGTATACGTTAATTTCCCATGCGGTCCATCCTGTAGGTATGGTAGTACCAGACGCGGCGATATTAAGCGTCAACATAATGTCATACGAGGTAGCGGAGCTAAAGTCGGCCGCACCTGACAGACTTACCGTGGCCGCACCGGTAAAACTAGCAGAACTTATGGAGATAGCAACTGTACCGCGAACATAGTGATCGGTGCCGCCGACGGACCCGCCGGTAAACGAATAGCCTACGGCCCCTGTACTGCCCGTGGCTGTGATCGTTTCGTTAGGCCACGCCCCCGAAATGCCTATGTTCGTACCAGCCACGAGGCCCGGCGCTGCGGTGCCGGTGCCTCCGTTAGCAACCGATAAGGGTGTCGTAAGCGCGATGGTCGGGGTAGCGCCGCCTGTGCTTGTGATCGGTGCGGTGACGTTTATGGCCGTGACAGGGGCGGTCGCGAGCGCCGCGTCGGGAATCGTGGCCGTTTGGATGTTCGCACCCGAGATTGTCGGCGCGGAAACAAGCGTGATATTTGGCGTGGGCCCGCCCGAGCTTGCGATGTTACTCGAACCCGTAACGGCAGTAACCGGCGCGGTAACGAGGGCCGCGTCTGGAATTGTTGCGTTCGTGATCGTCGCCCCCGACATAACCGGAGGGCTTGTGAAGGTTTTGACGCCCGCGACGGTCTGATTGCCGGTTGTCGTCACGACGCCTGTCGCCGTTACCGTCCCAGTATTGGCAATCTCGAAAAGCGTCGTCCACGTGATCGACGGGTTCGCCGCCGCGCACGTCAGAAAGAGAAAATCGCCGTTTGCATCGAGGCCGAACGCGAACGACGCTTTGGCGGTGTTGACTTGCGTCCACCCCGAACCGTTCCAACGCGCGTTCTGCGCGATATAGATGAGGCCAGCCGCCTCGCGAAACTCACCCCATAGCGCGCCCGTTTCGGTGCCGTCAAGCTGTACGCCGGGATTGGCCTCATAAATTTGAACGTCGCCAAGCGACTGATTCGGAACGCTGGACGGAAGCGACTGAGTGCCGCCAAACGGGTAGAAACCTCCCACTTACTCTATCCCCCAACCGCTACCGCCGTAGCCATTAAAACCTCGCGCGTTGCCGGTAATGTACGCCGAGCGCCGGGTACGTACGAACATTGTGCGGGGCTGATCGCCGTCGCGACGACGATTCCACATGCGCGCGTCACGCATCAGAATGTCGTACTGCTGTGCGGCATAGTTGCGCGCTTCGGCCGCTCGGTCTGAGTCGTCCGAGTAACGCGCGAACTCGCATATCTTCCACGCCAAAGCCAGCGCCCAAGTGTCGGGAAACATGGTGTATTGCGTAAGGGCCGTCAGTACCGGCACCATAAGGATGCCCTCGATGACGAGTAACTCGCCCGATGTATTCGGGATTTGCTCGACGCCAATCACGCCACCGCGCCAATAATACCGGCCGCGCATGCCAGGGCTAAACGGCAAGCCGGTGGGGGCCGAGCCGCCGTAGGAGTTGCTTGCGTATGGATAACCGACCGGCGCGGCCGCAATCCATTGGGGCATGTACGAGCCCTGCTGCCCCGGTGGCCCACCGCCGCCAATCGCCTGCACGCTGCCCTGTGCGGTCTGATCGTACAGGCCGATTTGATGGCCTTCCATCGTGTTTATGCCGCCGTCAACGGGCACAAGAAGCTGGCCGTTCAAGTACACTCGATCCACACGAAGCGGAAAAGGGTCCATCGAGTATTCTTGCTGATTGGCGACGGTCGGAATGACATAACGCGCGTCGGGAAAAAGAATGTCCCGATTCAAATACTTTGAGGCGTCGTCGCAAAAGCCGATCATGGCCGTATCGGAAAATCGGCCGTTCGTGCTAGGCTCGTTAAGAAGTCGCCGTGCGCGTGTTACGCAATCAGAAACGAGTGCGTTTGGCATAAGCTAAGGAATCGCAAACCCGATAACTTCCACATCCGAAGGAGTGCCGGTTACGACGGCGATGGCGCGAACAGCGGTGAGCGCCATCGAAACCACAAGGACCGACGACGTGAAGGCCGCGCCACCGCTAACCATCGGATTCAGCGATAGGCCGGTACCCGACTGTTCACTGGGACCGGGCAGCACAAAAAACGACGTGAGCGGAAGCAACGTCGAACCGCGTCCGGTCGTGGCTGGGTTCACGAGCGTCGGGGTATAATTGCCAAGCTGGTGATAGATGTCGTACGCCGAACGCGAGAACGTGCCATACAGCGTAACGGTGTAGCCGACCGTCGTGGAGCCGAGGCCGTCGAACTGGAACTGCCACGTTTTCATGCCAATGGCTTCGGCCATTTGGAGACCCGAGTCGAGCGCGGTTCCGGCGGAATTGGCCGTGAGCTTCAAGAGCGTTTCGCCGCCCTTGAGCCCAACGCGATTTAGCCCCGCAGACGAGGCCATTTAGAAATCTGTAAGGCCGACGGGGAAGGTCTGACCCGCTACGGACATCGCTTCCTCACGGCGCATGATCGGAACGATGCCGAGCGTGATCGAAAGCGCGGTGATCGTTCCCGTGGTAGCGACGGTGGTCGTACGCACAGAAAGCGGGATGCCAGCCGGGTACACCGCGTCCCAATTAGTCGGCACGAACAGGCCGTAGCCGCCCGTAGTCGCGCAAGCCAGCCAGCCCGTATTCGGGACCGACTGACCGATGAGATTCGCCGATGGCACGGAGCCCGACGGGAGCCACGTAAGCGTGTTGGCCGATGCGAGGTTGGCGACATTGATCGGTACGTCGTTGCCGAATACGCAGTTGCCCGCGACGGCGATGTTCGTCGGCGAACCCCAGGTATCCGAGTTGTCGTTGGCCGCGACGTTGCCTTGCGTGTACGTTTGTCCGGTTGCGCCGGGGATGCCGCCCACGACAAGATTGAAGCTATCGCCGCCCGCTACCGCGTCGATTGCGGTGAACATGACCGCAACCACCCGAATTTTGTAATTGAACGGGAAGATGCGTGAGGTCTGGACGACCGTGTTCGCCACGCCCGCGCCAGGGCTTGCCGTTGGAAGGTCCTGAGTGCCGAGCGCGTTGAGGTAGTCGGCCGTTCGGGTCGCGTTTAGGCCGCGAAGCGTGACGCCCATGTTAAGCTCCCACGAATTGGGCTAGGTATGAGATAGCGTTACGCAAGGTTTCCACGTTCTCTCCGAGTAGGCCGATTGCGCTGTTGCACGGGCCGCATAGAAGTGCGCGAAACGCTCCCGACGTATGACAATGATCGACGACTAACCGACCTTTGCCGTATCGCGGACAATGTGTTTTGCATATCACGCACCTCCCTTCTTGTTTGTCATAAACGTGATCGTATTCTTCGATTGTCAACCCGCAACGCTTCAATATTGATCGAGACGTGCGTGCGCGTTGGCCCTTTTCCGTTTGGCCCCAAGCCTTCATATACTCGTTGGCTTGCCGTCGTTTTTCTTCTACCTCTGCCTTATATACGTCCCAGGACTTGTAACCCTTACGCTCGCGTGATTCTTTTTTACCGTGTTCGTCGTACCACTTTTTGTGGTCTGCTTTTTGTTTTTCGCGGTACGCTTCGTCCTCGGCCCATTTTTTACGAGCGACATCGTTCGCTTTGTCTTGGCGTTTGCGAACGTACTCGGGGTCCTCTAATCGGAGACGCGCTTCACGTTCTCTAACGTATGCACGGCGGGCTTCTAGGTCTTTTCTTGGCATGGACCTAGTTTAGCGGGTTACGTTGGATGAAGAAAGTGACCTACGTCACGCACCGAGCGAGCCGCAAATCCCTCTCCAGCCGATGCTTCCGTAAGTCGAACGGAACGACGTTTGCATGTTGAAGTTCTTCGTGGCCGGGTCCATCCACGAGCTAACGCGGTTCTCCCACTTGTGCGCGACAAGCATGGAATGGCTGTTGCCCTGGAGATCGCCGGGGCTAGAGGCTACGCACCAAAACGTCGGCGACGTAATGTAGCGGACGACCATGAGCTTCACGGTGTCCTTGATGACGTTGACCGTGTTCGTGTTGCCGCCCGGCGCGTACGGGCTTCCCAAAATTTCCTCGGCGACCTTCGCGAGTTGCGGCCCACAAATGAGCCAAACGGGCGTACGGCGGGCCGGAAGGCCACGATCCGAGAGCAACGTCTCGAACAGGATGTAGACCTGCTGCAAGGCTTCGGGCGTAAGCTGGGTGGCCCCGATGGAGTTCGAGAACGTCTGACCGATCATCGAAACAATGCCGGTCGGCGTCGCGCGCGGCGCAAGCGGGTGGGCTGTCGAGAACAACGGTTGGCCGTCGGCGAGCAGAACATTGGGGGCGTACCCCAAGTTCAAAGCGTTCCAGAACGTGAGGTCTTTGGTCTGCTGCTCGGCGTCCGCGAGCATTTCTGGCAGCTTGCCCATGAACCCGATTGGGTCCTCAAGCTGGGCTTCCTCGGTGATCGCTGCCGCGAGCGAGAACGTGAAGTAGTTGAACGTCGAGGGAATAAGCTCGAACGGCTGATCGTACGTCGGCGCTTGGCCCTCGGGCTTGAAACGTAGCGTACCAAGCTCGGCGTACGGCAGGAACGTCGCGAACGAACGCTTGGGATCGGTCGAGATGATGTTGAAGAATTTGGTGTAGAGCGGCGGCACCTTCTCGGCGCGGTTTGTGAACGCGCGTTCAAGAATTTTGGTCGCTGCTTGGACCGAGGAGCGGGTATTGAGAATGATTGCCATTTAGCTGCCCGCTCCTTAGATCGTCACGGACGGAAGGAAGATGATTTGGACTCGCTTGCCGTAGTCCCCGACCGTGCCGGTTACGCTATTGATCGGCGCTCCGTCCGCGCTTTGCTTGATGTACGCCACCTTGTTCGACTGTGCAGTATCCATAACGTAGAAGCCTGAGGTTGCATCGAGGTACAGGCCGACTTGTGTACCGACGAGCGTCGGCGACCATGCGATGGTCTGACGCAGCGAGAACTCGAACACCGCGCCAGCGCCCGCCGCCGATGCGACGTAAGCCAGGGGCACTTCGAGCGGTAGGAGCGGGGGCAGCGATTGAGTTGCGCCGAGGAGCGACTGATTGCCAACGCCGATAGAGCCGCCCGTGCCCGAGAAGAAAATCTCATTCGAGTCGTTTTCGGCGATGCCGACAATACTCGCGCCGGACGCGCCCGCTGCGTTGGTGGCCGCGCCGTTCACGCCTTGGTAGTTCGTGAGCGGGTTCGGAACGGTGAAGGCCGCGCCGAGCGCCGTCGTTGTTTTGCTACCCTGCTGAAGGACCTCGAAGCCCGGCAAGAACGACACATAGGCCGCGAAGTTGATCGCCGCGCCGGGTGCTCCAGCCGACGCCACGGTGATCGTCGGCGTTTGGCCTGGGAGGACGTTGGTCACGAACTCTTGGCTAGGGAGCGACTCGTTCGTGGTGGCGGTGTACGTCACAACGACGTAGTACGTGCCGCCGGGAGCGCCCGCCGTCGTCGCCGTCCCAAACGTGACCGCTGAGGCGGCGGGGCCGTTAAGCGCGGCCATCGAGCCCTGCGGGGCCGGAAGTGTGGTTGGGCCGACCGTGCCGGTGGTTTGCTGCACGAGTACCGCACCGCGTCGCCACACAGCGCCGGGCACCGGGGCGTATAAGCGAACGTCCGGTGAGGTCTGATTAGTCGAACCGACGTAAAACGGCTCGTAGTAGGGAATCGTAGCCAAAAGTCAGCCTCCGGTGAGTCGCTTTGGTAACATATTAGCAGAGGCTACCCGTAACTGCAAGTTAGCTCTCATCTAATGCCTTTTAACGTGAAGGCTTTTAACTCGTCGAGAGTGCCTACAAACCTGTCGAGGTCCACATTACCGCTGATGCCCGGTAGCCGACCCTTATCTGACCACTGCCACATCGTTGCTTTAGCCCAAGCTGCGGGCACCGTTGGCTCGGGATCGCTATTGTACGCCGCGACGTTAAGCGGGTGGCCCGAGAAGTCTGAGCCACCGGCTAAAAAAGTGTCGGGAAAGGTCAGACTCATGTAAAGCAGCATTTTCGCGCCGTTCAAATGCGGCTCGACTTCGGCCAAAAAGGCCGAGATTTGCGCGATGGCCTCTTCGGCCCCAACCGTGCAATCCTCGATGTCGAGCATGGGCGGGAGATCGCCGTCGATAGGCTTATAGGCCCGTAGGAACGAGGCGGCTTGGGGTTTGGCGGGGGTTAGCCACGAGAGATAGTGATAAGCCCCGGCTACCATACCCGCTGCACGGATGCCCGTTATGTTACGGGCGAATTGGGGGTCCTGGTAAAGCGCGCCCTCCGTGGCACGCGCGATGGCGAACGAGTATCCCGCACTTCGCACCGCCGACCACGTAACGCGGCCTTGGTAGACCGAAACGTCAAGGCCATTTACGTATTCCATTTAGGAAACGCTGTCGCGTTTGAGCAGGCCCTTTTTCGCGATGCCTTTGTAAGCGCCGCGCGACTCGGTTTCGATTTGCTCCTCCCACGAAGCGGCTTGCGCCGACAGGCGGGACTTGGCATAAGCTTCGTAGCCGTAGTAATAGCGCGACGCCATCGCGGGACTCATGTGGAACAGGGCCAGCGAGTTCCACACAACGTAGTCGCCGCTGGGAGTCTTGTGGGCGGTAACGGCAGCGAGTAATTCTGCGTTCGAGCGGTCAAGCTCGTCCATCGTAACGGGCGTCATACGCATGTTCTCGACCATCGCGCCGGTCTTGGGATCGTCGCGCTTGCGCCATACGTACAGGCCGGGCTTCGGAGCCTTGAGGAACATCGCGGGGTTGCCAAGCAGAAGCGAATCGTCCTCGCCGGGGTACTGCGGCGGGCCGTCAAACTCCACGCGCTCCAAGTTGCCCTGCGGCATGGGAATCTTTAGGCCGGGGGCCATGCGCCGCGAGTGTTCTTCGATGATCGCTTGGCGAACCGCGTCGCCCTGTGCTGTCGTAGCCATCAGTAGATCGAATCCTCGTAGTTAGCTTCGGCCCATGCGAGATCGGCGTCGGTGAAGTAGGGCGTTCCGTCGGGCAGGGTGCGGCGCTTGAGCGCCTCGGCAAGCTGTTGCAGGCCATCGCCCTGCTCGAAAATTTTGGTGCGCGGCTTGGGCCCGCCCGAGGTCGGGGTTGAGCCACCGCCCCCGCCGGAACCGCCAATGACAGGCGGGCGCGGCGTTGGGGGCGCGGTTGTCGCGGCTTTGCGGAACATTTCGGCCGCTGCGGCTTCCCACATCGTATCGAGTTGCATGTTCCGGCTGGCCTCGTTTAGGCCGACGAGCGCGCCACGGTCCACGCCCGCGATACGCTTGGTAAAGAGCGGCGCGATTTGCGCGTAATAGCGGTCGGACAACGACTTTTTGGTCATAAACGAATCGACCAGGAGCGCGCCTGTGCTGGCGACCATCGGCGCGGCGCGCTCCTCGAAGGCCGATAGTTCGTCGCGCGCGATCATTTCGTAAAACTCGGCCGCTGCGGCTGCGCCGCCCGTGAGCAGGCGGTTCTCAAGCTCGGCGCGCTGCTCGGGCGACATCGCCGCGACCATTTCGCGCGTCGTGGGCTTCTTCTGCCGCTGCGCGGGTGCCGGGGTGCCCTCGATGCGCGTGGTGCCGAACTGAGCGGCCACGGCCGACGCTACGGCGGCGGCAATCTCGGCGGCACTAGCGCCCGCAGGCGCAGGGGCGGCGGGCTTTGGGGGCTCGTCGGAATTTATGGATTCCGGCGGGGCGGGATCGGCCGCATGTTGCTCGGCGAGCGCGGCCGCTAGTTCTTCGGCGGTTGGCTGCATACTAGAATGTTACCTCAGTTTTGCGGGGGAGCATAGGAGCACCTCGACGGACGGCGGCATTTCCGCCCCGGCCTCGGCATAGAGATCGAAAACGAATGACACGAGCGCGTCGACGCGGGCCTGCGACGCGCTCGCCGTCGCGAGCGCGAGATCGACGCCAATCGTACGTCGCAGGTTTGTCTGAACGGTAGTTCGCTCGTTGCTAAGTTTCCGCGAAAGTAGCCCAAGCGCAAAAAGCCAGCCGTCGGACTCAAGCATTTCGTCGAGCAAGAGCTTGCCTTCGGTCCTCACCGGACTCAATGGGCACCAGCCATAGCGGGCTTGCCGTTCTGCGCAGGCTGTCCGCCGGGAGCGCCCCCAGCTTGCGGCGGCTGGCCCATCGCGGCTTGCTGCTGGGCCTGTTGCTGCTGGGCCTGTTTCATTTGCATCGCTTCGTCGGCCGTGCCGATGATTTGCTCGATATTCTGGGTGCCCGCATCTTCGAGAATTTTGCGGAGTAGGTAGTAGTGCTTCACGGGGTCGCTCATTATCATCGGGTCTTTCGAGAGCATTTCAAAGATGCCCATATCCTGTGACAGACGTGTGGCGGCGTCGAGCGGGTCGGATGCGCCCGAAACGTCGATCCGGTAGTCTTGGCTCAGAATCTCTTTGGAGATCGTGAAGGGGCCACCGCCGTCTGACTTCTGAATATCGCCGTCAGGCATGTACTGGAGCTTGCGGCGATGCGTGAAGTTAATAAGCGCGCGGCACGCGACTCGGAAGCGCATGACGATGAGGTCGTTACGGGTACCGTTTGCAGCCGATTGAATGCGGTTTTCGGTAGCTGTGCGACGGCCCGAGGATTGCGCGCCCATCGACGGTTGGTTTTGGCCGGTTAGTTCCGTGACGTATTGTTTGGTAAGCGTTTCCTGCTGAAAACTCGCAACCGGAATCTCGGGAGTCTGGAGGAACGTGACCGCATCGGGTTCGCCTTCCCACTCTACGTCGGGGCCATACTGGTTGTGGTTCGTGTCCATTTTCGCGCCCGCGCGCACGATGCGGGGCGGCGAAGTCTTGATGTCGACCGCGTTGTTGCGGTCGTTATACATTTTCGATATTTCAGCCGCGAGCACGCCGAGCCGAAGCGGAAATGAATAGCCTGTTGCCTCCATCGGCCGAGGCGCTTGCGAGAACTCGAATATGGGGCGTTCATCGGTGAGGTACTCGTACGGCATCCAACCGAGGAGCATTTGCGTACGGTCGTGATAGTAGAAGATGTTCTCTTCGCACACGTCGTCGCCGTCGAGATCGTACTGGCGCGAATGTATGCGAAACACCTTGATCGGCCCGCGCTCTTTGAAAAACTTCGATGTTTGCGAGCCTTGGGCCGAGCCGACTTGGATTTGCCCGCCGACGGTCTTGTCGTAATAACCTTGGCGGTCTGAGGCTACGTCGTCGGTCGTGCCGTTGTCGACGTACGAAAGCGCGCGTTCGACTTGCTCGGGGAACCATTGGCCCGTTTCGCGCTCGTCCGAGTCGCGCATGAGCGCATTGAGATCGGACTCGTATAGCCACTCCACGACCCAGCACGCCGCCGCGTCATTGATCGACGGCGCATCGGCTGGGATCATGCCCACGTCTTTTAGCTGTCGACGGACCCACCTTACGTCGTCGTAGTTCGTGACCTTTTGCTCTTTGACTACGCGGTCGGTGACGGGTTTGCCCATTTCGTCGATAACCGGCACGCCTTCGGGCGACACGCGCGGGACAAGCTGCGCGAACTTGCGCGTCGTGGTTTTACGGTGCCACGTCGCCTCGATATAGCCGGTGCCGTCAAGCAGCGACAGGTGCATCCAATGGGCGAGTTCTTCATACCACGTCGTTCGACCGCGCTGCTCGACAAGCTCGATACCGTAGTAACGCTCGACTTGGTAGGCGGTGGTCTGGGCTTGCGTCGTGTTGCCCGTGACGATGAAGAAGCGCGGAACGAGCGTGCGGGCAACGATGTAAGCCAGGGCCGAATCGAGTTGCGACGGCACGACGGGGATCATTACGTTCGATGCGTCGGGCCACGGATCGTTCGCTGTTTCGGGCGGGACCATATCGTAAAGTGCCCGGCCCTGGCGAATGTTCTCCTCAAGGACCGCCCGCGCGCCTAGCGACGCATTAATGCCTTGCATGAGATCGTTCGAGAGCGCGCCGTGATCGGCTTTGGTGAGCCGAACGCGGTCGTGAGCGTACGCGAGCGATGCGTCGCCGGGCTGTGAGGTAGCTTGAACGTCCATGAATTAGTTGAGATACTGGCCCGGCGTGATTGCGTACAAGTTGAAATCGTTCCAGGTAAGCCGTTGCAAGCACGACGACCACGAATAATCGTTTAGGCCGCTATTGTATGACACGTCCCCATACGTCTGCATATCGGCGACAACCGGGTCCCACCCATTTGTCGTCGGTGTTGGATTGGCCGTGTAAACGAGCTTCGGCATCGTGAGAATTTGAATTTGAGGCGTTTGGCTTTGGCCCGTGTCGCCGAGATATGCGCCGTAGGTTTGCAAGGCTTTAAGAATGACCTTGCACTCAGGACTGTACGCCGTAGGTATCGTAACGGTGGATTTAAGTACGACGAGATCGCCGTACGAGGGCGCATTTGCGTACCCGCATGGGTAGTCCGTGCCGTTTGCGTTTTGATCGGCCGGGAATACCGTTGGGTTATTAAGGCATCCCGTGCCCATCATCATCGCGTGCGAGATCGGCGCGACTCCGTTTACCGCGTTGGTGATCTCTTGCGGCGTGATCGTTACGTCGGCGATGGCATAGCCGCCGTGAACCGCATCCTGGCCGTCGTTGCGGATACCGTTGCTGCCAATAACGTGACCGCCGCCCCAATTACAATGTAACTGGCCCGCGAACAGAACCGGCGTACTGTTATCGTTAGACCAATAGCTATTATTGGAACACTGCCAGCCCTCGAAGTAGAGATTCTCGGAGTAGTCCGCAACAATCATGTGATCGTCACAAGACGCGCCGTTCGCGCAGTTTGTGACGCCCAGCAAGCCGTACTGATTTACCGCCCATGATGGTACGTGAATTGGGTGGCCTTGGTAAGCGTTGCCGCTTCCCAAGAACGTGATCGTTAGTAATGGAGCGTTTGCGTTAATGCTTTGCCCACCGCACGACGCTTGCCCCGAACAGTAGACATAGACGGGGCCGTTCGCGCCCTCGATGCCGTTATAGCCGACGCTTGGCCCGCCCGAGCATGAGCCCGACGACGCACCACTCGACCCGCACCACCACGCGGCCACGATGTTATTGCTAAGCGGACTTCCTAGCGATAGCTGTGAGATCGGCGTTCCGATTGGATTGTTTTGGCTCGGGGCCTGCGAGAACATGCCCGTGCCTGCGAACACGTACGGTAGGCCAGCCACCGAGGGCGGGGTCGTGGGTGTCGGTGTCGGCGTTGCGGCTGTGTAAGGATCGACGCGCGATTGGTAAGCGAGGACTTGAACTTGCGCCGCCGTGAGCGCGGGCCGCATGGAGAAGTCCCATATATCGCCGTTCATTTGCCGCGTCGATGTGCCGCCGGGAGTCGTGCCGATGTAACCGGGTAACGTGCCGGGTCCGAGGTTTGCGGCGTACGTCGTGACTACCGGGGTATTGCAGGTCCAAGCGGGGCTTGCCGACGCTGGGCACACATAAAGCGTTTGGCTTGTACCGTTCCAAGTCGCGGCGATGAAAGTTGCGGCTTGGTTTACGAGCCCCGTTGTCGGGACCGCCGCCTTGTTTGCTACATAGTCGTAGCTGTTAAGCTGCGTAGCACCTGTCGGGTTAGGCGCTGGCGTCGAAGTACCGTTACACAGACCCGCCGCGATAGACCAAGAGTTCAAGAGCGCGGCGATGTTCGAGGCTGTCGTCGTGGTGTTGCAGCTTACCGTCGTAGCGATAGTCATCGTTGTCGGCGTCGGGAACGTCACGGGAAGGGGACTTTGATTCGAGCCGCCATACGGCGTCGCGACAGCGTACAAGGGCGTCGGAAGCGGGCTTGGATACGGGTCGGCGACCATTGACGAGCCAGCCACGAGCGCGGAAATGTTGCCCGCCGTGAGGGCTTGATTGTAGATTTGGACGTTCCATATATCGCAGTTGCATAGGCGCGTGAACGGGCTCGTACCGCTTGAAGCGCCAACAAGTCCCGCGCCCGACGAATACGGGATCGCGGTCGTGGTGACCGATGTTGCTGCCGTGCAGCTTGCTCCGGGGTACGTGCAAACGGTGTAAATGATGTGCGCGCCGTCATCGGAGCCCACAAGCACGTAGTTCGTATTTGTCGCTAACGATGCGGTCGGTACGGACTGTTGACCCGCCGACGAATAGAA
>QGNH01000539.1_pt1 | contig 51384 bp, 80 predicted proteins | sample 1735481 | NCBI WGS metagenome assembly QGNH01 (sample SAMN09239004, study PRJNA386568) | Viral metagenome, whole genome shotgun sequencing project.
GATGCGTCAGATTTGGCACGGTTCCGGCTCCCTCCAAAGGCATCGTATTCGTCGTCTCTGACCTTTGCTTCGGCTCGAATCTTCTTGCGGCGCTGATCGAGAAGTCCACGTAGTTCGACAATTGTCTCAGCGGTTTCAATGTCTTCGTCTGGGTCCGAACCGCTCGATTGAGATGCCGTTTGCTCTTGAACCTGCTTTGCAAAAGCCTTAACTTCCGGGTCCAATTCTTCACCGCCTAGAATGTCATTAGGCTCGCAAAGTTGATGCTTGCAATTTTGCGGATAATAGGTGACGACTTCGGCGAACGGCTTTGGAGATTGTTGGATTTGCAATCGCCTGGTTGCACTTTCTTCTCGACCTCCCGATAGGACATTCCGCAAACTGCTATGCGTCCTGAATGCTCTGCCGGTTCCTTGCGTAAATCTCACAAGAGAAGCAGTTGGCGCTGCCCATACGACGCGAACCAATTCAGGAACGTCATATCCTTCGGTTGCAATGTCACAATTAAACAGATAATCCAAGTCTCCGCTTGCAAGCTTCTTGCCGACGAGTTCGCGCTCCTCTTCGCTGCTGTCTTGCCAAAGAACCGCGGAACGATTCGGACGATATCGGTCGTTCATCAATGTCGCGTATGCTCTTGCAACCATCACACCGGGGCAGAATATCACCGTAGGTCCACGGTCTTCCGCTAGCGATGCACAGACGGCATGCAGTGGCTTTTCTTGAATGAGCAATTTCTCAACTTGATCTTGATCGAGATCGGCCCCTTTGAGTTTTACGGCGGAAAAATCAAGACCTTCGACGGTGCGGCGAAAGAAACGCAACGGTACGATCCACCCATCGTGAATCGCTTGCTTTGGTCCATAAACATACGCCACGGAGTCGCACACATTTCCAAGAGCAATGCCGTCCTTACGTTTCGGCGTCGCGGTTAAGAGAAGCATGCGAAGACGAGCATTGAGTTTGAAATGGTCAATGATCGTTCGATACGATTTAGCTACCGCTCGGTGCGCCTCGTCGATGATAACTGCATCGAATTTGAACGGATCGAACGTCGCCAATCGGCTCGCACGAGATAACGATTGCACGCTGGCGAAGACGATCTTCGCTTGCTGCAACTTGCCCTCGCTTCGTTCGTTAGCCTTCTCGATGTCCACATCCTCAAAGCCATGCAGTTTTAATCTCCGGATCGGTTGGCCAAGCAAGTAATCGCGATGAGCAATCACCAGAACTCGGCCAGGCAATTCCGTCGCTATGGACAGGTACAACTCGGTCTTACCTGTCCCGGTTGCTGCAATGACAGCCGTGGACTGAACACGGTCCCATTCCGAGTAGACGGCTACCTTCATTTCTTCCTGATAAAATCGTAAGTCGAACATCAGCTAACTCCATGTGCTTTCTTGGCCGCGTTGATAAGTGATTCGGGAGGCCCGNNTGGATTTGCTAACTGCGCCGATCCATCCAAGCCCTCGGCAAAGAGTACACGTCTTATCGTGTTCCTGATGTTCGCAATAAGCGTAGGGGCAAACCGTGTATTTAGGCTTGCAATCCGCGACATTCATGATGCAAGTTTCGAGTCCGTTGTGCTGAAATCCTGTTCGAGTATTAGCGCTCACGAAAGCCTGTTGTAACAGTTGTCCGCCAGGAATATCCGCGAGTTCCTTAAACAGCTTTTTGGCAGATCGGAGAACCTTGATCAGTTCGTCGAATTTCTCGGCATTGGTGAAAGCGGCGGTTGCTTCCTTCGTGATCGGTATCCCCCAGGCGTCTACCCACGGTTCATCATCAGCATGGTTTGCTGGTTCCGGGTCAAGCATCGTCTTGACGGCATTTGTTGCCGATTTTGCTTTCCCTTTCTTCACATCTTTGACGGCTTTGTTTTGCACCTTTGGCGGTTCTCCGGCGACATTAGCAGCATCGGAAACGGATAGAGTTCCGTCGATGACGGCTTCCTGTAATTCCGTCGTTCCGCTTGCGATTATCTTCTTGGCACGGTCAACGGATGCTTCGCTCGTTCCTGTCATTTCAGCGGCTTGCGCGGACGTTACGGGTTTTTCCTTACCGTCGCAAGTTGCGACGGTTTTAGGACGCCCATCTTTTTCCTTACCGTCGCAAGTTGCGACGGTTTTAGGACGCCCATCTTTTGCCGTCGCGATGCGTCCTGCGATGATCGCCTTTTCGCCTTCTCCGAGGTGTCGGCGATGCAGATTGTGGCTCACGACGAACGCGAGCGCTTCGGCATCGTCACCCTTGAATTCCGTATATCGTGGGATGATCCCGGCTCGTCTGCACCCGCGTTCTCGCCGCCGTCCGTCGAGGATCATCTCTTGGTATTTGACGATCTTGGTGCGCAGACCATTTTCTTTCAGATCGTCCGAGAAATCGAAGAACGTCTGCCCTTCAACGTGGAGCGGAAATATCTCAGCATATGGGTGTGACGGCGTGAATTCGTGTGGCATCATGCGTTCCAAAATAAAAAGCGCGCCGGCCTTCGCAAAGTCAAGTGCCCAGTTTGAAGTGTGCTAGTGCCGGCGCGTGGCTCAGGTTGTATCGAGATTGCAGGTGTTTGGGCACTTGCGTAGGGAGAATATAAACAACTCGTATCAGGGCGTCAATAGCAGTTGCAAATAAAAACATCACCGATACGACCTGACCCCGGATCGCAACCCTACGCAAGCACCGTCACGTTTACGGTACGCCGGTTGGCGATGATGTTTGGATCAAAAGCCGTCCTCAACAAGAGGACGGCCCAAACGCTGCCTTCGCCGGCGGTAATTATAAGTCACCGGCGAAGCTCAAGCGGTTGCTCTCATCCACGGAACAGGCATTAGGTCCGCACGCTGAAATAGCGGATGCACCGGTTTGCCGTCTTTCGTTTTCGCGAGATGGAATATCGGCTTCGGATCGGTTAATTCCAAGAATCGATCCTGTGCGCCGAGGGTAGCGTGTCCTCCCCACGCGGCTATCACCAGATCGGCCGTCATCGCCGCACGCAACTCGCTCCGCCCGCGATCCCCGCCGGTAACGTCCATCCTCTTCATCGCGGTAAATAAGTCCTTCGGTTTCGTCGCGAGGTATGGATAAAGATTGCGAATGTCCAGCGCGCCAAATCCCCACGACTTCGCATAGCCGATGCAGCGTGTAACCGTTGGGTCGTCGCGCTCGGCATCAGCGGTGGATGGGTTCAAGCAGACGAAACAAACGATAGGACCGTCTCCCCATCGGCGTTGCAGCCACCATCGGAATAACCCGTCGTCACTACTCTCTGCTGTACGTTTCATCCACTGACTCCAAGATCGATCCACATGCCCGCAGTTGGGCAGTCATGTCGCTCATGTTCGATAGCCATCATTGCGGCCAGCAGTTCGGGGAAATCGCCGCACGCTTCGATTCTGCACCCGTAGCATTGGCCGTGGCTAGTTGGCTGCCGTCCCTCACGCATTACGGCACCACACCAGGCACATCTGGTCTCCATATCGGTTATCCTTTAATTATCGGATCACAACTTCAAATCTCACCATTTCCGGAAAATCAGCCGGATTGATTCCTGCCCCGTGTCCGATTAACCCGGTCCGCATGCTATCCGTTGGCTCCGTCACTCTCATCTCTGTCATCAGAGTTTGTTCGCCGTTTGCGAAATAAAAATCTCGGTGATATCCGTCTTTCGTGAATCCTCTGATGGTTATTCGCACGTCTCGTTTGCTCATATCTGTTCTCCTCAGTGGGTGTTGATGAAGGCTTCCAATCGCTTTCCTGCATCAACCACGGCGCCGAACGCTTGGTTCGCCGTCAGCGTCGTGCCGGGATCCTTGAATGCCGGCGGGGGTGCGAAGGACGCGAACAGTTTCGCATATTCGCGCAGCTTCACGAGGTCGGGCTTGAGTCGTTCGGCGCGTTCCAAGCGTTCCTCCTCTCGCTGGACGTACGCGGCCGCCTCTCGATCGGATCGCTCTTGGAATTCCTTCGCTGATTGGATTCGGAATTCTTCCGCTTCTTGTTCGGCTTTTATCTTTGCGAGACGGTATTCTTCCTCTTGCTTGACGCGCCTCTGTTCAGCTTCGAGTTGTCCGCGTTCGCGGTCTATACGTTCTTTTTGCGCGCGCTCCTGTTTCTCGATCTGTGCCAGACGTGCTTCCGCGATCATCCTAGCTTGTTGTTGCTTCGCTTCCGCTTCCACGGTGCGGCGTTCGATTTCCTTCATTCGCTCCTTGTGGATCGCGCTATCCTTGGCGCGTGCCTTCGCTTGTTCCTCTTCGATCTTCCACAGCCTATTAGAGGCTTCTCGAAGTTTGGCTCTCTCGGCCAAAAGTTCGGCATCGCGCTTGGCATGTTCTTCCTTGATCCGTGCTTCCTCGGCTTCGCGGATCGCACGTAAGCGTTGCTCTTCCAGCGCGATCCGATAGCGTGCCTCCTCCTCTTGCTGCGCTCTGATCTTCGCCTCACGTGCTTTCTTCTCGTCTTCCTTTGCTTGGTCAACCGCTTCATTTTCGAGCCGCAATGGTTCTTCGATTGCGAAAATTTCAGTGGTCCAATGTCGCGCGAAATTATCGACCATGCGCCCATGCTCTAAATCGGCGGCTTTGAGTTCCTTGCGACGCACTTCGATCAGTCCCCGTATCCTTCGCAGGTCCGCCCGAGCCGATCGTCTCAATTCGTAACCGGCCTTCTCGCATGCGGGAGGAAAAGCAAGAACGCGGTCTTTGATCGTGATGATAAACGTCTCGTTGCTTAGGTCGGCGATGCCGTATTCGTCCCTCGCTCTTGCCAACATTGCGGATGTGTCGTGGTTCATTGCTTAGCTCCTGCTATCACGTTCATGGTTTTCGGATCGATCACTGTGGACAACGGAACGGGCGGAACTTTTACCGGTGGAACGAACTCCTTACCAGTGGACCGCTCGTAGAGTTCAAGCAAATCGAAGGGAATCTTTTCGCCGAGTTTGTCCAGCAGTTGAACGAGCGTTTTTGTGAGAATTCGAGTATTCCGAGTCTTTCCTTCGTTGGACAACGACCTGCCGTCGCGCCGATCCAGTTGCGTCCCGGTCGCTTCGAGGATAGACGGTATACTCGATGGTCCAACGTTGATGCCGACGATCTTAATCAGGTAATCGGCGAGTTGCTGGTTGTTGTGAATTTCCTTGACGATGGTCTCGCGGTTGTTGCGAACTTCGTCGCACAGTTTCAGGAAATCCATGTTGCTCAGTCGTTTTTTCTTCATTGAAGGTCTCCAAGTTCAGTGGGTGTTTCGGCCTGCAACTCGGATGCACGAGCATCCAACATCGCGCCGTATTCGCTCATCATCTCGAGGCTCCATCCCTGAGTGGAACCAGCTTTGAAAAGCTTTCCAACGTCGGCCGCATCCTTAGCGCGTCCGATGGCGTCGATCCACTTTTGCGGGATGGCGTTCGGTGTGGCCGGAGGCGGTGGAATCGTAGCCGGCGCATCTCCGGACCCCTTGAGCCATTCGACGAACGGTGCAAAATCCTTGGCGTTCGGCTTCGTGAACGCTTTGCCGGTGTACGGCGCCGTTCCATCGGCGAGCATCACGCGCGTCTTATCGATGATTAGCGTGTTCTCGTCGTCCATTGAGCCAACGAGGTCGAACTCATATTCAAGTCCGTCACGCTGGACAGGCTTCAGGCCGATTTTGCGCCGCACCTTCTTGCCGCGTTCGTTCGTCTCCTCGACGTACTCGGTCTGGGTTCGCATCGTGACGATAACGTGGCATGGGCTGGAAATCATGCGATCAACCATCATGCGCTCGTGCGGACGAAACGCTTTCCATCCCGCGAACGAATCGCCTCGGCCGCCGACCTTGGCTTTCTCGTCCACGAATTCGAGCGCTCCGCCGGGGCCCATCCAGAAATGGGATAGGCTGTCGCAGCAGAATACCGCGTACCCTGCCTTCTCTGCCGCATCGAGTTGCGCGATGAAATACTGCGCGCTCGTGATGTGCGGTTCGTCACAATCGAAGTCGAACAGGTCCGCGTACTTCGAGAGCGAACCGTGTTCCGTGTCGATGCACGCGATCTTTCCGCTCGGCCCGGCAAGCTGGCGAGCGAGCAAAAGCATCGTGTAGCTCTTACCGCTGCCGCTCGGCCCAACGAAGGCAACGCGGGCTTTGGCGTTGCGTTTGACTGCTTTGACGAATGCCATGTTACGAAATCCTCAAATGGGTTGCTGAGACGACGGACAGGCCCGCAGGCAACTCCTGTCCGTGCTTGAAATCATCGAGCGCCGCCGCCCGATCAAGCTCGACGGTAATCTTCTCGCGTCGGTATGCGGCGGGAATTTCGGCGCCGTCCGCCAGCTCGACCCGTAGCGGAGATTTGGCGATGGACGCCGAGAACGTCAACGTTTTCAGCTTGAGTACGCCGACTTGCTGCATCGCGTTGTAGACATACTGCTTCAGCCACTCGGCCCGGCGCGTAGCGGCTTCGGCACGAGCTTTCAATCGCTCGATCTCGACTTTGAGCGACACGGCCTCGGCGAGCAGTCCTTGGCGATGCTTGAGCACAGCTTCGATTTTCGCGTCGAATGCTATTTCGAGCGATTCGAGTTGTGCGGCTACGTCGTCGGGAATTTCATCATCGTGGTTTTGCAGGATCGACGCCAGTTCGGCAGATAGCGCGTAAAGGGATGTGTTCATGGTTTTTCGTTTCCTTCGATAGTGGGCGTGATGATTTCCACCAAAACCCAACCGGGAGGCGAATCATAACTACCAGATTGTTCGACCTTGTATAAATGCTTTTCGCTGGTACAGCGGAGAACGCGATAGCAAAAGTTCCATACTTTCGCTTTACGTTCGGCCAGAACTATGGCATCGGCGCGTGTCATGATGCACCACCTTTTGCTTTGGCGATTGCTGCGCGGATTAAATTTTGCGATTCGCGCTGGCTCTTGGTACTTCCGTAGCGTGAATATGCAGCGGCGACGGCTTCGCACGCCGCAAGTAAATCAGGCGCGGCCAGAATCAGGTTGGCGTCATCCATCCCCTCTACAACGGAGACGATCGCAATCGGTCCAGCGTGTTGATCCTCATCTTTAGCGGCGTCAGGAGGATAGATCGACACTTCCGCCGAAAAAGCCACCGTCGAATTACCTGCGTAAATCGCGTTGTCCTTTTGGACCTTCGACATTGACCATGGAGGCGGGGTGTGTTTGCTCATGTTTTTACCTGTGGTTATTTGGTCAGTTCGATTGCACATTTCCAAGCTGATACGCGAATCCCAAGGCCGACGACAGCTCTGTCGTCAAGTGGATTATCGGTCATGCAATCAGTTAACCGACCCGGACGGCTTGCGGCGGCGGCGAACGGAAGCAACGCTTGCCGAAGCAAGCCGACTTCTTCGAATACGAGGAATAAGGTTTCAAGATCGACGATCATGTTTTTCTTGCCGTTCGCCAGGCCGAAATCGACGGCTCGCTGCAATGATTCAGTTTTCTCGTTCATTATGCACGCTCCTTCGCTTCGAGGTAGGCGAACATCTCTTCATCCGTCATCACCTCATCCTCGTATTCTTCGGTGACAATGGACTGCGCGATGCAAGTCGGGCAGGGCTCGACGTTGATGCGGTGGAATCGCGATAGATAGGTCGCTTCAAGATCGCTGCCGCACTTCGCGCAGCGCAGGTGGTACTCGATTTCAAGGGTCATAGCTCGTTCTCCTTAGAGAGTTCGGCGATCATGGCGTCGGCGTACTCAACTGCTCGCTTTGCCGCGACCGCTGCCGATGGGCCGGCCGTTGCGCCGTCGGCGTGCATCGCCAGATATCCGGCGAGGGCGGCGGTTGCGATGCGTTCGCGCTGGGTCGGCATGTCTTCCCAGATTCGGTCAAGGTTTTGGTCGATGGCGTGTAGGACGGCGCAAATCTCTTGGGCGGCTTCGTATTCGTTGGACATAATTATCTCCGTGTTGTTTGATTAAGAGCGGCGCTTCCGTGCGCCATGGGGCTCGATCACTTCACCTCAATGGTCATCTTCTCGGCCGGCACGTCGATTGCCGGCACAGTCAAGCATTCGGGCAGGGGGACATTGAGCACGACGCGAATCATGCGGCGAATGTACGTCGTATCTCCATCTTCGTAGCGATCCGCTACGATGTCGATGTCCGGTGAGCATTCGTAGTTTCCATCGCTGTCGATCAGGATGTAGACTTCGATTTCCTTCATGGCTACGTCTCCGTGTGGTGTTAATGGTTCTGTTCGACCTATTCTCGTTATAATATACCCCAGCAAACCATATAAGTCAAACGTATTCCTGGAAAATAGTTTGCGTTATTAGTTATCCGTGGTACAATTACGTCATGAGTAGCACTATCACGACGGAAGAAGCAGCCAAAGAACTTGGCGTAACGCGGCAGAGAGTGCGTGTATTGATCCGTTGCGGGCGATTGAAAGCTTCGCAGATCGGCAGCGGAAATAGGGCGACGTACTTTATCGAGCGGAGTGCGCTTGAAGCGGTACGGGTGCGTGTGCGTGGTAGACCTCGGAAAATCTAAGGAGCAATAACATGGCAAAGAAACCAAAGGGCGAACTCGGAGAAGCAGCTGCGAGGCTCGGAGCCAAGGGCGGCAAAGCGGGCGGTCCTGCGAGGGCGCGGATGCTGACCGCGGCGGAGAAAACTGAAATTGCTCGTTTGGGAGGTAAGGCAAGGCAACGGCAGAAGAAAGTAAACGGGAAATAACCCTAGCCAAGAGCGATTCAAGCTAAGCGACATTGCGAGGCCTACCGTTTTTCAATCGCACTTCCTTCGTCAACGCACATGCAGGTATCCTCCACGACCTCAGTGCGTTGTCATCCTGGTACGCGCCAGCGAATCTACCCTCCCTGCACAGGATGAACACGCGCTGACGTGTGATGCCAAGACGCTTCGCAACTTCTGCTGCCCCTAGCCTAGAGCGATCAAGCTGATTGCTTCTCATCTCCCCACCCTCCAATAATAGCCAAAAAAAAAAAAAAATCACGCACGCATCCCTACGGGGGATGGGCGCTCCCCACTGCCAGCTACCCAACCCACCGTACCATGTGACCTGGCGTCACTTCGATCAGACCCGCGCCTTGCAAGCGGCGTATGATCGATTGGAACGTGCCGAGCGACATGATGCCCATGCAGCCGGCGTATAGCGTCCCTTCGTTCGTTTCGCCAACCTCGCGGATCGTTTCGGCGATTGCGCGAACGGCGGTCAGATATGCGTTCACTTGTTCGGTAGTCGACTTCGTTGCGTTCATTTTGCATTCCCCTGAAAAGTTTGTTGGTTGATCCCTCTAAAATCATTGTTGCGAACGGCGCCGGATAATTTCACCTGATGCCGAGAAAGATTTTCCGCAGTCCTGAAATACTTTCGCAGGCTCAGCAACATTGATTCTAGAGGAAACGAAAACACAATCCAGAAAGGAACCTACCATGAACGAAAAAACGATCTTCGATGATGCCGCGACTGACTGCCGCGCTGATGAGCCGACCGAAGCGGGATTCCAATTTGTCTGGATTGACGAAAAGGATTCTATGGAATCCTGAAATACTTTCTCCCACTTCGCAACATTGTAGTTGTGACGGGGAAAACGATCAGAACACTTTTCAGGGGAGTGACGACGATGGAAACGATCTTAAACGGACGGACGCAACGGATCAAAATCGCGACAATCAAGGCCGGCACGATCAAGCCGAAAAAGCATGCGGCACATCTCCGCATGGTCGAGACATGGGGCACGCGATACGTGGTTGCCGCGTGCGTCCTGTCCAGCGGATTGAACGCATGGGCGAACGTCGATATGTGCGGAAGTGAGAACGTCGTGGCGATGGGTGCGGCCGGCATCTTGGGCGCGGTTGTGCCGGGTCTGGCGTGGATGCTTTCCAAGATCGCCGGGCATGCCTATCGGGCGCAGCGTCGGCACATGTCCATGTTCGTCGGTGCGGCCGCCGTTGCTCTCCTGGTCCTGTCCGTTTGGCATTGTGCACACGCCATCGCCCTGCTGACGGGGGGCGGCGTCGTGCTCTCTGGACTGCTCGCCGTAGGCATCGACTACGGGCTTGTGGCGAGTGAGGTATCGTCCGTCATGGCGTGCGAATAGTTGAAATAGTTTTCCTCGTTCCGCAACAATGATTGCGTGACGGGGAAAACACAAACACACAAGGAGAATGATCATGGAAACGAGCATCAGTCGGGAAAAAGCCAAAGCAATCATGACCAGTTTGGGCCTGGAAACGGAATACGATCCTCTCGGAGATTACTACCTAGGGGAATTCGCTAGCGTTCCTGGATCGGAAGCGCTATTCGTCTGGGGAGACGAAATGCCGATCGCGGCAAACACCGGAAATACTAGCTGGACTAGCCCAGGATTTCCGAGCGAGTAGTAGTCGGCCAGTGGTGATTGCGGCTAATCGTCCCTCGCCGCATCGTCGCCATTTGCCGAATGTTGAAATAGTTTCGGACGTTTTGCAACATTGGAATTGCAGGGATCAATCACACTACTTTTTTCAGGGGAAAGCATCATGACTGAGAATTTTTATCAGGCGTTGAACCAATGGTCAACCCGCCCGGACGATCAACGTTTCTGGACGATTGGAGAAATGCTCGTGCAGACTCGCCACTATCGAGAATCGGCGCGTGAGGCAACTACGGAATTGTCCAGCTTAAAATTGCAGGTCAACGCGAAAGACAATCTCGAAATCGTCGGATTGTCCGGCATCCCGGCATCGGTCACGCATCACACGTTCGGCCAATTGTCGCGAACCGTGGGAGCGCCGGCCGACTACCTTCGCAAGCTTCCGGCGCAATTGGCCGCTGTCAACGTCAACGTGGGCTTGCACAATAGCGAAGCGAGCGCTAATTTGCTCATTCACTCCAACGATTCATTGATACTTAGCGCCGTCGCCACGGATAGCTACACTCGCATTTGGGACTACGATATCGTGGAACGCCTGACGGCGCTCGAAAGCTACGGTTGGCGAGTTCCGCCCGCGCGTCCTGTCCATGCGGATCAAACGAGCGCACGCAAGGCGACGGCCGCCGACGTTCTGCTCTGTTCGTCGCATCCCGGCATGGGCATCAAAGAAGGCGACATGATAGCGCCTTCCGGCCTGTACGCCAGCGATCACGATATGTTTGCCTTTCTTGTGAATGAGGACAGGCGAATCAATGACGGCACGGCGGACGGAATGTCGCGCGGTTCTTTCATCTCGAATTCGGAAGTCGCCAACGGGCGCGCTCTCAAGATCACGATGTTCCTGTATCGCCATGTGTGCGGGAACCATATCGTATGGAACGCCAGCGACGTGAACGAAATCAAGATTTGCCATCGCGGGGATGCCAACGAACGATTCGACGCGGGCTTGACAGCTGAACTACGCAAATACGCGGATGCAAGCGCCGCCGAGGATGAAAGCCGGATCACGCAATCGCAACGATACAGTCTGGGCGGAACGAAAGCCGATGTTTTGGATACGCTGTTCAAGGGACTGCGCGGCGATATTTCCCGCAAGAGCCTGGAAAGCGGCTATGACTTCGCGGAGAATGCCAGCCATAGCGACCGCACGATTGATCCGCGCACTGCATGGGGCATGACGCAAGGATTGACGGCCTACTCGCAAACGATGCCCTACGCGGAGACTCGAAACGCCATCGACCTCGCCGCCGGCAAAGTGCTGTCAATGGCGTTCTAGATGAAATAATTCCCCATGCTTCGCAACAATGGAAGCATGGGGATTGTGAAACCACGAACCAAGGGAGAATGAGAGATGATGACTCAAATGGAATGCAATGCGGGCGCCTTGCGTGAGATGCACCGGGACATGAAGGGGACAATGAACGTCCTGAATGCCGAGCGAGCCAAGGTGAAGGCGTTGGAAGCGGAAAACAAGGATATGCGCGATCGCCTCGCCAAACTTACGACGCGATTCGAGAGTCTTGCGGCGAAAGTGAGGACGAAATGAAGATTGAAATCGAAGTCGATGCCAGTTGCGAGAAATGCGGAAGTGACCTGATCGTCCACGGCGTGATGCTGGGAACGCCACGCGCTCGCCTCAAGATGAACGTCACGCCGTGCAAGGTGTGCCATGCCGAATTGGATTGCCCGCATTGCGGCCCGGCTTGCGACGTGGCAACGAAGGGAAGGACGCCATGAAAAAACCTGATCCATCCGACTATCGCGCGGTCAAACGCGCGGCCGGCGAATTGGCCGACGCGATGAATTTCGAGCTGCTGCAATCGATCCAGAGCAAGCCGCAAGTGCGTACGACGACGGGCCGACTCAAGACGTTTCCGACGTGGCTGGCCGCGTATTCGTGGCTCTTGGCGGTATGGCGGGATCGGCAGCCGAAAGTGCAGCAGGCGAAACCGCCGCCGATGGCGATATTTGTTGATGAGGATTTTTCGCTGAGGACGTGAAATACTTTCGATCGGTTTGCAACATTGATTCCAGAGGACACAAACACCAAAGGGAGAAACGACGATGAATGGTTTTTCGGAAGAGCAGATTGCGGAATTGTTGGCACAAGGGTGGATTAAGGGTACTGATTGCGGTTATCCGAATCACGAAGGTTTCATTCGCGATTACCGAACGCCTTCCCCGCATGGCCATTACTCGCTTACGCCGGCAAAACGCGGCCAGTTATGTCTGGCGAGGATCGAAAACGGCGTTTGCGATACCAAGCGATATTTCTGGTTTTCGCAAGTGATCGAAAGGTTTTCGCCCGTTTCGCAACATTGATAGTGTAACGAAAACCACAAGGAGAACCGACAATGCAACGCTTTACGATCGAATCAACCGGCAATGGCGCGACCTACATCATCACGCGGCTTGCGGACGGAGCGAGCGTATTCCTCCAAGGGGATGACGCCGTGCAATTCGGAAAGTCGCTCGAAACCACAAGCGCCCGCTTCACGGACGACGACGCGGCCGGACTCTACGAATGCCTGATGCCGGCCGCGAAGTGATCGAGCCCCAGGCGCACGGAAGCGCCGCTCTTAACCCGGCATCCGCAATCCCAAGCAGCGGACCGCACTTTGCGGACAGGGGAGGGAGAGCGAAGTAAGGAGATTGAGCCATGCTGAAGATGAGAATGGAAAATCCAGCTTTTGCCGTCCCGTTTTCGGCCCGAATGGGATCTATGACTATTGTCGGCGTTCGGATTTTCGCGTCAGAACGAAAGGCGCTCGCCCAGAAAAACGCGGTAACCGATCCAGTAATGATTGACGCCGCTCCGCATTTCGGCGGCGCGATCCCCAAACGCGGCGTGTTATTTACTCCTTCTGACGAGAGCTTCCAGCAGCTTGTGAACGAGATAGATTTCCGGCTGCGCAGCTAACGCCCCCCAATCCCGCCAGGCGCACGGAAGCGCCGCTCGTTGACGTTGCGTGCAAGCTAGGCTAAAATGGCTTGCACGCCCCAATTTGGCTTCATGGACGCTAGGTAACCCTCATGGACGCTGTAGATGATGCCGCAGACGAAACCGTTCCTTGGCGATATAAAAATCCCCAATGCCCCGTGATAGCAAAGCAGACTGGAAAGCGTTGCAAACGAGCATGCGCACCTGGAAAGAAAGTTTGCTACATGCACGGCGGCGCCTCATTAAGCGGCATAGCTCATCCCGCCTACAAAGGACGCGGTTTCCAAATGGATTTGTCGATCGAACGAGGCAAGGCGTTGCAATCGATCCTTGAGCACGACACGGAGCTGATCAATCTGCGCGAGCAAATAGCGTTGCTACGCCTACGCACTTCCGATTTGCTCAAGCGTGAGGCAAGCGGCGAATGCGGTTCGCTCTGGGACGATTTGCTAGCCCTGCACGCGGACGCAACGCACGAAGGACGCGCTATTACGCCAGAGGAAATCAGGCCGATCATCGAAGCTGGCCGGAAAAACGAGCAGACGTGGATAGAGGTCCGCCAGCTGATCCAGGAAACCGCTAAGGTGGTCGGCACGGAAGGAAAGCGGCGAAACGACATGGGCGAGGTGGCGACAAAAGACGAAGTGCGCAGCCTAGTTGTGGCCATCGTGAACATTGTGAAGGATCATGTGACCGATCCGGCGCAACTGGCGGCTATCTCACGCGATCTTTCTCGCGTCCTCGCCGGGCCGAAGCAACCGCAGGCGGAAACGCGAGTCATCGACGTAACACCAACGCCAGAAAAGCCGGCCGACAATCCCGCAGGCTAGTGAAATCATTCGATCCCGATTGCAACATTGGTAGTGAAGAGAGAACCACTACTCGCAATGGGAGTCTCGACAATGGAAAGCACGAAATACAACGTAAGCGTCGAAGTGTTCAACCCAAACCGCGGCTTGGTCGAATGCTTCCTTTGCAGCGTATACGCCAATACCAGCAAGGACGCCATGGCGCAAGCCCGAACCCATGTCGCGAAAGGTGAAACGCCCATCGTCAGGAAAGCATGATGAGCCAATTCCGGGTGCCTGTAAACGAAACCAATGGCATGGGGAATGGTGGTGGCAAAGCATCGTGATGAGCGAGAAAGCACCATGCGGAAGGACGTTGGGAAAGGCACTCCCTCCCCGCCATGGCCCGCACTGTCATCAAAACGATACGGCTAGCGCCATCGAACAGATACGTATCACCATGACGACACAGCCAATAGACTTACGCTTTGCACCATGTGCGTCATGGTAGCAACCCGTACCATGCAATAGACTTACGCTAATGTGCAGTAGCGTAAGTGCGTCGTCTCAGTGACGCAAGCGGCTTGCGGTGAGGGGGGGGGGCAAATGCGGATAAGAATTTTGCCTATATGGAGGGGGGGNNGGCACAACTATCTTATATACCATCCGCCTCCTCTGCGTCCGTACATGCTCCCTGCCTAATATCCCATACACCATTCACCGTCCTCGTGTCCGTACTGATCCGCCTACGTCTCGCCTGTCTGCAATCTTTCCTGCACGTTAGTCGCTATCCACATTGTCATCTGCGTTCGCTCTCGAATCGAGCCCCAGGTGGGAACGTTTCCACCTGGTCATGACCCCTATCCTATTTTCGCGTGCGCTCGGCGCGCGCATATATTCCCTCCGAGCGGTTCCGTCCGTACAATGCTGGATGTAAGACATAATGTAAGACAAAGGCAAAATGTCTTACATTTGTTGTCATGACACTTGCTTTTGTCATGACAGATGAATAGGATGTTGTCATGACACGAATAGTGATACAGATACGGGTTAGTGAGGCGCAGAAGGCGGCGATGTTGGAGTCGGCGTCGTTTGCGGATCAGACGTTGACGGAGTGGGTGTTGTCGAGGTGTTTGCCGCGTCCGGTGGTTCAGTCTTCCCCTAAGCCTGTATCGTCCGTACTGCCGAAGAAGCGTATGGACTTCACGAAGTGCAAGCATCCGACGTTGCTGTGTGCTTTGGAGGGGAAGGCGTTGTGTGGATCGTGTCGAGAGGTGAATGATGGGTAGATTCATTTGCAAGTTGGATGATGGCGATAGGTCGTATTACCTGGAATGGAGTACGGTTGTCGATGCGCCGGTAACGAATGGTATGACTTTGGAAGAGTTCGTGCGGTATTATCGCGACAAGTACGGTACGGACGGCATGCGTGATTTTCCAGAGCGGATGCAACGGGTGGAGGAGAATGGGTGTAGCTTCTTTGTGATGCACAGCCTTAAATCGTTATTGTCTGGTAACCGTGCGGGTGAAGGAGAGACGTGCCTTACGAAAAAGCAAATCATCGAGCGGTATTGCAGGAGTACGGACAATGGCTGAGTACGAGGTGGTGAACGGGTTGTTTCTTCTGAAGGAGGAGGCGCCGCAAGAGCCTGTGTCGGTTGCTCCTGAAGTTGAGTTGTGCCGAGTATGCGGCAAGCCGGCGACGAAGCAGCCGTCAATAATTGGCAATCATTTGGATTGGCCGCGTCCATCATGCGGTCACGGTGCATTCTTGCGTCATTTCGAGTGCTACGAGAAGATTGACGAGGCCTATCCGCCTGGTCATCCGGAGCGTTCGGCGCAATTCGATCGGTATCTGTCGTGTCCGGTTTGCGGGTGCGGTGGTTTTTATTGCTGAGGAGCGAAGATGGCTAATAGGCTGCTCGAAATAAGCAAGAAGATTCTGGATGGGTTCAAGCGGAACGGCGACATGGTTGTAACGCTATCGACAATCGAGGAGTTCAAGGCGGCGATTGCCGAGGCGGAAAAGGCTATGACACCGAAAGAATATGCCGAGAAGATCATGGATCGTCTCAACAGCACGGAAGGCACGATGATCGGCATCATTGCCAACGTCATTGATTGCGCCGTCCTCGCCGAGCGGGAAGCGTGTGTGCGGATTGCGGAACGGCAATGGGAGATCGACGCAACACGTATGGAAAAAGGCGACCTATCCTACTCGGCCTTTGGCTTTGTGGAAGAGACGGCGAAACAAATCGCGGATAAAATCAGAAGTCGATGAAATCTTTTCGCGTCGAATGCAACATTAATAGTGACGGAAGCACTTGACCCAGCGAATCCAGAAGTAGTGCCCCTGGTGATGCCCTTGGGCGAAATGGCCGTGAGCCGATGCTGTATAAGGGGCGTCTCGCTGGGTCTTTTTTTTTACTTTTTCATGGAGAAAAAAATGGATGAATCGAAAATCGAATTGACGGTTTCGGCAGATCAGAAAGTACGATGGCAACGAGAAGCGGATTGTTTGCGCGTCACGTTGGAACAAATGATCGCCAATCGCATTGATGCGTTCGAATTGACGGACGTTGACTTCAAGAACATTGCAGAAGGCGAATTGCTCCGAAAAAAAATCCGCGAGTTCAACATCGAGCGGAGAAATAAGATCGTCGATGCCGAACTGGATGTTACCGTGATTTTTTCAAACGTGAGCTTCGCTACGTTCATTTTTTCAAAAGAAATTTCCAGCGATGCCACAAAGCAAGTCATCTCGACCAATCTTGCCGGTTACATCAAGTCTCGCGAAAATGAGGTTTATAACAGTTGCATTTTTATGTGCGAGCAGCGTCGAGAGAATTTTTCGATTGATGAGTACGTTGCCGAGATTCGTGCGATCATGGATAAATAGTATTTATCAACCGTTTATTTTCAGGGGGATTGAAGTAATGCCGCGGATCATTAGGCTGGTTGAAGATTTGGCATGGCTGCATGGTTTGGCGTGTCGCGTGGAGATTGGGGAACGCGCCACGTATGCTCGTTTCCGTATCGCGAAAGTTGGCGGCGGATTTCTGAGCAAAGAGTGGTCGTGGAACAAAGAGTATATCAAGGAGGCAAGAGATTGGAAGGGGATTGTTGAGGCCGACATCAAAATGATCGCGAAGGAATTTACGGAGGCCAAATAAACTCAACGATCTTTCAGGGGAGAAATGAAGATGTCTCACACACCGCGTCCGTGGATTGTTTGGCAATATCGCGAAGGTGCGCCGTTATTCGTTTGCGCAAACGATATGACTTTACCCAATGCCATTTGTACCGTTTATGGAACTGGTCCGACCTTTGTTGCCGCCAACGCCAATCTCATTGCCGCCGCGCCTGACTTGCTTGCCTGCGTCGAAATATGGATTGAGCAAATGCGAATGGAAATGGCACCGACATATTCCGCGCAATTTCGCATTGCAAGCGCCGCCATCGCCAAAGCCAAAGGCTGTGTGTCATGAACCACAACAAGGGCAAACGCTTCCCGCCGGAGCCTCTTTCCAAGGACGAAGTTCTTTCCCTAATGGGCGCATGCTCGCGACGTTGCCCAACAGGGTTGCGTGATCGAGCATTGATCGCGGTGTTGTGGCGTGGAAGCTTGCGGATATCGGAAGCGTTGGCGTTAAAGCCAGCCGATCTCGATCGCGATGCCTGCACGTTGCGGGTGCTGCATGGGAAGGGCGACAAGGCAAGGCTCTGCGTTATCGACCAAGGGACGGTTGAAGTATTGACGGCGTGGCTTGACGCTCGGCGGGCGCTTGGCGTCAATGGCAACGTGGTGATATTCTGCACGTTGAAGGGAAAGCCGATCTCCTCGGCGCAAATCCGCGAAATGCTTCCCCGGAGGGCAAAGAAGGCGGGTATCGAGAAGCGTTGCCATGCGCACGGATTACGTCACACCGGAGCGAGCGAACTCGCGGAAGAGAACACGCCTATCCTTGAAATAGCCGCGCAGCTCGGACACAGCAATGTAGCTACGACTGCGCGTTATATTCATGCGCTGAATCCGGTAGCGAGGATTGCGCGTTTGAGTTCGCGTGAGTGGTAGGCGCATCCAGCAGTAGCCGACGCCTAATCCAGTCGCTGAGATCGAGTCCGCAGGCGCGAGCCTTGATCTCGCATGATTTCTTGTCGGCGGCCGAGATGCGGATTTCGAGACGAGCTTCGCGTTTCTTTACCATGTTGGTTCCCCTTGTGCTACATTGTACGTACCAATTGTTTCGTTTGCCAGATCGCATAACTGGCCTGTGAGAGGCGACCGTAAATGAATCGTTCCTACAGCCGAATGGAACAATCTCTTTTGCAGAGAGGCGTCAGCGGTCGGATGCCATCGATATTTGATCGGCAGTTATTAATGAGGTGCGATATGCGTATCAAATGAATGTGACCTGCTTACTTATATCTTTAGCATCGGGAGGGCGTCCAATCCCGATGCTCGTTTTGTGACAGCGAGTGGTGAAATGGTTATCATCGGTGGTTTGGGACCATCGGTTGTGGGTTCGACTCCCACCTTGCTGATTTGCCAGACACCATGGAGAAGCCGAAATGAGCTACCGCATCAGCGACGATGGCGAACTGAACAAGATCGTCGAAATTATTGCAAAACATGCGAAAGAGGAAGAAGAACGGGTTAAGGCATCTCTAAAAACGTGGTTTGAAGAGAAAAGTTTCTTCGACAAACTGAGAGTACAGATGGTATTAGATTACATCTACCCTCCTACATCGAAAGGAAGGAATGAAATGTCTGGGCGTTTCAACTATGTGAAGTATGACGAGAAATCCATCGAATCGCAAAACCAGTTCAAGTCGGTTTTCGAGGGATTGGAGAACATGGTAAGCAATCTCCAAGATGGTCGCGCCAAATCTTTGGTTATGACCAAATTGGAAGAGGCATACTTGTGGGTTGGCAAGGCGATACGTGATGAACAACTTGCCAAGCGTGGCGGCGTAGAGCAACCGGAACGAAAAGACGGGTAAAAATGCTTCCTCATGAGATCGATGAAATGTTGTCCGGTCTGACGCCGGCTCCCCTCTCGCTGTGCCAGCAAGCGATCATGGACGCATCGACATTGCTCGCGCCGAAACAAGAGGGATTATTCGCACGTTTCCGTACCGATGCGGTCGGGTACGCTCGCGAAGTGTTGAAGATCAAGTACCTCTCCAAGACGCAAGAAGAATTGCTCCGATTGCTCGGTTCTCCGCACAATGATGAATGGCACGGTAAGGTCGCGGTGGGGGCGGGCGTAAACTTCGGAAAATCTTATAGCGGTGGCATAATAGTCAATTGGTACTTCGATTGTTGGGGGCCGTGCATCGTTGCCACGACAGCTCCGAGTCAACAATCAGTTGTCGATCTCCTATGGAAAGAAGTGCGTCTCCTTCGCAGCCGTGCCGATTCTCGATGGGGGATTGGACCGCAAGACTTCATCGGCCCGCAAGCTCCCGCGATGCGTCGTGCGCCCGATTGGTGGGCAAAGGGTTACGTCGCGGCCAAAGGTGAAAATTTCAAGGGACGGCATGTTGAAAATATGTGCTTCCTTTTCGATGAGGCGGTCGGTCTATCTGAGATGTATTTCCGGATGACGAAGACGATGTTCAAACCGAACACGACGCATCTTTGGATTTGCTTCTACAATCCCACGAATACCGGCTCGGCAATGTATCAGGAGATCATTCGTCCTGACTCCGACTGGCGCGTGATGGAACTTTCCAATCTTGAGCATCCCAACGTGATCGCGGCTCTTCGTGGCGAAGAGATGCCGATTCCTGCCGCTGTATCGTTGGAGCAAGTCGAAGAAGCAATGAAGGACGATTGCGAATATATTGATGCAGCGGATCGTCTCGCCACGGATATTGAATGGAAACCTGGCAGCGGCATTTGGCTTCGACCTGGCCAAAATTTCGAGGGTGAGCACCTTGGTCGCTGGCCGAGTGGCGACGATACGGCGCTTTGGTCGAATGCACTTTGGCAAGCGGTAAGCGTTCCGTTGCGTTGGGAACAAACAGCAATATCTCTCGAAGAAATCCCCCGTATCGGTTGCGACGTGGCCCGTTTCGGCGATGATAAAACCTGCACGAATGTCATGTGGGGAGATTACTCGGTATTCCACGAAAGCAAAGGTGGTCAGAACACCATGCGAACGTGCGGACGCCTCATCGAGATTGCCGAGATATGGGCAGAGAAGTGTAACAAGTTCCGCGATAAGCATGACCATGAAAAAATAACAGCGAAGATGATCCCTATCAAGATCGACGACGATGGCGTAGGCGGTGGTTGCTCTGACCGTCTTCGTGAGCAAGGCTATCTTGTGTGGCCAATCGGGGCCGCGACAAGGCCGATGAATGGCAACCGCTACAGTAGCAAACGCTCCGAGTTGTGGTTCATGACTCGTGATCGCGCTCGTATCGGAAAATTGAAGTTGGGGCTGTTGCCGCAAAAGACGTTGATTGAGTTGCGACGGCAAGCGATGGCTCCGACGTGGAATTTGAACAGCGCCGGCCAACGCGAGGTCGAGCGAAAGGACGTAACCAAAATTCGGCTCGGTCGCTCGCCGGATGACATGGATGCGATGAATCTCGCGTGTTATAGTATCGACTACCGTGCGCCCGAGATCATCCATTTGGATAATCCGACGTTTCAAGAGCGGATGCACGACTCACGCGAAGACAGGCCTACTCCGAACTGGCGGGGCCGGACAAGCCGACGCGGGCTTTTTGGGAGATAGGAAATGAATATGGAACCATCCGAGAAAGCACTTGGAATCGCAGCTCGTGTTTGGTGCGATCAAGACATGCGCACAGTCGTCATGGATAGTGATGCAGCTATCCGCATTGCGATGATCGTCGATGAGGTTCTCGTGTTGAGCGAAGCGAGCAAGAATCAAAGACACCGATATCCCGATGCGAATATTGTCCAATTCAATCCGGTCGGAACCGGTCAAGTCGCGAACATGCTGAATGCCGCAACGGAGAAGATCAAAGCAGCGGCGATACAGGGAGGAAGATACGACGAAAAAAGCATGTTGGCATTTGAAATACTCGGTTTTGATATCCCAGGCGCTCATGTCGAGTATGGCGATGATGGAGTACTTTCGTTTGTTCTCCCAGGGAGGCCGCTCAATAAATACGTTCAGTATGTCGTGCCACCTTCTTGCAAATGCAAGTCGTTAATCAATGGCCACGAAGCGGGATGCCCGTGCGGAGAGAAGAAATGAACATGATCGAATTGATCGACGCGAAAGCCCCGTTTCACGTCTCAGTGAAAGAATGCCTATACATGATCGGTTTCAAGAAAGCCGTTTATGACGGCGAGACGTTGTTCGTCAGTCCGGCGATGCTTTCGCTTCTTAAAGACAATAACTCAGTGGAGAGCGTCGGCAAGGCAATTAAAATCATTGTGATTCCGAAGATTGATTTCTTGGTAATGCCAATGTTCTCGACAATCGCGCCCGAATACGTTAACATCAACGAAAACGACGCACTTCTTTCAGGGGGAAGTTCGGCAACGGAGCCGTTACCCCTATGTTCGGACATTCCCCCTACGACAACGGCGCATCCAAAGTCGGCAACGGCTCCAAAGAATTCAACACCATGATGACCGGCATGGGCCAAGGCCCAGAATCCGGTATGGCAGTTCCGCACGTCTTGTCGATGCAATCCATTCTCGGTTCCGCTTGGAAAACCTACTGGCACGGCCATTACGATGAGGCATTGCGCGACAGCCAAGAGAACGCCGACGCCATGCGCAACGACCCGTTCATTCGGCGATTGGTCGATGAACGAAAGTATGCGGTTTGCAGTCTCAAGGCTTCCATCGAAGTAGACAACGAACGAGATCCGTGGGAAAAGGCGGTCAAGGACAGTCTCACGCAGCAATGGCGGTCATTGCCGAATGCGGCCGATCTTCATTGGTACATGAATGAAGCATCGTATTACGGTCGATACGGTGCGCAATTCTCTTGGCAATACAAGATGATGAATCTTCCCGCGTTTCCGAAAGCGGGCGGCGCACAACCAGGTCTGCCGTCGATCCTCGGTGCGCCGGGCGGACGCGAGAAACGTCGCGTGCTCGCAATGCAAGCTCACATGCCATACGAAGGTGACAAGATCGGCTATGACTTCATGGGATGCCCCTATATCCTTGTGTCGTCGCAAGCAGGTCTGCGACTAAAGGATCAGGGCGCGGACGTTGGTAATGTGCCGGATGTGCGGGCGGCGTCGATGGAATATGGTTATTCAACCGTTGGCGGCAAGGCACTTTTTCTTCGTACTCCTGCATGGCGCCAACGATTCGGCATTCATACCGGCGAGGTTCTCGATGGGCCATTCCTTGACGCTGAAAAAGGCGATCAAATTCACGGCGTTGGCATTCGTAGCGTCATCTATTGGTATTGGTGGTTGCGCGACGAGTTCTTGTCGAACGTGACCGATTGGTGTGCTCGTGTCGGTCAAGGCGTGCGGCTCTGGTATTACCCAACAGGCAACCAGGCTGCGGAAGATGCTATCGACAAAGCCGCGAAGGATCAATCGGACAAGGTTAATATCAAGGTTCCCTACGAACCCGGCTCGGACTTGCAACAGCCGGTGCAGTTCATCGACACGAGTTCCACCGGCTCGGATTTACTCCTGCGCATCGTCGAGCACATCGAGCAGCACATAGAGTTGTACGTCGTCGGCCAGAGCATGTCGCACGGCTCGCAAGAAGGTGGAAGCGGGTTCGGTGACCGCGGGCGAAGCGACTTTGCGAGAAATACCAAATATCAAATCACCCGCAGGGAGGCGGCAAAATACGGTGATACTTGCACTCGCGATATTCTCGATGTCATGAAGCGTTGGTCGCTACCGCCTGATTTGCAGGAGATACCTGCGAGAGTTGTATTTAACACGGATGTACCCGATCCTGAGTCATTTATGGCCAGCGTGAAGACCTTTGTCGATCTAGGAGGCACTGTCCAAGAGAACCAAACGCGGGCAACGCTAGGACTGGCCGACGTTCATGAGGGGGACAAGGTATTGGGCGGAGTCGCTCCTTTGCGCCCAGGCGTAGGAGGCGGAATGTCCCCGCCTGACGATAAAGGGGACACGAAAACAGGCGGTTCAATGAACGGAAAAGGTATCGAACAAAAGTTGCCGAAAGGAGAAGCGAAAGGAATCGGCGCAAGTTCTGGAACTTACGCCAATGGTCGCGTCACACCGGATTCATGATTAGCGGTGTGTCCCATCGACGAACAGGCGAAAGGGCTTCTGCATCAGTAGCACCGCGTTTTAGTCGTTGCCAAATTGTTCCTTTATTTATATTTAGTTTGTCTGCCCAATCAGCCAAAGACATGGTAATGTCGTTATGCGTCATCATGATAGTGTTTCTTTTGTTGCGGCATTGTTGCTTTGCGGTTGCCCACCGGCAATTTCCTGGTTCGTAATTGCCATTGTTGTTAATCCGATCCAAGGAATGCTTCGCGGATGGACAATCACCCATGTCGTCGTGAAAGTTTTTTTAGTCACTCCATCGTTCGCAGACGGATATTCCGCGTCCACCGTAGTCCGGGTAATCGGGGCTTTCCTGGCGTTCGCATCTCCTTCGCATTCGTACCCACGTCCTATATGTTGGGGCATCGCTCATGCCATGTGTGCTTGTGCCGTGATTTGGTTTTCCACGTCGATACAATCCGTTGCACGCTATGGAGCAAAATCGCCTTATAGCCAAACTTCCTGGATATTGAGCAGTTTTTATCTCAACACCGCACCATTCGCATATTTTAATTTGACAGGGTGTTCTACGGCACAAAACAGAACAAAACCTTCGTCCGGCCCATTGTTTTGGACCATCCTTTTCTCGTTGGTGAAAAAGCTTCCCGCATCGCTCGCACGGCTTGGTTTTGATAAGATGAACAGCACCCATGACTTGACCTCCGATAAAGGTTATGTTTTGGCTAGGAGCCGTCTTGCGTGGTGATACACGCTGACGGCTTCGTTTATTATAGGGTATTTCCAATGTTGCGACCCCTCGAAACGCTCGTTGATTACTTCCGCGACCACACGCGCTATATGAACCCGAACCATGCACCTGGCGGTTCGCCGGAAGGCGGCCAGTTTACGGGTGGCGAAGGGCAATCACCGGATGAGATGGCTTCATCATTGTCTTCGGGAAAATTTGGTAAGATAGACGCGAACCGAAAAGACCTTGAAAATGAAGCAAAAAGTCAGGGTTATGAAGACGCCGATTTTGCGGATTTGTCTGACGATGAATTGGCGTCGGCGTTTGGAGATTCGTTGAATAATACGCGACGTAAAAACAGGGAGAATGGCCCTAGTGATGACGATGAGGCTGTTCCAATTGCTGAACCATCGGGAGAATTTACAGGCGGGGCAGGACAATCCCCTGACGAAATGGCAGCGAAGTTGAGCGGCAAAAACGGCGTTCCCGCGAAAAGCGAGCATCGCAACAAACTTGAAGATATCGCAAGAGATCAAGGTTACGACGACAACGATTTCGAGAACCTATCAGATGAAGAAATGCTATCGGCTTTTGGAGGCGGTCTCAAAAATTACGATGACCCTGAGATAGATGACGACGAGTCTCGGAATGCAAAAACTGGTGACCATACGCACTACGCACGTCAGCCTGGCATCTGGGCGCCGGGGCCGAACGCCAATTGGAAGTTGAAGTCACCGGATGCGTTGGCGAAATCATTACCTCACGCTGGCAAGGGACAGGTCGCGCAGCATCGCAATGATTCAGCAACGAAGACGGCGCCTGAACCGAAGGCAAACACGCCGTTGCCAAAGAGCAATGAGTTGAAGCTGCCGACGCAGAAAGACGAAGTGAAATCATCTCCGAAGGATGAAGTGAAGTCGTCGCCGAAGAACGAGCTTGCTCCGCAGAAGCGCACGACGCAGCTTGCATCGCGTGATGAACTGGATGCGAGTTTTCCGAAGGCATCGCCAACGAGTGCGCCGTCAGCAGAACCGGCGGCGAGCGCGGGTAAGTCGGCAAGCATTACGCCAGATACCGCGCAGCCGGTAGCGTCCACAGCGGACCAAACTGGACCAAAACCGGACGAGTCGCCTGAACCGGATTCGGCGGAAGCTGGCGATGAAGACCTTGCGAGCAATCGGCCAATTACCAAAGATGGAATGAAAATCTACAACGAATTGCAACATACAAAATCGGGATATCCTCTTGCCGTCATGGGGATGGTGAAGAAATTCAAACCCGCAATTGATGTTGCGAAGTTGGATTGGAAAGATTTGGCTCAGAGCGCATCGCTTCGGATTGGTCAACAGTTTTCCGTCACGCCTCCAAAAGACAAGGAAAATATGGCTATGACGATTGCGAGCCGTTCTATCTTGATGGATATTCGCAAAGAGGAAACGCAGAAAGGTGGCAAGGGACGGAAGAAACAGATGGATGATGAGTTTGAGGCGGCACAGCCTGCAAGCAGTAAGGAGAAAGGAAGCGTCGATACCGAGTCGGTTCAAGAAGGGGTTAATTCGCTTCCTGAAAAAGAGAAGAAAGTCGCCATTGCGCTTATGAGTGGCGAGACAGGCAAAGCGATTGCCTCGCGTCTTGGCGTGTCGCCGGCGAGCGTGACGCGCATCCAGCAGAAACTTGCGGAGATGTTGGGCGGCGACGAGAGTAAGTTTCGACACGCGAAACCCGACGACAAAGACCGCTACATTCATTCGATCATCCTCCCGGAGATTTGGCAAGAAATCCTCACGCAGTCCCGTCAGTATGGGATACGTGCGCCCGAGTTCATCCGCTCGGTCATGGAAGCGATGGAGCATTCGGACGGGCAGTACGAAGCGATCATCAAGGGGCGGCAAGCGTTCCTTGGCGGGATGCGGTATGAGTACGGTCCCCGTCATTCTCCACCGAAGCGCATCGACGGCGCTGTAGCTCGTCTTGAAGCGTTGCTCGAATACGCCGACGACATCGACGAAGAATCGTTGGAGAACGAGGTCCACGACATCGCACGCGAGTTCGACGCCGCAGACTTGAAGGACATCGCACGCAAATTCGGCGTGAAGCGTGGGCTTGCGACGAAGATGATTGCGCTCGAAAAGATTCTCGAAAAGGTGTGTGCGGGAAAGGATGATGAGTGATGGGATTATTCGGCTCGGCAAAGGCTAAAGTGTTAGGTGCGGTGAAGTCACTATTCGGCACTCCGAACAAGTCGATCAACAAGCCGTTCCGCGACAACGAGAAAGCTGGCGTTGAAGTCGCTGGCCAATCCGCGCGCCGCAAGAAGACGCTCGAAAGTCGCGTCGAGCAAGGTCTGTCGTCCGAAGTCTACAAGAACAAGAAGGACGTTGACCTCGGCGACTCACCGTACCAAAAGGATTTCCTCGACGGATACCCACTCAGTCGCTTCGCATCGTCGAACGTCTACGCCGTCGTCTATGATCGAACGCAGAGCCATCTCTACGTGCAATACATGGGTGGACGCGGCAAGAACCGCGGCGGCCCTGGCCGATGGTATCAGTATCGACAAGTGGAAATCTCGGAAGCGAAGGTGATGTACAACGCGGCAAGCAAGGGTGTGAAAGTGTGGGACATGCTTCGCGTGCGTGGAAGCCAAACTGCGCATCAGAAACCTTACACCAAGAATATTTCACCACCCGGATATCTCCCGCTCGGTCGCAAGCGAAGCAACGTGTTGCAATCGCCGTGATAAGAATAAACACTTACCGTCGCAAGTTGCGACGATAAGAAGAAGCAAGTAGGTAAACCTACCGATAATGGTGAAGGAGCTTCACCATTAGGAGACACGTAGGGGACACGGCGAAAAACGAACTTTCAATCTGTATTGATACTTCTGAAATTATCTGACTTTCAAAATTTCGTGAAAACATTCTTGACATTGACTTTTGCTACTGGTAGTAATTAGAGGAATGATAATCTTTTGGAGCGCTTGCGGTGGAATTCGCAAAGCGTGACCGGGGCTTAACAACTGGGATTGATCCCCTAGTTGGTTAGGATTGTGGTAGCCCTGAACTAACATCTTTCCGACTTGGCTCTTTTTCAGGGAGCGCTTTGCGGATTTCTCCGTACCAGCGCTCCTTTTTCGTTAAGAGCCGTATGTCGTCAACCGCTTTACATCCTGTCGTAGACAATCTCATCAACAGCGGAAAATATGCGCTAAGACCAAGGGTTGAGATTTTCACCGAGCACGAATTACGCAATTCCAAGGGTGAAGTGATTCGCAAGGTGACGCGCGACGATCTCGAAAAGACGGCCAAGGTCTGCAATGCCAAAGCCGGGAACGGGGCGTTGAGTCCAATTGGTCCTGGCCACACATTCGATGACATCTACGACAACAAAGGTCAGTTGGTCCGCAAGTTCCCCGAAGAGGATCAACCGACGCCGCTCGGTTATCTCTATCGCTACGCGGTCGCGTTGAATCCGCACACCGGAAAATATTCGCTCTACGTCGATGAGTACATTCAAAAAGTCGTGCGCGATCCGAAGACAGGGCAGATGGTCGATGGATTGCAATACGCAGCTTCCTTTCCACGACGTTCCTCTGAGATTTATCACGACGAGCATTGGATCGATTGGGTAGCGATGCTTCGTCGCGCTCCGCGGCTTGATTTGTCGCTGGAAACCTACGCGAAGTCGCATCCTGATCGAACCATTTACGCCAAGAATAAGAAACCTGTTTTTGAGATGGCGCGACACAAATTCCGTTATTCCTACGAAACCGGAGAATCCGACATGGACCCAACTGTGCCGCCGAGCGCGGAACCGAATGGTGCGACTGGTGCTACCGGCGCGACTGGTGCTACCGGCGAAACAGGGGCTACGGGAGCAACTGGCGAGACTGGTGCTACTGGTGGCGATGCCGAACAACTTCCCCCCGAACATCAGCAAGCCGCCGAGCATTACGCTCGGCACGCATTCGGCATGCACCACACAGTCGCAAAGAAACTCATGCAACACTTGCACGGCAAGTACGCTGCGGAGTGCGGGCTTGGCCAAGACATGAACACCGAGTACGCGATGCCATCTGGCACGAACGCCGGCCCCGCGCCAACCGTTGCCGCAACGTCGGTTGCTCCTTCCACTCCACCGTCCGCCACTCCACCGGAGCATGCAAAAATGCAACACGATCAAGCCAATATCGAGAAGGCTCGTTACGCCAAAGACCTCGCTGATATGCGGGCGCAAGTTGGCGCTCTGGCTGCCGAAGCTGCGGCTGCCAAGCAAGCCGAGTTGCATACTCGCTATGAACGCGAGTTGATGCAAATGGTCTACGAAGGCTACGAAATCGATACGCCAAAAGAACTCGAATTCTGCACGAGCCGCAAGTACGGCAAGCAGCAATTTGACGACCATATCAGCATCCTTCGCCGCATGCCGCACGCGCCGGTCAGTTCGTCGGCCCCGATTGACCCGGAAATTCATCTTCTTCGCCGATCGGTTGGTGCTCCGGTCGATCCGGAAGAGAAGCACGCTCGCGACTTCGACAAGATTCAGCGATACATGCGCCGGAACGGTTGCAGTTACGAAGAAGCCACGCAGAAGTACGACAAGCAATCCGCGTAAACCGCGTCTCTGTGTGAATTCGGAACGAGGTGAAATATGGCATTCAGTGCATTGGTAAGCGGTTCGCCGGTTATGAAAGCCTATCAAGGGGCAGTCGGCAATACGATCGCTGGCAATCTGTCCATTGGCGGCACATTGGCGGTTACTGGCGCGGTAACTTTGACGGCTTCTGGCCCGGTCATTACGGCTCCGGTCATTACGACTGGATTGACCGCATCCGGTTCGGCGGCGAATGATTTTTCCGCATCGACAGGGACATTCCTTACCTCCACTGGACTCAACACTATCGGCGGCAAGATGGCCCAAAAGGTCATTGCAACGCCAGTAGCGGCCGCCGGTGCGGGGGCTGGTGCAGGTAGTGCGGCGGCGCTTGGTTCAGGAAACATCCTGACGATCAGCAGCGACGGAGCAACCAAGGGCGTCATTCTAGTTACCGGCGTGGCTGGCGATGTCGTTTACATCTTGAACACCTCGGCAACGGCGGCAAACTTGTTCCCGGCGACTGGCGGAACGATCAACGGCGGCGGCGCAAATGTTGGTTGTGCGATTGCTGCCAGCAAGGGCGTCATTTGTGTTTGCACGGCGGCTAATACGTGGACTGTTTTCGACTTCGCGGCGCACGCTGGGGCATCGGCTTAATCAAAAGGGAACACCATGAATCTCAATCCGTTTGGATTTCTCAATTTTGGCAGGACTACCGCCAGCTTCGGTACTGTGTACACGCTGCTCATTCCGCCATTGTCGATCAGCACGTTGACGCTGATTGATTTCTTGCAATTCACTATTTCGACCACGGCGCATACGCTCACGATCATGCGCCCGTTGAGTTCGCAGCAAGTGACTGGCCAAAGTCATCGGTGCTCTGCTTACTTGACGGCACTTGCTGCCGACACGCAAGCGGTCATCAACATCAATCAAGACCCTGGCGTGTTCACCGCGTATACGTTCAACGGCAGTTCCGCGCCGAAGACGGCAAACAACGTTATCGCTGCGAGCGATTACGTTGCGTTCCAATACCCCGATGGTACTTGGGGGCTCGACACGGTTGCCAGCGTTTCGACGTTGGCCGTTACGCTAACCAACAATCTTTCGACGGGTGGATTGGCAGCGGCCGCTCCGTTGTGGTTCTTCGGCATCTCGACTGATACGAACCCGGCGGATGGAAAAGCCCATGCTCCATTCACCCTCCCCGCGTCAACCATCGCTAATTTCGGCGACGAAGGCAAGCCGTTCTTCTCTGCATTCAAGGCCGGCGAACCGCTTCTCATTTACGTCAACAACGCGACGGCGGCTTCGGTTTTGGAACGTGCGTCGGCCATATATGTCAACCGTGGTGGCCCTTACCAGAGCTAACGCGAGTGTTTTTCGAGGTACGCAATAGCGTTTTTGAGGGTTTGGATATTATCACCGAGTTTGCCGATGCCTTGGTTGCAATTGCAGCACAAAAGACCGCGAACCTTTCCGGTTTCGTGACAATGGTCTACGGCCATATCTCGAATTTCGCCGTTATGTTTGTCGTGTCTCTTGGCTGTTTCTGGCTTACCACAAATCGCACAAAGACCATTTTGCGAGTGCAGCATGATGTCGTAATCGGCGATTGTCATTCCGTAGAGTTTCCTAAGCCGTGTTTTTCGGCTTTTGTGATGTATTTTTATTCTTCCGTATGGGCAATTCCTCTTGGTTTCTTCTTGTTTTCGTTGTCTGAATCTTTCACATGCTCGGCAGCGGAGTTTTTTGCCAAAAGTAGCCGTTGGCATGTCTCCAAAATCTGCAATCGGTTTTGTGAGATTGCATTTGGTGCAGGTCATCTCGTTGAACGGACATTGGTTAGGTTGATTCTTGGCAACCTTATATCTTTCTTGCCGTTCCTTGGAGACGCAATATTTGCAAACGATTCTTCGGCCATCTGTGCAGTATTTGTTTTTGTGAAAAAGACTTATGTCTCTTTCCATCATGCAGTGAGTGCATTGCTTTGTTTGGTATTCAAAATCAGTTATGGACATGATCGCTCCATTGCCGGACGGTTTGCCCTGTAACTTGTTTTATGTTTTGCAAGGAGAACTTAAATGGCAAGAGGAAGTTTTGTGGCTGGGGGGGACGTGCTCCCAAGTCGTTTCGTCAAACTTTCTGCGGTCGCTGGGGCGACCGGCAAGGTTCTTCAAGCGGGTGCGACGGATAACGTCTATGGCGTTTCTGGTCAAGGCACTCGCAACGCACCGTATGACGGTCTCGATGACGGTTTGCATGCGAAGGCAGGCGAGAACTGCCGCGTTTACACCTCCGCCGATCCCGCCGATGAGCCTTATGTCGAGGTCGATGGCGCGTATCCGCAAGGGACGCTGCTCAAGCCATCCACGAATGGCATCGGCACCTCGACTGTGACGAATCTCGACATCGCCGGGGCGATCATGTTGGAAGCGTCAACGGCTGCTGGGCAATTAATCAAGTGCAGCATCCGAGCACCGTACAACCTTAGCACGTAAGTTCCGGCAAGGCTTCAACTAAGGAACATTAAGAGGAATTTGCAATGGCTCAGCTCCGATATCCAGGGTCTAGCAATGTTTTGCCGGCAGCCAGCGGGCAAATCATCGAATACATTCGGAAACCGAAAGAGTTTCCGTTGAACAAGTACGTGCAATACGTCGAGACGCCGACGACCAACGGCGCCTACGCTTACGTTGACCCGGATCAGCCGGTTCGCATCGTCAATGAAGCGGAGTTCGCGTTCGAGGACGGCGACGCGCGACCGGAAGGCAACTCCAACCAGATCAGTTACAAGTGGATTCCTTTCCGCACGTTCCGCCGCTCGTACCCGTTCAAACTCGGCGATCAAGCCGTCGAGCTGCACAAGAAGTACAGCGACATGGATCTTGTCGCCATGAACGCCGCGTCCGTGGCGTCTCAGGCCATGACGAACCGCACAAACCGCATCATCACGATGGGTCAAACGGCTTCCAATTGGGGGAGCAACACGGCGGACGCGAATATCATCAACGGCGGATATGGTAACTGGCGCAACGCTTCGGCGGATCAAGGAAGCCCGAACTTCCTCGCAATCAAACGATCCATCGGCAATGCGTGCAAGGTGATTCGCCTGGCCACGAACGGCATGGTGAAGCGCAAGGATTTGAAGTTGGTATTGTCGCTCGGCCTCGCCGAGATCATGGCCGACACTGACGAAATCTTCAACTACATCAAGTACGGCCCGTTCTCCCAGGGTTCGCAGCGCGGTGATGATCGGGACATGGACGAAGATGGTGGCTTGCCGCCGAAACTCTACGGCGTCGAAGTCTGCATCGAAGATTCGCCGATGGTGAACATCTACCCGAACAGCACTGGCACTGCGGCGTCGATTGCGACCGGCAACCGTCTGTTCGTCAAGAACGACACCACCGCGATGCTGGTGAGCCGAGTCGGTGGCATCGAAGCTCCGAACGGCCCATCGTTCACGACGCTGCAATGTTACTTCTACGGGCCGCCGATGCAGGTTCAGCAGTTCCCCGACAAGCGCAATGAGCGCATCGAAGGGTTCGTCACCGAGAACTTCTTTGAAATTCTCGCGGCCCCGGCCAGCGGTTTCCTATTCACTGGTATTTCCTAGTTCCCGATCTTTTTTCAGGGAGATAGTTCGTGGCAAAGCATCGAAACAATGGCGACAAGTTTGGCGATATCGATGACACGCCGGTAACGGACAGTGGTGGGTTCGCTCATATCCCTATGCCGCCACAATCGGTAATCGATCAGGAAGCCGAATCGTTGCCGCAAGTCGAACCGGAAGAGTTGTTGACGCGACCTCCGCAAATGAAGCATTCGCGTGAGACACGATCCGCGGGGCGTTCGATGAAACAGATCATCGACCAATTCATTGCGGATATCAGCGGGCATCCCGATTGCAATTTGCTTGGCAGTGCGTTCGGCGGGCGACCGGCAAAGGCGGTTGAGTTCTCGAACACGCCGGTAACGAATCAGCATATGGTCGAACTTCGCTTCGTTTGGCGCGATGCGGTGCAGCAACAAGCGATCGTCGATGAATCGGCCCCGTCAGCGTTTGCTCCTGGCGGGCGCTACTACGATTTGATCCCGAAGCGTGGCGAGCGCGAAGTAGTTGAAGAGACGACGCCTCAAGGGACGCCGGCGTGGGATAACCTCGTGCGGAAACGTGAAACGGCCAACGTATGACGATGACGATTAACTCAGGTCTGAACTATTACTGCACCCCTGTGCAGTTTACTCAGATAATGGACTATCGTACCTTTGCCCAACTAGCGGTCGATAACGACATTCCACTTGGATCGGCATCCGATCTTCAAGGGAGCGCCATTCTCACCACGAAGTTGCGAATCGCCGCGGGCTACATCGAAATGGCAGTCACGGTTGGCGCTCGCTACGACAAAGCAGACTTGGCATGGCTCGTAACGGCTCCAATCAGCAATAGCGGCTACGCTCTGATTGATTTGAATGCTTCGTTGGCCGCAGCGGAAATGTTTGGCAGGCGATTCGAGGCGATGCCTGAATATATCGCCAAGAAAATCGAGGGAGCCTTCGCTATTCTTCATGCTCTTGAGCAAGGATCAGCGATTTTTGGCTTTATGGAATCGCAGCAAGCTGGGCTTGTTTCGGACTACAAAGAAACGCCGCAGGATGTTGAGAATCGTAATCTCCCAAGCTATGTCGCGCGGAGATGCTTTGGGCGTCGATCAAACCGACTTCTGCCGTAGGAGATTTATCAATGGCTCAACAATTCGCTACAGGCTCGGTTCACGTCTTTCTTGCGCCGCCGAATCGAAGTCAGCAGAAAAATACTCCGGTGTATTTCGGCACATGCGAATCCATGCCCCAGGATCAGCGCCAGCCTGAATACGAAATGCTGTGGAACGATATCAGCGGTTCAAAAGTCCCTCTCGACCTCGCATGGGAAGGTGAATCGGCGCAAATCTCGCTCACAATGACGCGAGTCGATCAAGTCGTTGTCGAATATTTGCAAGCTCATCCGAACACGCCAACGGCGACCCCCGGAAGCTGGGCTTTCGAGGATGTCGGTTCGATGATGGGATTGGAAGGATTGGCGTGGGAATGCTGGCTGGTCTACACGTTCGGATCGGCGATTGCCGGAAAACTGACTTATACTGGCGCAGGACTTCGCCCAGGCCGTCATTATACGCAATGCGTCTTGTGGTCTCCTCAAAGTGAAGAGACTGGGACCAAACCGACGAAGCAACATTTCATGTTGTTTGCGTGGCCGAAACCTAATTTCGGTACGAAGAGATTCGTGTTATACGACTACGACATGACCGGCATCTCATCAAACCTTATCACATAAGGCGTTTATGGACGATATTTTCGAGCCAACTGCGCGATCGATCTACAAGTATAACAACGGCGTCAAAGTCGTTGCTGCCGATCCGTTGGTACTGCGCGGCATATTGACGGTCAAGGCGTTGGAACACGGCAAGACGCTGCAAGCCTGGATCGACGCCGGCAACAAGATCGACATCGGCAACGCTTCGGAAATCGAAGTGAGCGAAGCATGGTCCGCGTTGATGACGTTGGCCGATATTTCCTTGGAAGCGTTCTCGCTGGTCAAGTTCGATGAGGCGACTGGCGAAGGCGCGGACACGGCGCATGCGTTGGGCGTCCTGAATCATTTTCACGTTTGGTGCGAAAAAAAAAATCGGCAACACGCCTCGCCACCGATCTCCATTCCGCGTTCGGAATCCACATCGGAAACCCCGCCGATTACCACTACGTCGTCGGTCTCGCTCTCAACCTGCCGCGCATATACAGCCGAAACGCTCTTACCGTCGCCATAGGAACATCAGTGGCGAACGGAACCAAGGACGTTCCGGCTTCGTTGTTTGACGGCATTACGGATAGCGAGCAAGAGGCGGCTGAGTTGGCGTTCCGCGTCAACGTGGAACGGCATAAAGCGATCTTCGCGGCGCGAGCCAAGCAAGGATTGCAAGCGATATTGGGTGGCCGGTGACATGGCGAGCGATTTTGAAAAATGGTTTGGAGGCAGCAAAATCGTAGATGAAAGCGGTGCGCCTAAAGCCGTCTATCATGCAACGACAAAGCGTTTCGGTGAATTTGATGCGAGCAAAGGCCAGTCCGTCACTGACAAACTTGGTTCTTGGTTTGCCAATGATATCGCCTTGGCTAATGCCAGAATGCAAGGAACCAAAGGTGATGAACCTTATCCACCTGGTAGTTCGATTCACCGTGCGTATTTGAAAATTCAAAAACCATTGGAAGTCGATACAAGAGAAGGTCTTGATAAGCATATCGCTGTCAACATGGTGTTGCCGCAATACGTTCTTGAAAAGCATACGCCGTTGCTTCGAGAATTCTTTCGTCTCAACCGTCCGTTAATCAAGAAATATCTTGCCGATTACCAACTTCCGAACGCTGATGGCGCGAAGGCCCGCACGACCATAAACCAAATCCTATTGGGAACATCAAGTTTTTCGGACAGCGACAAAAACGAAATCGCCGAACACGCTCGCAAAGCAATTACGCAATATGATGGCGTTGTCGTCAAGGACGATCGAGGATTTGGCACTTCGTATGTGGCATTTCATAACGAGCAAATTAAATCTGTACTTGATCCTGTCGCAGTCCGGTCAAAATCTGAAGTTGCCGCGCTCAAAGCATTGCTCACAGCCGACGCACCAAAAGGCGGCATCGGTCGGATCGCCAACGCACCGAGCGATGGGATCGGCATTGCGAAGTCGCTGGGAAACTTGAATCTGCCAGTCGGCCAAGAGGTGATCGCACAGCCATCGAGAGAATCGTTGGCGTCGATGATTGGAACCTCGCCCAAGGCGAAAGTTGATGAGTATGGCATCCCCAAAGTAATGTATCACGGTACGTCGGAAAAATTCAGCAAATTTAGCCTTGATAAAGTTGGTGGACACACCAAAAACAAAGCATCATTCGGTTTTTGGTTTACTCCTTCGGAGAAAATAGCCAGTGCGCTTGCTACAGGGCCAAATGCCAACGTCATGAAGGCTCACCTTAATATCAAGAACCCATTTCACATGGACGTGAAAAACATGCCGAATGATTCTGATTCTGCAATGAAGTTACGCACTGATTTGATTGAACGTGGTCATGATGGCGTTATTGTCAATTCAGAGCACAGTGAAGTTCCGCAGATAGTTGCTTTTCATCCGCACCAAATTAACATCTTGTCTGAAAAGGAAGAAGTCGCAGCGATTGCGAGTCAACCGAGTTCATTAAGCGGGTTGAAATTGCCGGATATTCCAAAGGACCACATTCGTTTTTGGCACGGCGGGAACGCGGAGAATAAAGGCAATAGGTGGTTTACCGAGAACCGATCATACGCCGAAGGATACAGATCAATCGCATCACCGCCAACGTCCGTCAAGTCGATGATGGGCGTTCCATCGCCGGCGCCATCGGTGACGAGTCTCGGCCAACTCAAAGCTGGCGAAGTAGGGCCCAACGGCGAGATCGCACATGGGGACGGCAGCGACGATTTCTCGCTGGCGCCGCCTACCATGCCAACTATGATTGCGAATGCGCCAACCGGACTTGGCCCGATGCCTGGTGCGCCGCAAGGGCAAGCAGGCGGATCAACGATGCCTGGTGGAATGACTCCGCCGGCAGCTAATCCTGTTGCAACGATACCGCCAGTTGGGGTGGCAACGCCTGCAAACCCGCAGAATGTGGCAAATCCGAGCGGAAGTCCAAGCAAACCGAAAAGGATTGCGGCATCGCCTAACATGAAGGCTATGTGGCAAGTCCTCGGCATGACAAGGGAAGCGTTTAGCGTCGGAGGTTATCATCCGCCCCTGGATGGAGATCGTGAAAGTTCGCGTGAAAAACCAGGCATGGGCGGTCTTGCCGGTATATTGAGTGGAGGCAGCGGAAGTGCAAGTTCTTTGGCTCAAATACTTGAGAACGATGGTGGTGGCGGAGGCGGAGGCGGTGGTGGCGGCGGAACTGCAAACAACGATGAACTTATAGAAGTTATCAAAGATTTGACGGAAATGATAAAGAAGCTGATTGAGTCGGGAAAGAGCAAAGATATCGGTCCTGACCAATACCTTGCCGATCAAGCCAGCAAGAAAGCCGAAAAAGTAGCCAACGCTCCGACCAGCTTGTTCAATAACGCAGAACAGAGTTATGCTGCGTTGCAGAATATAGCCCAACAAACAATTGCACGGTTCGTGAGATAAGACATGGAACTGATTACTTATCGTGGTTTACAACTCAACATCATCCAATCACTCGGATGGGAGCGTGAGCCTTTATTCGATCCTAGCAACACGACCTACGAATGCACGCGCGTTCGCGGATCGGTTATCGTCACCTACAACCCTGGCGCAATCTCTTATCAAAGCCGACCGAATACCCCATCTACGGTTCCACCTGCGCAAACACCTGGAAAGATGCCAGTTGAAACAGATGTTGAGATTCGCCGATTCTTGGAACAACCGCGAGGATTGTTGACGGTTGAATCTTCCGGGAAAACATGGCTTACTTCTCCGCGAGGTGGAATGAAATGCGACGTTCGTAATGGTCCGTTCACGAAGGTAAACTCTGTTCAAAAAATTCCTGGTGAGCGTCTTTGGCAAATCCATCTTGAATTTGAGACGTATATCAACGATTTTCCAAATAGCATAGAGTTCACATCTTTGCCAGGTCAGCCATATCCTGCGCTATTCGTAAGCAATCGATGGTATGCAGCAGACGAGACGAATTGGCAGCATTTAAGAACACGAATTATCCAAGGAGTTTGCACCGTCAGAGGCGACGTATTGCAAGACAATCCTGTTGCAACTCAAAGATATATTGACACATTCCGTTTTGCTTTTTGTGCGTTTCCGGTTCCAGACGGTTTTCAAAGAGAAAATGTCAAAGTTACGGTAACCCCAGACGGAAATTCGGCACATTACACGGTTATTGACACCGAGCAGATATGGAATAAATCAGCCAGATGCCCGGCGGTGCGAATTGAAGTTGCCGATACCAATGCAGTTTCCGAGGGAACCGCATTGAGAGCATTGATGCAGTCTGGCGGATTGGCGCGTGCCGTAGTCGATGCGGCAGCCGTTACGGCGTATGGTGGCGCCGCCGTGTTCGGATTAGGTATTAGGCCCGGTCGAGCCTTGAAAGCAATTGTTGGTGTAGGTCTTAATGCGGCAAGGGATTTGGCAGCAGCAGCAATAGGAAATCTTCCAAAGGCATACAAGACAACCGTTGTTCGATGCTGGGGGAATCAAAGAACATCTAGACAAGATTTGCTAAGATATGCTATGGCTGTTGGTACTACGCGGATGGGTTTGAGCAATCCAATTACCGCTATGATTGCTTCAAAAGAAATGATAATAAGTCAGGATTCAAGCAATTTCGTCCAGGTAATGTACACTGTCAATTGGGGTCTTGACGTTCAAGCTGGTGCTCTGGGCGGACCTGTTGCTGTTGGTTTTGCTGGTGCTTATTTTCTTAATACCAATATGGGTGCTGGCCAAGTATTCAATGACACTTGGAACAACTCTATTTTTGCGAGTACGACGACAAATACCACCGATCCTGTCCCTGTCTCGCACACGCAAGAAGTGCTGCCAAATCAAAATCCTCAATTTCCTGCTGATAGCGGAACACGAGGGACAGCATCGCGTTTACCTAGTTCAGTGTCTTTGCAGACGCTTGTTACGCAATCATTAGAAGGATTTGACCAAGTTCCACCCCAACCGTAGTGAGGTAGGTATGACACAAACTTTTACAGGATATTCGACTTACGAGACTTTTATCGCAACGCGAACCCACGTTCATTCCAATGGGCTTGCGATGATGCCTACGGCTGGACCTTATCCGCAAGTTGCATCAGTTGTCGCATTGCATGGAGGCATGTGTTACGAGTCTATTGCTTGTTTAGCTACGCGAAAAGGTGAACCCCCGTCAGTTCCGTCGCCACAAACGCGGAATCAGAATCGCGTTTATTTGCGGGGAGGAAGATTCGGAGATTTCCCTGTTTCAAACATGGCTGGAATCAACACATATACGGTAGGGGTATGGTTTCTATTTGGCATTCTTGCGCCGGAGGGACTTGCGTCTGATTTCTATTTGGGCAATTTGCCGTTCCCTGGCATCGACCAAAACGAATTTATTTCGAGTTCTTATTTCAACTACATGCTGGTCAATCAAGGACCAACGCAATCAATTATTCCTGTGCCGACCCAGCCACCAGAGTTGCAAAACATCATGGATGGATCAAGTCGTAAATAGCAAAATCAAGTACAGGACGACAAAGACCAAAATAAAAGAGAAGACGCAACCAAGGTAAATGGCCATTATTGCCCAGGTGAAGTAAATGACTCGTTTGGTCGATTTGCGGATCAGTTTCTTGATAGAGGCAGGAAGTTTTCCATTTTCGTCGTTACGCATGATGCACCTGAGTTGAAGGATGGGGCGATACAGACATTGTTGCCAAACGCCCGCGAAAATTTCAAGTTGACAAGTTGATTTGCGAAAGCAAGTCGTTTATGATAACTCTCAATCTGTTTTGAGAGTCCAGAACCGAATGAAATCCACGGAGTAGGCGGCAATGGCAATCACGATAAGCACGGTTTTCACCGACGTAGGAAAAATTTTTGCCGCCTTTGCCAACATCAATGGCTTCTGCGGCGATCAAGCCCCCACCGGCTCATCGAAATGGGGATCGAACGGTCCCGTGTCGAAAAACACCGGGACGATGGTAAGCGATATTTTGACCCGCATGCAAGGTTCAGGTCTGACTTCGCAAATCGCGTTCAACAATTGGCAAACGACGCTATCCGCAATCGATTCGACGCTGCAAACGCAGAAGTCCGTGCTTGCAGCCCTGGCCGCACAAATCATTATTACGCGGGTGAACAACGATGTTGCCCAGCAGTCACCTGCATCGCTCCGCCAAGCGATGATCGAGTTGATCCGGCAGATGCAAGTCGCTGTCGATAGCGTGAAAGCCTGCACGGTGAGCGCCACGACGACGGCCGGAAGCGGCAACACAGGCACTGCGACGGTGTACGCCTCGGTGGTCGATAAGAACGGCCTTGTCCTCGAAAACGTCTTGCCTGAGACGTTGATCCTGAAATGTACGCAAGATCAAAATAGCGGGGGAACGGCCGGAAGCGAAACCGTGTCGCTCATATCTCCTTCGGCATCGCCGAGCAGCCTTTCCTATCTCTGGCCGGATGGTTCCGGTCTCAGCTCGACGACGACGGTCGTCGATTATACGAAGGGATACGGATCGGGTGGCAACCTGATCGGCGGCGGCGCTTCGACGATTGGTGCGTTCAAGGCATGGACGAGCGCAGTTCCGAACGGATGGGTTGTTGACGTTGACAGCGTGAATGTCGCAGATGGAACGAGTACCGCGTATGGTGGCTTGGCGCATTGCTTGAAGTTTATCGGGAACACTGGTGGCTCGAACCTGCAAACGGCCGTTTATCAGAACTTTGCAAACGGCGGCATTTCGGGAGGATCGACGTTAACGTTGACACCGAACACGGTCTATCATTTCCGAGCTATGGTCAAGGCAGACGTTGTTCCGGCTGCGGGCGTCGTGTCGTTCTCTATGGTGGACGGATCGGGATCAGTCATCAACGACAACGCGAGTGTGGCGAACACGATTTCGACGACTGTTTCTGGATACGGCGGCACAACCTACCAAACGGTAACGGGAAGTTTTCGCACGCCGACTATCATGCCAACGAATGTGCGTCTTCGCATCAAGGCGACGACGCCGATCACGACGAGTAGCAACGTCTTCATTGACGGCGTGGCATTATCCCAGCCATCCACGAACGGATACGGCGGCCTGTATGCAGGCGGCCCGTATTTGAGCGTGTTCCGTGGCGCGACAGATTTGGTGAATTACTACTCGCCGACGATTGGCGATTATTGGTCGATTGCGATTGCGAATGATTGGGCGTCGTCCTCGCCAACGCCGCTTTCGTTCCAAACGATGTTCGATCAACTATTCGGAATGAAATCGCTTGGCTTGATTTTGCCGAGCAACAGTTCACCGACCCAAGCAGCAACATTAATTGCCTGATCCATAACCTAACCAAAGGAGTTTTCCAATGAATCCTGAACCCGTAACGCCGTTCAACAAACCGGATGTCAAACACACTGTCGAACCAAGCAAGGCCAAAGCCGAGCCGCCGTTCGTTGGCGACATCATTTGCATCGATGAAACGTGCATCACGTTATCGTGCGCGAATGGGGCACATCACACCAGGACGGTCACGCCGGACACTAAGGTAACGCTTGCAGGCAAATCCGCAGCGTTGGCCGATTTGCGCCCAGGTTGTTGCGTCGAAGTCGTCGGCGATCCGGTCACGTCCATCAAAAAGGAATAACCCATGCGAACATACCGAGTACGAGTCTTTATCGAGAGTGCGGATAAAGGCCCTGACCAGCATTCCGAAGTGCATCTTGGCAACGTCAATGCTAATAGCCCCGAAGAAGTGCTTGCGTCTCTTTTGAAAAAGGAAGCTATCGATGGCGACAAGCTCAAGGGTAGCGTTGACAAGCCTGCCGGTAATCCTGCAAGAAGTTGAATTCCAATTGCAGACGTACCAATCGGCGATTACCGCCGATTCAGTCGTGGGGGACGTGTCGAACATCTATTGGGTGTTCAAAGGCGATGAGCCGCCGCCAGCCACAACAGGCCAACGCGACATCTTGTTTGCGTTGCACAAAGACAAACTCGTAAACGTCGAAGGGGACGGAAGATTTGCGATGATGTTCTCTGGCTTCGATGTTTACCTTCGTTCGTCTTATGCCGTCGATCCGCGATCAACTCGTAAACAATGGTTCATCGACAACCGTCTCAGGGTTGATGCGCTGATGGACGCGCTAATGGGATTCTTTCCGACCGATCAAAACGGGTTTGCTCTTACGATTGAAGGTTTGGTTCTTGACGAGAACGCTTCCCCGGAAAAAGAGCGTGACTCGAAGACGTGGGGTATTACGGTTGGAACATACGTTTTCCATTATCAGCCGAATATTGACCCTTTCATAATCGGGTAACGAGCAATGTTTTCATACGCGGGAGTTTGGCTTGGTGAGACGAAGGAAGAAGGAGCGGAATTGGCGGCATGGATTGAATCTGCCATCAAGCCAAGCCGGATTTTCCCATTGGCGTACCATGCTTCGTATGGGGAAATGTCGAATGGCCCATTACTTAATCCAACGCCTGAAGAACCTCGCCCAATCAGAACCGATACGCTGTTTTGGCCTTGGGGAGCGAGCCGATTCGCTCGAGCGCACTTTGTCGCATCGGGAAAGCAAGTCGAATTGATTCGCAAGGAAGTATTTCTCAATAATACTCAGATCGTGGAAAACTTTGCTTTTGACGACGGCGATAACTCAATCCAGGCCGAAATGTGGATGCTTCCTTGCATCCCCTTATCGAAGGCGGTGTCTGGACTTGAGATGTACTTGGTCACGCTGGTTGATGAGCGTTATTTTTGGTGGGGAGAATCCATTGACTTGACGGTTAGTGTAGACGCAACGACGTGGGATTATCTATACACCACTATCAGCAATGTCATCGGCTATATTGATGTTGATCCTATCCCTACGGAGTATGGAACTCCTACTTTGGAGTATCAGGCATCGTCCCGGTTATTGCCGCCTGTTCTTGATGCGATTGCGTTCAGTGTTCAGCAAAGGATCGTAAGGGACTTTGACGGCACGATCAAGGCACAAAACGCAGCAACCGCGTTGGCAGCGGTGACGGCCAATCGAATCGGATATGTGCCGTATGCGGGTGGATGTTTCGACTTGAATCCGAGGAAATAGTGAACGATCTTGCAGCACTTGTTCCTGAGACAATCAATGTTGCGTTTCGCACACGCGGCCTTGGTTCTCCTACGTCTGGATTCATGACCATATCCGTCAATCTTGCAGACCTTGCAATAACTCAATTCGGCAGCATTGCAGGCTCTCCGTGGTCACGACTATTCCATCGTTATGAGATGGCTACCTATTCGGGCGGAGCGGACCCAACTAATCTCACAGCCCTCACCGATCTTGCAACGCAATTCGCAACGGATTGGTACAAGTGGCAATTGGCTAGTCATAGCCAATATTTCGTCGGTTCAATCGAATGGGTTCCCGAAGGCTTGCACGATATCGAAGTCGAGCAATCGTTTGGCAATATCACGACATTCGTGAAGCGAGGAGTGTTCAATCCAACGGAAGATTTGATTTATCCGTCCGTTGCCGTTGCCGTTGCAGGTTCCGATAGCTACAACCTCGGCCTGACCCTCACGACAATCACCGCCAAATCCGGTACGCTCGCCGGGACCGGCACGGTGATGCTCTACACGATTTCCATCGATAACCTCGGCAACCGCAACTTCATCAGTACGGGGATTCCCTCGCAGGTATGGAATGAATGCGGTGAAATAGCAGTCGGAAGATTAGTTGATATTACCTATGAGAAAAAGACACAAACGCCTCTTGTTTTGGATCGATGCGACTTTACCGATCCTATATTCGGCACGACGCCTTGCGGGTTATGCGAATCTGTGCAAGATACTTATTGTGTTGCATTTCCAGGATTGGTTAATGTTCCAGGAATATTTGATTGCCCAATATTAGCGAATGAAATTACATTAACCAGAGTTGGCACGACATGCTATTGGACAGGAACAGTAAACAGCATAGTTGGTTCTTCTTTGCTTACAGCTACAGCAGGGATGGCAATCAATATAGATGGGATAGTTCTCGGCTTAAGCATATCTGGGACTATCGGAGGTGCTCCATTTACCAGGGCAGCAACGGCATCTTATTTAGGCGTTTCTGCTGGATGGGATTGTAATAGCAGTTTAACTATGAGCATAAGTGAAGTAGCGATACCTGATCTTACGCTCTGTTCCAATTGGCCGTCAACCGTCACTCTCCATCCGGGACCGTGCTCAACACCTCCACCATGCGCCGTCACCGTTTCATTCAGCGATGCGGATCTTGCTATAGACGCAACAACCTTGACAATTGCTGGTACAGGCTTCTCCACGACTCCTGCGAACAACACCGTTACGCTCAACATGTCCGCTGTCGGCGCCGTCACCGCAGCAACGTCCACTGCACTGACGGTCACGTTCACCACGTCGCCAACGGGTACGGGTGCATTGACTGCCATCGTTGCCATACCTGGATGTGATAGCGGATCAGCGGTGCAAGTAGCGAATGTTACAAATTCAGGCGTCGGGTGTTCTACGGCCATAGATCAAACTATGGGCGATATCGTAACGACCGATCTGGCAATTGGTCAGAACAAATGGTATCGTTACCCAGTTGATGCACTCACTCTTTATCAAGTATCTCTGACGAACAATAATGGAAATCCTCTCAAAAACTCTTTAACGGTTTATCAAGGTGAAACATGCGGTGGCTCAACGTTGTTTATTGACACGTTTGCCCCTGGTTGTCAAGATGCCACTACCGGGATTACTGGGGTTGGACAAAAGTATCTGTTTATCTCTGCAAATGGGGCTGATATTCTACAGAATGTGACGTTCTCCGTGACGACAGGATCATGCCCATGATCGAGCGTCTACCATTGACTGTGCTGTGCAAGTCGTATCGCTACGACGGCAAGATGCACGGATGCGCGAAGCACGGCGAGTGCCATTCGACGGAGTACATGCAGGGATGCGTGGACTTCGATGCGGTTGCGCGAGCCGGTAGCAAGCCCTTGCCAGCGAAAGCAATTACGCCGCGCATTGTAGTGGTGAAGCCTGCGTCCGTTGGCGAGTACCAAGAGTGCGGTGGCTGCAAGAAAAAGGCAATACAATGACCGGACGCATCCTCGCTGACATCGCATGGTTCGCCTACATGTGCGCGGCAGCGCTTGCACTGGCGGCAATCGCTATTGCGGAAGGCGTGACCGATACGACGGGGCGGCGGGATGATGGGAAAAGCTGGAACTGAGGCCGAAATGGAAACAGCAATCGCGGCAGTGGCAGGCGTGGCAGTGGCGGCGCTGGTTCTGATATTTAGGGTGCGACGATGAAACGAGCTAGCGGATACATGGGGATGGGCGCAAGCGACATGGGAACATTGTCGCCGGGAACGTCGTTGCTCGGAAAATACCTCGTAGATCAGGGCGTTTCGGGTATCGGCGGCGTCCAGCTTACACTCGCCAATGGCGACTATCTCAATACGGTAGGCAACGCTCCCGCTGCTCTGCAACTCGATTCGCGGTCTTTTAGCTTCGCGGGCTGGTTCCGTGCGGAAGATATTTCGACTAGCAACTTTTTGCTCTCACTTTATCTCGGATCACCACATCGCGGGTTGCAGGTTTTTGTAAACGGCACGGGCATCAAAGTGGCAATGTTCATGTCGGGTGGCGCTTCGAGTAACGGTGCGGTGACTGTCTCGCCAGCCGTTGTCGTAAATACTTGGTTCTTTTTGCAGACATCGTTCAATGTGGCAACAGGAGATCTAAGTATAAGTCTCAATAATGGCACTGTTTATACCTCGAATGCCGCAATTGTAACACCATCGCTGGCGGTTGATTTCCAACTCGGTTCGTTAGCAGGGGCCAGCGACTGGGATGGCCAACTTGCGGCCTGGGGCAAGTGGGATAAGGTATTGAGCAGTGGTGAAATCACGGTGCTATACAACAACGGCATACCACTCCAATATGCTGGGCTATCCGGCTCGCTCCTGACTGGCCTGCAAGCATTCTGGAATCTTGACCAGTCGAGCGGAAACCGCTTGGATTCGGTAGGTACGGCTCATTTGGCACCGAACGGCACCAGTCCCACAAAGGTCATCATACCTACTTTGTGGGCTGACCAGGGTGGAAACGGTAACGATATCACATTCCCGGCCAGTATCACCGACAGGCCATTGTGGGTTGATGCTCAGCAAAACGGGCTGCCCGTTTTTCGCTTTACGAGGCGATCTTCCACGACAGGTTCGTATTGCAGCGGCCCGTCAATTGGCATTTATGATTTTGGCAATGTCACAATCTTGTCTATCGGCAAGGCGAACAACTCAGGCCGCACATTTCCATCGTGGTCAAATAATGATGGGGCTAATGGGGTGATGCTTAACTTCGGCGCAGCGACAGGAGTTGATGTGTTTGAAGATTCAGCCAATATGGCAGGAATTATACCAGTTCCTTCCCCGTCAACATACAGGCTACTCGGTGGGCAATTCCTAGGTTCGGCAGAGGTGATTTTTGCACGTGAAAACGGAGGAGCTGGGTCGTCTAAAACTCACGGATCAGCAACATTGCTAGGGCTTTCTGGTTTTGAATTGGGCAGAATTCAACCGACCGGGTACGAATCAGGCGATGTTGGTGACGTGTATTTGTACGGGTCATTTTTAACTGGTGCGCAGCTAGCGCCTGTTGAATCACCGATCATGTCACGATGGTCGATTACGCCTGGACTCAAGAGCCAAATCGTATCTCCGACCCAAGGCGACAACAACACGACGCCATCGGTCGTTAAGGCGGCCAACGGCGATATCCTTGTTTTTTTCAACGCTCAGCCTCTTACGACATCGATGTACGTGAAACGGTCCACGGATAATGGAGCGAGTTGGGGCTCACCGTTTCTCGTATGCGCTCCGGCGGGTGCTACTTTGGTAATTGCGCCAACCGGAGCATTCACGCGAGCCAACGGCGATATTCTGTTGCCTGTCAATGTGTCCACGGTGTCGATCTCGGATGAAATCCAAGTTTACAAGTCCACCGACAACGGAGCGACTTGGACGCTACTTTCAACCGTTAGCGCATTCGCCTACACATGGACAGACGCCTATGGAAACATCATTGAGCCAACAATTAACGGTACGCCAATATTGCTGATGCCTGCCTATGCCGGCGGGAGCGGTCCATTCACCGAGTCATTATTACTCCAATCGACTGATGGCGGCGTAACATGGACGATTCGCAGTATCATTGCTGCACATACCTCGTCCTTTGATTTTAGTGAGACATCGGTCATCCAGGTGAGCGGAAGCAACCTTCTTGCGATCACTCGTGAAGACAAGAACAGTCCTCCCGGTGAAATCGGTGATTTGTACTCGGAAACTTCCAGCGACGGCGGCCTGACGTGGACTTCACCGAGTTTGCAATTCGACGGGACTTCGCCAAGCTTGATAAACTCTCCGGTCAGTGGGATTCTGTTACTCACCACTCATCGAATCAATGATCCGTATTTTGGCGTCCTGGCTAGGAGAACTACAAATGGCGGGTCAACGTGGGGGGCGGCCTACCAGTTTTACAATCGTTCAAGCACAGGTAATTCAGCCTTTATCGGAAATCCATCGGCTATCGTGATAGGAACGAAAATCGGCGTAGGCTATCGCGACGATTCCGCGCATGTTCAGTGGGTTTTGATTGACGATAGCTCGATTACATAAGGAACACTCATGCCACTGCAATCCATCAAAGCCGGTTCCACCTCGGTAATCATGCCCGATATCTTCCTGCAAGACTCGTCGCAGTCGGACGGTCGCGGCCTGGCCGGTCTCGTGTACAACACGGCTTCGCTGACGTGCTACTACCACCGAAATACGGCCACCGCCTCGGTAGCCGTGTCGCTTGTCACGATGACGCTTGGCACGTTCGCATCTGGCGGATTCAAGGAGGTGGATGCAACGCACATGCGAGGCGTCTACTCGTTCTGCCCGCCTGATTTGGCGGTCGCGGCTGGTGCGCAATCGGTGACGTTCTACTTCGGCGGCGCGGCGAATTTGGCGGACTCACCGTGCCAGGTGACGCTCGTGCTGCTCGATCCGCAATCGGCAGCCATTACATTGCCGACCATCCCGAATGATTGGATCGCCGCCGCCGGAGTCAAGGCTGATGCGGTGACGAAGATTCAGGCCGGACTCGCCACACCGACGAATATTACGGCTGCGATAGGTGTCACGGTCTCGGCAATCGGTGCAAATGTCATTACGGCAGCCGCGATTGCCGATGGCGCGATTGATACAGCAACTTTCGCAGGTGGTGCAACGATTCCTCGCGTGACGCTGGCCGATACGCTCACCGTGTATACCGGAAACACACCGCAAACGGGCGACAGCTTCGCGCTGGCCAATGGCGCCAACGGATTCGCTGCGACGAAAGCGGATACCGCTGCCATCGGCTCGCTAGCAACCGGAATCAAGGCAAAGACGGATAACCTACCCGGCGCTCCGGCAGCAGTCGGCTCGGCGATGACATTAGCCGATGGCGCGATCACGGACGCTAAAATCACCGTTCCGGCGGACGGCACCGGGCAGGCAACCGGAGTCCTATCGATGATTTTTTGGCTCTATCAGCGCTGGTACGGAAAGTCCGTCAATGACAAGGTTGCGCACGCGATCCTCACGTACCACGCGGACGGTGTGACGCTTCGCACTACGCAGGACGCGACCAGTTCATCGTTGTCGGACACAGTAGGAAAGGCGTCATAATGATCGATATCATCGGTTTGTTGCAGGTGGGATCGCCGTTCACGCTGTTGTCAGGCGCACCTCCCCCTATGCGCGATCCGATTTTGTTCACGTTCGGTCAACTAACCGTCGTAAACATCCAAGCCGTCATCGGCGAGGACATATACGAGCCCTACGTCGCGGAGGCTTCCGTTGACGTGAGCGACTGGGATTCGTGGGTTATCGAGGCATACGTCTATGACCGATCGGGAACGCTGCGCGCGACGTGCAAGGCCGCGACGGGAACCGTGGTGAAGACGGACGTTGGCCAACTTTATTCGTGGCTCAAGTCGGCGGTGACGATGGCGTTGCCGCGCGGCGCGTATACGATCCAAACGTGGCGGATCGACGCGGGTCACGAATTTGTGCTCCGCACCGGCACATTGAAGTTGATGCCGTTCGCGCCGCCTGTATAATTGGTTCATCGCACCGACACGAAAGGCAATTACATGGATGGAATAACGCATTCACTTCAGTTGTTGGCCGCAGCAATAGCTGGGGCTTTGATGGCGCTTCTCCCGGTCTGGTTTTGGGCATGGAGACAAAAGAACTCGATTCAGATCCAAGAAGCCAAAGACGCCTATGAGATGAGCAAGTTGCGAAGTTCGGATTACGGCAAGGAAATGACTGGTCTTGTTGACCGCATGTCGGCCCGTATACTTGCGTTAGAAAATGAGCATATGGAGTGCCAAGATCGCGGCAATAAGCAAGCGAGCGAAATATATCAACTGACCGATAAGTGCACCTATTTGGAAACACAAGTAAAGATTCTGCGAGAGATGGCAACCGTGGAAACGATAAAAAAGCTAGATATCGCAACGGCAACGGCAGCGGAGTTAATCCGCACGACGGCAGCGACGGCAGCGACGACGGCGACGGAACTCATCCGGGCAACGGCGTTGGCCGCATCCTCGAAAGCAACCACCGATTCGCTGGGGGACATTGCAGCGGATAACGCGGCCAAGATCGAGCGGTTGAAACTCCACGACGAACGCAACATCGCCCAGATTGCGCAGACCAAAGAAGACCTAGCAAAGCTAAACAAGGTTGTTTCGCTCGGATCAATCTCGCCGAAATAAAGTGGTACGATGCGTCTCCGTTTGGCGAAGAAGATTTGCAAGCGTCCCTGGCGATACTCCGCAGGGCAATTTGAAACGGCGATTCGGCGATTGGACCGTTGCAAAATGGACGGTTTCCGGCCTGTCCGCATCGCAGGACGGCTTTGGACGATCAAATATCATCGGGCGGTAAGTTGACATGAACGATCAATTGCAGCGCATTGAAAAGAAGCTCGACTTGATCCTTCGCCTTCAAGGCGTCGAGTTGGGAGAGATCGAATCAATCGCTTCCGCGCAGATGGACGAAGCCGCGATACAGGGCTTGACAGCCAAGCTGAAGGCGTCTGGCGATGCACTTGCCGTTTCGGTGTCTACCAATAAGCCAAAGTAGCGATATAATCCATTTGAACACGTTTCCAATTTTACCCTTTTTACCCTTAGGAGTTTTTATGGCGAATCCCATTCTCGATGCTTTGACCAAGCAAGTCGCGGCCAATGCCGATGCGGAAGCATCGGCTACCCTGTTGATTAACGGCATCGCGGCCCGCATTCAAACCGCGATTGACGCGGCGATTGCCGGCGGTGCCACGGCGGCCGAACTCGCGCCAGTTACGGCCGAGGTGACGGCAATGAAGGCCTCGGCTGACGCGCTTTCTCTCGCCGTCGTTCAGAATACGCCGGCTGCATGATTTGTCCGCTTTGTCAGTGGAAGGGCGGCGCATCCGGGCCGCCCTATTTCTCAGGTGCAACATGGACAATGAGCCGAAAAATACCCTATCTGGCGCAGAAGCCAAAGTTGTTGTTATTGCGGCGTGGCCTGATTCTACTGCCGGTTATCTTTGGAACTGGAGAATCCTGTCATCCCCGATCAATAGCTTAGGATTACGTTGTCTTGGAATCGGTGCAACCGAAGATGAGGCGTGGATAGACGCTGCAAATAAGATCATGGTTACAACATGAGCAATAAACCGCATGCACTATCAGGTGAAGAGGCCAAAGCTATAGTCATTGCGAAGTACCCTTCTGCCGTTGCGAAACTCGCATGGAGTCTGTGGACGATTTCTCAGACTGATGTAGGAGGCTTCTACCTCGGAAACGCAGCATCGGAATCCGGAGCATGGATCGACGCGGCAAAGAATATGGAGACGACATGATCAATACGCCGAAAAACGCTCTATCTGGTGAAGAGGCCAAAGCTATAGTCATTGCGAAGTACCCTTCTGCCGTTGCGAAACTCGATGCTGGGTTCCATTGGAAAATCTATCCGAATGGCGCAGGATACGCGGTCGCAAGCGCACCATCGGAAGCCGAGGCGTGGATTGAAGCGGCAAAGAATCGTGTGAAGGAGATCCGCATGATTGATGAACCAAATGAGTCAACTATTTCGCCGTGTCAAAACTGTAATGGGACTGGCAAAATCGACAATCCAGCTTGGGAGCCGGGCATTGGTTGTGAACCAGCAACGATAGTGTGTCCTGTGTGTAACGGCAGCGGCAAAAGCGTAAAGAACTTGTGAAAGTGATATGAGCCAAAATACTGCACATATGCGAAGCATCATTGACGCCGCAAAAGCAGGAAGCGGAGGCGCATTAGATTTGCTTCGCTTGATTATTACTCAGGTAGCCAGCAAAGAACCCAAAGAACTCCCGGTCCCCGATGAGGTCATCATTGATGTTTCCGAGGTCATCCTACGGCACGGAATAGAACAGGGGCGTCGAGACGCGGAGCAAAATTAATGAATGTTCACGACACTATTCAAAGCTGGATGCCGAGTGCTAACCTTGATAGCCAAGTTGCCCACTTCTTCGTTGGCGCGTTCGTCATATTGGCGATGAGCCAAGCGCCGATGTGGGCGTGGCTCCTATTGCTGGGCTGGATCGTCGTCAAGGAGTATGCTTTTGATCTCATCATCGAGAGCGACACGGTTGCCAGCAGTTCGATTGACGCAGCGTTTTACCTGGTCGGCGGGGCATTCGGCTCGCTGACGTATTGGGGCTTACCGTGCGAATGGTTCTGCGATTTGTTCCGGTCTGCCGACACGATCCGCATTCGCCAAAGTAAGGCGGACAGGGCAATAAAGCGAGCTATCGAAGAGAAGTATTTCTTGAAGGAAAGTCGCATGACCGATAACGAAAAGAAAGCACTAACCGACATCCGCGATTCGCTGCGGCATCT
>QGNH01000540.1_pt1 | contig 51347 bp, 82 predicted proteins | sample 1735481 | NCBI WGS metagenome assembly QGNH01 (sample SAMN09239004, study PRJNA386568) | Viral metagenome, whole genome shotgun sequencing project.
CCCGACCCCGACCCCGACCGCGACCATTTTTGTTTTTTCCCTCGCATCAGAGACTCCGAGTGAACATCTCAATGCACGCGAGTTGAATGTACGCAGGGTGCGGTAACGCCTGGGCATCCTGGAACCCGGCCGAGGTCAACGGCCCCGTCTCGTACACGACTTTCGCGTCATCCAAACGGATGCAGGTGTCGTTCACCCCGACAAGTTTCCCGGCGTAAATGTAGTTCAACGACCAGACCATGATGTCTTCGCCGAGGAGGGATTCGAGTCCTTCTGTGTCAACGTCTACCAGTTTTCTCACAGTGTTTCTCCTTTGGGTTGAGCGTGGCCTATCTAGGTTCGTTAACGTAGCCTACCGGGGCGTTAACCGTCTAGCGAATCCGCAAACTCCACGAGATCGAACTCATCTACCTCCGCTGACCCCGCCCGAACCGCCTCCTCCGTCGCGAGCATCAACTCCAGCGCCTCGATCGCGCCCGCGTTCGTCCCGAGGTTGAACAGGGCGTCCGCCTCGTCCTGCTCAAGCCCGAGCGCCGCTGCTCCCGCGAACTGCGGCGCTCCTATCTCGCCCGTGAACTGCTGAGCCCACCCGGCAATGCAACACGCTGTGCCGCAAGGGATTTCGAGATCGACCGTCATCCCGGACCAGAGCTTGATCTCCCGGTCCCGGAACCGGGCGTGAACGGTGTCGTCGTCGCTCCCGGGGAGGGAATACCAGGCGTCCATCTCGAACTGGTCGGGGTGTTCGCGTACGTGTTCGTAAATGCGTCGGAGGAGGGGAAAGTTCCAGCGGGTGGTTCCGGGGGTGTTGGTTTGGGCGTGGTCGGTCATTCGGGGGGTCCTCTGGGTTGGTCGAGTTTGGTGTTTGCTGGGGCTGTGCGGGTCGCTGGCTGGTTTTTACGGCTGGCTGGGGTGGTTACTAGGGTGGGGCGGTTTCGTGGTCTCTCCGGCGATTCTGGCTCGTTCTGCGCGTTGTTCGGCGAGGGTTTCTTCGAAGAGTCGTCGGGTTTCGGCTCGTTGTTCGGGGGTGCGGGCGGGGGGTCGGGGTCCGAGGGGTTCGCGGGGTGGGGGCGGGAGTTTGGTGGGGGTCCACCAGTGGGAGGCGGGGCCTCGGTGGGTGAGGCGGTGGGGGCTGGCGGTTTCGGGGTCGCGGTAGCAGACGCGTCGCAGCGGGTCAGGGTAGCAGGATGCCGACTCGAACGAGGTCAGGATCACCGTCTGGTCCGAACTCACGCCGGTGCTCTTGTCCACCGGATNNCGGTGGCGAGGTCGGCGGGTTGGTGTCCGGCGCGGAGGAGTTGGTGGATGACTTGGCGGAGGGCGCCGAGGAGTGGGGGTTGGGCGAAGGCGGGTCGGATTCGTCCGGCGAGGAGTTCGAGGTCGTAGGCGTCGAAGGCCCGGATCTCGTCGACCGGCGGGGCGTCGGGGGTGTCGTCGAAGAGGTCGCTCATGTGGCGAGGACCTGTTCGGTGATCCAGGCGAGGAGGGCGTCGGGGGTCATCTCGTAGCTGGCGGCGAGGGTCTGCGCGAGGAGCGAGGAGAGGGCGGCGAGGGCGGTGTGGAACTGGGGTCCGGCGTTGCGTCCGACGGCGGCCATCCCGAGGTGGTCTCCGGCTCGGTAGGCGCGGACGTAGGCGAGGGCGTCGCGGTAGGCGTCGGTCGCGAGGTCGTGGGCGCGCTGGCTCGGGTCGGCCATCAGTAGACCGATTCGACGAGGGCGGCGCAGTCGGGGCACGGGATGGGGTCTCCTTCGCCGTCCCCGACGAGCTGTCCGTCGGTGCAGTTCCCGCAGATTGAGCGGGGAGGGCCTTCGGCGGGCGTCGCGAGGTGACCTTTCCCGCGCGTTACGAGACCCAAGTTTAGAGATTTGTCTGGACTAGCAGGTAGCGGTAGAGGTAGCGGTAGAGGTGACGCGCGCGTCTCACGCGTACGCGCCCGAGGGGTATCCCCTGTGCTACGGAATACCCTATCCACAGGTTCGGGAGATAGGGTATTCCCCGGTTCGGGAGATAGGGTATCGGCGGGGCCTATCAATGCCTCGGAAAGTTCGGTGAGGGTAGCCTCGATACGCTCTCGCATCGTCTCCACTTTCGCGAGGAGACCGAAGTCGAGCCGGGTCAGTTCCCATCCCAAGACGCGCTGGAGAGCTTTCGATTCGACGGCGAGGATGTCCTCGACGAGGTACGCGAACCGCTTCGGCTGCCGCCACACTTCGTCGTGCCGGACGAAAGACCGGACGAGCAGCTCCTCCGTGTCCTCGTCTACGACGATCAGCGTGTCGGCAGCCTGCAACGTCTCGAACGACTGCCGGAGCCTCGCCGCCGTTGTATCTGCTGCGAGGCGAGCCCACCGGCCCCACGTCAACGGCAGGAGCCCGGCGTTCGAGAGGTTCGGCTGGGAGATCAGCATCAGGTACGACCGCTGTTCGTCGCCGTGGAGAGCGCGAAAGCCCGGGTCGGCCCAAACGCTCGTGAAGAGTTTCGTGTAGCTACGAGCCATCAGACCGCTACGCCTTCGATGAGCAGGAACCCGATCGGAGGAGTTGTCCCTTTGCGGGAGTTACAGGACGAGCAGAGCGTCTGGAGGTTGGAGTAATCGAGCCGCTCTCCGCCGTGGAAGAGGGGCACGATGTGATCGATCGTGAGGAGCCGACGGCGCGGGTAGATGCTCCGTCGGGTCGGGGGTCCGACGACTTCGTGGGGTGCGCTGTGGGTCCGAGCGTCCCAATCGGCGGGAATGTTCACGGGTCGCCACCCGCAGTCCTGGCAGGTGAAGTTATCCCGGCGGAACACGTAGTTACGGCGCATCGCGGACAGTTCGGGGCGGGCGGATCGGGCCATGCAGGGCTGCTTTCCGGGGTTAGATCGGGCGGGAGGAAACGAGAATGATGTGGTGGCCGCAACCCCCGACGAGAACTCCTTCGCGGGCGTAGGTGTGGCACCGCTCGCAGAGTAGAACCTCACCAGACGCGCCGGGCTGGCATGGGATCGCGATCTGCGCGAGCCACGCCGGGTCGAAGTCGCAGCCGTTGACCGCGCACGGGAGGCGTGTCGTGAAGTCGAGGACCTGGTGGAGGTCGATCGTCGGCGCGACGGGGGCGCTAGTGGAGGACACGCTGGTCGACTATGCCGCAGCGTGAGCAGCTTCGCTCCTGGACCCGGATGACCTCACGACGCCCGAGGGCGGAGTTGATCGGCGGCCCCGACCATCGCTCGACGGGGTCCGTCCATTTCCCGTATCCGTGGCCGAAGAAGCAGGACCCGACCGAGCCGAGGTGTTGGTCGACGACGATCGGATGAGCCGATGCGGGGGGTTCCGGGATCGGCTGGAGGTCGTCGGCCGTGTCGTATGCCTCGGCGCGGCGAACCGCTTCTTCAAGGTCACGGACGTCTACCGCTGGGCGTGGACCTCGAAGGGTTCCTCGACTCGCATGGTCGTTCTTGGCTGTGGCGATGAGGTAATCGACCTCACGGTGGAGCGCGTCGTATCGGTCACTCATTCGGGGCGCTGTCCACGATCAGGCATCCGAGGACGACACAGATGACCCCAGGGATGGCGCTCAGCCCGGCCGTGACGGCCCAGCGGTGCGCGTCGGCCCCCGACCATGCGGCGACGACCGCGAAGGGCAGAGCGAACACGAGGAGCAGGGCGACGCCGAGGAGTGCGAGCAAGATCCCCCGCTGCTTGAGGGTGAGCGTTTTCATGTGGTCCCTATCGGTTGGGCAGAGCGGCGGTGTCCCAGAGTGGGAGGTCGAGGATGACGAGGACACCCGGCCCGAAGGGGATCGCGGCGGGGACCTCGCGACCTTCGGGGATGCGGGCGATGCGGGCGGCGGCGTCGGGTCGGAAGCCGACGTCGAGGAGACGTTTGATTGCGACGGCCACGCGGACTTCGTCGGCCGAGAATCGGCGGGCGGAACCGGAGCCGGTCGCGGGGTGGGAACACGACAGGTAGCGGGTTCGGCACCAGAAGTCGAGCTGGCGGTAGGAGATCCCCGCGATCTCGCAGACCGCGACGGCCGAGTAGGGCGCGTCGTCGGGTGCTGGTTCGTCGGGAGTCTCGGGGACAACGGACAGAGTCACGAGCCCTCCAGGTCGTAGACGGTGATGTGGGCGCTTGGGGTGCCGGTCGCGTAGAGCTTCGTCATCTGCCAGTGGATGACCTGGCAGTCGTCGCGCCAGACTCCGGCGGCGGTCAGCGCGTCACCGATGAGGCGGCCGAGCTTGTCGGTGTCGGCCTTCTTCGTGGTCGGCCAGCGGGGGGCGCTCGGGCGGAGCTGGCCCGCGTTGCGGCCGGTCCCGTAGTGACCTTGCGGGCGGGGCATGTAGAAGATCGCGACGACCGCGACCGCGCCGGAGGGAAGGAGGATCTCGTCGGCGGCGACACTCAATCGTTTCGTGATGAGCGCGGCGTGGGTGACCTCCGCACGGTAGGGCTTCGTGTTCTCGTTGTCGTCGGTCGTGACGGCACGGTTGCCGACGACGTAGCTGCGGTGGGAACCCTGGGGGATGGGAGTTCCGTAGAGCCCGAACGTGAGGGCGACGCGGCCACCAACCACGGCCTCCGGGGGTTGAAACCCAGAGGCCGTGGAATCCCCCCCGCCGAGACCCTCGCGAGGTTTGGTGGCGGGGGGGATGTCTGTGGTGGACATCGACTAGCTGGGGATGCCGTGGAGTGGTTCGAGCCCGGAGTTCTCGCCGATGCCCGCGAGGGCCTCGTCGAACGCTGCCCGGAGAATATCTTCCGGGCGGAGCAACTGGATACCGAGCGCGAGCCGACCACTGTTGATCCGGTAGCGGAACCGGGCGTGGACCTCGAAGGGCGGGGAACCCTCGAACGGCTTGAGGGCCAGGACCAGTTCCTTCGGGATCGTCAGCTCGCCGTTCTTGCCCGCGCTCGCCGAGATCTCCTCGACGTAGAGCAACTGCTTCTCACCGCTGGGGAGCTGCGACGCCGACCGGAACGAGACGTCGGTGTTCGCGGTGAAGTTCTGCGCGAGGTCGAGCATCTGCGCGGCGTCGGGCTTCGTGATGTTCACGGCGCCGTCTTCGAGGAGTTGCGCGAAGACGTCCTGGGCGAGGAGCTGCCCGTCAACCGATTCCCAGCGGAGCCATTCGACGGTCTTCGTGAGCCGGAGGGTAGCCCGGTAGTCGCGCCAGCCCTCACGTCCCGCGTGTTCGTTGGCCCGGTCCTCGTTGCGGATGTGGTCGTTGAGGACCGCTGTGAACGTGAATGTCTTCGCGTCGGCGTAGATCTCCGACTGCCCGAGGATCGAGTGCTCGCGGACATAGCGGGCGAACGATCCGGCGGTGTGAAGGTTGAACGCGCCCTTGCGTCGTTCGAGGACCGGCCGGTAGTCCCGGAGATCCACGACCGCGACGGACGAACCAGGAGCCGCCGTGATGACCCGCAGATCGGGTCCCAGCTCTCGGGGTTCCATCGTGGAGATCGCGAGGTCGATGATCGCGGGAACGGTGTCCGCGCGGGCAACGAGCCCACTCTCCAGGTCTACCTCAAGTTCATCGCTCATCTATTGCAAGCTCAGCGTCCCGGCGCGGCCGGTCTCCTGGACTTCCTTGACGAGGTCGCGGAGCTTCTCGCCGAGTTCGGTGTGCGGGATTCCGCCGCCCATTTCTTGCAGCACAGCGGCGAACGGTCGGACGAAGTCGGTGACCTCATCCGCCCCTGGCTCATCGGTCATTGCTGGTGGTCCTTTCGGGTCGGTAGAGCGTGTGAATCGTTGAGGAAGACGATGACGTACGGGTTACCTCGGATGCGGCAGGTCGGGCACCAATACTCGCCGAGAGCGACGTACTCCAAGCAGGTCGAGCAAAGCAGCAGACGCCGATCATGCCCTCTCTCACAGGACGTTTCGGCCTCCCGAGTCGCCGAGTTCGAGCAGCTCGGGAACTCGCAGGGCGTCATACCTGCCCGGCCCACTCCTGGATCACCGGCAGGTCGAGGACCTTCATCTCTTCGATGATGAAGTCAACCTGACGCTCGACGAGGACCTTCGAGGAAGGAAGCTCGTCGAGGCCGAGGATGCGGGCCATCAGCCGGAGGCGCTGCTCGCGGTCGACGATGCCCTTCTCCCGCATCTGCGCGAACATCCGGCGCGTCTTGCGCTCGGTGACGGGCTCCCCGTTCTCATCCGGCTCAGCGGTCGCCGTCTCGTCCGTGGCCGGGGGCGCCCACGGGTCATCGAGGGGCGGGGGTTCGTCACCGAGTGGGGGTTCACCCGCGTCCCCGAGCTGCGCGGGCTCAGCGTCGACCACGACGCCCTGGGGTGGGTCGACCTCCTCGGGGATCAGGCGTCCGGCCTCGATCATCGGCTGGAGGTACTCACCCGAGGACGTCCCATCGAGAGCAGCGGCGTTCGCGAACTCGACACTCATCGGCAGGTAGGGACGCATCGCGCGGATCAGCGTCTTGCGGGCCATCGCGTCGTAGTCGGTAACCCACGGTCCCTGGCCCGATGCCTTCGAGCGCGCCCGCCGGAGGTCGACGTCCGACTTCGACATGCCGAGGTAGTAGTGGCCGCCGTCCTTGAAGTGCGCGATTCCGTAGTAGTACCAGGGCTTTCCCCGGTCGCCCTTCGTCGCGGGACGGTGGATCAGCTTCGGATGGAGGCCGTACTCGATCTCGAACTCGTCGTTCCCGCAGACCTCGCGGGCCTCGATCGAGAGCAGCTTCCCGGAGCGGTAGGCCAGGTCGATCATGCCGGTGTAGCCCATGATCCACTGGACTTCGTACTTCCCGGTCTTGTTGTTGCGGAACGGGATGAACCAGGCGTGGCCGAGCGGGCCGGGTTCGAGACCGAGTTGGGACGTGAGCATCACCGCGCGGAGCAGCGACTCGGGAGTGCATTCCAGGAGCCGTGGGGTCTGCCGACAGACCGTGATGACGATCCGGGCGAGCCGATCGGCGTCCATGTGCTTCGGGAGCGCCCGCGCGATCTGTTCCTTCTGTCGCTCGATCAGGTCGATCACCCGATCGCGGGCCGGGCTCGTCGTCTGCTGCGCGACCTCGCCTGCCGGTTCCCGAGTGGCCGGGGTGTTCCGCGCTCGCTCGGCGAGACGCCCTCGAAGGTTGCCGGAGTCCTGGGTCATAGGTCGTGCCCTTTCTTGATGACGAGCGGTCGCGGGCCGACCGAGGAGAACGGACCGTCGTCGTCGGGGTCCGGTGCGAGCTGGTAGCGGGCCTCGAAGCTCCGCTTGACCTGGGTCTTCCAGGTGACGACCGGCTTCCCGTTGACGGCGCCGATCTCCGCATCCTGGAGGAGGACCTTGAGTCCGTTCTGGGCCTCGGCCTTGCGGAGCTTGGCGGCGTTCTCGGTCTCGCGGGCGGCCTCGATCTCGTGGATGTATTCGGCGACGCGGGCGACGTCGGCGGTGAGGTCCGCGACCTTGCCGGTCTCGACGTTCCACATGTGGGCGAGGAGGTCAGTCGTTGCATCCGAGCCGTCGGGGTCCGGCGGGTCGAGGTTGATGACCCGATCCCAGAAGTCGGTGAGGATCACGTCGAGATGCGCGATGAGGTCATCGTCGCGCTCGACCCGCTCGGAGCGGAAGTCCTGACCGGCGAGCAACGCTGCGACGTATGCCTCGTCGCAGCCGGTGACGTCGAGGTAGTGCATCGTCTGGAGCATCGCCGGGTCGGGGATGCCGTCGTCCCATTTGTCGACGGACCAGCGCCCGACCGTCTTGCACTCAAGGAGGGCCATCGGCTTCGTGCCGTGAGCTGCCCAGCCGGGGATCGGGAAGATCTGCCGGTCGATGTTCGAGAGCTTCCACGGGGTCTTCGCCGAGGCGAGGAGTTGCGGCCGGTCGACGACCATCAGGGCCTCATGGTCGGCCTCGAACCGCTCCGCGACGAACGCTTCGAGGCGGTGGCCCCACTCTCGGGCCTGCTCGTTGCGGTTGTCCTCTGGCATCTCCTGGCCCGTCTTGTCGAGCCAGGTCGCGAACGCCGACTTGTACGGGTTGAGCCCACAGATCGCAGAGACGTCGGACCCGCCGATCCCGGCGCGGCGGTGTTCGAGCCATTCCTCGCGGGAGATCTCGCGGGTGTCTTCGACGATGATCGTCGGGCCGTCGGGCCACGCGGTCGCGGTCACGATTTGATCGCCCAGACGAGGAACGCGATCGCGGCGACCGGGAGCGGCAAGACGATGAGGCCGACAAGGAAGCCGAGTGCGAACCGTCGAGCGAGGTAGCCGACGGCCTCAATGACGACGCCGAGGGACCGAGCGAAGTCGTCGAGGGCGCGTCGGAGCCAGCGACCTAAGCGGGATCGGTGGACGGCGAGCGCGTCCCCGAAGTTCTCGGCCCGGACGCGGGCGACGGAGTCGAGGAAGCGGAGATCCGCTGGGGGAGTAGCAACTCCGCCCGACGAAGGGTGAGCCGAGTCGTACCGGACGAAGACGTAGATGGAGTTGACGGAGGTGATGACGCCGGGCTGCGGAGGGCCGCCGTGGCGGCGATAATCGACACGGTCGCCGATCCTGTTCCGGGCCTCTTCGAGGGAGATCATGCGCCGACCATAGGGCTTGGCTCGGACAATCCACCGGAGGCTCGCCGGGCGCGCTCGCGGTCGTGATGACAGGTCGTACAGACCGGCTCGACATCCTCGTGATGCTCTGCCGCGTAGCCCTTGTGGTGGTCGTACTCATGCCGCCGCTCCCCGAGCGACCAGACGTGCCCGCAGTCGATGCAGGCTACGTCGTTCGGGTCGGGGATCTCACCAACGGCGATGAGGTGGTCGATTCGCCTACGAGCCTGCTGACGATCCCCGTCCCGAGCCGCGACATACCGACGGCCAGGGCTCGGACGGCACCGAGGGTTGTACCGCTCCCGCGCTTTCGCGTTGCGACAGTCGCAGCACCAGTAAGTCCGACCGTCGATCCGACTCGCGTCCCGAGCAAACCGCCAGAGCGGCAGCACTTCCCGACAAGAGGAACGCATCTTCGAGGCTTCGGGGATGCCAGATTCGGCGCCCATCAGCGGGTCCCGAAATAGCAGGCGACAAAAAAGCCGACGAACGTCGCGAGCAGGATCAGGGCGCAGGCGACGTTCTCGCCGCGCCTAGTAAGGGGTGTCCGGCCCCGGCGGTTCGCCCCGGGGGGGGTGAGGCGTCCCGCGCCTCGCGCAGCCCCGGGGGGGGTGGGGTGCGTCGAGGTGGGGCCGGACACGTTCGAGGGGGTCATTTCGGCGACCCGGTAGCCGTGAGGTCGATCTCCCGGAACGAGGGAGATTTGGAGGACCACTCGTAGATCAAATCCTGGACTTTCGCGTGGATCATCTCGCCGCAGTCGAGCGGGTTCTGGGCGTGCGCGTGGTCCTCGTCGGGGCACTTATCGTCGTCGGCGCGGTCCGCGATCGAGACGATTAGGTCGACGTCCTCCTCCGGGGTGTGGCCCTCACGGTCGGACCAATCGAGAGCGACCTGGGCGACGGCGCGCTCGTAGCCGGTCGACGCCTGACGGATCAACCAGAAGGGGACGGCGAGCGGGACGTTGGAGTTCTCGTCGATCCGGTAGAAGCGGGCGACGAACTTCGAGATCCCGAGGAGGGCGTCGTCGAGGTCGACCGTAAGATCTGTGGGCATTTCGCGAGGGCCTTTCTGGTGGGTCGAAAGTTACTGCGGTTGCAGAAGAGATGGGTGGTCGAGCGGTTTGGGAAATATGGGGCCGGGACCGGCTTGCTTGGCAGCCCACCAAGCGGGAGTCCACATCCAGTTGAACGGCGGATCGAGCTGGAGGATCAGCTCTCGTTCGCGGTGATGAGCCTCCATAATCGGGAGGGCGGCTTCGACTTCTACGTACGAAATAAGTGGCCACCAAACGGATCGACGATGTGCGGCCTGTCGATATTTGAGGAACCGACTCATGCCCACGTACAAGACCTGGCCATCGGTGCCACGATGCAGATAGACCTCGCCCACCTTCCTCATGAATCCGTCTGCCCATCCCGCTGGGTTTCGCCAGGCGGCGGGGTCGAAGACGGTCCGGGTTTCGGGGTCAAGAATGGGTCCACGTCCTCTCGTCGGATGCGAAGCTGCCCGCTTGGGGTCTCGGAATAGGGGAGCTTCCCTTGTCGACACCAACGTTGAACTGTTGCCGTGGTGGTGCGCAGAATGTCCGCAACTTCCTTGGAAGTCAGGAGATCACTTGTTACGGGCACGGGCCAAATGTAGCAGATCACGTCATATGCAGCAAGTAGGACCACCTGTCCGGGCACGCAAAAAGCACCCCGCTCCCCCATCCGGTTAAGGACAGAGGAGCGGGGTGCTGTGCCGAACCCAACCCGGGAGACCGTGGCCGAGCTTAGTACGAAACGACCTCGTAGCGCACAACCGACGTGTCGACCACCGATGTTGAGGTGATCGTGAAGCCGGTCGACGCGGTGATCGCCGAGACGAACGGGGCACCGACCGTGCCGCCCGGGGTTTGGACGTAGACCCGGATGCGACTGATCGCGGTGATGAGCACGTCGGCTACGGCGACCGTCCCCGAGGAGAGTGTCGCCGTGCCGGTCGCGGCGAGAACGGCCGCCTTCCCCGCCAAATCTGACACCAACCCTGTGACCTGAGATTCAGCGATGTTCGGCACATCAGACCCGGCCGCGATCGAAGGAACCCCCGTGCCAGTCGTGTTCTTCAACAGGCCGGTGGCGAGCCCCGCGAGGCTCGTCCCATTCACCTTGACCACCGTCGGGGTCGGCAGGGTCCCGGACAGGTCCCCGCCCGCAGTCGCGGAGACCGTCGCGGCCGTTCCGAGCCCCAGGTTCGTCCGCGACGACGACGCCGAAGCGACATCGGAGAGGTTCGCGGCCTTCAACAATTCCAGCCCAGACCCGGCATACCGGGAATCGAGCTGGGTGAGAGACAGATCCCCCGCGATGACCGTCCATGTCCCCGCGCCGTCCGACTGGTAGACCTTCTCCTCGGCTGCGATCTTCAAGGTCGATGCGGTCACGGGACCGTTGAGGACAGTCACGGTGTGGCTCGACGCGGTGGTGACAAGTTTCACGGCGACCTGATCCCCGGCCTGAGACTGCGCGGGGAGAGTCACAACAAACGAGGCGAACGTCGCATCGCAGAGTACGAGGTCCCCGACCAGCGCCTGGTAGGCGGCGGCCTTGGTCACGGTGGGTGTGAGTGGGGCTGCGGTCATGTTTTCGATCTCCGGTCAGTAGGTGATGAGGATGCCAACGGGCAACACGGGAGTCTCCGGGTCGTCGGAGATTTTGATCCAGACCTGCCATCGCTTCGCTGCGAGGGTGGCCGTTCCGCCGTCCGGGCCGATGAGGCAGGCGGCTATGTAGCGCCCTTGCGCGTCCGGCCCGTTGGGCTCCCAGACAGCATCGTAGAACGTGGCAGGGGCGTCTCCGGGACTGTTGCCGGTCGAGGGGACGAAGCCCATCTGTACGGTGTCGAGTGTCGGGTCCGCGTTCACCCCGCCGACGGTCGACCGGACGTAGGCCCGGACGTACTCCGTCGAGGCAACGGAAAGCTGTTGTGGCACTAGGGCTCCTCAACATTCCAAAGGGTCGGGGCGAGGGAGACGGTCCAGCGGGGGGGAGCGTCTTCCACGGTCCACCGCGAGGGCGCGAGGATCGTCGCGACATGGAGCTTGCGGGGCGGTCGGTGTAGAGACTTGGCGAGGTGCCCGACGAACCGGAGTGCGGCGGTGAACCGTCATCGAACCGCCCGAAGCCAAATCGGCGTTGGTGATGACGAGGTAACTTGTCGCGGACGATGAGCCGGTAGCCCCGACTGTTGTCGTGTTACCTGCCGTCCCCGAGTTGTAGACCTTCGTCGCAGTCGAAGCGATACCGGACCATTCGGAGACGGACATTCCCATGTCGGAGTTCGGGTCGAACTCGCCGAGGGGGGCAGGGCCACGCTTGATGAGATTCATTTCTGTTTGCCCTCCTGGGCGTAGCGGTTCGACGGCCCGGCGATTGCCGTCCGTTTAGGAGAGAGGGGGTCTAGCTGAGTGCGGGAAGGGTGCCTTTCCAGGCGTTGATCGGCCCGAACGTTGCGGTCGCCCCGGTGAAGCCGGTGTCCCCGCCCGCGATCGCGATGTTGAGGATCACGTAGATGGCCTGGTTGAACGGCCACTTCGCGCCCTGCGCCGCTGCTTGCTGAGCGGTCCACTGCGACGTAAGTTTTCGGTCGCGGTAGAACTTGACGACGGTCCCGTCGAAGTAGCAGCCGTACGCGACCTCGGTCTTCCCGTCGACCGGACCAGTGTCCGAACCGGGATATCCCCAGCCCGACTGGACGTTGTTCGTCGTGTGGACGTTCGTCTTCGCGTGGCCGCCGTTGACCTCAACGACGTCGATCTCGCCGTTGTCCGGCCATGGCACCCCTTGCAGGGCGTCCATGCCAATCGTCCAGATCGCCGCCCAACCGTTCGCCGGGAGGACCGCGCGGCACTCGAAGTAGGAGCCCGGCTGGATCTGAAGCGACTTCGTGGTGTTGAGCCGCGCCGAGGTGAACTGCCGGGTGATCCCATCGCTCCCCGTGTACGTCTCCCGGAAAGCCGCGATGACAAGGTGCCCGTTGCCGTCACAGTAGGCGTTCTTCGCCCGGACCGTGTAGGTCTCTAGCTCCCCGTTGCCCCAGCCGTTGCCACCGACCTCCGGGGTGATATTGGTGGGGAACGTGCCAGTCGCGCCGCCCCATTGGAGGCTTTGGGTGGGTGTCGGATCGCCGCTCGGCGGGGGCGTCGGCCCGGTAGTCGGATTGATTGTCGGGGTCGACGGGCCGATCCCTGGCTCGGCGGGGATGTACCAGTTCCCAGCAGCATTGACGAAGTAGACCTGCCCTGCCTTCGCGTACAACTTCGTGACAGTAGATGTCGCCCCGTTCACAACACCGTCGCGGGCGAGTTGCGCCCCGATGATCGACCAAACATGGCCCTGCGAATCGGTCACAGCCGCCGCGTAGCCATCCGGGGTGACCGTTATGACAGGTGGCGGCGGTGGGGGTGGGGTGATCGGATCTTGCGCGATCGTGCCTGCGGCGGTTTGCAACGCCAGGGCGTCGACGAGGGCCTGTGCAGACGCCGCCTTTTGCGCGGTCACCGCTGACAGTGCCGCTCCGGTTGCGGCGTCTTCGGCTTGCGCGGACGTGACAGCTTTCGCGGCCTGCGCTATCAGCGCGGCCTTTTGGTCGGCGAATGTCATAGCGGGTCCTTCCGGTCGTGACGGAGGCATTCGATGTGGGCCTTCATGTCGTTATGTCGTTTCTGGTGGCGACGGTCCGACCAGATATGCCAGGCCCCGACGGCGAGGAACGGGCTCGCGGTGACGACAGAAGGGGCGTTCCCCGAATCGACGTAGGTTCGTAGCCCGGCGGCCTCTATCCCGACGACGACGAGATAGACCTCGACGCCCAACCAGGCCAGCCCTGCTGCGAGAAGCAGGGCGCGGGCGGCAGTCACGCCGCCGCTCCCACCTTTGCGATCGACCAGAAGTCGGAGGCGAGACTCGGGTTGCTCACATAGCTGTAAGGAAGTGAAAAATAGCCCGCCTGCCCCCATCCCGTGCCCCACGAGTTGCGGGCGATGAACCGCTTCGCGGCGTGGTCGTATCCCACGAGCGCGACGCAATGGCCGCCGAGCGCGTTCTCGTTCTTCCGTGGAATCGCGACCACGCCGGTCTTGGCGACAGCCGGGGACTCGAACGATTCATAGACGGTGAAGCCGATGACAACGAGATTCCCGGCGGCGAGCTGCGCGCGGATCTGGTCGACGTCTTGCGCGACCCGCTGATAGGTCAGCGCGACGTCTAGCTTCGCGTCGGTGTAGCAGCGAGCGTCGGGTTTGACGGTGAACCGGCCGATGTCGTACGGCCACTCGGACTCGGGGCAAACTCCCAGGCTTGCGGTGACCTTGAGCCCGTCGCGAATCTGCGCCCCTGAGTCGGAGCCGACGGTCCGTTCGACGGCCCGCTCGTTGTAGTAGAGGAATAGCCGGGATGGCATGACCGGCGCGACCTCGTGGAAGACGAGAGCGGCCCCGATGCCGTGCGCGGTGCAAGATCCGAGCTGTCCCTGGTCCCACACATCGGGCATCCGAGGGTCGGAACGCAGATCGACAGCGGGCGGCAGCGACGCGAGGATCTGCGCGTCCGGTTCGGCGAGGCGGTCCCGGTGGTCCGGCAGGTCGGGGATCGTCCCGTAGCGGCTCAGCGAGGGGCTGAGGATCGCGAGCGGAACCGACGGCCATGAGGTACTGACGAATCCGCCCGACGCAGTCGAGGTCATCGGGGAGGGGGCGACGAAGGGGACCGGCGGGGGCGAGGTGCGGCGAAGCGAGATGGTGTTCGCGATGGCGTAGATCCCGAAACCACCGGCGAGGCCCCACGCGAGGTTCATCCAGCCATCGAAACCGACCTCGCTGAAACCGTGGCGGAGGTAAGCCCCCGCCCAAACCAGGAGAACGGAGGCTAGACCTTGGAGGGCCTTGCGGTAGGGCGAGAACTTGCTAAGAAACGAAGACACGACGGGGGTCCTTTCGGGTTAGCGAAGCCAGCCGAATACGAGGTGAATCAGTAGCCAGAGCAGGAAGGCGAGAAGGAAGAAGTGGGCGGCGGTCCACGACCATGACGTTCGGCCGGGGGTGATGTCGCACAGGTGCCAGACGAACTCCGACAAGGTGTCTTGGTAGCGGCGGCGGAAGATCGCGGTGAACTCCAGGGCGAGGAAGATCCCGATCCAACCGACCCACAACCAGCGATAGCCGCTCACTCGGCGGCCTTAACCGCTCGGGCCGCCATCTGTGAGAGCGCGTTCGCGTGTTCGATGTCGAGGATGGCGCGGGCCTCAACGCACTCCGCCGGGGCATAGATCACGGTGAGTTCGTTGTCTTGCAGCGACTCGCCGGACGTGGACCAGTTCGTTGATCCCGAGATTCGCCACGCCCCATCGACGATGACCATCTTGCGGTGCATGATCGCCGAGTGCTCGGAGGTGCCGATCGCGATCGAGTTCCCCGTCATTTCGGCCTTGTATTTATCTAGCAACGCTTTCTCGTGGACGCCGCCCGCCTGCGAACGATCGAGCGTTATCTGGACGTGCATCAGAGGGTTCTTTAACTGCCGGTCGAGAATGGCCGCCAGCTCGTCGTCGTCGTAGCCGAACATCGCGACAACAACTGAGATCCGAGCCGATCCAAGGACGAGTTTGAGCACCTCGTGGACTTGGTCCTGGGGGCTGTAGAAGGTACGGACGTTAGGCATCAGCAACGAAAGAGGCATCGTCGCCTTGAAACGGTCCAGGTCGGTGATGAGCACTAGACGACCGTCGCTCCGAGGATGCGACCCCATGTCAGCGGACCGACCTCGCCGTCATCGACGAGGCCATGCGCTCGCTGATAGCTCCGAACTGCGCCGTCCGTGATCGGCCCGAAGATGCCGTCGTCGGTGAGCTTGAGGAGCCGCTGGAGGACCACGTTGTGGTCGTGGTCGGTGTTGTTCTCGACGAGGACGGGTAGTCCGGTCACGTAGTGCTCCTCGGGGGCGGGCGCGGGCGCTGGGTCCGGCGCGGGGGCGGGGTCCGGTGATCCGGCCCACAGGACGGAGGACGAGACGAGCTGGTTCCAGTCGCAGCCGGGAACGGGGCTCGCATGGTTGCCGTCCTGGAACATCACGACGTTGGGGAAGACCGGCGCGAGCTGCGCGAAGGTCAGCGGACCGAGGTCGCCGTCATCGACGAGGCCGTGCTGCCGCTGGAAATCCTTGATGTCTGGTGCGGCGTAACCGGAGGTCAGCCAGAACGGGCAGGAGACGAACCGAAGGATCTTGTAGCTCCCGTAAATACCACTCAGCGCGTCGGCTCCGGCGAATCCGGTGAGGTACGGCTCGACGTCGCTGTATTGGGCGTTGAAGTCGACGGACGCGAAGATCCAGACGGAGTCGGGGACTCCGATCGAGCGGAGGTATCCCCGTGCGAAGGCCGCGTCTGCCGCGCCTAGCGCGGCTCCTCGGAGCGCCCGGTCTGCTTCTTCTTCGAAGACGAACCCGACCATGAGGTCGGCCGCGCGGTACTCAGCCGCCTCCCCGGCGGTGATCCGCTTCCCCGGATAACCCTTCTCGGCCGCGTCGCCGCAGACGTAGCGGACGACACCGACCGCGCCGGACGCCTTGATCGCCTCGACTCCGGGTCGGGTACTCGCGAAGTCGAGCACGAAATCGGACATCGGTTCTCCTCGGGTCGTAGGAGGTTGAAGACCGGGCGTGGAGGACCCAGAACCACGCCCGGTCGGATCGAGGACCGCTCGGCGGTCAGAGGTTGGCGCAGTTGAAGGCGGGCGCGGGAGGGACCGGGGTCGCGACCGACTGAGCCCGGTAGGCGTCCGAGACGGCGAGGTATTTTGTGAAGTCGTCTCGGGTTTTCGTTTGATCCCCTGCGAAGGCGTCGCGGAGCACCACGTCGAGGGCGTCCTGGCGTTGCTGGTTCAGGCCGGTTAGCGCAGAGGTGCGGGCCGTGGTCTTGTTCGCCCAGTCCCGGAGGCAGTTCCGGGAGAGATAAGTGTCGACGGTGAAGTAGCCCCCGGCGACGAGGAGGATCAGGGTCCCGGCGAGAGTCGTTGCGACGATACGAGCGAAGCGACGGGACCGCCCGAGCTGCGCGGTAAGCGTTCGGATCTCCTTACGGAGCCCCCGGAGTTCGTCGAGCACTCCCGCCATCCCCTCAGCGAGAACCTGCATCTCCTCAGGCATCGTCGCCTTCCCCCTCTTCTTCGTTTTGTCGGATCTTCTGGTGAATCAGAGGGGCCGCCGTCGCATAGGCCCGTTCGAGCCGGTCCGCGACGATCTCTAGCCGGTGGATAACTCGGTCGATCTGGGTCTGGTCCGCAATCGGAAAGTCCGAAAGGGGACGAGGCCGAGACTTTCGGAACATGGCGTCACTGCCCGTCGTGGGGGCGTCGGATCGTGACCTCGGTACGAAGCAGCGAGGACACGTCTTCCAGAGCGTGCGAGCAACGCTCCAGCGCCGGGATCGCCTTATCCATGAAAACGTCCTGGACGGACTGGAGCTGCGCGCTCTGCCGTTCGATGAGATCGTCCTTGCGGTCAGATTCATCCGCGAGTCGCTTCCAATCGGAGTCGGTCCGCAACTTCCCCGAAAGCAGCAACGCGACGATCGTCATCTGCGAGAGGACGAAGGTCCCGACGAGCTGCGCGATAACAAGACCTTCGGATGTTGGCACCGGAACTAGGCCGATATCCAGTCGAGGGCGAAGTAGACGCCGGGGCTCCCCGCAGACCCAAGCCCAACGTTCGTCGTGGATGATCCCCCTGACGTTTGGATAACCTGGACGCTGATCGTGTCGTTGACCGCCGCCCGGATAATCGAGGAGCCCTGCGCCCGAGCGAAGCTGTCCGATGCGGCAGTGATAGGCGTTGATCGGCCGGTCGCCCCCGCCGACGTCGCCGTAATCCAGTAGTCCGCCACGCCAGCAGAGAGACTCGCAAAGGCAGCCGCGTAAGTGACGATGTAAAGCCCGGCGGTGACGACGGTGTAGATCCCGGTCGACGTGGAATACGCGGTATCGGTGGCTTCGAGCTTCGTGTTGAACTTGATCGCCGTCGCAGTGTTATTCGGGATCGACTGCCCCGTCGTGAGCATGTAGGCCCGCATCGACGGCTTGTATGTCGCAGCGCCGCCGATCAGGAACCGAAGGGCGTCCCGGACTCCGTTCATCGTCGACGCCGTAACGATTTCGCCCACGGTGTAGGTATGAGGCGTAGGAATGCTGGCCACCGGATTACGCCTCGATCCAGGAGATAGGGAGCCATCCGGCGGCACCGCGTACGCGGGCCTCGCGGCAATCGACGAGGCCGTGGATGGTGCGGAGACGGAGGATCGGCCAAGGGTCGTGCGGGCACATGAGGCGGTGCGGATCATCATCCGCGAGTGGATGAATCATCACGACGGTGGCCTCGACTACATCCCTGTGGTGATCGTCGCGATAGAGCACCGTCGAGCCGACGCGGGGGATCTTCGTCGCGACGGGGCGGTGACGGACCGACAGCTTGATTTCCTCATCGCACCAGGGCTTTTCGGACTCGTCGGGGTCGAGCGGATCACGCATCAGAATGCCAATCGCGTTGTCGAGTCCAAAACCCCGTAGGTCGTGTCTTCAAGTTCCCAGTAGAAGTTGACGTCGGCGGGGGAAAGCTGAACCGTTGTGGTCCAGGTCGCGGGTGGCCCGTTGACGACGCTGTGGGTGATCTTGTCGACGACATAGACCCCGGACATCGGGCCGAGGACCCCGCCGACGCGGCGATTGACCGTGACAGTCTGGCCCTGCGTGAGGCCAAGACAGACGGGCCAGAGCGCCCCCGTCGTATCCGCCGAAGGGATCAACGTCATCGATTGGACGCGCCATTGGGGTTGGGAGTAGCGGTCGACCAAATACTCGGCTTCGGCGGTGGCCTCGTTGTCGTCTGCGATTCCCGTCGCGATTGGTGACGGTGCGTGCGGGAGATACTCGGTGATTGAGACCGCATCGGAGGCGAACGCGGTGATTCCGCCGTTTCGGGTGACCGTGACCTCGTTGTAGAGATACGTCGGGTCGTAGTCGAAGGTTATGTCTTCCTGGTAGTGCAGTTCCCCCGTGTTCTCCCCGAACGTGGCCGTGGAAGTTTGGTTGTAGTGCGCGGTCCGCTGCTTGAAAGTGACCTGGCCGGAGCCGTCAACGAACATTCCGCCGGATTCCCAGGCGGTCACGTCCTGCAAAGCTTGGAGAGCGGTCTGACCCGCGATCGTCGTTGCCCCCGACAGGGCTGAGACGCCCGCATCAAGGTTTTGCGCGCCGGACGGGACGCCCGCGTAGGTGAGGATTCGACCGAAACGAGTGCCCGACAGACCCCCGGCGAAAGCAGTCGCCCCCGCTGAGTATTGGACAGTGAACCGACTAGTCGTAGGAACAGGCCCGGCCTGATTCCACGCCGCGATCTGGGCGATTTCTCCCGTAAACCCGAGGTTCGGGGTATTCACGAAGCTGGCGCACCCGCCGAACGTAAGGCTACATAGAGCGGAGCTGGGCCAACCCAAGGTGACCGCTGAGTTGAACACCCCATCGAGTCCGACCCGGAGGGTACTCGCGCTCGTGATGAGAACGATCTGGTGCCATTCATTGTCGTTGACAACGGCGGAGCTGATAGTTCCGTCCGGGCTGTTGAGGTGTCCGCCGGAGTCGATCCAAAACTCGTCGTAGAAGTTGGGAACTGGACCACCCCAATAGCCGCCGCAGATCGGCTGGACCCCGGAATAGGAAGTCTTGAACCAGCAGGAGAACGACGGTCCGAAGGGAGTTCCGGTGAAAGTCGCTGGGGAAACGAGGACCGTGGCATCGGTTGCGGAGCCGGGTGTGAAAGACACGACTGAGTTAGAACCGCCCGGCAAGCCGGAGTCGGATTGCCCGAAAGCGACGGTTCCCCCGGCCCCAAGGTTCTGTTGGGCCAGCGGGCCGACAGTTCCGGGGGCCTGATTCCCGGCGCTCACCGAGCCCTGTGCATCGTTGCACGGCCAATAGGCGACGGGCGAGTCAGTAAGGATCTCCTCGGCGAGAACGGTTCCTAGCGTGATGAGTGACAGGGGCGTCAAGAGGTCCGCCGCGATCATCGGCGACCAGGTGAACTGCCCGGCGGTCCCGGCCTGGAGTTGCATCGGCCACCGCTGCACGAACCCAGTGAACAGGTAGTACGTCACCGACGCCCACACGACCGAGATCTGGACCGGGACGAAGAGACGCACCAGGCCCGCGTAGAGCGTCCCGCCCGGGCCGGGCGGCGAGTAACGCCCGTCGAGGTTCTCCAGCATCGCCGAGAGGGTCGTCGACTGCGTCTGGCCTAGCTCGTACTGCCGCCCGGCCGTGATGTTGAGGCTGTCCGGCGACCCGACCCCCGTGGACGGGGTAGCCGTGTACGTCACTGGCCACGTCCCGGGGTTCGTCCCGAACGCGAAGCTCGTCGAGATGACCGGCCAGTTCGTGAGCGCGGTCACGAGAGGCCAACCACCGGCATCTGACCCGTCGACTTCATGCGGAGGAGATGCGTCTGGGTGCTCGTCGCGATGGTCTGCCCATCGAGGACGAGATTCGTGACCGTCGTGTGCGAAACGATTCCGGCCCCAGCTTGGTAGCCGGTGCCCCCTGGGCCAACCGGAACGGGACTGATCCCTGCCTGCTGTGCTTGGTTGAGAACGACTTCCCCACCGTGAGCCAAAATGAGTTGAGGCGCTCCAGGGGCACCTGGAACTACACCACCGTCGGCGAACCCGAAGAAATGCTTTACTGCACCACCAGCAGATCCGGCAGCCCCCATAACATCTTTAACCGGATTAACTACGTCGCTGATCGCGGACTTCATCGTTTCTAGGATGGGTTGGATAACTGACCAAACCCAAGAAACAGCCCCCGAGATGCCGTCCCAAAGAGTGTTCCATGTATCTGAGAAATCACTTATAGCGGTATGCAAAATATCTAGCCCAGCCGTTTTGATGACTCCCAGGATGGGAGAAATTACCGCCCATGCGGTGCCGACTGCCGAGCTGATCCAACCCCAAATATCGGACCAGATGCCCCATAGCCATTGGATCGTGTCGACGATCGCATGGATTTGGGGAAGAAGGAAATTGTTGACGATCGCCATGATCGCGTCAACGACGGCGCCGAATACGGCTTGGATCGCACCCCATATAGAGGACCAGTGAGTCCAGATCGCGTCGATAGCGAGCCCGATTAGGGGGAACATGATCGCAAGGATCAGTTTGGCGTGGTCGACGATGAAATCTATTGCGACTCGGAACGCGGTGCTAATCCCACCCCAGATCATTTGCCAGTGGTTGTACAGAATCATGCCGATACCGATCAACGCGAATATCGGGCCGCCGAGAACGATCAGACCGAGCCCGATGTAGTCCAGGTTCTGCTTGATGAAATGCCAAGCGTCTTCTGTGATCCGCTTGATGAAGGACCAGACCTGATCCCAATGCTTGTATAGCTCGTAGGCGGCGATCCCGACGAGAGCTACGGCTGCGATCCAGGGCAGGAGGGGAAGTTCCGCTGCGGCCTCACCCTCGGCTGCTTCCGCGCCGAATAGCCGAGCCGCTTTCCCAGTCAAAGTTAATGCTTTCGCTGCCTCCCCCAGCATGCTCACGAACTTGCCGATGGAGACGACCAGATACGCGCCGATCGCCACAGCGAGAACGCTCCCCAAGACAACCGCCAGGGCCTTCGCGGCGTCCTTGTGCTGATTCAGCCATGTCGTCGCGTGCTGGACCGCCGCGATGACATGCTCGACGACGGGGATCAGTTTCGTCCCTAGTTCGATCCCGAGGACTTGCGCCTGAGCCTTAGCCTGGTCGAGTTTCTGGTTGAAGTCCTTCTGCGTCAACGCCCATCCTTGGACGTTGCCCTTGGCGTCGGTCGTTGCGGCCGAGATGTTCTTGACATTCGTGGTGAACGTGTCCGCGTTAGAACCTGTTAATTCCAATGCGGCCTGCATCGATTTTGTGCCGCCGACCATGTCTGCGAGCGCCGCGATGTAGGTCTGTTGGGTTGGCGGGAGAGCGTTAAGCGTCGACTGGAAACCTGTCGCGGACCCCGCAGATTTCTTCAAGGTATCAATCAGAACAAGCCCGGCAGGCCCCATGTGGGCAGTAATTGCGTCCGTTAGGACTTTCATGGTTCCGGTCAGGCCGCGAGTCCCCAAGTTCGCGGAAACGTCAATCGACGAAAGCCCCAGGGCTTCCATTTCCCCCTTAGCTTTCGCAGTCGGGTTCGATAGTTGCGCGATGGTCTGCTTCAAGTATGTGGCAGCATCAGCGGCGGGAGTACCCCCCGCTGTCATCGTCGCCATTGCGCCAAGAACTTCGGTCAACCCGACGTGTGCTGCGGAAGCAGCGGGAAGAACCGTGGCGAGCGCACCAGATAGATCTGCCATATGGGTCTTGCCAGACGCGACGGTTTCAACGAGCTGCGACGTGACTTTTGCTGCGTCCGAAGCCGGGATTTTGTAGTCCACAAGAGCTGTCGTCAAGCCGTCCGCGACGGACTGAAGATCAGCCCCGCCGATCTTCGCGCCCTCAGCGGACGCCTTCAAAACGTTCAGGCCGTCCGCGCCGTGATACCCCGCAGATTCGATCATGAACATGCCCTGGGCGAGTTGCGTAGTCGACTCGCCCACCTGCCCGGCCATGCTCAAAATCCCGGAGGAAACAGTCTTGAGATTGTCCTCGGACTCTCCCGCGCCCGTCACTAATCCAGTCATTGAAGACTGGAAATCCCCAGCCATTTTCACGGCTGCGACACCGATACCGGCCAGCCCGAGTGCGGCGAACTTGCCTGCCTTCGTCAGCGATGCGATACCGCCAGAGCTGGCAGCCTCCGCCTTCTTCCCGACCCCCTCAGCGGATGCAGCGGCCTTCGTCCCGGTCTCCTCAAATCCAGGAGCAAGAACCGCCATGTAAGTCAGAACGATGGGGGGGACTTCACCGGCCACAGGGCACCCCCATCCGGGTCATTTCTGGTGAGTGGCGCGGTCCCAAGCCTTGATGGCGAGCGCCCGAACTTTCGGGGTGACTTCGTGGTGTGTCGGACCGATGTATGGCCGGGCCGGGAGAATCGTTGAGCCGCCTCGGCCGGTGGCGCCGCCGAGTTCTTGAATGAGGGCATATACCACTGAGGGAAAGACTGACCCGCGCCATCCCCCCGCGATTTCCTCGGGCGTGCCTCGTTGGATCGAACGACGCAATGTGCCTGTCACCACAGATGGGGGAGAACCCGCGTCCGAGTTCGTGGCCGTTCCCCGGCTGTGTGATTGGGTGAACTGTTTTTTGGCTGTCGCTTCCGCGAGTGTCTGGGCGGCGACAACGATCTCCCGGTTCGCGGCCTTCACCGCGATCATCACAAAATCGAGATGCGCCCGGAACTCGGCCGTCCCCGTGACCTTGATGTTTTCGCCCATCGGATCATCTCCGGGTAGACCGTTCTTGCAGCGTTTTCTGAACCTCGGACTCGATCTCAACGAACTTGAGGTCGTAGTCGATGACGTAGGTGGGGGTGGCCCGGAACTCAGCCCACGACTGGTGCATTTCCCGGCGCCACCGGAACGACCGCCACAGCTCCAAAATCCAATCGGGAGGAGGCTGCGTTACCCGACCTTGGCTTTCGAGCGCCCACCGGAGGGTGCGCGCCGCCCAGTAGGGCGCTGGACATCAACATCCGTGGTCGGGGAGAAGTCCGGCTTCGCCCCCATCAGTAGGGGGGCCGACCGTGCCGCTTCCGTTCGTAGCACCTCGATGAGCGAGGATGGCAAGTCGATGACCTGCTCGACCGTGGGCAACGGTTCGTCCCGCGACCACGCCGTCAGCGTGCATACGATCACCGCGTCGTTGATTTCTTCCATGCGGAGCATTTCCGCTGGGGACAGTTGGGCCTCGGAGATCGCTTCAACGACGGATTCGGGGGTCATCTGATCCGCCGAGTTTCCCGCAGCAACAATCTTCTTGACGGTTGCTTGATTCGCGCCGAGGTAGGCGCGGTGGAGCCGCAGTCGTCGTTCGGTCACTTCGTCTGGTTCGGAGATGAAGTCGGCCCAGCCGCCGTCGGGTAGTTCGATTCTTCGCATTCGGGGGTCCTTTTCTGTAGCCCAGCTAGGGGTCTAATATGCGGCGGTCTGTGCGTTTACCACCGTGACGAGGATCGGGGACACGCCGCCTCCGTTGGCCGCTGCGGAGGCGTCCGTCGAGGACGGCAACGGCATGAGGTTCGTGGTCGTTTCGATGAGTTCGTCGGAGGACCGAATGTCCTTCGTACCTTCCAGTTTCACGGTCGACATTTGGATGGTGAGAATGTCGGTGGTGACCGTCGGGTTCGTGAAAACGTACGTCAGGGCGGCCGACACGGACGTCAGGTAGTTCGTGAGGAACGTGTCGTCGGCCTTGAGGAAAGTGCCCGTCCCGGAAATGTCAAGGGGTCCGGCCCACAGCAGTCGGGGGCCTTGCGTACCGAGGGTGTGGATCGGTTTGACGCCCCGCTTGAGCGACACGGTGCCGTCGACAACGAGATCGCAGGACGACCCGGCGTAGTTCGCGGCGCAGTTCCAGGATGGTTGCGCGCCGAGCGCGGTGAAGCCGGTAGAGATCGGTCCGGCCGTCGTCGTGAACGGGTTAGCGAGGAACTTGCAGGTCAGTTCGACGAGCCCGGTCGCGTTGAACTTGATCGTCAGTTCGTCCATCTGCGCGCCGGTGAGCTTCCGGTAGAGGTATCCGTCGTAGTCGGTGAGGGACAGCGACGGTGGCTGGTTGCCGTTACCGCCGGAGTTGTTCAGGCCGATGACGTGACTGACGGACGGCGCCGATCCGGTTTTCGTGTCGGATGATCCGAGGATCGCCCGGAGGAAAACCGGCAGGGTATCGAGGTAGCAGTAGGTCGTGAAGGTGTACTCGTCGTGGCGCACAGTGTTGATGTCGTCGTAATGCAACACCATCGACCCGCGAAGCGCATCGTCTTTGACTTGGGTGACCATCGGGCTGACCTGCGGGGACGTCACGGGAATCCAGAACGCGGGGGTCACCCACGTGTTGCGGGTGGTCTCGACCGCGACGCCGAGAACCGACTGGCTGTTCGCGTAAAAGTTCTCGGTCATGCGGAGGGCTCCTCAGCCTTAGAGTTCGGGATCTTGCGGGGGCACGGTGCCGCCCTGCGGGTCGCTGGGCGGGTTTTCGGCGCCGTCGGGGGTGGATACCTCGTCGGCGACTTCTGCGGGCTCTACGGCCTCCTGGGCGCTTTGCGCCTGGATGGAGAGAACCGTCGGTTCGTCCTCGGTGGCTTCGAGCCAGGCGGGGCACTCCCACTCGGCGTCGGGCAGCTCGGCGACCTCGATGACGTCCCCCTCGGAGAGCAGCGGGAAGTTGCCGCCGTCGACGGCCCGTAGACCGTTGATGTTGAGCGGGTAGGGCGACCGGACGACGAAACGGCGAGGGCCGGTCGGCTCGGTCTCTTCGGTTGTCTGCTTGCGGCGGGTCATGGTGGGGCCTCTCGGGTCAGGTGGTCGCGATCTGGCGGACGTTGAAGCGGATCGACGTCCACCAGTGGAGGGTTCCGCTCCCCGCGTCTCGGGGGAGGTCGGCGTCGACCTGGATTCCGAACGGACCCTCACCGGCCTCGAAGATCAGGCCCTTGGTGCCGAGCGTCCGGTCGGCCTCGATCAGGGCGACACAGCCGTCGATGAGCCGGTCGTAGTCGGCGGTGACGTCGTCGGAGATCCGCTGGGCGGACCGGAAGAGGAGGACGAGGGTGACGTCGTAGTCGACGAACTTCTTCCCGGACGTCGCCCCGCCGAGGGCCGCGCGGACCCGGGCGGAGTGCTGGAAGTGGAGGAACGCGGCGGCGCCGGACATCTGCCCCTTGATCTGCGTTCCGTCGAATACGTCGGTGCCCTTGATGAGGCGGGGCGGCCCGAGGAAGACGGTCCCGAGGAGCGGGACCTCACCGCCCGCGATGTACGCCTGGACGGCCTTACGGACGGCGCCCTGTGCTCCGGGGGGCGCGATCGGGGACGTCACCGACGGACCCCGACGGACCGGAACGGGTCGAGGAGCATCGTCGCCATTTCCATTTCGCGAGAGACGCTCTTGCTCTGCGTTTGCTCACCGCCGGGCATCGAGATCGACGCGAGGACGATCGCCTCGTCGCCTCGGGCGTTGATGAGCGCCGAGGTGAGTTGCACGACGGCCTGCTTGATCGCCGGGGGCAACGCGGAGACGCCGACCCCGGCTGCGTGGGCGAAGGTGAGGGGCGCCCCGAGGCTGACCGTCGTCCCCGTGACCGCGCTGACGATGAGGTTCTCGTCGGCCGCGTTGAGCGGGTCGAAGATCCGCAGCGGATGGCCGGGGTAGATCCCGGTCGCGTCGACCACCGTAAGGGAAACGTCGCCGACCGCAACGTCTGCCGCCAGGAGCGTGTTCGCGTACCCGTTGACGTAGGTCCACTGGCAAAAGAACTGCTTGTTCGGGGCGATACTCACCCCGCCGAAGCTCGACGTCGGCAGGCCGCCGCCGATCGGAACGGTGAATACCTGGCCCGAGTCGAAGATGATCTGGTCGATCGCCGTGATCGAGGTCGTCTGCGCGGGGAAAGCCGGGTTGGTCGCGAGCGCGAACGCCTGGACCTCGATCACCGGGTTGTACCGGCAGATGACCCGGAGACCCTTCCCGGACTGCCAGCGGCACCACCCGTTGTCGACGTCGACGGTCGCCGAGAGGATCTGCCCGCAGTACGTGTCGGCCGCCGACGACGCTCGCGAGATCTGGGTCGCGAGCATCGCGAGCTGGCTTGCCGAGTTCCCGTCATCGACGAGGTTCGTCGTGTCGACGGACGTGGGGGCGGCGAGGTACTCGTCGACCGTGAGGTACGCCGTCGTCGGGTATTGCTGCGTGATCGGGCTGACTGGCATGGATCGGCCCTCTCCTCGCGGTTGGGTCGGCGGGAAAGAGGGTTACTTCGCGGCGGCCTTACGCGGGGCCTTCGGCTTCGGCTCCTCGGCGGGCTTGACCTCCGACGTCTCGCCCGTGGTGGTCTCGTCGGCCGGGGGCTCGCTCGGCGCCGGGACCTTTGCCGCTTCGGCTTCGAGGGCGGCCTTGTCCGCGAGGAGAGCTTCCTTCTCGGCCGCCAGCGCGTCGCGCTCGGCCCGGAGAGCTTCCAGCTCGGCGTCGTCCTTGGATGCGTCACGGGACGCCACGAGGCTCTGGACGGTGTCGTAGAGCGAGGCCGGGTCCCGGCGGCGCTCCAGTTCTTCGGCTTCGAGGCGAGCGGCTCGTTCCGGCTCGTTCTCGTAGAGCTTCACGCCGCCGACGTGGAAGGTGAGCAGCTCGTCGCCGACCTCGTCGGGTACGTCGAAGGAGCCGTCGGCGAGCGGCTGGAAGGTGTCGTAACCGGCGACCGAGATCCCGGACACGCCGTCGATGGTCGGGTAGAGCTTCATCTTGTGGCTCCTCGATGAGTTGGGTCCTGCGGAATGCCGAACGGCCCCCGCTCACACACGGGGGCCGTTCGGGGCATGACTTGGGGTGGGGACTAGCCGACGTTGGAGAGGTACTCGACGGCTCGGATCAAAAGTTGAGGATCGTCCCGGAACAATCCGAGTCCTCTATTGCATAGATGGCAGAGCAACGAACGAACTGCGCCCGTCCGGTGGCAATGATCTACGTCGAGTCGGGGACTGGCCTCTTCGCATATCGCGCAGCGACCTTCTTGGTTCAAGACGAGAATGTCGTACTCGGCGAGCGTCAATCCGTAGAGCTTGCGGATGTGCCGTTGGTGTTCGGCTCGGGGATGAGCCTGACGCCACCGTTCATGTCGCGCTCGCTGTTTGGCTCGAAACTCAGGGTCCGACTGCCGGTCGCGTAGCTTTTCGAGATTGGCGTCATGGTTGCGATACCACGACTCCCGCTTCTGCTGGAGGATGACCTCCCGCTGCGGACCCTCTCGACGACGCTTCCGATTCGCCTTCGCCTTCGCCGACTGGCTGTACTTCCGGTCCGCTTCACGTTTCCCATCGGGGTTATCGAGCGCCCGCTGACGGGCAGCCGACACGCTACAAACCTTGCAGCGATACTGCCGCCCGTCAGGGGTTTTCGACGCCTTGTGGAACTCGTCTAACGGCTTCTCGATCTTGCAGGATCGGCACGTTTTCACACCTCATCCTACATAAACCGAGCCCCCGTATTAGCCTACATTCGAGAGGACTCCAGCGGCGACCGGGGCGCGGTTGACGAACGCGCCGACCGAGCGGATTTCGAACTCCTTGCGGGGGCCACCACCAGCGGTCGAGGCGACGCGGCTGACGCCGTAGTCGAACTGCGACATGTCCCGGAGGTTGCGGTACTCCAGAACCGAGGAGATGTTCGCCTGCGGGAAGGGCACCCGGTCCGAGCGGGCGATGATCGTGCCCGGCGGGAGGGAGACGTGGACCTCGATCGGGACGGTCACACCGCCAGCGGGGGCGTTGACGATCTCACCGACGCGGCCACCGGCCGTGACGTTGATACGACCCGAGCTGTCCGTGTTGAGGAACGTGGTCGCCGAGGACGAACCCAGGATCAGGTTCGCGATCTCCTGGGCCTGGGCCGCGTTCATCATGATCGCGGTCGGGCTCGACTTCATCTGGTTCCACAGCGGGAGGAACAGGCTGTTCTCGATCTGCGCGACCGAGCCGCCGGACAGCGAGAGCGCCGCACCGTCGAGGGAGTTCCAGATCGACGGGTTCGCCGTGCCGGTGCCCTTCTTGACCCACGCGCCCGCCGCCGAGTAGTCGCCCGAGAGGGAGGCGAGGAACCCGTCGTAGTCGTTCGCGTTCGCCGAGCCGTTGTCGGCCGAGGTCGAGACGGTCGGCTTGGTGGCCGCGACGCCCTTCCAGACGGTCGAGAGGTCGACGAGGTTCGGGAGCGGCTCGTCCGCGCTGATGATCTTCGTCATCGTCACGGCGTTGACCGAGGTGGTCGTGTAGTAGTACCAGGTCGAGCCGTTCGCGCTCTGGAACCAGTCGTAGCAGACCGCGCCCTGGAGGGCGGCGACGGTCGCCGTGATCGAGTTGGTCGAGCCGGAACCGAACGTGGTGTTCGCCGACGTCGCGCGGCTGTTGCCCGAGCCGTAGTAGTAGCCGGAGCCGGTGCGACCAGCGGCGGCCACATAGACCTGGACAGCGCCGATCGAGCCGCCGCTCGCTACCTGCGTCAGTGACGGCGCGGCGGCGGTCGGCAGCGCGAAGGACTGCGCGCCCAGGAGCTTGCGGTCGTCACCGATGAGGACCTGGTTCAGGACGTTGAACGTCGCGATGGCGTACGGGTCGCCGTAGCCCTTCGCGAGGTCCACGGAGTCCTGGGTGACCAGACCGGCGAGGCCCGTCGGCTGGTACTTCGCCTGGAAGTCCTGCTCCAGGAACACGGCCTCGGAGGCCGGGTAGTCGAAGCCCATCGAGGGGTCGGGCTGGCTGTTCGTCAGGTTCATGATCGCGCGCCAGATCGCGAACGTGTTGCCGTCCGTGGAGGTCTTGCGGGAGACCTTGTCGCGGAAGGGGGTGACGACGGGGATCAGCGAGACCAGGTCCGAGAGGTCGTACGAGACGATCCCGGTCGCGGTCGTGATACCCGTGGTCTGAGCCTTGGAGATCGCCGCGAGCGTCTGCTCGGTGACGTCTTCGAGTGCGTTCGTCATGGTCTGTTCCTTTGCGGAAGCGAGGGGGTGACCGGAGGCCGGTCGGGAAGAATGCGGGGGACTAGCGGCCCTTGTGCCGGGCGAGGATCGCGTCGTACGCGAGGCCGCTCATCTGGTTCGAGATTTCGGTGATCTCGGTGGCCTCACGGGCTTCACCGAGGGACGCCTTGAGAACGGCTCCGCGCTCGGTCGGAGCGGCACCCGACGGGGTGTCCTTGTCCTGACCTCGGAGCTGCGGCGTTGCACCGTTCAGAGCCGCCCCGATGGGGGCTGGCTTACTCAACTCGTCCCGCATCTTCTGGATCTTCGCGTCGAACTCCGCCTGGAGTTCCTCTCGCTGCTCATCCATCGCTGCCTTGACGATCTGGACGACATCTTGCACGGGCGCGACGCCCTTCGCAACTGCGTCTGGATCGTCGGCGGCCGGAGTGCCGTCCGCTTCGGTGCCGACGGTGGCCGCCGGGGCGGGCTCGGTGTCAGTCGCGGCGTCCGCTGCGGGCGCATCCGCAGCGGGATCGGCGGCGTCCGCCGGGTCCACGGTTTCGCCTGCGGGCGACGCGATCGGGATGAGGTCGGTCGAGTCGACCATCGCGACGAGCTGGCCGGTCGCGTCGTAGACGGGGGTCAGCGGGTCGCCCTTGGCCTTGACGACAGTGACCTCGGCGACCACGGGGACGGTAACGGTTCCTACTGCGGCCACGGAGGGCTCCTCGGTGTTCTTGGCGACCGGGTCGGCCACCGTGGGTGCGGACGGAAGCGCCGCGAGTACCTGCTGGAGGTTCTCGGCCGCGACGCGGATGAGCCCCTCGTTCGCCGAGGACAGGACGCGCCCGGCCTTCATCACGGGGACGAGCCCGTCGAGGACGGAGAGCGACGTGAGGGCCGCGTCGGCGGTCTCCATCGCCTTTGCGACCATCATCAGCTCGTCGGCCTGCATCTCCGCTTCGACCTGTTCACCGACGGCGTACGGGGCGAGCAGGGAAATTGCGTAGTCGACGGCGCACGCGGCGTCGTCGAGGTCGAAGACGCTGTCCGCGTCGTCCGGGTCGGAGACGGTCGCCTCGATCGCCTCACGGTCCGCGAGGACCATCAGCGCGTTCTTCGCGCGGGCGAGGATCGCCGTCCACTTGAGCGCGGTGGCTGCGTCGACCGACTCCCATGCGGCAGAACTGGGAGTGTTCTCCCCGCCGGGCATCGAGCCGTCGCCGTCGGCGAGCACCTCGCTTGCGTCGAGGTTGTCGTCTGCCTTCGCGACGGTCGTTGTATCCACTTCGTCCTCCTGGGGGGTGGGTTCGTCTTCGGGTGCGGCACTCTTCGAGACGAGGAACCGGAGCGCGCCGTTCGCCGCCTTGCCGACGAGGTCGACGCGCGGGAAGTTCGGGTCGACCAGCTCATTCATGTCGTCGAGGTCGTCGGGCGCGAGATCGGTCATGGTCGGTTCCTCGTTCGGCGGGTTGCGGTGCCCTGGGGTGAGAAGCCGGTGATCTTCCCGGCCTTGTGGAGCTGCCAGGCGGGCTCGTCGAGGATCGCCCCGACCAGCCAGTCCCCGGCCTTGATGACGGTGTCGCCGACCAACCAGTCGGGGCCTCGGTAGATGTACGACTCGACGACCTGAGCGGCGCCGATCGTGCCTTCGACGTGCTGGATTCCGACGTGTCCCCCGGCGGGGACGAATCCCCACGCGGCCTTCTCTAACTCGACGGCCGAGATGTAATCGCGGCAGCCGTCGAGCCCCTTCGCGATGCGAGCGTCTTTGCCCGCTTGATACGCGAGCCCGAGAACGTAACGCTGCTCCTCGATCGACTTGAGGACGGGGGCGTCGTGGGCCGATTCCGGTTCCGGTTCCGGTTCGGCGGTCGCGTTGAAGGCGGCCTTGAGCACGGCCAGCTCGCGCTCACGTTCGTCGATGAGTTCCGCGAGCGTGGCCATCGGGGCTCCTATCCTTCGCCGACGTCGGCTTCGAGTTGATCGGCCTGCGCGATATCCGATGGGCTATCCGATTCGGACAGAATCGGGCTCACCGCGCACCTGCAGCCGGTATGCGCCGGAGGGGTGTCATCCGAACCGACCGTGTACGGACCGCCGCCCGCGAGATCAACGCACTCGGGGCAGGCGTCGGGGGAGTCGAGCCACTCAAACTCGGCGACCCCACTTGACTGGTAGGTGTCGATCGACGCCTGCGTCATCGTTCGGGCGACTTCGGTATCGGCGATTCGGAAGGCGCGGGCCGGGTCACCAACAATGTCGAACAGATCCCCGGCAATCGAGTCGATCGAGTCTCCGGATGCGATGCCGTCCGCGAGGGCGGTACCGAGCCGGTCGTAGGTGGTGTCGATGATCCCTTGGATGGTGATCCCCGCATCATCGAGGATCTGTCGGAATCCGCCGTCTTCGAGTAGCTGGGCGGCTTTGACATCACCCGGCTGCCAGCTCGACCAGTCCGTTGCGGCGTTCAAAGACGCGAGCGCAGCGTTGACTTGTAAGCCGCCTGCCGCTGCGGCGTGCGCCCCGGCGAGCCACCCATCCGCCAGCAGCGCGGACACGGCCGCTACGAGGTCAATGGAGTCGACACCCAGATTGTCGGCGAGCCACGCCCTAGCGGCGTCGCGTTGTTCGGGTGTTGCCATCACTGGTCCCTGACGTGCGCGGCGTAAGCGGTGATCGCTGACCTGATCTTGCCGGTGGTCAGCATTCCGCCGAGGGCCTGCCCGATCTGTTCTGCGTGATACTCGACGAGCCGAGTGTCGTACTGCCGCGCTGCGTGGCTATGCCACGCCGACACGACTTTTGGGGGACCACCGGCCTTGGCGACATAACCGAGAGCATCAAGAACGAGCGGGATGTCTTGGGCCAATTCGGGCCTTATACACGGGTTGTCCACAAGCTGTGCAGGATCAAACCAGGCGATAGCTTCGACCCGATCTCCGTCTGGGTCATCTGGATTTGTGATCTCGGTGGCCGAGCGAACGGGAACAAGATCTTCGGACGCGACCGTATAGACGATTCCCCGATAGAGTCCGTTGGACGCATCCCATTCGGCACCGGGTTGCCCTTCGGGGATAATGCATCCGACCTCTTCTTGCCATTCGCGGACGGCTGCACCGAGGGGTGTTTCATCGGTCTCAATGCAACCGCCGGGGCTTTCCCACATGCCACCTGCGGGATCGGTCGGATCGAAAGACCGCTGTAGAAGTAGCACGCGGCCAGTGTCGATAGCTCGGACGAGTAGCCCTGCGGCTACCAGTTCCCCGGCTGCCTTGCGGATCTGTGCGCGCCCGGCGTCGTTGAGGCGATGTCCCCAGACGGGCGGGACGGCCGCGAACTCGAAGTCGCGCCACGAACCCTTCCGGCGGCGGGCCTTGACGAACCGGCCGAACGCGACGACCTCAGCCTTCGCAACGTCCTGGTTCGCGGCGAGCTGGTCCTCGTCGTCGTCGATGAGCGGGTCGCCGACGATGCCGGTCTCCGTGGTGATTCCGACGGTTTCGGCCTTCGTGACCGGATCGTCGGCGGAGTTGATCGCGGCGACGACGGAGGACGGGTTGTCGGCGGGGTATCGCTGTACGGCGAGCGGCGGCTGGTTCGGCGGGGTCTGCGGGGCGACGCCCTCGATCGGCGCGAACGGCTTGTGGGGCAACGCGGCGCCGGGCTCGGGTGCCCCGGTGTCCTTGTCGGTTTCGCCGGAGACCGCGATCAACGCGGAGAGGGGAATCGGTCCGGCGCGCTGCGTGTAGATGAAGCGCGGGATCGTCTGGCCCTCGGGCTCGGACAGGCCGAACTCCTTCTCGCGGACCTCGGAGATCCCGATCGCGCCCATCTTCACGTAGATGTCGTTGGCCTGGGCCGTTTCGAGGCGGTCCTTCGTCCCCTGGCCGGTGTCGAACGCGAAGACGAGGGGGAGCCCGAGGTCGTTCTGGAGGAAGTCGGTGAGGGCGTCCTCGACGTGCTGCGTGAGGGGCAGGTCGCCGATACGGAACTGGACGTCGGCCTGGGTGTCGCCCGACGCCTTGTTGACGTTCTCGGTGAAGCCAAGGTCGGCGGGGGTGACGTGGAACGCGGCGGCGGTCTTCCGCATGACGTGGAGGGAGAACACGTCCGAGAAGTCCTTCTCGTTGCTCCACGCGAACTCGGTCCCGTTGGGCACCCAATGGACCTGGTGCTTGCGGGCGTCGTCGCCGAGCATGAGCGCGTCCCAGGTTTCCTGGTAGGCCGCGATCTGGTCGGCGGTCCAGTTCTCGGGGGCGGTCGCGAAGCCCTCGGGCACGTTGCCGTCGGTGTATCGGGACAGGAAGTAAGCCTGGGTGCGGAGGTCGGTGTTCGCGTTGAGGAGCACGGTCTCGATCGGCGCGAGACCGTAAACCGAGTTGGTGCGGGGCCGGAACGGGACGTAAATGAGGTCGCTCGACTTGAGCCAGTTCGCGGGCACGCCCTGGACGTATTGCACGAACGCGGTCGCGTCGCCCATGGGCTGGTTGCCCCAATCGTCGATGATGGGCGCGATCGTGGTCCCGTCGATCGGCATGAGCCCGATGGCCTGCCCGGCCATGTTCCGCATCCGATACAGGCATCCGGCGTCGTACGCGAGGACGTCGTAGAGGTACTTCGCGAGCCACGCCTTGAAGGGGAGCTGGCGGTCGGGCTTCGCGAGGATCTTCTTCCCGAACGCGATCGCGTCGGTGACGTCGCCCTCGACGCCGATCGCGGCGGTGAGGTTCCAGTCCATCGAGCGGACCGAGTCGATGCGGTGCCAGATGCACATCTGCGCGACGTCGTAGACCTCGACGACCCCACGGAGCGCGGAGAACGAGATCCGTTCTTGCGCGCGGGGCCGGGCGTTGATGTTCGTCCCGGTCGTGAAGTCCCGCGCTCGGGGCTGCCGGGAGAAGCCGAACATCGGCTCGATCGGCTGACCCGGACCGAACGGGGTCGACGAGTCCATCCCGGCGGCATAGTTCGCAGCGGTGATGGAAGCGGGAACCCCCGCGCCGAACATCTTGAGGACGCCGTCACGCATACCCACAGCGGCTCCCCTTTCGGTCAGCGGTTCGCAAGATGCCGGGCTCGGCGGGCCGCTTCACGCGGGTCTGTGGATTGCGTCGCGACGGCGATTGCGGCCTCTTCGGCCTCGGCTGCCGCCGTGTTCTTCGCGATCTGCTGTTGCATGTACCGGAGCCACTCGGCGCCGGAGTTGTTGAGGTAGAACTTCGCGAGGGCCTGCGACGTCGTGTCGACCTGGTCGTCGTGTGCGCCGTTCGGGAACGCGGCGGCTTCGTCGATGAGCCCTTGAACGTCGAACAGTGCGATCGCGTCGGCGGGGAGCGAGGCGTTCCCGGCGCGGATGAACGGGCTCACGGCCGTCGCACGCGCATATTTCGAGTCGTGGGGGGTAACGGGAATGATGCCGGGGATCTCGGCCCGCAGAGAGTCGATGACGGCCGGGCCGTTGGCCTTGTCCTCGATCAGCTTCGCGGTCGTGCCGGGCCAGCGGGTCGTCATCCGCTTGATCGCGGCGAGCGTCGCGGTGAACGAGAGCCGGGCGTGGAGCTGGTCGAGGAGGAACGTCTCCGCGCCGCGCCGCGCCCAGACCTGGCCGACGACGTAGTCAGCGGACTTCGTGTCCTTGAACGCGAGGTCCCACGACTGGATCAGCTCGTCCATGCCTTCGACGAGGAACGAGCCGTCGGGTTGCTGCGACCACAGCGGCGATTCGTAGCGCCGCCACCATTGACGCTGCCACACATCGCCGGATTCGGGTGACGGGCGGCCCTGGAACAGGGCGCTCCAGATCCGGGGGGCGGTCGCGGTCTTCGTCGTCTCCCACTGCGCGGTCGTGCGACCACGGGCGGAGAGCATGAACTCGCCGGGTTCGCGGCCGAGGGGGTCGCTCTCGCCCTTCGCCGGGTCGTAGCCAGCCTGGGCCGGGATGTTGATGACGCGCCAGCGGTCGTAATGCTCCAGACCGGCTTCCTCGTCGGTCTTCTGCTTCGCGAGGAGCCGACCGGCGAGGTCGTTCTCGTGCCACCGCGTCAAGATCAGGACACACGGTCCGGCGCCGATACGCGGCCGGGCGACGGACATCCACCACCGCCACGCCTGTTCGGAGAGGAGCATCGAGTCGGCCGCCTTGTAGTCCTTCACCGGGTCGTCGATGAACATGACGTCCAGTGCGCGGCCGGTGAGGGCACCGCCGATGCCGACGGCGTAGACGCCGCCTCGGTGGGGCCGTTCGAGGTTCCAGCGGGAGATCGCCCGGTTGCCGGGGTGGAGTCGTAACCCGAGGTCGAGCGTGTCGTCTTCGCCCGTGAAGGTGATGACGTCGTTGCGGACCTGACCGGAGAACGTCTCGGCGTTCGCGTCGCCGTAGGACACGATCCCGATCCGCAAGTTCGGGTTCCGATGGAGCATCCACAGGGAGCCGTAGCGGGTGGTCCGCTCCGACTTCCCTTCCTGGGGTGCCATCGAGATTATGAGCCGGTTACAGCGTCCCTCGGCGACATCGACGAGCGCGTTGTCGATGAGTTGGAGCGCGGGGGTTTGCACGGTCGCCGGGTTCAACGCGGCGGCGAGCGCGCCGGGGGTCGCGTATTTCGTGCCCTTGCTGCGGCGCTTCTCTCGAACTGCGCGCCGCATCTCCGCGACGGCCTTGACCATGTCCGGCGGTGCGTCGAAGACGACCGTCGGGGCGGCCACGGTTAAGACTCGACCGTGGCCGGTTCAGCGTCCGCGACGGCTTCGAGTTCTTCCATCTCCGCTTCGAGGCGACGCAACTCGCGGGAGAGGATGTCCTCGGTGACGACGGTGACGGTCTGCTTACCGGGGGCGTCGAGTCCGTAGAGTCGTGAGGTGCGTTCCGCGATGCCGATGCCTTGCTGAACGGCACGGAGCTGCTGATCCTTGCTACTCGACTGAGTCGCGATGTCGTAGACAATGGCCCACAGTTTTTCCATCCGAGCGCCCTGCAACGCGCGGAGTTCTTCCGCTTGAGAGCTGCCCCACTTTTTGAGCCCGGCCCAGCAGGCATCGGCGGCGGACCGCTCATCCTTGTATCCGACGGAGTCCGCGATTTCCCGGAACGAGTACCCGGCGACCTTCAACTCGATGCACTTCGCCTGCCGATACTCGTACTGCGCCTTTTGGGTCGCGTTCATAGGCATTAGATCAGTCCCGCGCTCTCTCGAATCCGTGCCGTTTGGCGATGCATCTTTTCGATGTCAGAGGGCGCGAACCGACTAGCGACATAGGCGTCTTGCTCTCTCATAATTGGGAGGCATCCCGCGCATACGGTCCGGTTAGCGCCGTCAACGAACTGACGCGAATCTCCCGGATTGCCGCATCGTTCGCAGTCAGTCATCGAGCAGCTCCATTCGTTGAAAAGGACTTCTCCCGGTCCGGCGGGACGCTCTGATCGGGAGAGCCGAAACGGGTTTATGCGCTCACCTTTGAGCGTTGCCGCCGCCGCACAATGGCTGTGCGTTCGCGCGGAGTGGTGCCACCCCAGACGCCGTACCGGGCGGCGGCTGGTTCGGTGGCAAGGACGTACGCGAGGCACTCCGCGATGACCGGGCATCGGTGGCACACCAGCCGGGCGGCGACGATAGGGTCGCGGCGAGCGGGGGCGCGGCGAGCGGTATCGCGGCGGATCGGACCCGATTTTGTCCGAGGGAACATGATTTCGGGATCTACCCACAGACACTCCGCCTGGAGCGTCCAGTCACGAGACAAGTGGCTCACGGATAGCCGCTTCGATGAACTCGGCGTGCGCGATCGCTTCCCCATCGGGGAACACTGTGACATCAACGCGAACGTACTGCCCGGAAGGCAACGGGATCGTCATTGACGCTTCGCAGAGAGCATCCACGGGGCACCCCCAGCCAGTTTTGGGCGCGCTGCGCGACGATCGGGTGATACCTAGGGTCCCGGTAGACAGTCTTCTTCCACCTGGCGACATGTTGGCTGTTGACCGTTGAGAAGTCAACAACGACCCGCTCTGAGGCAGATTGCGCCGGTTTATGGTGGTTCTGGCCTCGACCTTGAGGACCTCGCGGGCATCGTAAAGAGCTGCCCCTCTACGTCCAGTCTCGATGCGTTCGATCCACCCTTTATATGCCCACCATCGGATCGTCGTAGGACTTCGATCTATCAGCCCGGCAAGGTCTGCCACAGAGAGAGCACCAGCCGTCACGACACGCCCCTACGGCAACGGCCATCCCGTTTAGCCCGGAGCCGGTCGGTTGCCTCAGCCAACGGCCACAACTCATCAGGGTCCCAAAGCATCTCCTGACCGAGACGTCCGCGCGGTGTGATCCGTCCCCGTTTACGCCACGAGTTGATTAGCGGGGTGTTGAGCGTCGGAATCTCAGCGCATGCCTGCGACGTAGTCCAGAACATTCCAAGAGGGCGCAGCGCTGCGGAGGCGATGTTCTCGGAGTTGTCGAAAGACTTGTGGCAACTCAGGCAGCGGGGGACATACCGATCAAGGTCAGCGCTATAGGGCATCGTCCGCGCGGCTGAGATCGACCATTTCGGATCGGGATCGGTGTTGTCGTAGGACCATTGGAATGCCGGTGCTCCGCAATCCACGCATGAATGGTCGCGCGCTTTCCCTCGGGTTCGGTCTAGGCGCTTATGAACCGCGCGGTAGGTGACGTCATCACCTGTCCACATCCGATGCTTCGATCCGAACGCGCCGGGTCCTATCGTGTTCACGAGATCGAAAGTGCCAGTCCGCCGACGGCGGGTGTAATGCTTCGAGCACAACCCGGCGGTCTTTGGCTCCATTGAGCAGTCGTCTACATAGCAGATCGTCATGCCGTCACGCCCCGATAGAGGACTTCGGCGAGACGGGGCCAGGTATCTTCCGGCCAACTGTGTCGACCTCCATCCTGGCAGCCCTGTGGACATGACCCTTCGAGTCCCGCTGGGCACAAGCAATCGGCGATCATCGCCCTACTGGAATCTTCGTCTTCCTGACGGTTCGTGCAACACCGGATTGTCGCAGGACTATCCCGATAGTCCTGGTCACCGTTCGAGCGCGGATCGAATACGAACATGGACAGCCGCCCACACCACTGACATTTCGCCTCGGGCATCCACCGGGCGCGGGGCGGATCACCAAGCGCCGAGCGGACCGAACGCAACACGTCGGCGATCTCCGATGCGGCATGCGCAAGAAGGGAATCGTCGCGGATACGGAAGACGGTCGTGCTCATGTACCGGAGGCAGAGCGTGACATTCAACGTGACCGGCGCATACGTTCCTGGCTGCGCGAAAACGAGGTCGATCGGCCAGAACCGTTGCGGGCCGTGCAGTTTCCGGTTGCCACGCCGGACCCCTCGGGTGAGGAGCGCGCGGGGGTTGCCGCCAACTTTCTCCCGAATCTCCTCCTCTAGTTCGAGGAGAGCATCTGCACCTTCGAGCATCGCGGTGAACCTAGTCCAGTTCACGGGGTCGGTGACCTGCGAAATCTTCCCGGAGAAGCGGGGGTCGTAGCGGTCGCGGCGTTCTTGGCGGATCAGCTCGGCGATGACCTTCTGACGGGCTTCGTCGGGTTGTTGCTGGGCGTAGGGCCGGTGGCGGAGCCGTTCCGGGTGGTCGATCAGCTCGGGCCACAAACAAAGGAGTTCGCGAGCATCTCGGGCAACATATTGCGGCTTCGGCGTCAAGTACGAAGTCCGTTCTAGGGAAACACAAGACGGGCAGGGATCGAGGAGAGTATGGCCTCCCGAATCCCCGCCCGTCATCCGTGCGTTGCCGAGCCATGCGATACCGCGCCCTACCTGGCCCCGCCGATCCCTGCCTGCCGTGCCTTGCCCGTCCTTACGATCCGTGACGCACCCAACCGAACCTTGCCGGACCCAGCCTTCCCGTGCCCTGCCCAGCCTGCCTTGCCATGCCGAGCCGCACCGCTCCTAACCGCGCCAATGCCGCCAAACCGAGCCCTGCCTGCCGAGCCGACCCCGACCAATCCATGCCGCACCTCACCTCACCCCGCCTGGCCGCTCCGTGCCTGCCTTGCCTGTCCGCACCACGCACTTCCGTGCCCTACCAAGCCGCGCCGGTTCATGCCCAACCTGCCTCGCCGCGCCAGGGGCTACCGCGCCGAACCCGGCCGTCCGAGCCAGACCCTGCCTAGCCTGCCGTGCCATACCAAGGCGTGCCCAGCCACACGAAACCCCGCCGAGCCTGTCCATGCCGCGCCCTGCCTGCCGGGTCAGCTCGCGAGGTCGTCGCGAGCTTTGTTAACGATGTCCCAGAACTCCTTGTAGTCGCCCCAGCGGCGCTCTAGCTCGCGCCACTCCCGCTTCATCCGGGCGAGTACGACCTTCTGCATCGCGGGGTCTTGGTCGATCATTTCGCGGGGGACGTAGGAAGGGATCGCGCCGATCGCGTCCTCCGCCTCGAAGTCGCCTGTGTGCATGAACGCCCGAATACGGGTGGGGAGTTTGACTCCGTCTGGCCGTGTGACCGAGACCTTCACCGAGCGGATCAGGTGGGCGGCCTGGACGAGCCGGTAGTTCTCGGCGGCGACGCCGTCGTCCCACTCGAAGCGGTCGTGGATTGGGGAAGCAGGGTCGCGGGCCTCCTCGACGACGAGCGGGGCGGAGAGGTCGCCGTGTTGTTTGTAGATCCCGGTAAGGGTCTCGATCACGACGTTTCTCACTGGTCGACGACCTCGTACGTTCCGAACGATCCGGTCTTGGCCTTCGACGGCCGCCACTCGCCGATGCCGCCGGTTCCGCCTGCGTCGATGAGGGTGACGATCGAGCCGGAGGAAAGCAGCGATGGAACGTAGGTGATGGTCAGCTCGGCGGACCACTTCTCGAACATGCCCCGGAATCGGAGGTCGGCCTTGCCCATGCCGACTCGGACGGTGTCCTCGCGCATCACCGGGTCGCCTTCGATGCGGACTAGCTGGTCGGGTCCCTCGCCGTGAAAGAGGAGCGCCTGTCGAGCGCGGTGGAGAAGTCGTCGTAGGGGGTAATCCCCGAGTAGTCAGCGGCGGTCGGGTTATCGGGTACTTCGGGCCAGTCGGGGTTCAATCGCATGAGGGTTACCGTGGCCTATCTGGGTCGTCTGGTCAATGGGTTTGTGGTGGGCACAGCACCCGTGGGGCTCGAACGTCGGCTTGTGGCAGAGGTAGCAGTCGACGGCGTGTTCGCGGGCCTGGTGCTCGTAGCCGTGCTCGGGGCAGTAGACCGCGTAAGGGTCCATGCCCCAGGTATCGGGCGGGCAGCTAGTCGGCTTGAGCGGCCGATCGGGTGATCGTCCCGCCGCCGCCGTTGTGCATCCCGGCGAAGATGTGGACGCGGTCTCCATCGACGACGACCTCGACGTCTCGGGACATCAGGTGACGCCGGGCGACGGTGTAGATCGCGGCGGCGGTTTCGTCGCCCGTGAGCGCATCGTCGAGGGTGAGTGGGGGTACGTCGTGGGAGCGGCCGATCCGCTCGAACGTGACGATCATCGGTTCCGCTCCTGGCTCGTGTAGTCGCATTGGCGGCAGCGGAACGTGACCGGCGCGTCGTCGCTTTCGCGGGCGGCGAACTCCCGGATGAGGACGTACCTCTCGCCCCAGCCGCAGCCGGGGCAGTCGGCGTCGATGCAGAACCCGGCGTCGTCGGGGAGCTGCTCGTCGAGGACGGGGGAGTTCCGGCCGAGGAGTTTCACGTCGAGGATGTTCTTCTCGTCCGTCGCGGCCGAGTCCATGACGAGCCCGGCGACGTAGGCGCGGACATCGTCGCGGACGGTGCCGTGGGGGCCGTAGGTTTCGCGCCACGCGACCGCGTCGACTTCGAGGGACAGGACGACCCGGACCTTGAGCGCCATCAGCGGGTCACCAGCTTGAGGGCGGTGATCTCGTACTCGGAGTCGTTGTCCTTCTCCGGGTTCTGCGGGTAGAGCGAGGTCGAGTCGATTGTCTGGTCGAGTTCCTCGAACACGGTCTCGATGTCGCAGGTCGGGCCGCTCACCCGCTTGAGCGTGACCTCGATGGTGATCTTCATCAGTGGGTCGCTTTCGTGGGTAGGTATCCGGCTTCGGTGAGGATCTCGACGACGAACTCGGCGAGGTCGGTCTGGTCGTGGCCCCACGCGGCTTGCTTGAACCAGTCGGGGCGTTCGGGGCCTCCGGCGAGTGCCAGCGCGAGTACCTCGGCGGCGGTCATCGGGCGGAGACCTTGCGGGCGGCCTTGGCGACGGACACGACGGTCATCGTCTGGCCGGAGCGGCTGCGGACCTGCTTCGCGGCGTAGCCGGATGCGTGGTCGGCTTCCATCGCGAGGATCGTGACGGGGTGGGTTTTGCCGTTTTCGTCTTGCAGGGTGACGGTGAAGCGGGAGCGTTTCATTTGCGAGGGCCTCCTTGTTGGGTACATGTATTACTGTAGCCCCACTAGGCCACGAGTCAAGTACCTTTCCAAAGTTTCTGTGGCCTGCTAAGGTCCCCACTATGGCACGCAAACCGATGGGAGATCTAGCCCGGACCGTGGTCCGGCGCGTCCGACTCAACCCCAAGGAGGACAAGCTCGTCGAGCAAGCTGTAGCCGCCGACGAAGCCGCCGACGTCGGTTCCTGGATGCGCGAGAAGGTCCTCGCCGCCGCGAAACGCTCCACGCGGTGAAGGGCGGGAAACGGGCGCGGCGTCGCGAGTTCGACCGGAAGATGCGGCACTGCGAAACCGCCGGTTGCGGCCATCCCGCGCAGGCGCACCAGCACTACCGTCACGGGACCGAATGCGCCGGGTGTGGCTGCAAGACGTTCACGTTCTCGACGCCCCACCGGACGTGGCGCTACCGGATCTGGCGCTGGCTCGTCCCGTGAGCGACCCAGACCGGACCGCGCTGATCTCAGCCGATGGGGTCTACCGCTACCGCCTCGGCCGGGCATGGGGCAACGGGCCGCTCGCCGCGTTCGTGATGCTCAACCCGTCGACTGCCGACGGCGAGGTCGACGATCCGACGATCCGACGATGTATCGGGTTCGCGAAGTCCTGGGGCTGCGGCTCGCTCGTCGTCGTCAACCTCTACGCGCTGCGGGCGACGGACCCGCGCGAGTTACTCACCCGCCCCGACCCGATCGGCCCCGAGAACCTCTTCCACGTCGGGGCCGTCGCGCAAGGGGCCGATCTCCTCGTCTGCGCCTGGGGAGCGAGTATCCCGCCCGCCGATCTCACCCACCACAAGGCGATCTCCTCGGCTCTGCGTAGGCAAGGGGCCTATCACCTCGGCCTGACGAAGACGGGGCACCCGAGGCATCCGCTCTACCTCGCCGCGTCGACTCCGCTCACGCGCTGGTCGCCTTGACGTGTACGGCCGGACGCGACTCCAGGAGCTTCGCCTCGAAGGGCGTCGGCTCGTCAACAGGCACTACTACGGCGACGGGCGCTGGGGCTGGCCGAAGCGGACGGGCTCCGAGGGGCAGGCGTACCGGGGCTGGACCGTCGCGAAGTACCGGCCCCGGAAGACGCGGTGGGCTCGATCGTCGGCGACGAAGGCTCGGATGACGCACGCGATCCGCTACCAACTGACCGCGACCCATTCGTCGGGGGAGGTCGTCTACCTCGTCGTGTGGAGGTGCGGCGGTCACGCCCAGTCGAAGCCTCGGATCGTTCGGGACCCCGAGCAGGTCTGCGCGGCGTGTGTTGCGCGGCTCTCGGGCGTCCGTACGGTCCCGCTCCGGGAGGCCCTGTGACTCGGCCGGAGCCGTGGGGTCCCCCGCCGGAGGGCTACCACTTCGAGGCGGCCGAGGAGACCGTCGAGGGTTGGCACGCTTGGCGGGTCGTTGTCGGCCATCGGCTCTGCCGGATGCGTGGATGCCGGGAGGTCGCGGTCGTCGAGCTAAACAGGGAGAAGTGGCGGCCGGGGCGCTACGCCTGGGTCGAGGGACGCGCCTCGGGCAAGGTCCCCTGTTGGTGGGCGTACTGCGCCGAGCACATGTACGGCCGCTGGCTTGAGGACGGCCGGATCTACTCGTGGCGATTGAGGGAGAACTGATGGCGCGGAGCCCGTACTACCCGGCGATGATCGTCGGAGACCGACCCGTGTTGCTCGACGGCGCGGTCGACTACTCGCAGGCGACGAAGGCCCTCGGGTTTCGACTGGCGGTCGGCGGGATGACGGCGGAGGACGAGCCGACGATCTGTGTCGACCTCGGGGTGCTCGCGGAGCAGCTCACGGACGGTCCCGGGATGCGTCGGGTCTTACTCCACGACCCGGTTCTCCACGCGATCTTCCGGGCGGGCGCCGAGGCCGGATACGAGCAGGCCCGGCGGGAGGGTAAGCGATGACGGTCGACGAGTTCCGGTCGCCGGACTGCAAGGTCGGGAAACACGACGCCTGCTCGGGTGACGCCTGGGACGACGCGGGCGACTGCCTCGTCCCGTGCGACTGCCGGTGCCACGCATGAAGGCGCTCCGCTGGATTTGGGGGGCGCTCGGGGATCTGTGGTCGAACCCGCAACCTCGACCCGAGCCGGTCTACGACTCCGAGCTGACCGTGATCGGGGTAACTCCAGAGGACCGGCGGACGCTCCGCGCTCGCGAGTACCCGAAGGGCGTTCTCGTGTCGGAACCGTTCCCGTGGTCGATGCAGGTCGATCGCGTCGAGGTCCCGATCCTCGTGCTCTACCAAGCGTTCTTCAACGGCCGGAAGGTCGAGATGGGCATGGAGCCCGTCGGTCGTTCGGTGGGCGTTTTCTTCCTCAAGGGGGGACACTCTCAACGTCGACCTCCACGGAACGATCGGAGATTCGTGACTACGAAACAGGATCTCAAGCTCCTCGCGGCTTACGCCGCGTGGGACGAGAAGCGGGAGCACGAGCGATCCGGGCGCGCGGCCGGAGCCATCGAATGGGCGGAAATCGCGGCCCGTAACGACGCCCGGCGACCGACCCACGCCTACTCGATCGACGACCCGGCATGGGCTCGGGAATGGTCGAGGGTCGAGCTGGACCGGCGACTCGCTGCGATGCGGGAGACCTGGGCGAAGCTCTGCGAGATCATGCGGGCCGCGTTCGAGCAGATCGTCGAGACGGTGAAGCGGGCACTCCCGCAGCTCCAGGCGTTCCAGGTAGCGATCGAGAGTGGTAGGGGTGATCGGCCAGCATGGCAGTCGCCCTACGGACCCCCGAGGGGAAGGCGCCGTTGAGTGCCCGCCGTGTGGGCGGCGCTCCTCTGGTTAATATGGGGCTCCCCAACCCATCCTCCGATCCTGCACCATTCGCGTCCGGTCGAGCGGTTCGTGATCGTCGAGTCGCCGGTCCTGATCCCGCCGCCCGACGTCGAGCCTTCATCGCCGCCGGTCGCCTCGCCGGTCCCGTCCCCGTCGCCATCGCCCTTGGTTTCGGAGTCGGTTTCGCCGCCGCCGCCCGCGCCGGTCGTAGCTCCGGCGAGCAATCCTGATGCTTTCGACCGGCTCGCCGAGTGTGAATCCGGCGGGAACTACGCCGACAACACGGGGAACGGGTTCTATGGCGCGTTCCAGTTCGAGCCGGGAACTTGGGCGGGTGCGGTGACGCGGGCGGGTTTCCCGGAGTGGGCCGGTCGTCTCGCGTCGGCCGCTCCTCCGGCGGTTCAGCGGGCGGCGGCCGTGCAGCTCCGGGGTGAACGTGGGTGGCAGCCGTGGCCCGCGTGCTCCCGGAAGCTCGGCCTCCGATGAGCTGTCCCGCGCCGGACTACGGGCGGGGAGATCCGCAGTGGTCCGCGCTCGCCGCCCGCCACTACGCATGGTGCGTCTGCGGGGCCGGTCCGATCTGCTCGACCGACGAGGAGACCTGGGAACACTGCAACGCGGACCACCGGGACCACCACGCCGCGCAGGGCGGTCGGCCGGTACGGTCCCGGCCGGGAGAGACCCGGCGCTACGGGGCGGCGAGCTAGAGGTTCATCCCCTCGGCGTTGCCCTTCGGGCACGGCGTGAAGTCGACGTAGAACTCGTCGCCTAGCTCGAACTGCGACGACGCGACCTCGTTGAGGATCGTCATCTTGATCTGTCCGCTCGGGGTGTACGACGCCCACTCGGTGTTGTCTTTGCCGCGCGAGACGGCGGAGAGGGTGACCTCGACGCCGTTCGGGTTGTGGGCGCGGCGGGTGATCTCTTGAACGAAGAACTTGGCGCGGACGGTAGCCATCGCGATCTCCTCGCGGACGTGGGGCGGGGGATCGGCTGCGAGAGAGCTGTGGGCTCAACCCGACCGTTGCGCGGACGGTAGCACGGGGGCGGAAGCGGAGCGAGTCGAACGCCCATCGGGGTGAGCCTTAGCCGCTTTCGGGGCGGTGTGCCATGCCAGTGGCGACGCTTCCATCTACGGTCCTTCGGAGGTTCGGGTCCCGGTGCTTTGACGTGCGCCGTAAGGTCCCGAACCTCCGCCTCGCCGGAAGACCGACAGAGACCGAGGGCGAGGATTTGCCGACGCCCCTCGGCCCGTCACGGCCTACTCACGTCGAATGGGGGAGAGCTTAGCGGTGGGCGTTCAGGGCGTCGAACCCCGAACCTCCGGTGCTTCAAACCGGCGCTCTGCCTCCTGAGCTTGACGCCCGCGTGCCTCGTCGAGGAATCGAACCTCGCTACCCAGAGGGGCGGGCTTTACAGGCCCACGCAAGTCCCAGCATCCGAGGCGTGTGCAGAGCACCACGCCCCCCCGTGCTCCGACGGGTGACGGTGATCGGCCGCGAGCGTGGCCTCCGCGTAGCACCGCTCGGATTCGAACCGAGGACCTTCGGCTTATGAGGCCGACGAGCTACCGAGCTGCTCTACGGTGCATCAAACCCCGGGCCTGCCGCGCCCCCACCAGCAACGCGACTCGCGTCGCAGGCTGGTCTTGGTAGCGGTGATCGGCCGCGAGCGCGGACAGGCTTGAGGACAGGGAGCCTAGTACGACCGGCGCTCGACGGCGAGGCAGAACGCGCACGTCCGGTCGTGCTGGTTGTGGACGACGTGGCGGCGGTGCTCGATCGCGGTCGAGGAGAGCGTCCCCGGGAAGTCGCTCCGGGGCCGGGTCGGAGCCGGAGGGAGGTCGGCGCGGAAGTCCGACGGTGCCGAGAGCCCGGGGATCGGAGTTCCCGCCGGGTGCGGGAGTTCCTGGCGTTTGAGTTCCGCGCGGAGTCGCCAGACCCAGCGTGCGGCGCCGAGCAGAGCGAGCCCGAGGGCGCAGTCGACGACGAGGCCGGTCGTGTTGCTCATCAGTAGTTCCCTTCGACGTTCTGGAGGCACGTTAGCCCGAGGTCTCGCCACATCGCGACGACGCGGGCTCGGTCTTCGAGGACGAACCGGACGGCGTAGCGGGTCTGGATGTGGTCGCGGTACAGGTCGGCCTTGACCTCGGTGTCGGGCCGGTCGTCCTGGAGGGGCCGCATCCAGAGGTGTTGCCAGCCGGGGTCGACGACGAGTTGGTGCCGGTAGAGCCAGACGTGGGTGATCTCGCGGTGGTCGGCGCGGCGGCCGGTGACGTAGTGGATCGAGATCCCGAGTTTGATGAAGGAGCGGACGAGCCAGACGACGTCGGGGTTCGGTTGGTCGAGGTGGTAGCCGGTCGTGTCGTACGGGTCGCGTTCGCCTCGGAGCGCGACGGTCCCGTCGATGTCGACGATCACGGCGGGGACGCGGGTCACGTCCTCCGCCGTTTCTTGCGTAGCCGGTCGCCGTCGGGGTGGATCTCGAACTCGTCCCAGAAGGTGCCGGGGTCAGGGTTCGTCTGGAGTTCGAAGATCTCCTCGGGGGTGAACCGGACGGTGGTGGGGGTGACGACGACGGGGCGGCCGTCGTCGGTGTCGGCGGTGATCCAGTCGTTGCAGAACTGGTGGAGCGTGAGGTGCTCGCCCGAGCGGATACGGATCACGAGACCTCGTCCGTCGCGACGTAGGAGCATGAGCAATCGTTGTCGCTCGCCATGTTCAGGCAGATCTCCCCGTGGGGTTGATGCCCGCACGCCGGGCAACGGGGGAAGGGCACGCTGACGTCGAGCGGGGACAGGTGGCGGATGACTTTCTTGAGGCCGCACTCGCGGCACTCGCCGGAGTAGTCGATGAGGACGGCTTCCCCGGTGAGCGTGATCTCCCAATACTCCGAGTAGGTCTCGGGCGGTTTGCTGCCGATGCTCTTGTCGAGGTCGAGGAGCCGCTCCTCGTACTCGGTCGCGGGGATCTGCCCGTAGCTCGCGACGACCTTCTCCCGCTCGGCTTTGTACGCGGCGACGCGCCGGGCTTCGCATTGCGGGCAGATCGACCAGCGGTCGGCGCTCATCGGGGGTCTCCGTGGTCGCGTCTCGAATACGGGCCGTGATGTCGGAGGTAGACCCACGGGCCGAGGAAGAGGCACCCGTGGAACGGGTAGTCGCGGGGTTTCGAGCCGGGCCAGTAACGGCAGGTAAGCCACCCAACGAGGTTGCCAGGGCCGACAGCGATCGCGAGGACGACGAGGAGCGCCCAGGTGACGTTCAGGAGGGCGCCGGTCATGCGGGGTGCTCGCGGTGCCACGGGTCTTCGCAGCGGTCGACGTTCCGGCCGTCGAAGACGTACCCGGGGGCGCTCTCGACGCAGCGGGGGCAGCGGTCGGGGTAGACGATCCGGGCGGTCGTGAAGCCGTGCATGAGGGCGTCGAGTCCGTCGTGGACGCGCCGGTCCTCGACCTTGATCGTGCCCCCGGCCGCGTCGATCTTGCGGACCCACTCGTAGAGCTGCCGTTCCGGGATCGCGCCGCGTCCGAGGACGGCGAGGCAGTCGTGTTTGTGGTAGGCGTTCTCGGGGGCGAACTCGCTCGATCGGCCGGGGGTTTCGACGTAGCTCGTGTTGATGAGGACGCCGACGCATTCGCGGCCGAAGCCGACCTCGCCGTGCATCTGGAAGAGGGCGCCTTGCTGGCCGGTCCAGCGGACGAGGTACGCGATCTCTTCGAGGGTGAGGGGTTCGGACGCGAGGTGGTCGGCGTACGCCTCCGCTCGGGACTCCAACTCGTTCTGCTGCTCGTTCTCGTCGGGCTCCGGCTCGCTCATAGCGCGGCCTCGCGGATCTGTTCCGCTCCGGCTCCCATGTTCTCGGCGGCGGCTGCCGCGTCGACCGAGGCGAGAAGCGGGTGGCATTCCCAGGCGAAGTCCTCGACGGTCTTCGTCCGGGTGACCTTGGGGAGCCCGGCGACAAGGTCCGGGTCGGGGATCTCTTCGGTCTCCTCGCGGGTCGCGACGACGACCTTCGTGCAAACGGTGGAGCGCATCGTCCAGAGCTGGATATCTAGGCCGCCGAGGTTCCCGGTGAGCGTGTAGTAGATGAAGTCGTGGTGGTCGGGGTCGGTCGACGGCGTGTTCTTGATGAGCTTGCAGGGGATCAGTTTCGCGGCGGCGGCGAGTTCTGCCGGGTCGTTGCCCCAGAACGGCCATGTCACGTGGACATTCGGAACGGGCAGCTCGGGCTGGATTTCGAGGAGATCCGCGAGGGTGCGGAGCCCGGTGATCGTTTCATCTCGGGTGGGCATTGCGTGGGTCCTTTCGGGTTGCGAGGGTCTCGGGTCGGGTCGGGGTTACTGGTGGGTGCCGCGGCGGCGGCGGGCGATCGTGAGGGCTCCAGCTCCGCCGAGGACGAGGGCTCCGCCGAGGCCGAGGAGTTCGGGGGTCGCCCCGCCTGTGAAGGGCAGCGATGCGGCGACGGGGCTCGGTGTGACGCTCACGGGCGTCGGCGTTACGGAAACCGGGGTGGGTGTGACGGATACCGGCGTCAGTGTCGGCGCGGGGCAAGAATCGACGAGATTCAGGTCCCAACTTTGGGTGCCTTGGATCGTGTATCCAGGTTTCGCGTTCGCCAGGACGATGGTGCGGTCCGCGCTTTCCTGATAGATCCCGGATGGTGAGGGGATGAGGTCGAGAGCGTATGTCACGCCAGGGCTGTCGGGGAGCGTGACGAGGTGGCATCCGGCCGTTGGTGCGGCTGCGGTGACGACGATTGGCGTCGGGGTTGGGGTTGGGGTCGGGCTGGGGGAGTACCACGCGGGGAGCGAGACGGTGAGTACGAGGGCGGCGATCATGGTGGTCCTTCCGGTCGGGTGGAATGCGTAGCCTATCTAGGTCCGTTATCGTAGCCTAGTCAGGTTCTCTACGCAACCCAGCGGGTTTGTCGGTAGTGGGTCAATCAGCCACGAACCATGACATTGCGAGGAAGGACATACACAACTGCGACGTCTAATCCTTGAGGAAGCTCCGCTGGAGAATCCGCAATGCTCACGATGGTTACTAACGAACAAATCCTTGCCGTTCTGCAATGGCTCATGACCGATGCCGCCGAAGTCGTCGTGACCGAGATGCGAAACAAGGCAGTCGAAACGGTCCGCGCTGCCCGCCGTTCAAACTGACCCACTACCTGAGACGGACGGGGCTACCCGATCAGGTGAGCCAAGTATATCGTTGCCCTCGTCTTCATCCTCAGCCATTTACTGTCCCTTCTTGGTGAGCAGCGGGAGCGTTGCAGGTCACAAGATCGGCATCCAAGGTCAGCCGGTCCATGTACGGCAGCTCGAAGGGCGTCATGCCGCAGCAGAGCGTCACAGCTTCGCCTTCCAGCGGAACCCTGTGCACCGTCACCGCCCCGGTGTCAGCCATTCGCCTTCCCTCCTTCTTGGTGTTCCCCAGGAACAGGCGGCCAGAGAATTCGGACGGCGATGGCAGGTTCGTTGGCTTCCAGATCGGCGCGTTTGGCAGAGAGTTCTTCGTTAGCTCCCGGTTCGCCATCTGTGTGAAATGCACCCGACCACAGGGTGCGGGGCACGATGAATGTGTTCAACCGGCCGTAGCGGGCTCGCATGTTCAGGTTCTCGAAGCGGGCCACAATCTGGGCTTGGGTGCAGTCGCACTCCTCGTCCATGCACCACCAGACCTGGCCGAGGATGTCGATGAGTGGCCCTTGAGCTTTTTGGTGCCACTCATCCTTCTCGGTCTCGGCGCGTTGCAGTTCGTCAGCGAGGCTCATGGCGTCTCTCCTGGAACAGGGCGGGGGATGGACTTGTCGCAGTAGGCGTAGTGCATGTCATCCCGATGCGTTGTGCAGGTGCAAGCCGGTTCTTCTCGTTCCCTGGGAGAGCCGGAAGCAGGACGGAAAATCGGCATCGGTTTGCAGCCGTGGGCGACGTTCAGGACATCCCAGATCCACGCCATCGCCGGGCTCCGCTCAATCCCCTCCGCGTCCGTGATGGCTAGAAGGGCGCGGACCACCCGATCCTCCGGGCTCAGATGCGTCCAAACACCCAAGTCCGGCTCAGATTGCTCTACCTGAGGGGCGGGGGGATTAGTGAGCCACGCGGTCGGGACTTTCAAACCGTCGAGCGGAGCTTCCCGCCCGACCACTTCAAGCGGCCGAGAATCGCACACGACCGTGTGGAACGAACGACCGTCTTCGACCCGTCCGCAGATGCACGTACGGCGCGGCTCGGGTTGCTCGACATGGGGGGCAGGGGCGGGGGCTCCGGTAGTATGCCCAGCAACCATCGAAGCCGCCACGGCAACATCCCAAGCCACCGCTTCGGGTTGCTCTACGACTAACGGCTCAGCGGGAGGGGCGAGGCGAGCTAGATGCCAATCGACAATCCGATCCATCAGCTCGATTGGTTCGCCGGGCTTGGAAAGGATCTCTGATAGCTCGATGATCAGGGCGTTTCGCTGGTCCAGGGCGTCCATCAGCATTCCCTCCAAACGTGGCCTTCATCGAGGTAGCCATGCCAGAAGGGCATCGCACCGATAGAGGCACGGATTTCTAGGCTTCCGTCATCGCACTCGCGGTAGGTGTGTGGCGGAAAGACGACGTGATGGATCGACCTCTGGCCCGCTGGGGCATCGTCATCGCGGGCGTTCGGTAGCAGGAAGAAGCAGGCTTCGAGATCGCCCGTGAATCCGGTGATCGGCCCGCAGTAGTCGCCGGGATTCTCGACCTCACCTAGTGAATCGACACGTCGCCCCTTCATTCGCTGTTCTCCCTGCTCTCAGCCTCGCCTGCCGGTTCCCGAGTGGCCGGGGTGTTCCGCGCTCGCTCGGCGAGACGGTGAGTACGAGGGCGGCGATCATGGTGGTCCTTCCGGTGTTGAATGGATTGGGTGAGGTTGATAGTTGACAGTTAGGTCGACCGCGACCCCGACCGCGACCAC
>QGNH01000433.1_pt5 | contig 51336 bp, 66 predicted proteins | sample 1735481 | NCBI WGS metagenome assembly QGNH01 (sample SAMN09239004, study PRJNA386568) | Viral metagenome, whole genome shotgun sequencing project.
GGTGGCCTGTATTCTGGTTACCTGTATTCTGGTGGCCTGTATTCCGGTGGCCTGTATTCAGGTGGCCTATATTCCGTTCGCCTGTATTCCAGTTACCTGTATTCCAGTTACCTGTATTCTGGTCGCCTATATTCCGTTCGCCTGTATTCCAGTTACCTGTATTCCAGTTACCTGTATTCTGGTCGCCTGTATTCTGGTCGCCTGTATTCTGGCAGCCTGTATTCCGGTGGCCTGTATTCTGGTTACCTGTAGGCGTTATTTCTTCAACAAATTCTATCTCCTTACAAACCATCTTTAAATCTGCTCCCGGAGTTTTATCCAATTTCAAAACTCCGTAGGCTCTTACTTTAAAAACTCTACCTATATTTTTATATACATAAACACCTGAAGGATATAAGCAGAAGTGGAAACCATACTCGCACAAATCTAAAGGCCTGTTTTCTTCTACCAATTGATGTCGTTTACCAAGTTCATACTGGTAAGGTATACCGTCTGGGCAACAAACCATATTTTCATCTGTTAACTTATAACCGTCTATTGGCCCTTCTATTAAGTCTTGGCTCATTTTATTTCCCCTTTTAATTTGGCATAGACCATCTCAACTTGTAATCCGGAATTATATCGAACATAATAGCAGGCCCGTTTGCCATCAGATCTTACCATCAAATGATTTGGACACCATTGAGACCCAAAAGGTTGTGAGGTAATATCCTCATATATTGCTCCACAACCTTCGCATTTTACCACAGGTGTAAACCATCCGAGAAAATACTTTCCCCACACCCCAGTCCAATATCTTACCCATACTCCTGTTACCCAACCAACCAGCTTTACCATTCTTCTCCTCCTTCTATTGAACTATGTTTCTGTATTATTCGCATGAGCATTGTAATAATCTGGTCCTCAGCCTTTTCTTTTGGCAATGATGATTTTAGCCCATAAAGACACCCTAAGGAAAAATAGAATAGTTTTGGATCTAGTGTAAAGTATCGGCATGCCTTATTAATATTAGTAATCATATTAATCCTCCATTAACTTATCCCATTCGATATTTTCCCACCGAATTAGATTTAGATAAGTATTATCACAGAATAGACAATAAGAACTATGAAATTGAGGAGTATTACTCCATTCTTCAGGAGTATTAGTCCATTCTTCACTCCACTGTTCCTGAAATTCCTTATACATGTTTAACTCCTTCCTGTTCTCTTAGAAAATAATCCCTTAACCATTTCCATTAACATCATTACTGGAAGTGAAAGCTGACTAACAACAACTATCAAAGCGAATAAGCAGAATATGACTGTTAATATACTTAACATGGTATTTCTCCTTTTTCTTCCTGATTAGAATCCTATCCCTGGCTTAAATTCTTTATGGTTTGGACAATTAAACATAGCATCATGATATGGACTATAGCCGCAGGTACATTCTTCCCTTTTGCTATCCCATACATGATCTTCTGATTCCAGCCTTGGTGTAGTTCCCCGCAAGGTAGCTAGAACACGAAAAAATACTTCAGTAAGATCCTTACCTTGGCTATCGTAGACCCTGTCTATATTGTAAGCCAGCAGCAATAAAGTCTGGAGATGCTTCTGATGCTCCCTGCAAGTCCTATTTTTCACGGGCACCCTCCTTATCAATTCTTTAATCCTCAACTACAAGATAATCATATCACAAAAATCTACAGTAAAGGCCAATTTTAATATTAATTTTACATAGAAACTATTTCTATTTGCTGTTTAATCCCATTCCTTCGGATTATCTTTATACCTATTTACAATACGCCCGCAGTCCCAACATTCATATTCATTTTCCCACATATCATAATTCATCTCAGCTCCACAGTCTGGGCAGTTCATAGCGCGTTTCCTTCCATCTTCTTCCAGATCTCTAAATCTTCGGCTGTGTATGTATCTCCGCAATTCTCACAGACATATTCTTTCTGATTAGGAAATTCCCTATTTTCTAGCTTACCTTGGCACCTGGGGCAATTCATTTTTACCTCCATCTAATCTATTTTAGTAACTATCCTTAGCCATTCTTGCCAATTGCACCGCTTATTCCAATATCCTTTTGCAAAGTGCTCCCAGTCTAAAGTAACTAGTTCTCCTATATACTGAGCATTTTTCCAGTCAAATAAAAAATACTCTGTTCCGGTCTGAACAAAAAGCCATGCTAATCCACTACACTCTCCCCGCCTCTTCAACCAATTTCTTTGATCATTAGAAAAATGGGGAATCTTAACAGAAGTAGTGGGCTTAACAGGGAACTTCTCTAGATATTTAATTTCCACCCATGCTTCGATTCCTTTATAGCATAGATTAATATCTGGGGTTCCCAGCCCAATAGGATTTTCAAACCTTTCCATGTGAAAGGCTCCTGAGACATCAGGAAGATTGGTACGTATTGTATGCCATAATCCCGATTCTCTCATAGCTAATCCTCCCCACAGTCATATGGCACAATCTTCTTTTCTGAAGTACCTATCTTAAGAGATACACCATTAGCGGCTTGATTCAGATGCTCTTCTAGTTCGACCAATAATTTTTTATGAAATACTGAAATATTTCCGCCATGACTTTCATTCTTCCGAAGAGATTCTATGGCATATGCGAATACAGTCATTAGCCGATTTCTTCTAATAATGTTTTCCACTTTATGTCTCCTCTGACCCTTTTAATTTCTATAATCCTTATCTATATTTTTAATATAGCGCAACTTGAGCAGAATAGAATAGGAAAAATTATTAAATTTTTAAAATAATTTGATTAGTTTGGATGAAGTATTACCGAATTTGCACTGAGGATTAAAGCTGTGTTTAAGGCCTACATCGTATAATAAACTTTCACATTTGCCCAAATACCGGTTGTAATCAATATCTTTAGGAAAATCTACAGGAAGAGCCATTAGCGGCTGCGCACCATCGGTTAAGGCTACATTATTGCCGTTGCTTTGGTACTTAATAGCCCCGTTAGCGTTTTTTCCATAATACCATCTGATTATTTTTCCCAAGTAGACTCCATCCTTTACTGCCCCGCCCTCCACTTTCCTTAATGTCAGAAATTTACGAATATCTTTACATTCTCTGATTGTTTGCTCAAATGGAGTACCATGTTGAACGTAGGCAAAAAGAGCATCGTTACAAATTTCGTCTTGGGGGTTCTTTGCTTCTAGGTTACTAACAGCCGGAGGTCCAAAACATCCTTTGGTTTTAATCTTACCATTCTTCTTAATAGCAAAATAGTTATTTACATCTCTGGAATAAAGAGCTGAATACTCGCTTCTTTCCATCGATAACCGGGTTATTTGTTCCCATTCCTTAATACAACGAGTTAGCACAGTCTCTAAACTAAGTGGATAGCGCACCACTATACCGTCAGTATTGGCACTAACTACTTGAAGCCCATGCTCTTCTAAGGAATTTATCTGCATTAATAGCAATAGCTGCCCAGTTAGTGTTACCTGGAGCATTAACTTTGGTTCATATAAAATAGAGTATTTAGATGATAGCTTCCCAAAAGATCCATTATTTACAATCTTTAAAGTATCAGCAACTTCTGTATCATTTGTTGACTTTGCTACAGTACGCTCATCCACACTGGTCTTAAATACTTTTAAAAAAGCAGGCCCAATGTGCTTAGGACTTATTCCACAACGTAGTATAGTGGCAGGGTAATACCCAGTAACATCATGATCAGCTAGACCCCAGCCATCTTCAGCCTTATACCAGACCGAACTCTCGGAAGAATGAAGTCCACCTATTCCTAGCCGATAAATAGACTTGCCGATCTTGATCTCATAATTATCAAGTTCTGGAGGCATAACTATATGCCCAAGCTTATCTAAGGTAAAGTTACACCCAGAAATTATATCAAGTACTTCATGATCTAGTGTTATAAACTCTGGAATGTCATACTTAAATTCTTTCTCTACGGTAAGTGCTTTACAAGGCTTATACCCCAACTCTTTAGTCAAATTTAAAGTAAGTATTATTTCTGCTATCTGAGCATCCGACTTTGATCTCAGATCCGTATTATATCGCTTAGACATAGTTCGACGAAGATCTATCTGAGGCAATATATGATTATAAAGTAGTGCTGTTGCCTTTAGATCCTTCCCGCAATAAGTAGCAACTGCATTCATTTCGTCTCTAGTCAATACTCTATTGAACATTTCTTCAGGTAGATCTTGCAACTCCTCTACATGTAATCGACCGGCATAAGTTTTAAGTGAGTCTTTACCCCGAGGCAAATCTATTAGATCAATATGATCAATGTTTAATGGAACAGTTTTGTATTCTCCTTTTAGCTTCCATTCTGGGGTATGTTCTACTATTAATTTATCAGAAATTTCCTTTAACCGGGTGTTGGTGGCACCAGCTAAAGCAAACTGTAGCATTGGAACATCATATTTAATACCATTAAAATCAATTAACTCATATTTATTGATTATTTCTCGAATTTTTTTATAGTCTAACGGCTTATCTTCTAGCTGCTCAAACTCCGCCATTACATTATCAGACAATCTCATAAATTTAATCAGCCAGTAATTAGGCCCACACTCAGTATCCCATACAGCTTGAGGTTTATCGCTTGACATATAAAGTAAAGAACCTCCTTATAAGGTAGCCTCTTGTAATTGACAATACAGAAAACCATGCTGTCATCATTAAATTATCTCTAAGCAGAATATGTATTCCAAACAACGGAAAGATAATAATCTGACTTAAAAGAGTTACCCCGCAGCCAACTATAATATTAGTACAGCTCTCCAATAGACTGTAGGTTTTAGTCTGGGCCATCTTTTCCACACACCTTAACCGTCCTCATCTTAAAGACTAATCTCTCAATAGCTTCCTGATGCGCTATAGATAATTGCCCCCGATTAATTCCATCTATTCTATTCCAGATACTGCGGAGTAGTTCAAGCATTTCCTCAGCATTATTTATTACCAAAGGATGGATATATGGATGATCGGTTCGTAGCATATCACTTTTCCCATTTATAAACATCAAAAGGAAGATGAGTTTCATCTACTTCAATTAATTGGAGTTTATCTTTCCTGCATATCTTAAACATATTAGTTCGAAGTTTTTGGATAGCTTTGATTTCAGTTGTTTTACAATATTGTTCATTTCTTAATTTGAATTCTACTATGTTACTAGCCATGTTTATACTCCTATTTTAAATATGAGCCTGGTCGCAATCTTTTCTTATCAATAATTGCTTGTAGTTCCTCAGGAGAAGCTAAAAGATATTTGTCTACTTCCTCTTGTATCCATATTCGCCAACTCTCTTCCTTATTTTGTTTGTCAAGAGCATTAGCTTCGGCTTTTTCACATACCCAAATTTCTACACCTAATATCTTTCTTTTATGCATAATAGCTTAATCCTTAAATTTAACCCATTCGCCATTTTCCAAATATTTTGATAATTCTTCTTTACTATAGTGTCTAAAATCACATCGGGAAAATGTAATATTACATTTGGCACAAGCATAAAGCGTACCTGCTCGATCTTTATTTCTTAATCGCTGACGTACTATCTGCATTTCCTTTCCATACCAAAATGAATTAAATCCATACTGCCCTTCTAATACACTTCCAAACTTCCCAGAAGTTATATGTAATCCATCTTGACAGCATAGCAAATAGTTGCCATCAGCTCCAACATTGACATAGAGAAACGGCTGATTACAGCGGCGAGTTAAAGGTTGCTCTAATGGCTTCATTCCAAATTCTTTTGCCTTTTCCCAGTTAAGATTCCCATACCAGTTACCGAGTAACCCTGCCCTAAATCGTGATTTTGGCCAAAGCCCAGGATGATCCATTAATACAATAAATTTGGGATGTGGACCATAATATTTCCAGGGACTAGGGGCATCCTCGGGAGCGTCATAATATTTATACCAAGGATAACCTGATTCTTCAGCCAGTTTTTCAAATATTTCTGGGGGCCCATATTGATCTACATAAATAATATTAGCTCCGGCATCTAATAACCTCTTAAATGTAACAGCACCACTTATCAATTTAGTACCATTAGTAGTGATTTGGATCTGGGAAAGAGGAGCTAATTGTCTGCCTATTGGCAGCCACTCTGTTAAATCCGGATTTAGGGTAGGTTCCCCTACTACTCCGCAAATATCGACCCTAACAGTTGGAGATACTTGGCCCAGAATATTCCAGGTGGCTGTCCATACTTCTTTAGACATGAGTAATTTATCTTCATACTGTATTAAATCAGAACAACAATGACCACATTTTAGATTACATCCAAATGAAGGTTCTATTACCCAGACCCGAGGTGAAGTAGACCCTAGTGGCTTTATTCGCTTTATCTGTTTCATCTTTTTCCACATAAACAACTCCTTTATTTCAGTCTTACTAATTTCATTCCATGCTCATTATTTCCTTTGGGAATGACTAAACCTTCCTTCATGATGAGTTTATTCTTTTTAAAAGGTTTATAATTAATATGATGTTGCCAGCGATTCCATTTCCAAGTAATACAACATACGTCTGGATGCTGATCTCTTAGCGACTCAGCCATCTTCAAACGACCATCATCTTTATATAACTCCGTCATATTCCCACCTTTCATTACCAATGTTGTCATTTTATTGGCTAAAAAGGCATAAAACAGAATCGTACACCATCCATCTTTCAACACTCTTAAACTTAGATCGGTATCCTCATTATACTTTCCTCTCCACCTGTAAGGAAGATCATTCTTAATTAAAATACAAGAATAGATTCTAGTGTTAAGACAGAAAGCAGGGTTTTTTTTGGGGGCAGCTGTTAATAGTGTATATTGAAAACCAGATAGGGCTACATTCTCGTACCTATCTACAAAATCCTCAGCTAGCTTTAGGACAGTTCCTGATGTTACCCGACCTTTAAAATTTTGGTTCAGACGATAAAAGTTATAGATATTATCATCCATGATCCAATGTCGTTCTGCTCCGATAGATATGGCATGTTCCCATACCCAGTTTCTAGCAGGAATAGATCCTAATCCTAAATTGGAGAAAGGTAATACAAAGATTTTAGAAGGATCAATTACCTTTGCATATTGGTCATATTCTTGGGGTTCGACTACGATATGGTAAGGTACATTTATCTTCTCCAGACATTTTGCTGTTAATCTGCTCTCCCACCGGCCCTTCGAGATAATATATACTGGATATTTTGGTTGCATTATAAATTACCCTTAATTGAGACTAATTCATTCAAAACCTTTCCTCCTCTTCTATCTCATCTATATATTCTACATTCTTATCCATACCTCTTCGCTCTATTAATGCAGGAAACCAGATTGTCTTGGTCTTTTCCGTAACAGTTAAGTTAGTTAATTTAGCGAAGGCTTTTCGATCATCTATACTTCTAAAGCATACCTTAATATATTCAAAGGGTGGGTCATTCTCTTGAATAAACTCAGGCATATCATTCCATTCTTTACTCCAAGTATTCTTATCTTCAGCTTCATCATCTTCATCAAAAATAGACAAGGTCCGAACCGCTTCTTTCTCCTCCTCATATTGCTTCTTTTCATTCTTTGGTCTCATATTATCCTTCTCCTGCTGGAATTAGTTACTACAAATATATCTGGGAGCCAAGTAAAAGCCTTATTTAATCAATCCGCAGAGTACACCTTCAAGCCCGTTTGCCCCTCTCCAACCTGCTGGATTAGGCCATGCCTCGAAATTTATAGTTTCAGCAAGCTCCAGCACCCCTCTAAGGGTCTTGCCATTCCAGCATGAAGGATACAGGCTGCTAATATAAAACTCTGCTGAACCACCCTTGATCCCCTTCTCATCAAATGTAATTTGAGTAAACTCGCCCTCGGTAAATTGAAGAATTTGATTGATTCCTATAAGTAAAGCCGGATCTACCTTATTATCGATAAATACAACCTTATTTAGGATCTTATTAATATCGGGGAATTTGGTATCAAGAACATTAGCTTGAAGCCAGTCCTTATCGGTATAAAAAAAAGCCACCTGGTTCTTGTTTAAAACTGTTTTAACCGGCTCATTCCCATTATTAAGAAGCTCCGATATAGCTTTGGCTGGAATAACTGCGGAAATGCCTTCAGCCATGCATGGAATTTTAGCGGCTACACTACCATCACTGGCATAGGCAAAATTATCATTAAAGAATATTCCCTGGAGGTTAGGCCGCTTGGGAGACCCCATAAAGCCTTGAAGCACCTTAAGAACAGGAAGAATAGGTCCAAACTTTAGTCCTTCTCCTTCGGGCATAAAAATATCCCCAAAGGCATTCATTATTAGTTGAATATCGATCTTAAAAGATCCGTCCCGGATCGTCAAGACATCATCATTCTGACTCAATTGAGGATTCTTGCAAACACTTATGGCTGCAGTAAACTTATGAGCAGGTACATTAAAATTAAAGCCTGCTAGTTCCGGAATATACATTGACATGGTTATGGCAAAATCTGTAGCTGTAACCTGGCCATCTGCTACATTAAAACATTCCCAAGTAGCCGACTTAAACTCCGATTTAGGTACAAACTTATCCAGTAAATTTAGTTCATTGATCATATTTAAGCTCCCTAAATAAAAGGGCCGTTTAAAAGACCGGCCCCGTATGCAATAACCTCACCGTATATAATTACTCGGCTATAGTCTCTACACCCTCTACATTATTAATTTCTTGCTCGGACTGTTCGGCTATTGCCGCGATTACCTCAAACTCAATATATTTATGCTCAGCCATCCAAGGTAGATCCGCCCTAGTAATACCAGCTTTAAGCGCCTCGCCGATAGTCATACCGTCACTATAAAGATCCCACCGAACATAGAGACCGGTTCCTTCCCGGTGTGGATTCTTAGGCGCCAAAATATGAATTTTTGTAGAAAGAGGGATACTGACAATTTTATTCAGTTTAAGGGGTTTAACAAGTTCTTTAGTAGGCACCTTTACTGCCTTGGGTTCCGCAGGGATTTTGGATTCAGCTAATATCTGGGGCGCAGGAATTTCAGTAGGTACCTTGTTGGATACAAGAGTTTCAGATACAGGAAGATCAAATATAGCTTTAGTTACCCGATCCATAGCCAAGGTCTTATTGCTAAAGCCTTTGACCTTCTTCTCCGGCCCGACTATCGCATTATATATCTGAGTAAGAATAGGTGTGCTAAATTGATTCAACTCTTCCGGTACCTTTGCCACTTCTGTTCCCACCTCAGCTGACTTGACTCCTTCCTCCAGATCATTGTACTTACCAAGATACTTTACTTCACCCGCAGTTCGACGATCAATGTTAATTACCATTAGAATCTCCTTTGCTCGCTCAGTGAGCGGAATGGGGGAAGTTAACCAGATATGTGCAAGCTGATCTGGACTTGTTCCCAGTGGTTTAAAATAACGCTTATAATCCTCTACTGTAAATTTAAGAATATCTCGAAGAGACTCATCCGTTACCCCAGTAGAGGATTCCTTATCCTGAATCATCCCTAGCAATACTACTCGGCCACTAGCATGGGCTAAGTGCAAGTACACATGAGCATATGAGTCCCTACAGACTTGTAGAGCTATAGGGTTCTCAAGAAAGAAAGCACGAATTTCTATTTCTGATACTTTCTTCCGCATTATAGTTCCTTCAACTTTTTGTACTCAAACCCACGATCAATAACTTGTTCGAGAAATTTAATCCGAGTTGTTAATCTATTAACCTCGGAAAAATCATCCTTAGCCCCTAATGAGCTATGCACAAACATCTCTTGAAGGAATTCTAACCGAGCCTCTTTTGCCCGCAATTCGGTCTCGTACTTTCTTACCTCGGCAACTGATAATTTATGCTTCTCGACATGCTCAGAATTAAGTCTCATTGTCTTACCTCCTTTAATCCTATAATTCTTACCTACAAGACAAATATATCATCAAGAAAGCCGACGGTCCACTTTTTTGTTAATTTCCAGGGAATTATTTTAACTTGTTCTTCCCATAGGATTACTACCTGGAATTCATCGAAATATTGGATAAGGCTACTAGGAATAAGAGCGGTTCTGATATGGATTTGATGTTTCCCAGCTTTACTTAAAGCAATTATCATTTCCCCCATCTTTCGGTATCCCTTCCGAGTGAACCAATGCTGATATGCCCCCGCCGAATAATCTAAAGGAGGTTTAAACAATCCGGCGCAACTCATAAGGATACCAGCTGAAGCTGATTTAGAACATATTCCCATACCTTCGCTTTCTATTCGATAGGCTTTAAGCATGGCAAGGCTCCTTCCTATAATCCTAAATTAATCTACTACTTACTTTTTGGGGTTGGTATAGCCAAGGCCAGTAGTACAAAAACGGGCCCGATAAACAAGGCTACCATCGTCACAAACTTTAAGCTCAATTGTAACATAGGGAATTACCCACTCCAGGTTACAAATTTTACAAACATAATGGTAATGAGCTAAATAATACCTTTCCTTTACCCACCTTACATTTGTACAGCTACAACCTTGAGAATGATACACCCCTGTAGCCACACTTCTGCATACGGGGCAAGGCCGAGTCGGTATACAACTTTTAATCTTCATTAATCACCAAAACCTTAACCTGTAAATTAAAAATGTGGCCATCTATACTTATTTCTTTTGGAAGATTAACTAGCTCCCCAATAGCAAGCCGTCCAACATATGAAGTTTCCACCCCTTTTCGGCTGTCTCCCGCCCCAAAGCCCAAAATAATTACCTTAGAGCCTTCCGGAATATCCTTAATTTTATTCATAATTTCTCTCCTTTAATCCTTTAATCTGTAACTCTAGAATAATCATATCACTATGATATTGGGTTGTAAAGCGGTTCTTCACATTTTTCTTATCTCGATACAAAATTTTTTATCGTGCCAAAAGCCGGTTACTCGATAACCTCCGTCCTCCTCCATATGCTGTGCAGCTCCCTTTAAATTAGTTCGTTTCTTAAGTACTCGGACGCATAGCCTGCCTAGTAATATCTCCACCTCGGTATCTACCATCCTCGCCCCTTTGACGCGTATGGTCGGCCCTTGTCGTCCGGGTTAGTTAGCAATCCGATCTGATTAATAATTGTCGGTCGTGGCATCTTTTTATGCATAAAAGAAAGTTCCGCTCCGTGTGCTCGGCCACATGTCTGTCTTTTCCTAAAACCGGCAGCACTCTCATTTTCATTTCTTACTAATACCTTTCCGCACCATGCCAACCTACAAACTCTATTCTCTTCAACTGTTCGTACTTTCATGCCTTTTTCTCCTTCTTTGACATATCTTCCAATTCTTGAGAGTAGAAAAACCAATTTACATCATATCTTCCATGTCCATGTATACATACCTGAGGAACACTTATTGTGTGAGTTTTAACTGTGCATGGTCCATTCTCGCATGCTCTACACCTAAATTTTACAGAGACTTTGCTCATATTCCCATTCTCCTCATCTCATGATAGCATCTTCGAATTGCTATTGTGTCATTTAGAGCATCATGTGCTCCTTGTACTGATTCCATAAATAAAAATTGGTGAAGTTCCTCTAGTTTAGGCCACTTATAATTTCCGAACTTACCTGGAAGCCTACAGAGATTTGTGCTTGCTATCATTGTACAATATCTTTTTCCATTCAAGATCTTCATTGCGCTCTTAGTATCACCTGCTCGATTAAATGCTATGGCTAACATTTGCGAATCAAACCCCCAGTTATGACAGGCCATTACTGAAGATCGTGACAATATATACTTTACCTCTTCCAGCATTGCTCTACTGGGAATACCTTCATCCAGAATTTGCTCTTTCGAGATACCATGTACAGCTTCAGCCTGCGGATCTAATTCCCAGTCTGAATTAATATCACTAGGATTTACAATCATAGAGCGGCTAAAATACCCATCAGCATGATCCAATATCATTGCTATCTGGATAATATCAGGTTGGCAAACATGATTCATGGGCATACGTCTAAGGATCATGCCCGATGTTTCTGTATCTAGGAACATGGGAGCAAAAGCTGATAAACATTCATCTGGTATAACTGATTTATTAGTTTTGGGTTGAGCAATTTCTGTTGAGATAGATAATTTGCTAGTAACTATTTGTTCCCAGATGTTATCGGTCATAGCCCTCCTCACATATTTCCATTTCCTCCAATTCATTCATTACTTCCTTAACTGCTAAAGCAATAGCGTTACAACAGGTATCTGGCCCCTGGTGGCATTGAATACCGCTCATACCTTTGATTACTCTATCTGGTTCCATTCCGCTACGAAGTCCATATGAGATCATCCTAGCCATACCGTCAACCACTGCGGACCCGCAACCGCCAGCCTTCCCTAGTATAGCGAATACCTCTATTATCTTTCCATTAATATGACCTACAATTATATACATTGGGCCGCAATGAGTCTCTTTCTGAAGAGTAAAACTCGGCACTTTAGCTGGCCGTTTAGAGACAGTCATACTGACAATCCTCTTGCTAATATTTCACTTTTTATTCTTCTCTCAATTTTTAATTCAATAATCAGATCGTCAGTAGGATATAGCCCCACATGTTTATATATTACATTGAGTATCTCTTTTAATTCCGTTACTTTGAACTTACAATATTTCATATTATAATACTCCTTTTTTCTCCTTGTTCCTCTTCCGGAACAGTTAATTTCTTCACCAGTACCAGTATATCATAAGCTATCCGAGCAGCCTGATCCGGAGTAAATGCTATCCACTTCACAGGCCGATCCCCAAAGTTTAGTTTTATCTTACCGTCTATAATTCCTAGTAACAGTCGGATCTTATCTTCATCTTGCTTGAGGTATTCTTCAACTTCCTCTAGTGTAGGAAATACCTTGTCAGCATTAGAGAATTCCTTGTCAGCATTAGAGAATTCCTTATCATTAAGTAATCTTTTGTCTGTATTACGCATTTTATACTCCCTCAAACTATCTTACATTTTGGACAGACAATACCTTTTAAAACAGGGTCATATACCCAGCCTTTTGGATGTTTATCAGCCGCATCAAAAAACTATCAGCTTTCCATTTAATTATTATTCCGCAATTTTTACATGAATTTTTCCAAATCATTCATCCTCCAAAAGACCGACTGTATTTTGCATAGTTAATTCAGCCTTAGTTATATTCGGAGGATCTTCCCGTAATTCTGTGTCAAAATGGCCATAAGACCAAAAGGCCAGGATAATACCACATTCACCGCAATAATATTCTTCCTCTAGCGAATTTATTCCATCTGAGCTATCCCTAACTTTAGTTCTGATTCTATATCCGCCACAATAGGGGCATCTAACTGGGGTTCCATCTAACATATAACAGTTTGAAAATAATTTCTTAGCTTTCCCACTTACAGATCCCATGCTGTATCCCTTTGTGCACGGATAATATGAAGTGATTCCCGTGCTCGTGTAGCGCCCACATACCAACATCTCTTTTCTGCATCAGGATTCATTTCAGCTGCATGCCATGTTGCCATACTCATATCTGTCATAAGTAATACATGATCACTTTCTCCGCCCTTAACAGAGTGAATTGTGCCTATATTAATTCTAGGAGCTTTAGTTAGACTACCCCCACGTCGAAGTACGCTTATATACCAATCTCGCTCGTTCCTAGGTATCTTATCTAAAGCCTCATGCCAGATAGTACCGGGCCAAGGGTGAGTAGACAATTTTTCCACCAGGTTCTTATCTGCTGTAGATGGTTCTATACCTTTACGCCATTTTTCATAAGCTAAGATTGCATCTACGTGTTTACTAATAATTGCACTTTCTCCTCGAATTGAATAAGTATATCCTTGATCACGAACTATTGTAATTAATTGAGAAAGCAAATATGAGTTACGGGCTAAAAGATACCATGTACCAGATACCGATAAATCCACATCTTCAGGATCACTATAATATCGAATTAAACCTTCTTTATCCATTGGTTTATACATCTTAGCACATCTAGTCTTAATTGTAAAAGAAATCTTTTCAGCTAATTGGTGAATAGCTCGTGGGATTCTATGACTTTGATCCAAGATTACTCTACGTCCAGGAAGAGTTTGAAACTGCACCACATCCGCTCCACTCCATTGGTAAATAGCTTGATCGTCATCTCCTGCAATATATACTCTTTGCGCATTAGGAATTACTACCCGCCGTAAATAATCCCATTGCAAGGTTGAAAGATCCTGGGCCTCATCTACTATTACCACATCAACATCTATTGACCCTTGAGGAATTTCCAACATATCTGTAAAATCCAAGATGCCTCTATCCTTTTTATAGGATAGGAGTGTATTGCTAAATCTTCTCATCTCAAATTTATTTAATTCTTCATCACCATCTCCTGCGCATAGTCTAAATGCTTCTTCAGTGGTGATCATTCTGTTACGAGCAAAGCCATCTAAAAATTGGTATCTATCTCCTTTATTTCTACCTCCATAAAATCCTTCCTCAATTGCAGCAACACTCCCTCCAAATGTAAGGCCAAGAGCATTTCCTATCTCAGTATAATTCTTTGGTCCCATTACTTCATTACGTCGTAGCCCTAGTCTACGATATGCTAGTGCGTGAAGAGTCACCCAGTATGGTGCATCTTTCTCATTAAACCCAAATTTCTCAATAGCTCTAGTTAAAATAACTTCGTTGGCCTTTTTAGTAAAAGTCAAGACTGCTATTCTACTAGGATCTATCCCATTAATTAATTCCATATCTATTATCTTAAGCAATTCGAAGGATTTACCAGTACTCAACCGGGGGGGCCAAGTATGACCGTCTGATTATTCATACTCAGCCCCCCGAATTTTACACTCGCGCCTAATGCGTGCGTGCTCCTTAAAATATTTATTATGTGATGGATAAACCACTAAATATCTCAATTTCTTAAAACCTCTCTTCTTCATCCTTTAAGGGAATTACTATTGAAGCAAAATCCTCAGTCTGATGTTGAAACTCAGGGAATCCCCATACACCCCAGCATTTCTTTTTAATCATAAATTTGTCATTCTTACCCCCATGCTTCCTAAAGATTGCATATAATTCATTTAATTTAAATGCTTTAAATCGCTCTTGATTAAGGTATTTAAGAAAGTCTTTGCTCCTAAACCAAGTTATTCCATCTGGATCTGTCCATGGATGACCAAGTGTAATCTCATCTTTATCCAGGCCGGTAACTTTCCCTAGGCAGAATGCTTCTAAATGTAACATTAATTGCCCTTCCGGACCAGCATCCGCTGGTAATTCCATTACCTCAGCTTCAGCCATAAGCTCATTCGCTAGGATCTGCCATTTAGGTGCCGGAACTGGGAGCCGTACTCGCTCAAATCGCTTGGTATATTCTCGTAAAAATCGCCCTTGATCTAATATCATATCCAGAGTTACATCCAGTTGATGCCCATTGGACATGGGAAAAATCCATTGAGGCTCATCGCTACTGCCATCAGGCGGACGATATACTCTTATCGGCCGATCCACTTCCTCTAATACACAGAGTATTGCGTCTTTATCAGCTGCACTTGCAGATGGTCGGCCTACTCCTCTTGTTTCTCCAATTCCAAATCTACGCCGTTTACATTGCTCTTTATTACAATGTTCCCAAAGCGGTACATCACCGCATTTATATCTATATTCTTTTTTCCCGATACTTTTAATAATACCTGCTACTTCTTCAAAACTACCTCTCATCCATGCCGTATTATATTCTGAAACTTTAGTCTTCCAATCTTCATATCGTTTTCGGGCATACACAGCTAAGGATAAAAGAGCATTGTTTTTAGACCCTTCCGGGAAGCCGTTTTTAACTAAGTATTCCAGACAAGGCGGTGCCTCACTCCATTCATCATCAAGATTATCATCATTCTTAGCAAGTTTAGGTATAAAAGATTGAATAAATTGAAGGTTAACTTTATAAGATTCAGCCAGAGTTAAGAATTCTTCAGCTGCAAGAGGTTTTTCATTATGAATGCAATACCTTGTAGTAAAATCTGCATGCTGGTAAGGCATATTAATCCAATTACCAGTAGCATCCGTTTCTAATGCTTTTTGTTTAGGAAAAATCTCTAGTTCTTTTTTCCATACCCCAAGAGCTACTGAACATTCTCTTAATTTATCCCTAAGTAAGGTTCCGGGAATAGGCTCAGAGAAAAACATATACATATGAGCGCCACCGCTTTTAGTTCGGCATACTAATAGCGGCGCCCCAATATTTTTAATTCTTTGCCCTAATTCTATATGATCAGTAGTATAATCATCTACATCTATAGCTCCCCAAAGACAAGTCCCATCCTCTCGAATGGGAATAATCCCAATACCAATCTCTCCAGCCAGATGCCTATCCCATAACGCATTTGTAACTGATGCATGAACAGTAAGAGCTTTCCCTTTTACCTTATCGCCAGCTGGCTTCTTTGAGTCATCGACTTTATAGGTTCCATGAGACTTTTCAAGCCCCATGAATAATGTATGAAATCTTTCGCCGAGACTCATGAAACAATGCGTCTAGTCGCCAATTCCTCAGTTATTCCGTCAATCCACTTCAGCCGCTGTTCTTCTGTTATATCTAATCGACATACATCTCCTTCAAACCAGACATACGAGCAATTATAACAAAATTGCAGCTGCTCTCCAGGACCATTGCAAGAAGTAGTATCTACACTACATATATTTAGATCAAGATCTTCACTATTTAATGCTTGAAGCTGGTCCTGAAGTACCTCAGTGGAGACATCTTGAATTTTACGCATTATAATCTCCTCAAAAAAGCCCTAGCTCCTAGTTGTCGAAGGTCGATTCGCTTCGGAGCTAGGGCATTGAAATCGACCCTACTAAAATTGATTGTTAAAGGGTTCGGCACCGGTAGATTCTTCAATATCAGGCTCGACAGGCTTGGCCGTGCCGCTGAGGATCATCCCCCGGAAGTTCTTAGCTTCAAGAGCTACTTCCACATTTGGCACAGTACCTTCATGGGTAATTGTAACACCCATCCAGCCGCCTTGGTCATTCTTTTCCGGGACAGTAGTAATACGGTAGACTTGGGAATATAGTGGTGTAGGTTTGCCATTGTGCCGAAGTCCGTTGGCAAAAGCATACCATTTCTTTGACTTCTTAATCTGGGTGGCTTTAAGAGAAAATAATACAGGGGATACTTCTTCGTCGTCAAGAGTAAGGCCGAACCATTGCCGATTATCTACTAGCATAAGCCCATCTGGAAGAATATCGTGGCCTTTCTCGTCACGCTCACAGGTAAGTAGCACCCGATCCAGATCCGCTGCAGATATCTGCCCCCTAAATCCGGTACCATCAGCCTTATTTGAAGCCCATTTGGTTCCCACCCGGAGATACATAGCCGGGACAAAAAGCACACCCTTCTTGCCGTCATATCGCTTGCCTGTAACGCTATTCTGGAACATACCAGGACGCATTGTCTCATCGTATTCTGGACTTGCCTCATCGCACTCAGGACTGCCCTTCTGAATAACCCGCAGGAAGGGGATAGCATAATCGGCTGCCGTACCATTCTCGAAACCTACTCCGGAATCTTCTTCCATCATAGCTGCCAACTGGCTTTCCATTGGTACTGAGGCAGCTTCTTTAATCGCTACTGCTTTGGATTCTTCCTTAACAACTTTTCCCATTTCTATCTCCTTAGTTAGGCGCTAAATTGCAGGTATATTGACTGACCGTCCCTCCGCGACGGAAAAAAGGTGGATTCCATTACCATTTGAAATACATATTGCCCAAGTGTATCATAATAGTTGATAAATATAAAACCCTTTGCCACTGAATCACCTCCCTTTAGTTATTCATCTTTACCCATACTTCAAAACTTTCTAAGCATTCTTTACATAGCTCCCATGCAACTTTATTACTTCCACTTGGATATGAAAAGTCAGAATCCGGTATTAAAAGCAATTTTTTACTGTTAACTTCCTTCTGGCATCTATCACAAAAATATTTAGTCATTTCTTTTTCCCCGCAGGTTTAATCTCTGTTTTATTATAATTGTAAATCTGAAAGCACTCTTCCGGAAATTCAACCCCTCGGCCCTGTTGTTCCTTTACTAATGCTTTAAGAGTAGCCCAGTGTACGCCTATCTTCTCTGAAATAGGGATACCAAGTATAGTGGCTAAATTCTTAAATTCTATAGCCATCTTCTTATCCTCTTTTCCCAGCGTTATACTTAATTCATCCTTAACAATATCACCGAAGCCTTTAGATGAAAGCCAATCTGCTGCGTCATCCTCACTACCCTTCTTGATTGCCGCAGTAAGATCAGGCTGTACCTTGACTACAAATCCAGAAGCGAGTTTAAATTCAGACATACCACCAAGCGAGGCCATTAATTCTGGAATAGTTACTTCAGAAAGAGTCCGTAATTCCTGGATTCGGTATAAGATCATTCCAGCTAAGTCTGAAATAGACAAGTCCTTATTAAACAGTTCAGGATCTATTGAGCCAACTCCCTGTTCTTTAGCCCATTTCATTAAATCGCCAATAGCAGATTGACTGGGAACTTTAGTAATTTGCTCACCCTCGAAAGTAGTTCCCAGTAGGTTAAGTTGTCTTTTTGCAAGTTCTGCCACCTGCTGAAGTCCCTCATTCTTTAGATTACTTGGTTCAACATTTTCTTCCTCAATTGTTCCCATAATCTCATCTAATAGTAAATCCTTTTTAGACATGCTTTAACCCTCCAATTGGTTTAACTTCTGGAACAGGTCAAAATTAACAACTATGTACATCCGCAATTCATTATCCCACTTCAAATAATTTATCTTTCCCCTATTGGCATTACTAGCTACTGCAGATGACATTCCAATTAAAGTAGGATCGCCTACACAAATTAAATAATCTTCGTCACAAAAATCTCTTAGTGCATCCTTTAGCCCCCAGGTAGTTGGCATGGTATTTAATGCAGCTGGCCCTGTCTGGCAAAGAATTATTGGCTCACCAAATTTTCTAGCATTATTAAAATTCATAATAGAGACCATGCGGCCATCTATTTTCCGCATTGGTTCTTGAGGAATAAAAACTCGGCCACTCTTCTTTTCACCCATATTTTATATTCTCCCTGTAATCCTTTAGCTATTTCATTATATACACTAAAAATAAAAAGTATATAGTTATTTTTCTTTAGGAGTCAACAAATCTCCTATTCCTAGACATTCTTCCCCGTATATACATTCGTAACAATCATTTTCAGTCTGTTCTATATAATTCGGTTTAGATCTAAAACATCTCGGTCGTTTCACTATATTCATTAAATCCACTCCCTAATATTTTCCCCCGTAATCATACTAGCTACATCCTGCATACCCCTAAGCATCCCGATAATCTTTACATCTAATGTATTAAGTGCTACTAAATCCACATAGGTTACAGGATTCCTTTGCCCGATCCTATGCGCCCGATCTTCAGACTGATTTCGGTCGAGGAGTGAAAAGTTGTTACTAAAATATACCACAGTTTGTGCAGCAGTTAAAGTAAGAAAAAAACGGCCAGCCTGTACGTGTCCCACAAAATATTTGACGGTAGAATTAGTTTGGAAAGCCTTAACTGAATTCTGCCTTTCGGTGTTGTCCACCCCACCATGATACTCAACAACCGACTCCTCACCGTATACATCTTTTATTCTCTTTACAATCTGGGCTATTTCAGCTCTGAACCTAGCCCAAATAATTACCTTTCCAGAAGTTTCTTCTAGTAGATCCATAAGACATTCAATCCTGGGATTTATTTCATCTATAGGTTGAGGTAATCGATCTATACAGGAATAACCAGTAACCGGAGTAAAATCATCATCATGAAACAATCCTGGTTCAGACCATGAATCATTAACCGACATAAGATCCGGTACAAAAAATCCTCCAGTAACCTGCTGTAATCGAATTAACTTAGTTACAGCCATAGGCGCTGACATTACATGCCCATCACATTCAACCAATATGCCTTTTTTAAGCTGATCATAGATCCTTCTCTGTTTTGTACTCAACTCTACATATCGTTTCACATAGAGCTTTTCCGGAAGGTCTAGGCACTCAGCCTTAGTACGGCGAATAGTATAAGGGACAACCTTACTCCTTAACTCCTCTAGTCGTTGATACTGAGGACGCCCATTTTCATCCTTTAATTCAAACTGAGCAAATGCAGCTCTAGGCGTCTTATGAATAATTCTTTGAATTTGTTGAGCCTGCCTAATTTCATGGGAAGGGGAAAATTTACCCATAGCAAGTACTAAAGCTACATCAATTAATTGAGTATATCTAGCCTTAAAAGTAATAAAACTAGAGTGGCCTATGATATTAAAATCCAAAAATCCATACTGTGCCCATAGATCATTAGGACCGCCATTGCTAACAGGTGTGCCATTAAGAATACGTCTATATTTTGTAAGGGGCACTAACTTTAAGATATTTTTAGTACAAATAGCCGATGGGTTCTTAATTCCGGAGGATTCGTCCACTACCATCATACAAGCGCCACTGTTTCTAAGGAACTTCTGAGCAAACTCAAATCCTCTCTTAGTAGCTATAGCCTGTATGTTCATGCTTAGAATATCCAGACCAGAGAATACTATTTTTTCTGTAGTGTCTAATGCTTTTTTCTCCACTTTATTTGGAGAGGCGGCCCAATAAGCTACCCTTACTGGGATATATTCGGGCATATGTTCTGGAATCTGATCTTCACACCATGCGCGGTGAGGGCCATTAGGGGCGATTATTAGAAGTGAGGTAATATTACCCCGGAGAAAGAGCCAGGCTGCATTATCGATGATCTGCTTACTCTTTCCTGTACCCATCTCACTAGTAATTGCACAGACCTTCCAATCCCGAGCCAGAAGGAAGTCTTCAGCCTGATGCTCAAGGAATGCAGTCTTGGGCTTATAATCTGTAATACTCACCATTGTAGTTTTACATGGATATCTGCTTTTTTATTCTCTTCTTTCCTTAAATCTTCATCAATTTCTGAGAGTATTCGGCTGTGGGCATCACATGCTAACCAAAATGTACAACCACATGGTTTAGGAGTAAACAGCCAACGCCAAATCATATCGGTAAGCATTTTTAAATCCTCCCTTTAATCCTAAAGCCAATTATAAACACCTTTAGAAAAAAGTAAAGCCCTCAGATATTATTTTAATTTAACCTAAAGCGGCCTTCTAAAATACCTGTATATAGAGCTGGAATTAAATAAATACCAAAATATTTCTTTACCTTTAGTGTATTTTGGCAACTGGGATAGCTAAATACCTTATTTATTAAGGAATTTAGCTTAATTCTTAACCTCCAGAATACAAGAATACAAGAATATCTCTAAAATAAATAATTACCAAAAAGTTTTTGGTAATTAATTTAATTTGGCTGCTATATAGGGTATTTTAGTTTCTGTTAAAAAGGTAAAAATACCCCAGGCGTAAAAGGAGAAAAACACCTGGGGCAATAACAATAACAATAAAAATGAAATTATCTAGCCGGAATAGGGGCATCCGCTTCAATAATTGGAGGCCCCGTTGCTACTTTACCGCTGATGCTCCCATCAAGATTGCTTCAACTGCAGCAGTTGCAGAACTTGGAGTCGCTGAAGCACCAACAGGAACACCTGCTGCTGGGCCAAGAGCACTTGCAGGTGCTGCGGCTACAAGTTCTGCCGGAGTAAGTACCGGAGCAACTGCAGGAGCTAAGGGAGCTGCCATATCGCTAAGAACCTGATTCATTGCAGCTGTAATGCCAGCTATCTTTGGCCCGAAAGCTGCCAACATGGGCTGTGCATTAGCCAATTGAGCTATAGCTGTACTAACTACCATTGGCACAGGAAGCCCAGTCCCCTGAAGCTGCTGGGTAAGAGCTTCCATGTCGGTAACAAAATTATTATGAGACGTTAAGGCTGTCTCTAATTTTGCAGCGATGTTACTGTTGAATGTCTTCAAATTGTTGAGGTCCGTTTCAATCTTTGCGAATAAATCAAACATGTTGTTTCTCCTTGTAGGCCCCTTCGAAGGGCCGGTTAATTTGGGACAGAGGTTGTTTTGCCTTTAATATAGGTGGCCGCCGCTCCTAAGCAAAAACTGATTGTACTCTGATCCCCATTTATTGTCGCACACACCCCCGCGGCGCATATTGCAAATGCAAATATTATTTCTATCGGATCAAACCTCTTCAAATAGTCCATTTAACACCTCTTTTATTTTAGGTAGTAGGAAGATAAAGGTTTAACTACGTTCGGCCCTTTCTGGTACCACCTTGCTTGTTCAAACTATATTGGAGATCTATACCCTAGCACATTTTTAGTTGGGTATCTGGAGACTTTTACTCCGCCACTCTGGTTTCCTCCCAAACACCTTATCATCCCATTTGCAATATTGGGGTGATCACATAATGTGACATGAGCAGCATTAGGATTCTGAGAATCATCCCTTTTCAAGACCACTATACATCCCAGAATAGGTTCTTTCAGTTTCTTTCCCCATGTCAGCCAATTAATGGCAGCTGCTGAATTAGTTCCGGGGAAACTGCATTCATCTGAAATAAAATTAATAAAAGATGAGCACCATGCAACATGATCTGATGTTGCTTTTAGTGCTGTATGCTGATCGTATTCTATAATTCTAGCTGTAGAAGTAGCTGTTCCGGACTCATGAATACCTAATTCTTTAATTGCAGCATCATGCATTTTTGCACATGCTTGCTCCGTAGTTATCATTGGTTTATTTCCTTAAGGATGAGAGATTATTGTTCCAGTTATTTTTCCATGCCGACCAAATATAACATTTCCCAACCCTATAGACCCCACTGTGGCTGTAAAATTAGCAGTAATGGTTTGAGATGTAGTCACCCCTGTTACAGTTAATGGGTTAGCAGTAGTAAGCGAAAAACCATTTGTTCCAGTCCAATTAACAAAATTATATCCAGCATTAGGTACTGCGGTAACTGATGTGCAATTAGACCCATAATTGATATTTTGAGGGCTGGTTCCACTTATAGACCCATTGGGTCCAGCCAAAAAGGTCATGGGCCAAACCTGGATACTGAAATTTCCAGTAACAGTGCATGCTCCGGTGATAGTACCAGTAGTATAGGATTGGGAGTTTACGGTGTTAAGACTATTGTTGAATGCAGTTTGATTACATCCGCTAATGGATTTAACATAGTATCCAGTGTTGGCATCAAATAGAAAATCAGTTGTTCCTCCATAATTAACAGTTTTAGGGGAAGTAGTGCTACCATCTAAAGTACCATTACTACCTGGTGTAGCTGTAACAGTGTAAGAGTTGATTATAAATCCAGCAATTATACTATGATTACCGGTTACATTGGAAATAGTATATGTTTTTCCAGAAAGAGAGGACATTACACTGCTACTATTATCAGTTAAACTAGATATTGAATATCCGGTGTTTGGGGATAAAGTGCAAGTGCTACTTCCTCCACTAGAAACCGTAGTTGGCGAGCAACTAAGACTACCATTTCCACCACTTACACTGGTTGTAATACTATAAGGTGAAGATCCTAGCGAGATTTCATTTCCGGTTATAACTGATGAATCAGCTAAAATTCCGGTAGTGCCAGAAGAGTTATAAACCCAACTATTGCCAGATGTAGCAGGAGATCCGTTATCACTCCAGTTCATCCAGTAAGTTGTCTTAGGCATACTGCTCTTTACATCAGAAATAAATGCAGACCAATTAGTATTGGAAGAACATCCGCTGGCAGTGCAAGGCCCATATTCTGTAATAGCAAAAGGTTTGCCTAGAGCAGTTAAGGCAGAATAATCGCTAGATATAACCGGGTTTACACCATTATATATATCGTAACCTACTATATCAACATAATTTGTTCCAGGATAGTAAGTTGTGTCATTTCCTGTATTACCGTTGATAGAATAGACAAAGAGAATATTATGGAGTCCCTTAGTCACTGTTAAATAGTTAAAGATAAATTGCCAAACACTTATAAATTGTGCGGCTGGTTTATTTCCCCACCAGAACCAATTACCATTCATCTCATGGAAGGGCCGATAAAGAACAGTAACACCAGCTGTTTGAAGAGTTGCTATGGTATTAGCTACATCACTTAGATCTGCAAGAAAGTTAGAATTAGTTGTGAGAGTAGAAAAGTCAACGCTTGTAGTATCCCAGGCTGTTCCACTTCCACTTCCACTTCCAGGAGAATGAATGCTAGATTGAGTCACAGGATTATTCAAATGTTCAACTAGAGTTATAAGACTATTGCTATTACTTCCTTGGCCATTAGACCAAGAAGCTAATTGACTAAGCTCTGAAGAAGAATAATCATAATGAGCATCAAATCCTATAACACCTGGATAATTTCCAAAATTGGACTTGATTGTTGGGATCATATTATCCCAACCAATTTGCGTCATTTGTCCACCAACATATTGATTAGATAAATTTTTAAGATATGAAAGAGTAGCCACCGTTCGGGCATTAGCGTTGGTATCGGCTGTAGTTACCCCTGAAGAAAGATTAATGGTGGTACTAGCCGAAACTGAAGAACTTATGGTTGCTGCTGCATCTTTAGCCCAAGCGTATGCAGTTTGACTTCCACTTGATCCAAAAGTAATGGAAGTATTGGGGGATGAATTCCAAGAGCATCCTGAAGAAGAATTAGTAGTAGTTACACAATATCCTGTAACACCATTTGGATCTGTAGCTGTAAAAGAACTGATAGGTACAGTTAGAGAAGCAGAGGTAGATGGAAGAGTAAAACTGGTGACCACCGGCCCACCTCCTCCACTACCACTACCGAAAGTAATAGCAAGAGCGTTACTAGCAGCCCCGGTAGAATCGACTACATACAAATAAGCATTAGAATTATTCGCAAAACTTCCTTGGTTCACCGTTATTTGCAAAGAACTAGCAGACCAAGAAGTTTTAGGTATCTGAACTTCACAATGATTGCTTGAAGATTTAGGGGAAGCATTGCAAATTTCCACCCTTGCCAATGTATTGTCAACATAAATCTCACCAAAATCTATTTGAGGTGGAGTACCTGAAGCATTAGACCAGTCTGCCCCTATTGTGTTAATACCCGTTATCGGAGTAGAGAGGCTACCGATTACACAGCCCCCAGAACTGCAATGTGCGCTATCTGATAAAGCATTAAAAACTTGGCTATTGTTAATATCAATAGTAACTGTAGGATTCGGGCTTGTGCTATTATCTACAATTACTTCATGCCTATTCCATGCCGCAGCCGTATCTCCGCTGCTTGTCCAAGAAACAATATGATACCCCGTAGTATAATCCCACGCCATTACTTCCCAATTAGGCTCCCAAATAATAGTCCCACCGGGAACATTATCCCAACCGCCATCATTAGTTAGCCTCATATACTTAAAGGACGAGGGATTATTGGTATTAGGGTCTTCATTCGGATAAAACCAATAGGAAAGATACATTTTCCCACTACCGATAGAAGAGAAATTCGTTCGGCCTACAACTCCATTGCCCCATTCACCGTTGCCGAGGTTCGTCATATAGCCCCGGTTAGAATACTTGGCGTTGAAAACTCCACGATGGTTTAACAAAGTAAAAGTTGCTTGATTGACAGACTGAGCCGCTAAACTTCCCCAAGGGTAACTGCCCCCTGTCGGCACAACTGCGCCTTCTGTAATCCCGCTGTATACTCCGTCTATAGGGTCCCAAAGCAAAGGAGCCACCGGAGACTTAGAACCAAAGCTAGACCCACTCACGGTCACTGTAGCCCCGTTATTAAACGTACCGCTCGATGAAGAAACAACAGGAGCAGCGAATCCTAGCCGAGCAAAAAGCAAAATGAATAAAATAATTAATAGTCTATTCAGCATAATTACAGTCCTGTCGCTTTAAAGTTGAGAAGATGAATACCAGTCGAGGAAGTAGTAGAAACATCACCATATACACCAGCTTTTCCTGTAGCTGAAATTCCAGTATCAGTTACCGGAGCAATCACCTGGGTCCCTCCAACTGAGGCGGATATACTTGATCCATTTATGGTTAATAGCCCGTGATACGTATTTCCAGGAGTAAGGGTTTGACTATATATTCCCAATGTAGTCCATGCATTTGCAACTACTTTATAAAGAATCCATTCTGTACCTGGAGCATAATAACCAAAGGCATAGAAAGTTTGAGCGGATGTATTCGTCCTTCCAGTTATAAGTATTTCAGATGCCACGCTAGCCACATAAAAATCAGATTCTACTGTGTAATTGGCGGTTGGTGGAGTAGCATTGGCATAGAGATAAGCATAACTGCCACTATTATAGGCCTGATTTCCATAAATAGTAAAGTTACCGGACTCTGCATACCAAGGGCCTCCTGTTTGTGGAGAATGAGTTGTAAGTAGTGTCCCGTTGGTATCTGCCAAAGTATCTGAAACGAATGGACTTGGACTACCTGAGCCAGTCATTGTTAGAGTGGGCATAATTAGCATAGTGTCAGAAGCTAAAGCTGTGCCAAAAATTTGAACTAAATTTCCGGGTGCGGTAGTAACTAGAGCACCTGCAGTAGCAGAACTGGGATAAAGCAATTGACCAGCAGTCCAACCCTGGCTTCCTGAGAATTTATAAACCCCAGAAAACATACAGTTTGAAGAACTAGTAGCAAGACACATAGCTGGCATTGTTGTTGTAGCATTAGCTTTAGCTAAGGCCATGGCTGTATCATAAACAGATCCCGCCGTTAGACCCGAATTGCCCCCAATATTTAATCCGGAGCCAGCAGATGAGCTAAGACTTGGCCCGAGTATTGTAATTGGTTCATCAATAATCTTATTTGTAAGAACCTGGATATCGGTTGTTCCAACAATAGTTCCTGCAGGCGCCGCTACAGTAGTATTCCATGAGGTCCCACTTGTCACCACTGGGATGCCAGACCCAGATGGATACACCATTGATCCACCAGCAGCTGGGGTTTTATTGCATTTAATTTTTCCAGATCCAGCAGAACTGTATGTACAAAATAGACCATTAGTTAGATTGGTTGCAGCTAAAGTTGATGCACTTCCTAATGATCCTGCCGGGATAGCACCTACTGAAGCCGCAGTGGCTGAGATAGCTCCGCTTGTATTTAAAATACTAGTTCCATCAGGTTTTACACCACCTAATACTGAAGAACTAGCTATAGGAAGAGTATACCCACCATTAAATAGAATATTGCTACCATTTAGGCATTCATATAGATTTCCAGAGATCCAGTTAAAACCATAAAGCCCTGTTCCGCACATACTATAATTACTGGTGTTTGCACTAGTTAACCATCCGTATTGGCCATCAGACCCTACCGAGATACCGGCACCTGCTGCTCCTTGTGCTCCAGAATACCCGGCAAAGCCTCGGGGTATGGCAAAATTAAGAACAGGCGTAAGAGATGATCCCGAATTAGTGATTGCTGCATTACTTCCTGCAACTCCTGTTGTTGTAGATCCTACGGTTATAGAAGGAGATGTAGCTCTATCTGCATGGGTTATAATACCCTTGGTATTAACCACAATATGAGCATAGCTATAAGAACCAAAAGTCACTCCCGAATTAACTAAAGTAACAGGAATTGAAGTTGTTCCACTACCCGTAGCATCTCCTGACAGGGTGATACTCTGATTAGTCAAAAGGTATGATGGAACACCTGACGTTATCTTACCCCAAGGTAAATTAGGAACATCAGCTGTCACTAAGGCCCGAGGAGATAAAGCCCCGGAAGAGCCATTGGGGGATGCTAAAACATAGTTTGCTAACTGGCTCCCATAAGGTTGTAGGGCGCTAGCTGCTAAAGCACCTTGAGCCGAGGTTGCTGCCCCTATTGTGCTGGGTGTTATCTCTCCAAAGTTAGCTCGATAAGCTGCGGAGAAGTTTTTAAATATAAGAGAGGCCGAAAGCGATCTTGCCGATCCGCTAGTGTTAGCTGCATTATCGGGAATATCTCCACTAACTAAATTTGGAAGTTGGGCATGGGGCAAAGTTCCTACTGTAAGATCCGAAGCAGATACTACTATATTCCCAGATAATGCATGTGTATTCACAGTAGTTGCTTGAGGAACATAAGGCCCTGCATAGTTAGGATAGGCGTCCACCTTAATCTTATCTGATGCACTCATACTACCTGGCAAACTGTCTGTAGCAGGTATGATAGAGATTACAGGATTAGTCCCTTGCGAACTGGAAATAGGTCTAAACCCGGTAACTGACATAGTAGTACCCCCAGAAGACGGGGAAGGGATTGAACATACCCAACCATTCCCTACAAATTTCTTAAATAGACTTGATCCTGCACAGCTATAATTAGACAGTGCAGCTTGTTTTCCAGATATAGAACCTATTATCACAGATAACTGGGATGCCTTCCCGGTAGAATAGTTATGGAATGATCCTAATGACTCATACCCGGATGCAGCATTAGCCGTGGTGAGGTAGTTGGAAAGCATGGAAGTAGTAGCTGCAAAAGATATATCAGTAGAAGTTAATGTTCTAAATAATGGAGATCCACTACCTGTTACCGGGCCTGCATATACATTGCCCTGAGCTTCAGTTGGAAATGGTTGTAACGCACTAGCAGCTAAAGCTCCTTGAGATGCTGTGGCATAATTAGAGGATGCTGCAGTAATACTGTTATTTACAAAAGCATTACTTGCAGGTTTAGTAGTATTGTCTCCGGTAGATTGTGTTACAACAGTACTTCCATTAGGAATAAGAGACGGTGCAGAAAGCATTGTTGCATTTCGAGCTGATCTCACAGTGGCCGAACTTAAATTGCTCATAGTAACTAAATTGGCAGGAAGCCCAATTGAAGCAGGAGTAACAGAAATTGCACCGGCTACATTTATAACGCTACTTCCATCTGGTTTTACACCACCAAGCGTACCAGAAGTAGCTGTAGGTAAACTATAATTGCCGGAGGGAGTAAAGCACCCTGTAGCATTACCATTAGCTAAAATTCCAGAAGGTACTTGCCCAGATGCGCAATCTGATGGTGTTGTAGCTAAAGCAGTAGCAGTTCCTGCATTACCTGTAATAGTAGTAATAACAACATTATTACTAAGAGCCTGCCCATTAATGGCGATTGTATTGGGTACGTAAGTAGATGCCATTGCATTTAGCAGGTTAGTTTTGATAAAACTCCAGGGAATTTTAACTTGTCCTCCAGTACTGTAATCCCAAAATGTAAAATAGTCATTAGCCTCAGGGAAAGACTTTCCTAATACTAAAGATCCGCCTAATCTAATTGCAGCAGATATATTAGAATATGACAGTGAACTTGCAATAATACTACTTCCACCAATAGCTATAGGAGACCAATAAGCTCCATAGGTATCTGTTGCAGGATCAACAACAGAGTTAGTGAAGAGTGCGCGATAAGATGAGCCTAGTCTAAAAACTCCGTCTAAAGGATGATATGTTGTAGAACTGGACCATATTCCTTTCCAGTTAATAGATGCTCCTGGTATTCCAGGAGTACCTTGAATACCTGGAGACCCATGAAATGAAGTGTAGGCGATATACATAATAGTACCACTTTCAGTAACTGGTACTTTGGTTGTAGCCCCAGGTGTCATATCTTTAGAACTCCCGGAAAGGAGATCTTGAAGATATACTTTAGTCGGATTGACAGTACCGCTTACCCAACTGCCAATAAGCATTAGGAGGATAAAAGTAACGATTGATGGAAATTTTCTCATAATTTATTTTTCTCCTTATATTACTATCGGAAGTCCGGTAATTTCATCAAACAAAGGGAGTCCTGTGACTTTATCAAAAACTTGGCCTTCTGCTATTATAATTTGATCTAAAGAAAGATTATCTAAATATCCACCGTAAAATTTAGCGGATAGCGTTCCATTTATAGAAGGCTGGCTAACAGAATTTGATTCGTAATTTATTAAACTATAAGAACTCATAAATGTAGTTCCCCAGGAGATACGATGTAATGAATTATTCCATGCGGAATACAATTGCCATTACCATCATCAAAACTTATTGATAATTCGTAAACAAAATTAGGACTAAGTAAATTAGTCACAGCATACGCTATTACAAATGCCCAGTTAAAAGCATCTGTTTTTGATGATTGTACTGTTCCCATATCAGCCCCATCAAATCTTCTAAAGAGCTTAAAACGGGGTGTCATACTGGAAGTATCTAACGTCCCTGTATTATAAGAACGTATTAAGGTTGTTCCTACCTGGATAATATCTGTAAATTCTGAAAGAGGTGTAACCATCTTAATTATCCCCCATTGCTATGAATGAGAAAGGTTCGGCTGGATAATTAGATCCGTTCCACATACGAACCTCAAAAGATGTAGTTGTAGCTTCTCCGGTTTGTCCAGGCCCTGTAATTATAACATATGCTGCAGCATGGGCTGTAGCTACCACAGTAGGAGGAGTTGAAAAAGGAGTCGTAAAAGTTATAGTATAATAACCATATCCGCTAATAATATGAGAAGCTACAGTAAACCCTGTTCCAGAAACTATACTTCCATCACTGTTTACTACGCCCCGCGCAAATCTTTGCCCCTGTACAGCGCCTGTATAGTTAAGAGTAGTACCATCCCATTTTAGCCAATTAGTAGCATTACCTATAGAAAATTTAGGTATGCCTGATTCTGTTCCCAAGAAATACCCTGAAGTAGTATCTGCTGCGGTATCCTTACCTGAATTTATATTAATAGCATCAGCTGTGAAATTTATCTGGCTTCCAAGAGTTTGATCACTATAAAGACCTATCCCGGCTACTTTTCCATTAGAGTCAACCTTAATAGTGTATTGAGCATTAAATGTATTAGCAGAAGCAGAAGCAGAAGCAGAAGCATTTACAGCAGTAGTGGCATAACCTGCGGCTGTCCCGGCAAAATTTTGGGAGGATGTAGAAGCAGAAGATGCATGGCTATCAGAGACAGCTGCAGCGGACATGTAATTATAAGCATTTCCAGCGGATGTACTAGCCGCAGTAGCGGAAGCAGACGCTGCATAAGCAGAAGCACTAGCCTGGCCAAAAGCTGAATTAGCAAGACTTGAGGCAGTTTGTGCAGTACCGGCAGAAGCACCTGCATTTGTAGCGTAGGTGCCTGCAGCAGACGCTGCAGATTGAGCTGTACTATTAGATGCAGCTGCTTGTGTAGAATAAGTATAAGCATTTCCAGCGGATGTACTAGCCGCAGTAGCGGAAGCTGCTGCTGCTACAGCGGAAGCTCCTGCGCTAGATGAAGCATTAGTGGCAGTAACGGAAGAATTTACAGCTGTAGTAGCGTATGCACTTCCAGTACCAGCAAAACTATTTGCAGAAGTGGCCGCAGATTGTGCAGTTGTACTGGAAGAAGCAGCTTGAGACATATAATTATAAGCATTTCCGGCAGATGTGGCAGCATTGGTAGCACTGGTACTAGCACTAGAAGCATAACCCCCAGCAGCAGAAGCACTAGCTGATGCTAATTGAGCAGCGGTGTAAGAAGAAAATGCCCAATTTTGAGCAGCTACGGCATTAGCTACAATATTGGAACTTTGTACTACTGTAGCTGCAGCTTGTGTTGCTGTCTCATAAGTATAAGCTGTAGTGGCACTATTAGCAGCAGCTGAAGCACTGGAGGCAGCATTAGCTGACTGAACAGACGCTGTAGTTGCTGACACATTAGCTGCATAAGCAGCAGCACTAGATTGGCCAAATGCAGTATTTGAAAGTTGTGATGCAGTTTGCGCAATACTAGCAGAATTATTAGCAGCTGTTGCACTATTTCCGGCGGCGGCAGCAGAGGATGTTGCACCATTTTTTAATACTACTGTACTATTATAAATACCTGTAGTTGCATTCTGGGCAAGTATAGCTGCAGCTTCTGCTGCTATTGCATTACTCTCTGAAGTTGCTGCAGCTACTGCAGCAGATGCAGCATTATTACTATTAGTCGCAGCAATAGCAGAATTAGCGGCGGCAGCAGCTGCATTCTGAGCAGCAGTATTAGCAGAACTAACAGATAATGCCCCATTCTGAGCAGCTAGTAAAGCAGATTCCCCGGCAGATCTAGCAGCAGAAGCTGCAGCAGATGAATATCCTGAGAATCCCGTATTGGCAATCTCAATCTTTCCTGTACTATATCCTATAAAAAATCGATGAGTATCAGTAGTAAAAAGAGGTTCACCCATTCTTCCAGCGGCAGGTAGTTGACTTTGTGGCCCCCTTCTGACTTGAATAGCATCAAAAAGCCGGAAGTCAGCAGAGCTGAAAGAGGCCATTAAACAAATTAATGGAATTAAGAATAAATATTTTAATGAATTTTTCATGTCACGCCTCTCTTACCCAGATATAATATGCAATATATGGGGGCATATTATTGTGAGCTGATCCTCCCCCTGTAGACGCAGTAACCTGATTACTTAAACCTGCTGTTGAATAATTGCCAGTCGGGCCTGTTGCTTGTTCCCCTATGGCTGCTGGCTCTTCATAATTATGATTATGGGCTGGCATTTCCGCAGTAGTTAAGGTATGAGTAGACTCACCGCCTGTAGCTCCTACTGAATAAGATCCACCCGCACCGATAATAAATTTATCAGCTTGGAGTGCCCAACTTCCAAAACCAAATAAGGTTGCAGGATTAGTAGCTTGGTTAGCATTTAAGTATACAGATCCAACAGGATATACTGCCTCTAACGTAGCTAATAGCGGATTAGTGGCAACTGGGGCAAACTCACTGGCAAGAGCCGATGTGATATATGCTAACAGTTGAGCCATATTCATAGTTTTATTAATACCGCCCTGAAGTGTTGGAATAATTTCAGTTCCATCGATAGTAACTTCAGTGGGCATTTGAGAAATCATTATTGTTCCACTCATAGTATAACCCCTTTAATCTTCTGGTATAAATTCCGAATAGAAAACATTAAGCTGTCCTTGATCAATTAATGGAGTAACACCATCTTCTGCTATAATTCCTTCATTAAATCCAGCTGAAACCATGCATGTGGCTGGGAATGGGAAGAGGTATACATTATCAGCTTGAGGTGTACTTATTCTTTGTCCTAGCATAGCAACTAGAGTAGGATCCATATTAGGTGGTACAATAAGATCAATTTGAGCAGGACCAGACCTTATTATCTGTAATTTATAACCGGTTGTCTGATATATTGCATCAGCTATTTCAGGCACTGAACCATGCTGTGTAAAATTACACATGATTTTTAGTAAAATTAATGTGGCATGGTCTAGATCACCCAACCTAGCATATTGCTGGAAAAGAGCTGTTATTACATCAGTCCCATCTTCATCATAAATAGGTGTAGTTCCATCCTCTTCTATAATAGAACCACTTACTACAGCTGTATACCCAGCACCATTTTGCCCTACAATTTGTCCTAATGTATCTAATGTAACACCTTGTGCTTCATAAAGTGTACGATATTCAATCACATCTATTATTGCATTTGAAAGAGCCTGTACCTCCGAAACTAATGCCTGTAGAATTTGAAGTAAAACAGGACTACTATGAAATTCATTCAACATGCGAGTAAAAGCTCGATATTGAAGATCCTGCCGATCCGAACTGAAATCTACTTTATATGTATTAGGAACTGAAATCATTGAAGATTTACCGTGATATTCCCGGTAGTAATTTGAGCCACTTCATTCCACGCTATTGGAGTAATATACGGAGAAAAAGCAGCTTGATCTCTTGACGCTTGTACTGATAATATTTCATGCCCGCCCACTGTATTTATTGGACTATACAATCTACTAGGAACTACAGAAGTTCCAGGAGGTAATCCAATATTAGCTTGTTCTGTATACTGGGCAAAATTAACTATAGCATTTTCAATATCTGTTACCCCTGTTGATGGCCATTGACTAGTATCTGTTACTGTAATATTAACTACAATTGAGATAGGAACTTGAGTTGGCCGGATAAAAGAAATAATATAGGGAATCCCCTGGTTATCAGTACAAGTCTTTGATACATTCCCCATATAACCTACATCGCAACCGGCCTTTAAGAAGATGGCATTGGCAATAGCAAGATCATCTCCCCCCACCACTACTATAGCCAAAGTCTTCGCTGGAATACTTCGGTTATCTGGATTAGATATTGTTGAATTTTGATAGGCTCGGCAGAATTGAACTCCCTCAATAGCAGCAACTGAAGCCTGAATTGCGCCTATTTGTACAGCAGCTGTCTCCATTGTCTGGAGTTGTTGCCTTAATTGAAGGGCTGTATCAACTTCACCTAACCCGCGTAAGAGACCATTCAATTGGACTAGTCCCGAAAGAGCATTACCGCTAGCCTGAGATGGAATAAAAGAATTATAACAATATTGCAATTGTTCCCATGCAACTGAAAGTTGATCTGCTGTAGCATTCATAAGTTGTATGAGCGGATCATTTTCATCTTGGATATTTAAAGTTTCTAAAGTGACTGGATCTTGAACTAGAGACATAGCTGCTTTCATATCTGAAAGAATATCATTAAGACGTTTTAAAACAAATCCTTGTGGGCTTATTCCAAAACTACCACTCATTAGAATGTTCCTCCATCGCCCCTCTGCGAAGAATTATTTGAAAGTAATCCGCCATCTACTGTTGTTGAAAGAAGTGGTCCATCCATTGGGCCAGCATCAAGAATAGTAAATTGACTACCATAAAATACTGGAATTGGTTCTGATGTTCCTTCTACACTAACCAACATAGCTATGCTTAAATTTCTTTTAGCAAAACCTGTACTAAACTTTAAAACTCCTAGAACTCCAGGCACATTAAGTACAGCCTGTCGAAGAATAGATTCTGTTAGTTTAATGTCCTTCCCTCCCAAAATCAATTCATACCAAGGTACTCCATCTAAAAGGGCCAAAAAATACTCTCCATAAAAATGATTAAGGGTAACTAGTATACGCTGGCCAACTTCTCCTGACCCATTTATGTAATTAATAGAGCTATTAGAATTTATACTTACATCATTAGTTGTAGGATCTAAAGCTAAAGTCATTGTCATAACTCAGGTGCTCCAGTGTTATCACTACCTGCCTTAACCCCTCCATGAATATGTTCAGTATGTTCTATCCCGTTTGAATCGGTAAAAGTTGAGTTTAATGTGACAGGGGCTTGAAATGTAACAGGTGAGAGAAAATTAACAGGCCCGTTTATTTCAGTTCCTTCTACGGTAAGAGTTATCCGTACTGTTCTATCTAGGTTACGGATCTCGAAGGCTGAGTTATTCCAACCTTGTAATCCAGCTGGCGCCGGAGATAACATCATCTGAACAAAAGCATCATTAATATCGTGGTGTCTGGCTCCAATGCCCCCCGTATCTGGGGATTGAATACCGCCATTAGTCCACCAATTATCAATACTTCGCTGACTAAAGTAAATCATGCACGGATCGCCAGTATTGACAGGAAATGTCATAGCCAATCCTGCGCCCACGGAATACATAAACATTACTGGAACCAAATCTAAGGTAGGGAGTTGAACATCTTGAGATACTCCGCCCACAAAGGTTCTCATCTTAATTGCAGGAATAACTGAGCACGTGGCGGGCGGTCCAGGATTAAATGAGACTATTTGACCTGGAATGCAGGTGTTTACCCGTTTCATCATCCGATCAAATAGTTCATAATTCTGCATTATTGAATTTCCACAACTAGTATCCATTAAGCGAACCCTGCACCTTGGCTGTTATTAACTAAAGTTGTCTCTGTAATAGTTTCCCATTGGGAAGAATGAGTATCACCTGTATGGGTTAAACTCCATATTAAATATGACCCATTTAATGCCGGGTTTATGGCTGTTGTAAGATTTATTACGCCATCACACTGAATATATGGATTAAGTAAAGTATGAATAACAATTCCACTTTGTATTTGAAATTCTGAGAAAAGCATAGGCTCTGCTCTTAATAAGAAGCCATCTGCTGAATTTATATCTATGGTATTTCCTAATAATGGTGTTCGATCCGGGACAGCTTTAAATGAGCCATCGATTATTGTCCAATGAAATCCGTAAATTCTAGCAAGATCAAATAAACAATCAGATACTAATCCAGAAAATTTATATCCTCGACTCCCAACATTTCCGGTTACTGTTACATTTTTAGGGTCTACAGTAATTCCTTCAAATTGATTAGCAGCTGCAATTATACCTGCGGCTAAAGGTCCATTAGGAGCAATTGAAAGATTAGCAGCAATAGTCTGTTGCGCGGTACCTAATCCACTAAGACACACTAATGTAGTAATAATATTTGCATTTTCCCGTCTACTCCATGCTGCCATTACCTCGCCACTAAAAATTTTGGCAAGAGGAATATTGCCCCATCCAGCTTTTACTATTATTGAAATTCCCTGACTTTGAAGAGCTGATCGTAAGCTCGGGTTTAAATTAAAAATCTCAATAGATCCTGGAGTTTGAATCCCTCCTGCATGTTTGTTAATTTTAAATCGAATACGTAATTGACTATTAGATCCATCTCCTGTGAATACTATTACTTTAGGAAGAGATGGCCCTGCATTGTTAATCGAAGATCTCCATTCAGGAACCGGATCAACTGTTACTTCAATATTTCTAATCCAAGGCTGAGTCATGGGAATACTACCGGAGTCCCAACTGGGAACCACAATAACTGAACAGTAGATCCCAATTGCTCTGGCAACTGATAGTTTCCGGGGGTTTGTTCTACCACTAGTAAACCTCCAACTAATACTTGCATATCTGAGTACCATGTTAAAAGGTCAAAACCCGGAAACATAAGTAAACCTGCAATTAAAAGATTACTGTTAGAGTCTAAAATATCAAGACTCCATGCTTTAATTGTATAGTTAAACCGAATTACTAACTCAACTGAGGTATTGCCTAAATCAAACTTAAAATGGCCCTCTCCAGAAGGAACAAGTGGAAGAATAAAATAATTCATCGGCTTGCCCCTGTAGTATTAACAACACCAAACCACGAACCTGTACCCAAATGATTAACTTGGGGCGCAGAAGAAGACGGAGAATTTGGCTGAGGAGCAAAGACCGGAGCTGTAGAAGTTACCGGCTGGGGAGAATTTTGTACAGATTGAGCCGAATCCATAGCAGAATAAGGAGTTACAGGACCGCCTGGATTACTACTTGCCATGGGTGCTGTATTCGCCCCTATTGCTCCCTTTATCTGTCCAGTAGGATATGATGTTGTAGTTGACAATGTTACCAAATTTACCTGTTGAAAGGTAGCGCGAAAACCTATTTTTCCCCAGTTAGGTGCTTCATTTATAGCTCTAACATTAAGGCACACCATATTCTTTAACTGGGTATGGGTGGTAGTAAGGGTAAACATGTTCCGGTTCATCCCAAGTGTAATTGCATTCGTCAGAGAGGTCTTTGCTAGTTGAGCCTGAGACCCTAGCCCATCACAATTACTTACCTCAAATTCCATCTCGATTCTTAACGGCTGAAGGATCATGTGATCAGAAAAAATAACACCTGACTCTACTGCATGTTGAGTCACTTCTGCAGTTAACTGGTAAATCTCTTGGGTAATAGCAGTGAAAGGTATGGTATTAAGCCAATATACAGTAGGAATATAGTCATTGCTTCCAGACATTGGCTGAGTAGCTTGTTTATAAGCCCCGGCCTGAAGAGTAGCCGATATGATAGATCCAATTACATCATTCGGTATTAATGTTAAACTACTATTACTCATTAGTTCACCGGAGCTACTGGACTCATAGTTCTAAAATCAGTTCTAGGGATTGAATCTAATTTTCTGATAGCTTCATCTGATACTGCATAAGTTGTTTGACCACCAGCATCAATATGAATAGTTACATTCTGATTGTGTTGTACCGAAGTACTACCCGTACTTCTAGTATCAGATTCTGCGCTACTTCTTCTAGCCATTGGCTGTGAAGATGTAGGTTCAGCAGTATTAATGTTATTAGCACCATTCAATATGGCCCGTAGAGAATCAAGCGGGCCTTGAGGCATAGCCGCATTTGGATGGGGAGGCGGATCAGGCGTAGCCCATTTAGGTGTATACTTTTTTATTAGATCTGGACGGCTTGAATATTCTTCCCATCTTTTTCTATTTACCCATGATTCAGGATCATTAAATGCATCTAATGCGCCAATAGCTGCTAAGATTACACCGCCTATCAAGACATACTTGGCTGCAATAATACCCAATGCAATTGCTATTCCAGTTAGAGCTGTAGCTACTGCCCCCCCTATTATTCTAGGGTCAAGAATTAAATCAAATAACCCTTTAACAAAAGGGCTAATCTCTTTAATCCGGTCCAACCCCTTGATAAATCTTTCTACACCCTGAGATATTCCATCTATGAATCGTTGAATATCACTACTAATTAATTTTTCATTAAAAAAGTACCATTGTTCAAACTCTCCAATAACTTTTTCTAGAACTGGAAATAATTTAACAGCTACCTTTTCGCTGAATCTCTCAATTCCATAAGTAAGATCTTTCCACATTTGAGCAAATTTTAAAGATTCTTTAGCCTCACCTGGGCTAAGGTTAAACTTTTTAGCACGATCAAACAATTGATCCAGTTTGCCGGTTCTTAAAAGCAAAACCGTTTCTGGACTAATCCCGATCATATTTCCCCACTGCATGGCTTTTTCCGGGGCCATATGAGAAAATATCTTAGATAACTCAGTAAAGAGTTGATTAACGTTCTTCATCTCTTTCAACTTAGTTCTAAGTAACAGAAAAAGACCTTGATTGAACTGAGACGGAAGAATTGGGTTTAAAGAAATAGTCATCTTCTGAATGTCTTGAAGAATTGATTCTTTGTTTCCAGATACTTGTTGAGCAGCATACCCCCATTGTTGAATACTATCTGTTGACATTCCAGTTAATTCATGGAATCTTTCTATCTCTGCCCCAGCCATAGCTGATTTTTCGGCAAAGTATAAGAGTGAAGTTGCAGCTGCAGTAACACTAACTGCTGCCATACTAGCTAGCTTAGTAATACTTCCCATAGCTTCATTAAATTTTGTTAAAGTAGGATGAGCTGTTGGATCAACCCTGAATCCAAGCAATGTCACCAGTTCATCTACTATCGCTGTGGACATTTATCCTCCCATCTCCGTACGATACTGGTTGACATGCTTTAAATAGGCCCGAGTTTCTGCTGGAAGGTTGAATAAACCATTACGATCTACTCTGCCTTCTCCCCAGTTGTAAGCTGCAATTGCTTTATTTACATCACCATGATAATGTTTAATCAACCATGCTAAATATCTAGTACCACCCATAATATTTTGTTCAGGATCAAATGAATCTATTACACCAAGTCCTCTGGCTGTTTTTGGCATTAACTGCATAAGACCTTGAGCACCTGCAGATGATATGGCGTTACTTTTAAATCCACTTTCTGCTTTCATTACAGAACGAATAAGATTTGCACTTACTCCATATTTTTTAGAATATTTCTGAATAAGTTCTTCAATTCGTTCTTTAGGCAGATCAGTATAATGTGAATGTTTAATTTTTAATCTTGTTGAAATCTCTTTTGCTACTGCTTCTGGCTTTTCGGCATTATGAATATACATCTCAACATTTTGATCATATTCCTTAGTTGATTGTATAGTAGAAGCCTTGGCTAGATCAGTTCCCCAACTTTTAACAATTTGATCCTTAGCGGCCTTACTGCCCATTAATAATAAAGATTTTTGTTGGACTTGAGATAGATCTTTTGGCCCTCTACCCGGTTTAAATAAATGAGCATGGTCTTTAAGCCATACTAACATTCTACGAGTAAGGGTATCTTCATTTTCCTGGAGTAAAAAAGCTGTAAGATCTTCGCCTGCTGCTAATATTCCTAAAACTAATGCACCTAAAATAAGATATTTCCCGGCTAAAATTCCTAGTATTAGAGAAATCCCGGCAAGTGCTGTAGAGGTAACGATAGTTAGCATTCTGGGATTCATCATACTGTCAATAGCTGCCTTCATTGAAGGAAAATTAGTTTTTAATTCACTTAAATTAGCAAAGAATTGATTTACTCCATTTGTAATTCCATTAATACCCAGTTCTATACCATTTATTATGTTATGGGTATTTGTCCAATTCTCTATTCTAGTAATTACACTACTAATCAAAGGCATTAAATTTATTACTATATGTTGGGCAAATCGATCTATTCCTAGTATTAATTCATCCCACATTTGAGCAAACTTCAAAGATGCCTGAGTTTCGGCTGGAGTTAACATCTGAGCCTTAGCTCGTTTCAAAAGTGATTCAATCTTTGCAGGATCTTGCTGAAGTGTAAGAACAGTTTCATGACTAATACCAAGAATATCCCCCCAATGAAAAGCTTGTTCGGGAGTCATCTTGGATAAAAAATGATTCAGTTCGTGAAGCAGTTGATCAACATTTTGAATTCCATACACATTTGGGCCAAGTGCTGCATATAAACCTGTGTTAAATTGTCCATTAGTCATTGGTCGAATTGACTCAGTGAGCATAGCTGCATCCTGAAGCATAGTTTCCTTATGCCCTGAAATTATCTGAGAAGCGTAAGCCCATCCTTGTACAGCTTCAGTGGACATTCCGGTTAGCCGAGAGAATCGCTCAATTCCTGCTCCAGATTTAGCAGATCTTTCAGCAAAATAAGCAAATGAACCAGCAGCACTTATAAATACAGATGCAGCTATACTGGCATATTTCTCAAGATTTCGGATAGAATCCTGAATCTTGATGATTCCAGCATGGCCTTTAGGGTCTACCTCAAACCCCAGCATTACTGTTAGTTCGTCTATTACTCTTTCACTCATCCGGTAATATTCCTGGGTATAAATAAACTTTTAAATTCATACTGCGATGCATATCCATCAAATCATTCATAGTCATTTTCTTAAGATCTGGCCATGTACACATTTTCTCCCATACAGGCCGCCCTAGCCAGTAGTCTGCTCCCCATCCTTCTGGGATTTTAACCCCTCCGCCGCCATCACTTTGATTCCCTGGGTGAAGGCTCCCAGCTCGGGAAAAAAATCACCTACGCACTCCCATAGACACCAAAGCATTACCGGATATACATCCTTCCGCATTTCTTTGGGGTCGAAGTGGCGATCAAAGTCTATTTTTTCGCTTATTGGTTTGTTTCCGAATGTAAGATGAGCAGCATAGACTGCATCTGTCATAAGTTGATTAGAAGCAACTGGATCTACTTGCTTTAGAATTTCGGTCAACTTTCCGAGAGCTTTAGCTATTTTTTCCGATCTAGGCGCATCTGGATCACCTAGAGTTTTCATATCGGCGAAGAGTCCAGCAAAAGCGCCTACAAGAACCGCAGCCCTCGTACAGAGGAATATAGCTTCAGTAGGCGGAGGAAGAAGAATGCTATACATCCGTTCATTAATAGTATAGTCGCGTCGTTCCATTACTTCTCCTTTACTTCTAAATTGTGTAGCAAATTAAATTAAATAAGACCGTTGATCAAGCCGCCATCTAGTGCTTCAATGGCGCTATAATCAGGAGTAATTGTAGTACATTCAATCAGAAAGTCACGGCCCTGTTGCTTTTCCCCGCCTGTTGCAAATTGGGGAAGTTCTCCCCAGCCGCATCCAGCAGCAGAGATTGTCTCATTTACTCCCGTAAGAAGCTGGACACTGAACAATCTGGGGTTAGCAGGTTGCTGTGCTCGAAGTGCATACATCGTTCCTAAAGCCGGACTTGTAGGATTAATACCGAATGTTAACTGGCCGCCCTGTGGTGTACTAAGGTTCATGGATGGACCGTCGCCACCTTTAGTACGAGTAGCTGCATTTCCCTCTATCTTCACCTGCATCCAGTCGCCCTCTTTAAAACCAATAACAGCAACTCCATCTATAATCAAGACATGGCGGTTCTGCTGATAAAGATTTATGCGCATTTTCTTCTCCTATTACTGAATGACCATCTTAACTAATAATATTATTAATCCAATTAATGTTATAAATGAGGATGCGCCAACGCTAAGACAGGCCCAAAGTAGTTTGTCCTGCTTATCCATACGGCAGCCCAATTCTCTATGAAGTATATCGCACACTTCTTTAAGCACATACGGACAGGCTTTCACTGTTCCCCACCCCCAATTCCACATTAGGATACTACCTCAACTGCGATAGCCACAGAATGTATTGCCCCAGCTAATTGCCCAATAATATTGATAGGCGGCCCAATTCGAGTAGATCTTTGAGCTGCACTCATATTCTGAATTGGTGCAGGAAGTACCTGAACACCAGGAACAGTAGATACTCCACTCTTAACAGATGAGTCTTGAATCAGCCGATCTGCAAATGTGCCATTGTAGATATACTGATTACCTACATTAATAGCTGCATCTACTAACATCATTTGGCCCTTAAAGGTATAAGGTACTTTCTTGTTCATAAGAAAGACGTTATAAATTCCAACCGAAAGATCCTCAATAAAGTTATCAAGGTTAATAATATCATCCAGGAAGTATGAAGTATTTTCGGTGGTGCCTTCCCGATAGGTCATACTGGAATTACCAACTGCCGTATATGTATTATATCCTTTACCTTGAAGTACTTCCCATTGAGTAGCTGTAAGCTGGACAGTACTGCATCCTGGGAGTTGTTTAAACTTAGCTGTGACGGTAGAATCCTGGAGTTGATAATTAACTGAAAGCATATAAGCCAAGATCGAGATTTCGGGGTATTGAGAAACCTGGTCGTGATACAGACAGAATGCTCGCTGGTTAGAAAGAGCCCCTATTGCACTAGCAAGATCGGAAGTGTCACTAGGATTATAGGCCCCCACATCATTAGTTACTAAGCCCAAAATAGCTGCAGGTTGAGCAGCCGCCCAAGCCGCAGCTGGTTCTTGATAAGTAGAGGGTGTCCTTAGTTCGGCAGAAAGTGCCCAAACATATACAAATGTTTTATTACTATTAGCGGCAGCTGCAATATTATCCAGTTCACCGGCTATACCTGTGGGGGTATATCCTTGATATATATTCAAGCCGGTATTAACAGTCATATTAAGCATGGTTGTAAGATCTGTACCCCCGCTAGGCGATGTAGGGGCAGCAATTGTTACACCATTTCCATTAGCTACTGTGGAAATAGCAATATACTGGGTACCTCCGGCTAGAGTCATTACATTTACAGATAATCCTGTTCCAGCATGGTCCTGGAGGGCAGCTGCAATTTGAGAAAGGGTTGTTACGCCTGTGAGGTTTACACCCGTAAAATCCTGGGTAACAACTCCCGGCCCTGGATTATATGCGACGTTAAGGCCCCCAGAACTAACACCAGAGAGACTTGCAATCTGAGCTGTAGTAAGTAAGCCCCCAGCCAAGAACGCCGGTTGAGCAGTAAAGAATGCCTCAGCAATAGCCATTTGGGTAGGGCGAGGGCTTTGAGAGAAAAAAGCCTGAGCTGCTTGGTAGACATTGGCTCCAGAGGAAAAATCTTGAGCAACTTCGGCTTCTGTCATGTAATATCTAATTCGATTTGCATCCGGAAGAAGTCCTAAACTGCTTCCTACTACACAAAGTACGCTTAGATTAGTTCGAGATTCAACCTGAAGTTTGGAAAGGCTGATCTGAACATCCAGGCTTCGGGGAAGTGATTGATTTGTTACTACATAAGTTCCACTCATTTAAATAATTCCTCCACTGAATACAGGATTGGTTCTTTCCCTATTCTACTGGGTTATCAAGATATATTTCTTTATATAGTGCATCTTCTTCAGGACTTGGTACATCTTTAAATACTAAAATACCTTGTTCATTAATATCATAGATTTGGTTATCTGAGGTAAGGGGCGTTGCGCCAATACATGCATACATTGAAAACCTTACCTCAGCTCGGCCTTCCACATCAACTCGAAACATGGCCGAGAAGTCTACAGTTTGGATCTCTCCTGTAAGTCCAGCTATTCTCCAAATATCGAAAAATCTTTCATCAACTTGTAATGATTGCCTAAATCTAATGGCTGCATCTAAAGCAGACATAACAGCTACATTACGAAAGAATTCAGCTTGGCATTCTAAATGGGTAAGTCCTTTTGGCGCCTGGACTATAGTAAATCCTCCGGTAGCCGGGCTAAGAACTGGAAATTCTTCTATTACATCTTGAGCTGCGCTAGGTCCTTCTTTTAGATAAATTGTGGCATAAGGCCCGCGTGGAGCTGCTTGCATTCCCATCTTACGCCAGCATTTACGGCCAGTCACTTTAGTTATTAAATGGCACAATACTACATATAACTCGTTAAAATCAGTTTTTTTACAAATGGTCACTGAGGTTGGTCCTGTCGTACATGCTTCTTAGCGAGATATACTTTATGCCCAGCTTGAGGTGTAAAGTCTGAAGCACCTGTCACTCGGTACTCATTTCCACCATACATTATGAATGACTGTTTGCGTAAATCATCATCGACAAAAGGTTGAGCTTCAAAGTTATCAATCCAATACAATATATCGTTTGAGTTAAGAGGCCAGATCCCAATATCACCATCTGAGACTGATCCACCAAAAATTAATTCTAATGTCCGGCGAGTACTAGCATCAACTGCTGCCTCAATGGTTCTATTTCCAACAGGTACTTGAATATCTACTCCTCCCACTGTCTCATACTGAGTATCTATAACAGGAACAGAAATAGAAAGCATTCCAATAGCTATACTTGCATGTATTGTGAGAGGTAAAATGCTCATTTATCCCTCACAACATAGTTAACACTGTTTAGTAAATGTGCAGTATCAATTAACGGTTTATCCTTATGATGAAATTGGAGTTTAGCAGCGCGATAAGACATTCCCTCTGGAATACGTACGCCCCAATTAGCACTAATTTCAGATCTTATCTGCCAACCCATTGGATTATCTGAGTTAGGTTCCCACCCTCCGTCTCGAATTGCTGTCTTTATGCAGTTGGCAGCAAGTAATCCAGCTTTTTCTTGTAGTTCTTGGATTTGAGGGGTATGATCACCAAAAAGATTATTCAGCCGAATAATCTTAAGCGTTGTTTCTCGTGTTTTATCTATAATACTCGGTTCAGCATAGCTCATAAAGTCACGCTGAGTAACATCGATTCCGAAACAGTTCTTAGCTGCTACAGAAGCAACTGGTTCTCCATCTGGGTATGGCTGTGCCTTCCCCTTTGGAAAGCCAACAGCAATCTCTTTACCGGCAATCTTGGTACAATTGCCCAGAAGAGATGCCGCCCAACCTGGATTTTTCCTGAATACTGTAACTTGCGGTTTCACAGTATCATTTCCCCACCAAGATCGGGAGACACATCAGCTGCTTCCTGAGAGAAGCCTCCGCCAGAAGTAAAACCAATAGGGATTACTACATCCTGAAGTCTGAGAAATTGCTGTCCAAATGTAGTCTTTAAATACCAGTCTCTTACATTACTCTTATTGTTTGATGTTGCAGTATTAAACGATGTAGATGTACCAGCTACGCTAGTTGAAGAGATAGGACCGGCAGCAAGCTGGACTGCACCCATTCCATTAGCCTGCTGTGCCAAAGTGTTAAGCAAGAGGTTATGGGCGCAATCCAGCATTATGGCATCACTCCAGAAGTCTCCCCATGGTCCTTGTGCCAGTAACCTGGTAGAGACAGCCAGCTGTAATGGGCCAGAAGTCTGATAGGTTATACCGATAAACATAGGATAGACTGCTGTAACATCTGACCATGCTGGGGCGATATTGCTCATTTATTCAGCTATCCCTGTTATAGTCATACTCGAAGTGCGGCCCTTTTTAAGTTTGGCTGCTACCATAATATTAGGATCAACCGCACTTGGTGCAAAAACTTCGCCTTCATCATTGGGTTTAAGATGATCAGGTACTTCTAAAGCCATAATACCACTAAACGCTATCTCGCTTGGGCCTTCACAATGAGTTACCGAGATAATCTTATTATCCAAGTAATACTGAATTACGCGGCTATCCTTACGAAGCTCCCACTCTTCAGCCTTTACTTTACGAGCTGTTCCACGATGGATAATAATAGCTTCAGATTGAAGATGTCGTTTAGTTGGATCACCCTCAATATTTGGGTGATAGACCCTGGAAAGAATTATATCTGCAGTGTGATGATTAGCAATCACTATATCTTTTACTGTTTTAATAACGGCCATTTCACAATCTCCTTTCATTCAGGAAGGGTTCTTGCAGCCTTCACGACTGCAGTGATACCCTTCCATCTCAAGCCAATTAATATTAAATACCGTCGAGATACAGCATAGCCAGCGGAAATTTGATGTGGAAAGATCCGAAGATGTACTCGGCAAAACCTTCAACACCAAGTGCGATGGGCACAGGCTGGGCAAGTTGATAAGGCATTGGGAGAGGCAGCATGTAATTCATTGCTTTGCTGTCTTTGATGATGCAACGATCGCCGCCGCCATCATCAACAGCTGTACCTGTGAGATAACGAAGAGCACGAATAGTGAGAGGTTTGCCCGTATTAGCTGTATATATATTGTTTTCAATCAGGTACTTCATTGCTGATACGGCTACACCAACAGGACCGGCGCCGATTACATATGCTTCAGTAAGCATGGAGAATTTAGCAAGGGGCAGTTCAACTACATCCGGGAGGTATACTGTTTTGCTGTTAACCCAAAGCTGAGTCATAGCATCATTAATCGATGCAACCCAGTCAGCTGGTGTACCAGACGCCCATGCCTGGGAAGCAAGTATCTTAGCACAGTATGGATAGTCGAGATACGGGAGAAAGTTTACATCCGAATCGCCGAAGAACCAACCACGCTCCAAGTGATATTCAGCAGCCCTCTTCATAATGCCGCCCATATCCTGGGCCAAACTGCCCTGATAGGCAAACTGATACCTACGAGCTTCGGCATCCATGAGAGTAAACCCAACAGCACCGTCCTGAATAGGCACAGTTACCTGAGAAATAACCTGGCCAACACGCGGGATGTTTCTAGAGGAACCATTAACAAAATTACCGGTTCCTTTAATATCTCTTACGCGGTAAACTATGTTCATTGCGCCGGGATTAATATCGGTTTTTACCGAAGCCTGGTCGAATTCCGTATCATAAAGTACCTCGGGATACTTTACATCTTCGAATTCGGCCTGTATCTGGTCGTACTGGGAAACGACCAATTCCGTGGCGGTTACGTTTGTTGCTCCGCCCTGAGTGAATGGATATGACATGGTTTAAGTTCCTCCTCCGTTGGCGGTTGGTTAGATTCCGAATTCGATTATCGCGATTCCACCAGCAACTGCTGGAGTAATCCATTTTGCAGTAGTAATGGCTACTGATGTAGCACTATTGGTACTATAGGCTTCCGGAGCGAATTCCCCAGCAGCATAGAGACCCGCAGTATCGCCAACCACAATCCAGTTAACAGTGGAAGTACCAGGGACAATGGTCTCACGAGCAACTACAAAGATTCTACCACCAGCCCTGTTAGGCCGAAGCAACTGACCAACACGGCCCTGTGCCCAACCGGGATAACCAGAACTGTTAGACTGCATATTCTCGTTAAATACTACCACACCGGCAAAGTTATAAAGAGCCAAGCCGGAAGGAGACTGAGCTGCACTCGGAAGAGCCATTAATTCAGGCGGGGTCTGGTAGTTAACAGGGGAGTCGATAAGTGCAGGCGAAGTAAATGCACTGTTAGGAAGAAGTATGCAACCTGCCCCAGCAAAAACATCAGCGCCAACGATAAAGCTATCAACCAGTGTATTGTCAGAGGCGTAAGGAAGCATTCCAGGAACACCAAACCCAGGCTGATCCGTGATCATGTTCTGCACGTAGCCATTCTGGGTGCCACGAAAACCAGAAGCCATTGTTGAATAAGTTCTTATTGCCATGAGTTTATTCCCTCCCCCTTATTATTTCTTGCCCCACATTTTATTGATAACCCTCTGTGGGCCTTCAACAAATGTAGAATCTTGATTAAACAGCTTGGCCCCTGCAACGGTCTTTACGGCTGGCTTAGGGGAAGTATTAGCCATATGGAGACGAGCCTTGAATGCACCCTTCAGTTCGGCAGGCGCCATGTTTTCAGTCTTCATACCCACGGCATTAAGGACTGCTTCATGAAGAGCTGTCCCGCGCAGTTTATGAATACTGGTATTACCGATTCGGAGGAAAGATCCACGAACTTCTGCAGCCTTCTTGGGATCGAAACTCATGCACATGTTCTCGATAATCTCATCGGCTTCACCGGAATCCTTGGCTTGAGCTTCAACTTCACTTTCCATAGACTCATCCGACATGAGCTTGTCAATTTCTTCTTTGTAGACAGCTAGTTCACCGAGAGCTTCGTCAAGTTTAGCCTGAAGATCCGACTGCGAAACTTTCAACTCGGTTGTCTCTTTCATAAGAGCTTCTAGACTAGAACCGAAAGATTCTTTCTCTTCGCTTGCGCCCTCTTCTTTAGCCTCTCCAACCTTGGCCTCACCTGCATCTTGTTCAGACTCGACAGCCTTAGCAGTTTCCTCATCTTCCACATTGATGTATCTGTTCGTATTTCTCAACTTAACTCTTACGGCCATCTTCTCCTCCCGATATGCAGGTTTTTGGTTTATGATTCTTACATCTAACCCAGCACGGCCACTTCCGAATGGAATTATTGCCACGTGATTCCAGCGAAGCCCGGTTTGCCGGGCATGATATTTTATTCCGTCGTGTTCTCCTCCTTCAAATACTGGAGTAGCTATATATGCCCCACTAATCTCTCCAATTTCTTTGTTCTTGATCTTAGTTACAGTATTAGGATCTGTAATTAAAAGGTCTGTATTAAGATAGGGTCCATCTATACTGGGGGTACCTACAGTATTTCCTTTTTTAGATGCTAAACTATCGGCTTCAATCCATTGATGATCTGGGGCAACTACTGATGCGCCTTCTAATGTCCTTATTGATTCTGCCGCGCCCATATCCTCTGTAGTTACTAACATCATAATCGGATTTACCCCGTCCAATTCGGGCGGAATATCACTTATCTCAGTACGAGCATAGGGCATTACTCGTTCAGCTAAAACTCTAGCTTTAACACGTAAAAATCCCTCAGGCGTTTCCTCATATTGGGATGGTGTGAAGTTATTAGTAAATTTGATGGTCATTTGCTCTTAGCTATACAATTATCACAAAGGGAGAGTACCCGACTATCCGGAACAGGTGTTCCACACTTTCGGCACGGTTTAGTAGTTACACCAAGATCATTATATGCTTTCATTTTTCCGTTCTGAAAGGCTTTGGAATTCTGAACTTTAGCTGCATCCATATCTTTCTTTGCATCCTCTTGATCATCTTCTATAGTACGATCTTTCTTGGCAGCATACTCACCAAGACTCATGGCTCCAGGGGAATTTCTATGGAATATAGGATTACTTTTATATTCTAAAGTATTCATCCCATATTTCTTTTGCCAATTTTCAGTAGAATTATTATACTTAGTTGCTTTCGGCATAGTTATATCCTAGTTAAGCTCTACACAAACATAAGTTGTAGCAGGAGGACTAGCGGCCGAAAAGTTAGAAAACCCTAGCGTAGATACCAAAGCGTCAATTGGGAGGTTCTTCTCATCGGATGCAGGATAGTAAGCCGTATTGGAATTCAGGATACGCTTGACAATAACTAGGGCAGAGTTAGTGGGGGAAGTAGTTGCCTTCCAGTTTACCATGGTCGTATTAGACACATCAAAGGTAGTAACTACATGAGCACCGGCAACTATGGTTTTGCAGGAGGACTTAGCGACTTTAGGCACAGTAAGAGGAACGTTAATTCGACCAACAGCAGGGGCGCTCTGGCTAGCTGTACCTGCCTGAGATATTCCATAAGGCAAAGCGCCAACTAACACAATTATTGCTGCGATAATCCAATTTTTCACTTTTCTCTCCTGTGTAATCTTGTTGGGATGAGGTCAAAAGAAAAGCCGAGTCACCCCTAGATGGGTGACTCGGCTTCCTATAATCCTGTTCAAAATGTTTACTTATATATTATACCAAAGTCAAACTAAAAAGTAAACACTTTTAGTAATCTGAAATGTTCATACTGCTGTTTGTATTTATTAGAGAAATTGCTTTAGAAAAATAAATACCTCTAAAATTACTTATAGTTATTAATATGTTAGTTAAACCTATATCTGGGGTAAAAGAAAATAATCCGGTGGAGTCTAAAGTGCACGTCCTAATTGCAGGTTCGATAATAACACCATTTATAATCTGTGAACTAGAAATGGTCATGGTAGCAATATCGCCTACCGACCAAGCCGTAGCTGCAAATTCTTTAGTATTCCCATATAGAATCTGATAAGTAGTAGTAGGCAGAGCTAATATTGGAATTACTGGAAGTGTACTAGGTACTGTTAACCTAGCTAAAGCTTGTCCATAAGTCATAGCCGGATTACTTTCTGGAATTACCTCAGAAAATGGATCTGATATATTGCTAATTGCTGTTGTTATTGTTGTTACATCAGATTCTTTAGCAGGTACATAATCAGGTTGTGAAGCATCTAGTTTAACCCGTTGTGCAGAATCTAAAGTATACCCAGTCTTGTCAACAGTAGGAATGAATGCAAAAGCTGTAAGTGTTCGAGACACAGCACCCCAGACTGCGGCTGCGGCATCGGCAACTAGTGTGCCGAAAGATGTCAGTGTCCGTCCTCCTGCTGCCCACACTGCCGTTGCTATTATACTAGCACTATCCGGTGCCGTATAGTTTACTGCCAAGAGTGGGGCAATTGGAATGGCTGAGATGTCGGCGTTCAAGTGGTTCAGCCGGGTGTCGCTTGCCAGAAGTGGAGCAATTGGAATAGCCGAAATATCTGCATTCAAATGATTTAACCGAGTATCACTAGTTAAAAGAGGGGTAGTTGGAATAGCGTTCAGTGCAGTTCGGTCGATAGATGTAAAGGCCACAGCATACACGTTGACAACATCAGTCGTGCCCGTGAGAGTGAATGGCACCCCTCCAACAGCCCAGGCGAAGGTGAAAAGGATCTGCTGTTGAATATCTGTTGATGCTACAGAATAGGTCACATTGTAGACGCCTGCAGATATAAGCGTCATGGCGGTGGACCTAAGTGACGCATCCATCGAAGCCCCGCCCACAGTCCTGGCGTGAATGGTAGGTGCCGAGTCGGGGGCATCCATTGCCCCCTGCAGCGTGTAAATGTTGAGGTTGATTTCATAAGATGTAGAACCGGAAGCAGGCAGCTCCATCTGGTCTGGGATAACAGTACGCCCCCTTGCCGTATTGGTCGTAATGGCAGTGACAGCAGCAGTCACACCACTAACGGACGTTGCTATACTGGCCTTCATTGTGGCTGTAAGGTCGCCGTTCGTCGGTGCATTGGTGAGGTTGGTCACAGTTGCTACCGTTGACGCGTTGAGACTTGTTTTCATCGTCGCGGAAAAATCACCTGCAAGCAGTACGCTCGCCCCCAGA